>Ga0066903_100003641_pt1 | contig 12678 bp, 12 predicted proteins | sample PanSoiMetaGPlot1_FD_67491 | JGI IMG/M metagenome (GOLD analysis project Ga0066903, IMG submission 67491) | Tropical forest soil microbial communities from Panama analyzed to predict greenhouse gas emissions - Panama Soil - Plot 1 (version 2) | ecosystem: Environmental > Terrestrial > Soil >...
GGCTCACCCGCTGATGCGCTCGATTGTGGCACCGCAGGCGGCGAGCTTGTCCTCGAGCCGCTCGAAGCCACGATCAAGGTGATAGACGCGATTGACCATGGTGTCACCGTCGGCGGCGAGCGCGGCGATCACGAGCGACACCGAAGCACGCAGGTCGGTCGCCATCACGGGTGCGCCCTTGAGCCGCGCGACGCCCTCGACGGTCGCGGTTTCGCCGTTGAGATGGATGCGCGCGCCGAGGCGAGCAAGCTCCTGCACGTGCATGAAGCGGTTCTCGAAGATCGTCTCGGTGATGCGCGAAGTGCCCTTGGCGCGCGTCATCAACGCCATCAGTTGCGCCTGCAGATCAGTCGGGAAGCCGGGGAACGGCGCGGTCGTCACCTCGACCGGCGCGAGGCCCGAGCCGTTGCGGGCGACGCGGATGCCGGAATTGGTCGCCGTGATCTCGACACCCGCCTGCGTGAGCACGTCGAGGCCGGTCTGCAGCAGTTCCGGCTGCGTATTCTCCAGGATCACATCGCCGCCCGTCATGGCAACCGCCATGGCGTAGGTGCCGGTCTCGATGCGGTCGGAGACGACGCGGTGTCGCGCGCCGGAAAGCTTGCTCACACCCTCGACCTCGATGCGCGAAGTGCCGGCGCCGGTGATCTTCGCACCCATCTTGTTGAGGCAGTCGGCGACGTCCTTGATCTCGGGCTCGCGCGCCGCATTCTCGATCAAGCTCGGGCCGTTCGCCAGCGAGGCCGCCATGAGGGCGGTGTGGGTGCCGCCGACCGTCACCTTGGGAAACGTGATCTCGCCACCCCGCAGCCCGTTTGGCGCGCGCGCGATGACATAGCCGCCGTCGATCTCGATCTCGGCGCCGAGCCGCTCCAACGCCATGATGAGGAGATCGACCGGCCGCGTGCCGATGGCGCAGCCGCCGGGCATCGATACCTTCGCCTCACCCATGCGCGCGAGCAGCGGCGCAATCACCCAGAAGCTCGCCCGCATGCGGGAGACCAACTCATAGGGCGCGGTGGTGTCGATGATGTTGGCGGCCGAGATGTGCAGCGTCTGGCCGTCGTATTGGGTCTCGCCCGGGCGCTTGCCGCCCACCATGACATCGACGCCGTGGTTGCCGAGGATGCGCTGCAGGAGCGCCACATCCGCCAGCCGCGGCACATTCTCCAGAATGAGCGTCTCGTCGGTGAGCAGGCTGGCGATCATCAGCGGCAGGGTGGCGTTCTTGGCGCCCGAAATCGGGATCGAGCCATTGAGCTTGCGGCCGCCGCTGATGCGAATTCGATCCATTGCCCCTCGCTTTGCCTGATCCCAGTTGAACCCGATTCCAAGGCGGCCGGTTCCCGGTCTGATTCGGCCTCACCCGCAGCGGTCGTGCGTCCCGATTCTCAGGCCCTTCCGGCCACGATTGGCCCTTCTGGACCATCCAATGTGCCAATCGAGCGTGAACAAACCCCGTATGGACCCATCCGGGCGCCCCGGCAAAGCCTGGATTACGCACAGGCCGCCCGCACCCCGTTCACTTCTCGGCGTCGATTCCGGCAGAATCGTGAGGCTTGGCCCTTCTCTCCTGCTTGGCCTCTTCCTTACGCCCCCTCGTTTGCGCCTTGCGGCGCTTGAGGTTGTCGCGCAGCGCCTCGGCCAGACGTCGTTGCGCTGCCGCCTTTTTCTGCTGCTTCGGCTGCTGACACATGCGTACCAGGTTGCGCCTCAGGCGGCCTTATGGCAAGGATCGCGCCGGTTTTGGCGGCCGCACGCCGCCCGCGTCAGTGCGCCTCAAATGCTGCCGTAGCTCAGTGGTAGAGCACCCCCTTGGTAAGGGGGAGGTCGTAAGTTCAATCCTTACCGGCAGCACCAGAAAACGCTCTCAGATCTTGCTCGACATTTTCAGGCGCGAGGCGTCTCCAAACAAAGGACTGCTCAATCGTGTAGACGACGCACGACGATGCGCACCGTCAATTTTCCAGCGTCTTTCGCCGTTCGCGCTTCACCCGGTAGTTCGCAAGGCGCCGCCACTGGTTCGCGATCTGTAAGAGCGTTGCCCTTTCAATCTTGTCATCGGCTGTGTTGGCCAAGCGAACACAGAGCTTCGCATTTTGTCTGCATTCTTCTGGATTGGGCATGAACGCTTGAACACTACTGTCCATCAACTTCCCCCCAATTTCCCCCCGGTAGGCCCGAGCAGGCACACACTAAAAGTTTGATGTGGGCCGGCGTCAAGGCCGAACTAATTTTTGAGGCTCACCATTGCAAATCCAGCGACGCCGATAGGATACTCCCCCACCCTATGTGAGTTTGCTGCTGCGGTTACGGCACATTAACGTGAGGACGTTCCCTGATCGCGGTACGTTGCTCGGCATTCCATCGCACAGAGTTTCTCAACGCTTGGGAGGAAACAAAAATGCTCGATCGGTCGCGTCTGCCTTGTCGATCATCATCGAACACTCAAAGCCGCCACACCATGTCGACGGCGCTGCTTGCGATCACCGTGTGCCTTGCCGCAATAAATCCCGCTGCTCCCCAGCCCGCAGCGCTGGAAGAAGACTACGGCGAGTATACGGCTCGGCCCGAAGAACTCGCGTCCGTTGCGACCAACGACATTCTCAAATCGCTGCGGATCAGCAAAACGGCGATGCTGCTCGGACGAGAGGTCTACGACAAGAGCTGCGCCTCCTGTCACGGCGTCGATCTCAAGGGCGTTCCCGATCAACACACGCCTGACCTGACCGACGCCGAATGGCGATTCTCAGGTGACGACTATGAATCTGGAGGGCACGTTAAGTTTCCCTCCGATGTCGAATGGACGGTGCGCTTTGGCATCCGCTCCGGGCACGAAAACGCCCGTGGGGCAGAGGTCAACATGCTGGCTTATGACCCGAAGTATCGCACCGAGGAAGACACCAAGGATTTCGGCGACAAGGAATATCTGATGCCAGCGGAAATCGATGACGTGGTCGAATATGTACTCCAGATCAGCGGGCAACGCGCCGATCGCACGAAGGCGGCCCGCGGCAAAACACTGTTCAACGACAATACCAAGGGCAATTGCGTCGATTGTCACGGCGCCGACGGGAGCGGCATCGATACATTTGGATCGAGCAATCTCACGAAAAAGAATCTCTTTCTCTACGGTTCCGATCGCGATTCGATCCGTGAATCGCTGGTGAAGGGGCGGCATGGATCAATGCCGGCATTCGAAGGTGTGCTGAAGCCGGCGGAGATCAAGGCAGTGTCGATCTTCGTCTTCTCACATGCCGCAACGCCCTCCCGGAACGAGCCTGTTCGGCAAAATCCGGCCGGAAAGGCGCGGCGGTGAATCGCGCCTGCACCGCACCACGTGTGGGCGTCGAGGAAAGCCATCGGTGCTGACGGACCCACTCCGCATTGCGCTCCTCCATCTTGCTCCGCGGGCTGCTGATATCGCTTACAACCAGCGGCTCGTGGAGCAAGGGATTGCGATCGCCGCGAAAGCGGGCGCGAAGTGGATCGTCACACCCGAGCTCGCCACGACTGGCTACACGTTCGCCGAGATCATCGGTACTGACTGGATTGCGATCCAGCCGGACGCCTGGCTGCAAGACATGTGCGAAATGGCGCGTCGCCATGAGGTCGCAATTTTCATAGGCCACGTGGAGCGTGATCAGGACAGGAACACGCTCCACAACAGCGTCTTCACGATTGCGGCGAGTGGCGAGCTGCTGCGCCAACACCGCAAGATCAACACGCTTCGGATTGGCTCCGAGGCCTGGTCGACGCCGGGCGTCAACCCAACCGTGATCGAGCTTTCTCCTTACGGCAAGGTCGGTATCCTGGTTTGTGCCGACGCGTGCTCAGCATGTATCGCAGCACGACTGAAGGCTGACGGCGCGCGGCTGTTGATTTCAGCGGCATCCTGGGCGCCCGGCCTGCACGGGCCTAACGGCGAGTGGGAGCGGATCTCCACGCTCACCGGACTGCCGCTGTTCGTATGCAATCGAACCGGCGACGATAAGATCATGAGCTTTGCAAAGGCAGAAAGCGTCGTGGCTCATCAGGGGCGGCGTCTGTTCTCGATGACGTCAGCGCAGTCCACGGTCTTTCTCGTCGAATGGAGCCTGCAAGCGGACAATCTGCACAGTCAGCCCGTCAGGCTCGACATTCCTGTGAGCACCGATTGATCGGCGGCGCGCCGGCGAACATCGCTCGCTCAGGCCCTTTCAAGCCCGAGCTTGCGCCGCAACCCATGAGCGATTGCGCTCAAGCCGCTCGGCATCGGGAATGATCGGACAGCAGGCACAGAACTGACCCATGCCACTCTTGAAATAGAGGCAGCAGGCGCGAAGCTTTTGGCAAGTGCGCGAGTTGCCGGCGCTGCGCACCTCGTAGAGCTCCGGGGCCGCGCGTTTGATCTCAGGAACCAGCGCCAGGAGTGCCCTCGCCTCGTGCACGCCGCGCTTTTCGTCGCCAAGCTGCCGAGCGATGCTGGCAAATTGTGCAGCCCACGAGGACGTTGCCATGGCCCAGAGCGCATGCCGCGAGAAGCGTGACCAGGCATGATGCGCGGCGACAACGGGCTCGGTGAAGGCAATCAAGCTCTCCAACAGGTACTCCCGAAGCGCATCCTCGCCGACGGTCTCCGTCCATTCAGGGCCGCCCGCGAGGGGATCTTCCGCGCGGCCCACGAACTGCGCTTCGCGGACCCAAAGGCCCTTCAGAAGAGCACTGGGTGAAAAGTGCAAGGCGAAATCCTGCAAGAAAGGAACTCGCGCGCGGGTCAAGTAGGCCGCAATGGCAAAGCCAGAGGCCCAGCCGCAGCGGAGCATCAGCGAGGCCGACGCTGCTCTGCGGTTGAAGGCAAAGCCGGCCGATTTGAAGCGCTGTAGCAGCGCCAGCAACGGCAGACCATCCGGCTCGGCCAGCGCGGCACCGTCGAGCCACTCGGTCGGATCGAGCGGCTGTGAGACCACCTCGATGTGCAGTTCGAGTCCTCTCAGCGCCAGCAGGGTGTCAGCAAGAACTGGCCGCGATACGTGGCCAAGGCGCGCCGCATGCCCGCAAGCGCCACGCTCCGGCTGGGTCATCCAATCCTCCCCGCCGCCGGCGCGTTCAAGTTCAAGTCAAGTGCCTGGCGCTTGACTCAAATCGCGACCGAGCGGCCCAATTTTTTCTACGGTTCAGAGTTTGCGAAGGCTCTCGATGGAACGGCTGGCCGTATCAGCCATGCCCACCCCGATATCCACGGCCGCTGGCGTCGAAGTCCTCCGCCTCGCGCCCGAGAAAACGCTTCGAGATGTCGCGCCACATGGTCAAACGATCCCAGATCGGCTCCTTCGAAACCTTATCCCCCGCCGACAGGAACGGGCTCGCGAAGAAAATCGATATCATCGGCTCGTCGGCGCCGTTCTTCATCTCGAAGCCCCAGGAAATCGGCGCTCCGTCCTTGTCCAGTCGGCGAAAGATTTCGGCCTTGGACGGCTTGCGGCGGGCCTTCAGGTCTTCCGGCGTGGGACTGTCTTTGGAGCCCTTGTTTTCACCGATGCAGAGGTGAAAGTGCGGACCATCGAAGCTGATGGTCAGATAGCCGTCGAATTTGCTGATCCGGTTTGGCTTACAGGGGCAAGTCAGCTCATAGGCCGCACCTTCGATGATCGGCCCGAAAATAACCTGGTCCCAATAGTTCGTGAAAAGATAGGTCAGGAACTCTTCAAGAAAAGCTTCATCAAGCGGCAGCGGCCACGTTTGAAGAGCGCGCTCCCCGCCGTCGAGCTTTGTGACAATCGGATCCTTTTCGATTCTGACTGGTGCATTCATGACTTCCTCCCCAACACACACGAGACGGTGTTTTGTTCCAAGGACTTGGTCCTTGTTGTCATCGGCAAATAGTGCATTGGCAGCATGCGGAAAGTCAATCTCGGCATCTTCCAGAGAGAACCGCAGGACAGCCTCCAGAGACAGCGCTTTGGATGCGACGCAAATCTACTGGTTCCAGCTGGCCAATTCCTGGCTGAATGCCTGAGAAAGCCCGTGCAGGAAAAGAGACCGCTGTAGCGCGCTGTCAGCCAATACCTCCAGCATTCGAGCGAGCCGTCCAGGGCAGGACAAACGGAACTCCCTCTCGTTCTCCTCGAACGACCTCAACGCCGTAGGCAGTCGCGATGTGCTCGTCACACAGAACCACGGACGGCTGTCCCTCGGCCAGCACGCCGCCACCAGCCAATAAAACAAGCCGATCGCAGAACCGTGCCGCCAGAGCGAGGTCGTGCAGGACGACAACGACGCCACGCCCCTGGCGCGCCGTCGTGCGCAGCAGTTCCATGACTTGAAGCTGGTGCAGTGGATCAAGCGCGGCGATCGGCTCATCTGCCAGCAGAATGTCGGCTTCGACCGCGAGCGCGCGCGCCAGCAGGATGCGCAACCGTTCCCCGCCGGACACCTCGCCCATCGTCCGTGATCGGAAAGCAACAATGTCGCACGCCGTTATGGCGCGCTCGATCGCTGCGCGATCCGCGACGTCGAGACCCTGCATGGGGCGGCGGTGCGGCAGGCGCCCGAGCGCCACGAGCGATTCAACCCGCATCGGCCAGTGGACATTTCCGGCTTGAGCGAGATAGGCGACCCGTTGCGCCAGCTCGCGGCTGCCGAGATCGGCTGCCGAGCGCCCGCCGTAGCGGACATATCCGGCGTCAGGTGAGCGGAGGTTCGCCAGGATCCGCAACAGGCTGGTCTTGCCGGAGCCGTTTGGCCCGATCAGCCCGACCATCTCGCCAGCACGCAACGTGAACCGCACGCCTTCGAGCACAGCCGTGCGACCGTATCGGACAGCGATGTCATGCGCCTCGATGTCCATCACTCCTCCGCCCGCAAGCGGTAGATCAAGCTGAGCAGAAACGGCGCGCCGATGATCGCGGTTATGACCCCGAGCTTCAGCTCCGGGCGGATTGGCAGCACGCGAACAGCGATATCGGCCGCAAGCGTCAAGGCCGCACCGCCAAGCCCGCTGACGAGCAGGAGCCGACCGGGCCGATGCGCCACCAGTGGCCGCAGCAGATGTGGCACCACGAGGCCGACGAATCCGATCGAGCCGGTCGCTGCCACGGCACTACCCACCGATAGAGCAGTGCCGGCGACAAGCTGCAGCCTCAGCCGACCCAGGTTGAAGCCGAGACTCCTGGCGGTATCCTCCCCGAGGGTCAGCGCATCGAGTGGAGGTCCTGACATGAGGATCAACGCCCACCCAACCAGCATGAGCGGCAGCACCAGCCACACGTAAAGCAGACTGCGATCGGCCAGCGACCCGAGCAGCCAGTAAACTATCTCACTGACCGCATACGGATTGGGCGCAAGGTTGAGCGCCAGCGCAGTCAATGCCCCCGCAAAGCTGCTGATCGCTACGCCCGCCAGGATGAGCGTCATGGTGCCGGCTCCACGTCCGGCCAGCCCATAGAGCAGCACGGTCGCAACCACTGCACCCACGACACCGCCAACTGGCAAGGCCAGCAAGAACACACCGCTGAGGCCGAAATAGAAAACGACAACCGCTCCAAGCGCCGCCGTGCTCGACACCCCGATGATGCCCGGCTCCGCCAGGGGATTGCGCAGCAATCCCTGCATGGCCGCGCCGGTGAGCCCGAGACTGAAGCCGACGAGAGAGCCAAGTAGCGCCCGCGGCACGCGCAACTCCACCAGCACGAGCGCCGGCGCCGTCCACTCTCCGCGCCACGCGTCGGCGGCACCCTGCCAGAGGTCGACAGGCAGATAACCGATTGCCAATGACGCGACAAAAAGGATGGCGACTAGAACGCCAAGACCCGTGACCAAGGAGCCGTAAGGTATATCGTATTTTCGCCCGGTCGCTTCGACCGCGTCAGTTCGCGTCATTCGGTGGGACCTTACCGCGAACGTCCTTGGCGACTCGCATCAGTCTTTCAACGGCCTCGACAAGCGCGGGGCCGCTGCAGTTCCAAAGCCGGTTCGGGATGACGACCACCCGTGTGTGATCAGAAAGTCGCGAAAGCACCGGATGCCTGAGGAGCTCAGTGGCCAACGCCGGCGGCCCATCCCGATTTGAGCCGAGAATCAAAACATCGACTGGATTCATTGCCATGATCTCGAGCGGGACCTGTCCAAATTCGCCGATCCCGAGGCGAACCGCTACGTTTTCAAGCCCGGCGTGAGTCAGGACTACATCGATCATCGAGCCGCGGCCATAGGTATAGTGGTCGCCATGGAGCACGATCGCCGTTGGCGCGACCGGCGGTCGATCCCTCTCCAGCCTGGCGAGATTGCTATCCATTTCGGCTATGATCCGCTCGCCTCTCTCCTTTTCATCGAGGACCGCCGCGATCTCCCGATATTGTTGGCGAACGTCCTCGAAGCTTCGCGGCACGTCGGTATCGACGACCCGCATGCCGGCCCGCTTCAGCAAAGCAACGGTTGCACGTGTTGTGTAGATCCCGGCAAGCACGAGGTCCGGGTTCAATGGTAGCACCTCCTCTGCGAGGCCATGGTTGGTAGGAACATTTCGCGCCAAATCAGCGACGTTCGAGTTGTCCCGATCCCGCGCTTGCCACGTGACCGAGGAAATATTGCGCCGGTCGGCCAGCCGCAGGACCATCTCGTCGGTGCACAGGTTCATGGAGACGATGCGCTGGGGCTTCGACACAGTTTCGGCGGCGGGTGCGAGACCCGCCGCCGAGAGCGCCGCCACAATCACACCAATAGCAGGGAGGAATTGCATCGGGTGAAGGCGCGCCTCCGAGCGCGGATAGGGTGTCCTACGGCCCTGAATCAGGTGAGCACTACACTATTTGCGCCCATGACTGGGCGAGGCCGTTGAGAACCTACCGCGACTGGCCGCAGACGGAAACACCGTCGACTTCAATTCACGAACCCAGGCCTGCTGTCACCTCCGGTCAGGAAGTCGGGCAGACGCGGTAGCCCTCCCGTGTATGTCACGCCAGCGTAAGCTCCGATCCCAGGTCGCAGGAATCCGGTCGGGTTCTGATAGTGCTCATTGAACAGGTTGTCGATGCGGGCAAACGTCTTCAGGTTCGGGTTGACCTGGTAGTTTGCGGCGACATTGACCACCGTGTAGCCAGATTGCTCCACGCGTGGAATAGTGCCAAATCGATTGATGTCGAACCAGTGCCCAACACGCACAAGCGTTGCCGTCAGGGTCAACGGGTCGATCGGATTCCAAAGGCCTTGCAGGCTCCACTTGTGCATTGGCCTTCGTATCAGCTCAAGCCCGGTATCCAAATCAGTCGCCCGGGTATAGGTGAAATCGCCGCGCAGCTTGATCCTGTCGGTGACATTGACCGCGGCAAACGCCTCGAGGCCCTCGGTGTGAGCGCGACCGATGTTGATGTTTGTCGTGAAGGTAGATTGAATCAGATTGGTCAGCTCGTTGTTGAACCAGGTCGCGCCGACCAAAGCTCGCTTGTCCCAGAGCGGTTGCTCCAATCCAAAATCGTAGCCAGTGCTTGATTCAGGCTTCAGATTCGGATTGGCGACGAAGCCGAAATCCGGAAAATTCTGGAATCTCTGCGACAGAGTCGGGACCTTGAAACCGGTGCCGTAGCTTGCCCGGAACTTGGTATCGGTCCATGGCACGATCACAGCAGGAGCGATCCGATAGGTGGCGTGCGAGCCAAAAAACTCGTCATCATCGATGCGCCCGTTGGCGACCAGGAAGAACGTCTTCTGGTAGTCGGTCTGAAGCTCAACGAACTGGCCCCGGAGATTGGATGATTTGTTGAAGGCGTCTTGCCGGAACGTCTCGGTCTCATTGGACGCACCGACGATCAGAAGGGCGTTGGGGGCAAGTTTGAGGTCGCCGCGGTAGTCGAAGCGGATGCGATCACCCTTGGAAACGGAGTCCGTGGGTTTGGCGTCAGGGTTAGCGAAAAAGTTCCAGGTGTCGACCCAGTTGACGCCGAAGTAGCTGACAAAGCGGCCGTTAAGTGGGTCTACGACCGCTTCTCCACGCTGGTAAAAATTATGGACGACCTGCTCACTTTGACGCGCGGCCGGGAAGACATCGGGGAAGTTGGAGAAGTCATCCAAGGTCACCCTTAGCTTCGCGTCGGTATAGCGCGCCACATAGTTGAGGGTTAGATAGTCATTGATAGCCGCGCCTAGCTTGGTCGAATACGTCTTGTTGTCGTAGAGGTCGTTGATGCGGGGCTGCCCCTTGGGCAACAGCTCGAGTGGGGTTACCGGCACCGAGTCGGCACGGAAATGATCGACATTGAATTTATAATTGAAGTTGGCCGTCGATCCCCCGAAGCTCGCACGCTGATTGAACGTGCCGAAACTGCCGCCTTCTGTGGTGAAGCTCCAATTGGGCGGCCCTTCTCCTTTCTTGGTGATGATCGAGACCACGCCGCCGATCGCATCAGCACCATAGAGGCCACTCTGCGGTCCACGCAGCACCTCGATGCGTTCAATGTCACCGGTGAGCATTTGTCCAAGATCAAACGTGCGGTTGCTGCTGGTGGGATCGCTCACCTCGATGCCGTCGATAATGAACTTGGTATGATTCGAGTTGGTGCCGCGCAGGAAGATCGAGGTCTGGCCGCCGGGACTGCCGGTCTGCACCACGTTGAGACCCGGTACTGTGCTCAGCGCATCGGGCACCGAACGAAGCTGCTGCTGCTCCAGTTGCTGCCGGTTGACGACAGTCACAGCACTCGTGGTTTCGCGCGCCGGCGTAGCAACGCCGGTCGCGCTGTAGACGACCGGATCACCCGCGGCAGTCGGCAGCGTCGTGGCCGGTGGCCCTTCGGTCGACGACGCCGGCGTCACTGGAGGCGCTCCGCTGGTGGTCCTGGTGCGGGGCGGAGTCCTGGGCCGTGGCTGCGGCGCGGTCACCCTGACTTCGGGAAGCTTGGTCTCCGGCGACGCCGTCTGTTGCGCTGCGGCCGGCTGGGAGCCGAGGGCAAACAAGACCGACGTAAGAGCTGTCGAGGCAAGAATGCTTGCGCTGCGAATGCTTGCGCTGCGACTTAGCGCTGTCTGGAAGGAATGCATGTGTGAACCGCGCGACGTTGTGGCACGTCATCGCGAACGCAGTCTCACCACACGGCAACGCGCACGTTTGGTTCAACTCTTGTCAGTACACCCCGACCGACATGCCCGCGCATGACCACACTGACGGCAGGTCTCCTGGCTCGCGGGCTACTCGTCTCCGCCCCTTCCCAGGACCGAGGTCCCAGTGGCTATTGCGGAGCTTAACGCCGCTTACAGTTGCGGGGGCAGCCACGGCTTCGGGATTAACTCACCCTCACCGCGTTCCCTTTTGATCCCCGATGGGGAACCGTCGTGCAAACGCTATGAAGACGCACAGAACGAGTCAATGAAGCGCGTTACCGCGCATTTATGTACTAGGCAAAATTTCGCTGCTGTGACTCTGGTGACACATTAGACTGGTGCTTATTTACCAGCATCCGGTGGACGTCCGTCCTCTGGGGACCATTTGACCGAGGGTATACGCGCCACCAGCCGGCTGCGCAGCAGCTCCGGGCGTTCAGCCCAGGGAACGAAACCATAGTCCCCCTTACTATACGAAAGGGCAAAAGTTGCGACTGCTGCCGCGCCGCTTTCCGGTTCGAGATCGCCAAACACGAACGTGTAGCCGTCCGGTGCCGAGATCGCGATCGTCGCCGGCCGCTTGCAAACGCCGAGGCATTGGACGGCCCGGACCTTCACCTCAGGTGCCTGCGCCTGCACCACGGGGAGCATCGCTTCAAGCATCCTTGCTCCGATCCGCGTCGTCTCATCGCTCGCCAATCGGCACGTGGTGCAAACACTGACGACAACAGGCCCCGAAGGCTTTGCAGCGGACGCTTGGCTATCGTGATCAGGCACGTCTCCCATCCTTTCCTTGCAAGAGGGCGCCAATCTAACGTGTTGGGCGCGAGGCGGGAAGCACTGCGGGAGACACGCCGATGTGCTCATCGAGAGGTTGTCCAATGCTGGCGACTAAAATAGCCTAGCGACTCTCCCGGAACGTTGCACAATCGAGGTCGCCACCATGGTCGTTCTCAACAAGATCTACACGCGCACCGGCGATGACGGCACCACGGCGCTCGGCACTGGCGAGCGGCGCAAGAAGTATGATTTGCGCATCTCGGCCTATGGCACCGTGGATGAATTGAACTCGGTGATCGGGATTGCACGCCTGCACACTGCGGGCAGTCCCGAGCTCGACGCGGCTCTGGGGCGGATCCAGAATGATCTGTTCGATGTTGGCGCCGATCTGTGCATGCCCGGCACGCGCGGCAAGGGACCAGAAGGCGCGCGATTGACGGTGAGCGACGCACAGGTCGACTGGCTCGAAGGAGAGATCGACAAGCTCAACGCGGTGCTCGCGCCGCTGCGCTCCTTCATCTTGCCGGGTGGAAGCCCGGCCTCGGCGTATCTACACCTCGCACGCACAGTTTGCCGGCGTGCCGAGCGCATCATCGTCGAGCTGAGGGACAAATCCGGCGAAGATATCTCACCGACAGCTCTCAAATACGTCAATCGTCTCTCAGACTTTCTCTTCGTTGCATGTCGCGCCATGAACGACAATGGCGCCGCTGATGTGCTTTGGGTTCCGGGACAGAACCGATAATTTCAAACGTTGTGATGGGCGTCAAACGGCACAGTCGAACGGCGAAGGGGGGACTTTGATGCAGGATCACACGGCCCAGC
>Ga0066903_100003642_pt1 | contig 12674 bp, 10 predicted proteins | sample PanSoiMetaGPlot1_FD_67491 | JGI IMG/M metagenome (GOLD analysis project Ga0066903, IMG submission 67491) | Tropical forest soil microbial communities from Panama analyzed to predict greenhouse gas emissions - Panama Soil - Plot 1 (version 2) | ecosystem: Environmental > Terrestrial > Soil >...
TGGCGACCTTCGATCTGCTCAAGATCATCACTTCGCACCCGAGCCAGACCTATTGCTACGGCAAGCGTTGCGACCGGGACTCGCGCTGGCAGTGGATGGGCACGGTCAACGAACCGTGCTTCGACAAGCCGACCGCTGCCGATCCGCAACGCTTTGGCCTGTGGCTGGACGTGCGCCGCAAGGACTGTCCTGCCGACCCGTTCGCCGACGAGAAGGCCTATCCGGGCGTGCAGACCGGCGCGCGCGGCACGACCTTCTCGGACGGCTCGAAGCTGCCGGTCGGCTCGTATTTCGGCGAGCCCACCGGCATCGTCGGGTTGCGGCTGTTCCCGAATCCGGACTTCAACCAGGCAGCGAAGGACAAATGGGATCCGGAGAGATATTACACGGACCCGAATTACTACCAGGATCCCGACCTCGTTCGGCCCTATCGCGTTGGCATGGCGTGCGGCTTCTGCCATGTCGGCCCGAGTCCGATTCACCCGCCGGCGGACCCGTCCAACCCGCAATGGGAAAATCTCAACTCGACGGTCGGCGCCCAATATCTCTGGATGGACCGGGTTTTCGTCTATTCCGGCGACCTGAAGACGTTCGTCTATCAGCTGGTGCATTCCTATCCGCCCGGCACGATGGATACATCACTGGTCTCCACCGACTACATCGACAATCCGCGCACGATGAACGCGGTCTACCTGCTGGGCCCGCGGCTCGAACAATCCCTTTTGTGGGGCAAGGAGACGCTCAAGGGAGGCGAACTCCTCAACAAGCAGCTGCCGAAATATTTTAAGGCGCCGGATACGTCCTTCACGCCGCGCGTGCTCAAGGATGGCTCGGACGCGGTCGGCGCGCTCGGCGCGCTGAACCGCGTCTATCTCAACATCGGCCTCTACAGCGAAGAGTGGCTGCGACACTTCAATCCCTTCTTCGGCGGCAAGCCGATCACGCCGATCGAGATCGCGACGGCGGAAAAGAATTCCGCCTATTGGCGCGCGACCGAGATCGGCACGTTGAGCATGGCCAGCTTTCTCCTCAAGGCCGGCCAGCCGGACCGGTTGGCGGACGCGCCCGGAGGAAAGCAATACCTGACCACCGACGCCGCCGTGCTGGAGCGCGGCAAGACCGTGTTCGCCGAGACCTGTGCGCGCTGTCATTCCAGCAAGCTGCCCGAGGAAGCACGGACGCAGATGGATCCGGGCGGCTGCTCGGGGCCCGACTACCTCACCTGTTGGAAGCGCTACTGGACTTATTCGAAGACCGACGAATTCAAGGCCAAGATGCGCGAGATCGTCGGGAAGCCAGATTTCCTCGACGGCAATTATCTGTCGACGGAAGCGCGGGTGCCGGTGACGCTGCTGCGAACCAATGCCTGCAGTCCGTTGGCCACCAATGCGATCCGCGGCAACATCTGGGACAATTTCTCTTCCTCGACCTACAAGGACCTTCCCTCGGTCGGCAAGGTGACGGTGCAGGATCCCTTCAGCGCCGAGCGCTGGCAATTCACAATGCCGGCCGGCGGGCTCGGGTTCACGCGCGTACCCTCGCTGGTCGGCGTCTGGTCGACGGCGCCCTTGCTGGTCAACAATCGGCTGGGCTCATTTTCCGGCGATCCGTCGGTCGATGCACGCATGAAGCTGTTCGACGCCTCGATCCGGCAATTGCTGTGGCCGGAGCAACGCGACCACGATGCAAACTTCGATGGCACCATCGTGCGCACGACCGAGCGGAGCTTTGTCAACATCCCCAAGCGGAGCATTCCGGTCGAGCTGAAGAACCTCGTCGAGTGGCTTCCGAAGGATCCGTTCGGTCGCCTGTTCGACAAGGACGGCGACTTCAAGCTCGGGCCGATACCGAAGGGATTCCCCGTCAACCTCGCGGCCAACTACCAGCCGCTGGCGGATCTGGACCGCGCGAGCGCCGAGGAGAAAGCCGCGCATGTGGCCAACGTCGCCCTGCTGTTGAAAAGCTTCCTTGAGAATTGGCCAGGTCTCGATCTGTCGGCTGATGACGCCACCATCCTCGCCTGGGTGGCGAAGCTTCGCGGGCCGCTGTTGAAATTGAGCAAGTGTCCGGACTTCGTCGTCAACCGGGGTCATTATTTCGGCACGGCGAAATTCAATGAAACCGACGGGTTGAGCGACGACGAAAAGGCGTTCGGATCCGAGACGCCGTTGAGCGACGGAGACAAACAGGCGTTGATCGAATTCATCAAGACGTTCTGACGTGCAGAGGATCCCCTTAATGCGTCTCCGGCCAAAATGAGTCATCGTCGGCCCATTCGGCGAGAAGCTTGGCGCGCGACTCGAGCAGGGGCGCCAAGCGCGTTCCTTCTTCTGCTGGGCCAATCGCATAGCCGGGGAGTTGCTCGCCGCGTGCCATGACGGAAGCCGCGCCTCGCCATCGTCGGGCGACGGCACGCATCGCCTCTCTGGGATGTTGGATGCCGGCGCTGCTCATGTAGTCGGTCGGGAGGTCGCCGGCGATTACCCACCAGCCTACCGCACCCGGTGTCTTCAGGCTTTCGATGGCCACAGCGATACGTATGGCGCCACGTGCCATGCGGGCCATTCGCCGATGCTGCCGTGGTCCACCCCTTGATGCTTGAGATACGCGGCGATTTCAGCGCGGCGCTCGGCACACCAGCGCTCCACAACGCCGGGATCGTCGTAGTCCACCAACTTGCCCTCGGTCTGACGGTGCTAGCTCGAGCATGATCCGGGTGGGTACCGGTATTCGAAGAAAGCAATCACGCTTGGAGCTAATCTCTCCTTTACCAAGTGATGGCACGGTGGAAGGCGGGAGGCAAAGGCGTGTTCGCCGGTATTGCCGGGACTCACGCTTGAGCCAAATGCCGGGGGGGCCATGAATAAGGTATTGATCGGTAGCATCGCGCTCGCTGCTTTCGTCGTTCCCGCCATGGCGGCGGACCTTTCACTCGCGCCGCCGCCGCAGCCGTTGCCGCCGCGGCCATGGTCGTGGAACGGGTGTTATGGGGGCGGCAATGTCGGGTGGAATTTTCAAAACACCTCGGACGACCTGCGGCCGTCGGGGACCTATCTGGCGCCGGCCGGCGTCGCGGCGCCGCCGAATGCCGCCGGGACAGGACTCAATGCTGCGGGGGTGGCCCTCGTGAGCCACAGCTACACGACGAACGGTTCCGGCTCCGATTTCGGCATCCAGGCCGGCTGCAACATGCAGGTCCGGCTCGTCATTCTCGGGGCCGAGGCGGACTGGCAATGGAGCGGGGTCACCAGCACGGTGAACGCGTTCTATCCCGCGAGCGCCGCCGCGAACCCGGCGTTCACGATTGCTCCCCATACCGAGAGCGTGAGCACACGGCTCAACTGGTTCTCGACATTGAGGGGGCGCGTGGGCATCGATTTCGATCACTTGCTGATCTACGGCACCGGTGGTCTTGTGCTCGCCGACGTCAAGTCGGATACGGCCGTCAACTTCAGCACGTTCCCGGTCCTGCCGGTTTTCAACGGCGCATTGCACGCCGGTTCGAACAGCACCACGCGCGGCGGCGCGGTGGTTGGCGCCGGTGTGGAATGGTGTGTCCTGCCAAACTGGTCGGTGAAAGCCGAGTATCTCTACATGTGGCTCAACGGCTTCAGCTACACCTCGCCGCTCGTGGCTGCGGCGGCCCCGTTCGCCCCCGGATATTCCTGGACGACGAACGTGAACCTGCACGAGAACATCGTGCGCGTCGGACTGAACTACCGATTCGACTGGTCTTCCTGGTGGTGACCAAAGCGTTCTAGTGTCCCGATTCCGAAGTTCGCATGATTTTGCGGCACCCTCGTTTGCGAACGATCGCAATCGAAGGACACTAGCAACTTATTGATCTAGTGTGGCTTTGGTTCAGAAGTCCGCATCTCCGACTTGGCGGCCAAGAATGATGCGGACTTCTGAACCGCCACACTAAATTAGTGCATGAAAAGTCATCACGCTTTAGGCGATCTTGGCGAAGAAGTCGTCGATCATCTTGCGGACCTCCTCGGTCCGCTGCTCGATATTCATGCTCGCCTGGCTTACGTCGCCGGCGGCCGAGCGCGTGTAGGCGGCCGAAGCAACCGTCGCTTCGAGCGCTCGGTCAACGCTGCGGAACGCTTCCGCCACCGCACTGGTTTCCGACGCGACGGTGATCGCCGCCTGCTCCTGGCTTTTGGCGGCGTCGACGATCGAGTTCACCACCCCGCCCATTCGCTCGACCGACTGGACAATCGAGGCGATCTGGCCGGCCGCCCGGGTCGTCGCCGACTGCATGGCGCTCACCTGGGAGCCGATCTCCTCGGTGGCTTTCGCGGTCTGATTGGCGAGCGATTTCACCTCCTGCGCCACGACTGAAAAGCCGCGGCCGGCTTCGCCGGCGCGGGCCGCCTCGATCGTGGCGTTGAGCGCCAGCAGGTTGGTCTGCGCCGCGATCTCGCTGATCAGCTTGACGACGGAATCGATTTTTTTGGCGTTGTCGGTGAGGACCGCGACCGCCTCGCGTGCTTCCACGCCCTGCTGCGTCGCATTGCGCGCCAGGCTCGCGGCGCCCGCCGCATTCTCGCCGACCTCGCCGAGAGATTCGCGGAAACTGGCACTTGCGGCCGCGGACGTATCGAGCCGCGTCTTTGCCTCGCCGAGCACGCCGGAAGCCGCCGTGCATTTCTCATCCGCGGCGGTCGCTTCGTTCTGCAGCGTGACGGCGGATCCGTGCAAATCCTTGGTCCGGGTATGGAGGTCGGAAAACACCTCGCCCAGCAGCTTGTCGGCGTCCTTCACGGCCCGTTCGAGACCTTGCCGCCGGCTTTCAAGCTGCTGCAGCACGCCCGCGTCATAGACCGAGAGAACCATCGCCATGTCCAGCATGGCCAAACGGATGAGACCTGCGGCCAGGCGAGTTGCATCGCGGCCGGACCACGGATGCAAGCTGCCGATGCCCTCGACCATCGCGCCGAGGATTGCCGCATAGCCGGCGACGAAAAGGTCCGGTGCCAGCTCGATGCGCACGTGCGTGCGGCCGGTCTGCTCGACCCTGTCGAGATATTTCGGATCGTCCGGATTCCTGATGAGTCCGACCAGATGCGCGGTCTGGCGCCTCTCGATGCTGTCGAGCGGCACCGTGATCTTCTTGGCCAATTCAGCGTCCGCGCTGATGCTCCTGTACAGACCGTTCAGCACCGCGGAGCCCGCCTTGTCGATGAGGGCCAGCAGCCGCTCCCGATCGTTTCCCGAAAGCGGCTGGTAAGCGGCGAGCCGACGCGCGCGCGCCAATTTTCGGGAAAGATCGGCAGACATTCTTTCCTCCGACAGGGCGCTCGTTGATAGCGGAACCCCGCTTAATGTTTGCTTAACCATGAGGGACTGCTGGTAAAAAGACCTGCGGCCCGTGTCTCCCTACCGTCTCGTCGCGACCTGGTACAAGTTGTGAAATATTTGGAGGCCGCTCTTGGTCATTGGCGAGGCATCGAATCAGACAACTTCCGTGCGCCATTGAGCGCCGCTCAAGGGGTCTTGTAATCTTTGCCGCGTAGAGCGGCATCACGGAACGGCAGAGCGTCTGGGAGGGAACAATGCGTGCGCGAGGATTTGCGCAGCTGCTTGTCGGGGTGGTTCTGCTCGTCGCGCTAGCCACCGCCGTAGTGGCAGCGGTTCGACAGCACGGCTTTCAGAGCCTCGGTTTCGTGCAGCGCTCTGGCAACGGAGTAAGCGGCGACGGCAGGGTCGTGGTCGGCTACACGGTTGATGTGTCGACCGGGCAGGCGCAAGCCTTTCGCTGGACGGCGGCGACCGGCATGATCGGCCTCGGCTTCCTGCAGGGGGTCAGCGACAGCTATGCCTACGGGGCAAACGCCGACGGGACCGTCGTCGTCGGTTACGGGGTTGATGCCGCTACCGGCGAACCTCAAGCCCTTCGCTGGACGGCGGCGACCGGCATGGTCGGCTTAGGCTTTCTGCGCGGAGCCAATGACAGCTATGCCTACGGGGTGAACGCCGACGGCACCGTCGTGGTTGGTTACGGGATTGATGCCTTTACCGGAAACCCCCAAGCCATCCGCTGGACATCGGCCACCGGCATGATCGGCCTCGGCCTGTTGCCGGGAGCCAGTGACAGCTATGCCTATGGGGTGAACGCCGACGGGACAGCCGTGGTCGGATATGGCGTTGATGCGTCGAGCGGGCAAGCGCAAGCCTTCCGCTGGACGGCGGCGACCGGCATGGTCGGCCTCGGCTTCTTGCCGGGAGGTCGCAACAGTGCTGCCTATGGCGTGAGCGCCGACGGCACCACGGTGGTCGGTTCCTGCAGCGATGCAGGCTCAACGCAAGCCTGCCGCTGGACGGCGGCGACCGGCATGGTCGGCCTCGGCTTTTTGCCGGGCGGCAGCTACAGCATTGCCCTTGGGGTGAGCGCCGACGGCTCGGTCGTGGTCGGTTACAGCATCGATGCGACGACCGGTCAGCATCAGGCCTTCCGCTGGACGGCGGCGACCGGCATGGTCGGCCTCGGCTTTCTGTTGGGAGGCAACGACAGCCTGGCCTACGGCGTGAGCGCCGACGGCTCGGTCGTGGTCGGTCAGTGCAAAGCTCAGGCCTGCTTCATCAACCTCAACACGACGTCGCTTCAGGCGGTACCCGCGGCCAACATCGCTGCCGGCCAGATACGGTGAACGTGCTGGTCTATCTGATCACGCGGCATATTGCGCCTGAATCGCCCGGATGTCTTCGGCGAAGGCTTTGACCTGCTCTTGAATCCTCTTCGCCTGGTTGGTGACGTTGACTGAAGCGAAGGTCAACGACTCGGCCGCCTGTGCGGTCCGGACGCCGACTTTATCGACCTTGGTGATGGCGCCGCTGACGTCGACGACGTTCGCCGAGACCGAGGTCAAGTTGGTGGCGATCTCCTGCGCCGCCTGCGTTTGCTGTTCGACAGCCGCGGCAATGCGGACGGAGAAACGGTCCAGATCCCGGATCGTGTGGGATATTCCCTGAATCGCCTCGACCGAGCGGTGCGACACATTCTGGATCGCCTCGATGCGCTTGCTGATGTCTCGCGTCGCGTTTGCCGTCTGGGCCGCAAGCGATTTGACCTCGTGTGCTACGACCGCAAAGCCCCGGCCGGCTTCACCACCGCGCGCGGCCTCGATCGTTGCGTTGAGTGCAAGCAGGTTCGTCTGCCCGGCAATTCTGTTGATCAGCTCAGCCACCTCGCCAATCTCCTTGGTGACGATGGCCAGTTCGTCCATGGTGGAGTTCGTTTGCTCCACCTCCTTCACTGCCCCTGCCGCCAGTCGGGATGATTGGACGGCGTGATCTTCGACCTCGGCAATCGTCTGGGCCAACTGCTCGCCCGCCGTGGCAGCGGATTGAACGACGACCGCCGTCTCTTCCGACACTGCCGCGACCGTGGCGGATTGGGATTTTGCCTGCTGTGCCACCTCGCTCAGGCTTTCGGCGCTTGAGTTCAAATCTTTCGCTGCGACGTGCAATCGTTCCATCGGCTCCATCATCTCGCGCATGAAGCAGTCGAGCACCTCGCTCATGCGGTCGGCCTGCACTGACTTTGCGGCGAGTGCCTTCTCGCGCAAGGCGCTGACCTCCTTGGCTGCAGCCGCGATCTCGGCATCCCTTTGCTCGGCCCTCCTTCGCGCGGCCTGCGCCTGGGAGAGCAACCGTTCGAGCAGTAACAGTGCCACGATGATCATCGCGATGCTGGTGCCGACAAAAATCGACAGCAGAGTATCGCTGCTCGAGGAAAAGCCTTCCATGTCGTCTCGGGCCTGCAGCCCGACGGCCGAGGCCCGCGCGCTCAGCTGCTCCAGCTCCTGCTGAAGGTCGGCCAGGGAGGATTTGAGTTCGGCGGCGCCGATTTCGCCGTTGGCGAGCGCTGCTATCTTTGTCCTGATCTGCTTGGCCATCTCGCGCGAATATGGATCCGATCTTTCGATCGCGACGTCGAAATTGTCGAGGACATTCGCCAGCAGTTCCTCGGCCTTTGACCGTTCGTCAGGCGTGGAAGCGCTCAGGCGCTCGTCGATATAATGTTGAAACGATACCTGCGAGAGGTGGAGGTAGTTCGTGGAAATGAACGAGGAGTCGTATACGTTGACGGTGTACTCGAAGATTGCGTGCAGCTGTTGGCGGGAGAACATGCCGACGGCAAGAATGATGGCGACCAGGGTGATTGCGCCGATCCGGATGTGACGGCGAAAAGAATCGTAATCTGCCATGCGACTGCCGCGATCATCGGCGCGCGTCGAGTCCTCGATCGACGCCACATCAGTTTCGGTAAAGGTCATCTGTCGCGCTCGCTATTCCAACTTATAGTCGGAAGGATAAGGGAAAAACTTTACGCATTTTCTAGGAGAAATGCGCACATCCCGCCGGCTGGTTTTCATCCGCCGTTAACCATGTTCGGGTTATGGCTTTAGTCAAAGTGGCGCACCTCAAGCGGCTTACTGAGGCATCGCCGTGCCTCGATTGCGCCGGCAGGACGAGGAACCGTGCAACGATGGTCTTGGTCGGGTTGAGGGCCGCTTGCGCGGGGCTTTTGATTCTCTTGACGTCTGCCACGCTGGGCACGGGGCCGGCGCTCGCGGTTCCGTCTTTCGCCGTTCAAACCGGCCAACCGTGCGCGGCCTGCCATGTCGGGGCATTCGGCCCGCAACTAAGGCCCTATGGGCGCGACTTCAAGCTGCACGGCTATGTCGCCAGCGATGGCCTGGATCATGGGCTTCCTCTGGCGGGATCCACGATCATGTCCTTCACCCATACTTGGGCACCACAGCCCGACGGGGCGGCACCCGGCTTCGGGCCCAACGACAACACCGCCCTCGATGAGGTATCGCTGTTCTATGCGGGACGAATTACCCCGGAGATCGGCGGCTTCATCGAGGGGGCTTACGAGGGCGTGGAGCGACGGGCTCGCCTTGGGAATGTCGATATCCGCCACGCACGCGAGGCCGAGCTGTTCGGCCAGACCTTGATCTGGGGCGTTACCGCGAACAACAACCCGACGGTGCAGGATCCGTGGAACTCGACGCCCGTCTGGGGATTTCCGTTCAACCAATCGCCCCTGGCCCCGACGCCGCTGGCCGCGGTTCTGGTCGACGACGGTCTCGGCCAGCGGGTCGCCGGCGCCGGCGCCTACACGCTGTGGAACGATACGCTGTATTTCGAGGCCGATATTTACAAGGGTCTTGACCGCAGCACCCTGAGGGCGATCGGCCTGGTTCCCGACGATGGTAACCAGACCAATGACTTTTTGCCCTATGCGCGGGTAGCCTTGATTAAGGATTGGGAAAGGTATCACGTGGAAATTGGCGCGTACGCAATCTCGGCCAATGTCATCCCCGGCGGTGACCAGACATTGGGCGTTGCTAATCGCTTGACCGACATGGCGTTGGACGCAACGTTCCAGTTCATTTCCGATCCCAAGAAGGTGACCAGCGACATGCTGTCCGCCCATGCAACCTATATCCACGAGAACGGCAGCCTGAACCCGGCAGCGCTGGAATTGACCGGGGCGCTGCTTCACCATTCGCTCAATACGGTGCGCCTTGACGCCTCCTACAGCATCGGAGCCACGGTCACGCCCACGATTCAGTATTTTCGGACCACCGGCACGGCCGATATCAACTTCTGGAGCACGCCGAATGGCAGCCCCAACTCGGACGGCATGATCTTCGAGATCGCCTACGTGCCGTGGGGCAAACCGGATTCTCCGTTTCAGAACGTCAACATGCGGCTGGCCGTGCAGTATGTGAGCTATTTTCACTTTGACGGGACTTCGCTCCATGCCAGCGACAACAACAACTTCTATTTCAGCCTCTGGACCGCGGTGAAATTCTAGCCGGACAGGAGAAACGCCATGCGTAACAACTTCGTCGTTACACTCGCCATCGCCTTCGTGATGGGAGCCGTCGTTGCCGCCCAAGCTGCGACCATCACGGTCGTCCAGCGCGGACTGATGTTGAACAAGAGTGCGGTGACGGTCGCCAAGGGCGATCGCATCGTCTTCACCAATGATGACGACGTCATCCACAACATCCACATCTTCGGGCCCGGGGAGGAGAAGGACCTTGGCCTGCAGAAGCCGGGCGTGCCGCTGAACTATACCTTCGATAAGGTCGGCGCTTACAGGGTCCGCTGCAACATTCATCCCTCGGTGAAGATGGCGGTGACGGTGCAGTGAATCGGCGCGTCAACCTGATTGGTTGTCGCTGCCACAAGCATTGGTAGCATCAGAATCGAAGCGAGACGCGGCGCGAGCGCGGACGTCTTGCTCGCGGTCGCTCAGTGCAAAGCTCAAGCCTGCCTCACAAGTCCGCCCGATCGCGAGCAAACTCGCGTTCTGGGTGTCATTGACAAAAACCGTAAAGCCTGACGACGCTCGCCATCGCTCTGCGCGGCGGCACAGGAAATCTTCTGTGATGAAGATCACATACCCGGGCCGAGACGCTGTCGAAAATCGCCGCGGCCCAAGGGCCGATCAAACCAGGAGAGACTCATGCGTAAGGCGCGAAAGTCCCGCGACCACCTGACCACGACGACCGACGAGGGCCGGATCGAGCTGGCGGAGAAGGAGTTGACCCGGGTCACCGGCGGGTTGAAGCTCGGCGACATCAAGGGCGAATCCATAGACGACAAACATAAGGACTGGATCGAGGTCCTCTCGTGGAGTCGCTAGAGTAGTCCTCTGAATCACGGAAGATCGATCCAACACCGCGGGTTGACCGGATTGTCCGGGGAGAAAGCTTCCTTCTCGGCGCCAATCTGCTCGACTCGCTATTGGCGCCGAAGCTAATCCGCGCGCTTGCGGGCAAAGATGCCAACGAGACCGACGAACGACGCGAAGGACCGGTTGGCCTCCAATTCGTCGTCCAGGCGCGACGCGAGCGTCGCCGGATCGCCCAGGCTGTCCAGCGGGAGCCGGAGCGCCTCGGCGCGCGACCATACGGACAGAAGCAGATCATGGAGCAAGCTGCGAAATTCGGGACTGTCGCCCGCGGGCAGCGCGACGCGCAGCTGCGGCGACGTCAGATTGGCGGCCAGGAACGCTTGGTAGAGCGTCAGGTCCATTTCGGTATTCACGCCCCCGGCGACAAAGGTGTCACGCAGAATCGTCGTGACGGCCAACCGCAGCGGCAAGTGCGACGTAAAGGTGAGCCAGATCTTCCAGTTCGGTTCTTGAAACGCCATGATCCCGCCCGGCCGCAGCAGCCCGCACAGTCGCCGCACGGTCGCCGCCGGATCCGGCAGGAACTCCAGCACCAGGCGTCCGACGATGGCATCGAAAGGCTCGACCCCCGCAAAGGTCGAAACGTCCGCTCGCTGGAACTTCGCGTTGTCGAGGCCAACCGCCGACGCGCGCTTCTGGGCGGTCGCGATCGAGGCCGGATCCAGATCGATGGACACGACCTTGCCTTGCGGGCCGATGAGATCGGCGACCAGCATGGCCACGTCGCCCATCCCGCAACCGATGTCCAGCACGCGCATTCCCGACACGATTCCGGCGTCGCGAAGGAAGTGCTCCGTCGCAGGCGCCAGCACCCGTGCCTGGCGGATTAATCGAAGCCGCTCGCGATCCGTATGGCCGAGAACATAATCCGCTTGTTTCACCTTCGTGCTCCTGTCGACGAAGACTAGGGCTCCCGGCGCACGCCCATCGCAATGGCGCAGAGACGCGCATTCAGGCCCAGGTTTGGTGGCGTTCCGTTACAAGTTCGCGCCGCGATAACAATGCTAGTGTGGCGGTTCAGAAGTCCGTATCATTCTTGGCCGCTAAGTCGGAGATGCGGACTTCTGAACCAAAGCCACACTAGATCACTAAGTTGCTAGTGTCCTTCGATTCCGATCGTTCGCATGAGAGCGTGCGGCAAATGCTTGCGAACGATCGGAATCGGGACACTAGCCGCAGCGCGACTTGGACTCTCGCCGCTCGCCCCTGTTTGACGCCTGAAGCTGCGTCGGGGTCAAGGGTCGTTAATGTTCCGGCTTGCTTGGGACAGCAGACTTTGTTCGGGTCGGACGGGCCACAATGACGACGACGTCATCCACGACATCCACATCTTCAGGCCCGGGGAGGAGAAAGACCTCGGCTTGCAGAAGCCGGGCGTGCCGCTGAACTATACCTTCGATAAGGTCGGCGCCTAAGGCGCCCCCTGGGCCCTTCGGCGCCGGGAGAACTTGTGCTACAAGGGTTGCACACGCACCTGGAAACCTGTCAGCGGCTTGAGTTCGCCGTTTTCGAGCCGCACGCAGGGCCATGAGAATGATCAGGGGAGGGCGCCGATGATGGATTCGATCAGACGCACGATACTCAAGGCTGGGGCTGCGGCGACGGCGGTGGCCGCGGCGCCGCACGTGTTTGCGCAGCAGGCTGGGCAAGGAGGAGCTGCCGAGCGCACTTACGAAAGAGGCCCCGTTCGCATCCGCTTCGAGGAGGTCGGTTCCGGGTTCCCGTTGTTGCTTATTCCCGGCGGAGGCTTGAACTCGACGATCGCCTGGTCGAAACGGGGCGAGCCCTTTAACGCGATCGAGGAGTTCAAGGGGGAATATCGCTGCATCGTTTCAGACCTGCGCAACGGCAGTGGCGGCCAGTCCTCCGGCCCGCTCGAGATCGACCGGCCGTGGGATGCCTACACCGATGACCACCTCGGCCTGATGGATCACCTGGGCATCGACAA
>Ga0066903_100003643_pt1 | contig 12674 bp, 18 predicted proteins | sample PanSoiMetaGPlot1_FD_67491 | JGI IMG/M metagenome (GOLD analysis project Ga0066903, IMG submission 67491) | Tropical forest soil microbial communities from Panama analyzed to predict greenhouse gas emissions - Panama Soil - Plot 1 (version 2) | ecosystem: Environmental > Terrestrial > Soil >...
CTGCAGAGCCAGATGGCACGGAGATCCCGTCTGGCGGCCCTCGACGTGACGGCGGCCCGCTCGGCACTGACCCGGGTGGCCGGGCAGCTCGGATTCTCGGAGGGCGCATTCGACCCGTTCTGGCGCGAGGTGGAATCGGTTCGGTCCGGCGAGATCCCTCCGGTCCAGCCGGAAGACCTGGCCCACACCTCCCTGGGAGCCCTGGTCAGGCGGCTGCTGCGCTGTTCTGGCTCCGGCTGCATCGTCGTCACCTCGTTCGAGCCTTCCCGCGTCTCCGCGGTTGCCGAGCTGCGCCGCGAGCTCCCCCCGGAAACGGTCGTCATCGATGGAGGCGCGCTGGCTGCGGATACGGTGGCGCAGATCCCGAAGCAGCTCGCGCTGCTCAGCGGCATCGGGCTGCTGTTGAATCTGCTGCTCCTGGCGTTCGCTTACCGCGCGACCGGCGTCGCGCTCCTTGCCTGCCTTCCGGGGGCACTCGGGCTCCTGGGGACCCTCGCCATCCTGGCGCTTCTGCGGATTCCTCTGAATCTGGTCTCCGCCAGCGCGCTGGTGCTAATCCTGGGTTGCGGCGTGGACTACGGGATCTTCGCAGTCCAGGGGGTAACTCGGGCCCCCGGGAATTCCGGCGTCGAGCTCACCGGTGTCCTTCTCACCTCGAGCACGACGCTGGCCGGCATCGGCACCCTCTCGCTCGCCTCCTACCGGGCCATCCATTCGCTGGGGGTGGCGGTGGGGCTGGGCATCGGGATCAGTGCGCTGGTCGCGCTGTTTGTCGTCCCCAATCTGTGGGGCCGGAACAAGGCGAGGGAGGCAGCACCCGCATGAGCTGGAGGGGTTGGTGGTGTTTGTGCGTCGCCGCTGCTGGATGCGCGCCCACGCCCGTGAAGCCCAGTCCGGCTCCGTCCGCCGAGGCCGCCACGGCGCAGCTGACCCGGCTCGTCGCCTCCGAACCGGACACGTTCAAGATGACGCATCAGGTCCTTGCGCGTTTTCAGGGCCAGACCTTCCCGATGAGTGGATACCTGCTGGGACGACGGGATGGCTCCTTCCGGGTCTCGGCGAGTGCCCCGGTCGGTCCAAAGCTGTTCGACGTCGCGAGGATCTCCGGCCGCTGGGAGTCGAAGATCTACCTGCCCGAGGCCGCTGGCCGTCTCGACCCACTTGAGGTCGGTCACGCCGTCGAACGGACCTACTTCCAGGATGCTCAGGGGCCACTTCAGTTCCAGGAGGGCGCCTGGGTCATCCGTCAGTCTCTCTCCGGCGAGGAGGTCGATGCGATCGAGGTCTGGCGCACTGCCGTCGACCTCGCCGTCTTCCGGAAGCGATTCTTTCGGAAGGAGCGCCCGGTGCTGGAGATCACCTACGACAAGCGAGAGAACATTCGCGGACAGGCCATCGCCGGGCACGTCATGCTCACGGACGCACGAGGCTTCAGCCTCGAGTTCGCGGTCACGGACTATGAGCCTGGATTCCCCGTGCCGGACGCGCGGCTGAGAGTCGGCGACTGATTCAAGGCGGGGAGCATTTCCCGCACAGCGCATCCTGGAACGACTTCTGAGAGAGCAGCTCCGCCGTCGCCTTCTCCAGCGCGCGATTCAGGGTCTCCTGGTAGTTCTCGGGGTTGCCGGCCTTACCGTAGTTGGAACCTGAGGCAGTGATCCGAGCCTTCCAGCAGGCCGCTGCAGAGCTGGGGTTGCTCAGAACGAAGTCGAGGCCCACTTCGCCCGAGAACTCGGCATTGTGGTACGTCCGCTCCTCGAGGTTGAGCTTCACCAACGTCGCGGCGAGCGTGCTCGTGTTCTGTCCACCGCCGGGACTTCCGGCGCGCTTGAGGTTGGCCTCCAGGGCACTGCGCACGTACGTCGCGGCATCTCCCTGCATCTGGATGGGGTAGACGACGTCCGGCTTGTTCTCCTCGAAGCGGTGTCCTGCCTCGGTCGGCTTTTCTCGTGCATCCGTCACGGTCACCGCGATGGGCCCGGAGCAATCGGGGACGGCGGGCGGTACCGCCCCTCCCGACGCGAAGTACGCCGGCGAGAAGAACATCCCGCCCGTGAGCGGACCCGCACACGCGAGCGTGGCCAGCGGCAGAAGCAAGAAGGACGAGACTTTCACGATGAACCTCCAGGAATCGGCGGGTTCCCGTGAGGGTCCGTTGCGTAACCCAACAACGTTGCACTGGCGACCTGCTGGGTGACGGTTGTCACCTCACCCCGGCCCGTCGTCAGTCCGAATCGCTGTTCCCCCACGTGGACCTCGAAGGTTACTTCGACTCCAAAACCGATGGGCGATCGAAAACGCGCCTGATCGATGCCCACCAGGAAGATCTGCCGTGAAGGGTGATGGAACAGCGAGTGGTAGGCCATTGCCTGGGCGAGGCCTTCGATCAGGACGACCCCCGGAACAACGGGACGATCGGGGAAATGACCCAGGAAGAACGGCTCGTCGGCCTGGAAGGTTCGGACGGCTACGACCCGGTCATCGGCGAGCTCGACGACCCGGTCGATGAAGAGAAACGGGGGGCGATGCGGAAGGACCGAGGCAACGTCCGGGAACGGGCCGGGGTGTTCGCTCATGAAGGCTGTGTCACACCCCGCCGTCGACGTTGACGATCTGCCCGGTCAGGCAGCCGGACTCTTCGCTGCAGAAGTACCGGATCACGTGGGCCACTTCCGATGCGCTCCCCAGCCGGCCGGCGGGAATCGTCGGAAGCAGCTTGGCCAGTGGAGCCCCCTTCAGCATCTCGGTCTCGATGAGGCCTGGGGAAACGACGTTGACGGTGATTCCGCGCGGCGCGAGCTCGCGGGCGAGGGAGAGGGCCGCAGAGTGCAGCGCGCCCTTGCTGGCGGCGTAGGCAACCTGGCCGGCGTTGCCGATCTGTGAGGCGACCGAGGAGACGACGACGATCCGTCCGGTCCGTGCACGAACCATCGCCTTGACTACCGGACGGCCGACGGCGAGAAGCCCGCCGAGGTTCGTGGCGATGACCTCGTCCCACTCCCGGTCGGAGGTGAACGCGAAGAGAGCGTTGAGGGTGATGCCGGCGTTGAGGACGAGGGCATCCGGAGCGCCGTGCCGGTCCGCCAGGGCAGTGACGGCATCATTGACGGCATTCCGGTCGGTCAGATCGAAGCTGACCAGCACGGGCTCTGGTCCTCCGCGCTCGACAATCGTCGCTGCGACCTGGCGGGCGGCGTCCTCGCGAGCGCGGTAGTGGAGCCAGATCCGGAAGCCCCCTTCCGCAAGAGCGAGGGCAACGGAAGCGCCGATCCCGCGACTCGCTCCGGTGACGAGAGCTTGTTTCACGGGCGCGGGCGTCCCTGGCGATGTTCGAGCATCCCACATGATGCGACAGAATGAGGCGACCGTGAAGCGGTGCCGCAGCGCACGACCACCCAGAGCCAGAACGCCTCGAGAGTCATATGATCCTCCTCGAGGCGCAAGAAGCCCTGTGCACCCCCCAGCGATCGAAACCAGCGCAGCACCGACTCCGTTCATGAAGAGGCTTCTGTGTGCCGTCCTGCTGATCACCGGAACGGGCGCCTTCGCTGACGACACGTTCAAGACGGCAGGCGATAAGATCGACAAGGCGGCTGGTGCCACCAAGCAGACCGTGAAGAAGGCGGCGATCGAGGTCGCGTCCGCAAGCAAGAAGGCGGCGAGCGAGGTCTCCACCACGGCCAAGAAGGTCGCCTCGGGCACTGCCGAGACGACCAAGAAGGCCTTCTCGAAGAAGGCCAAAGTTGCGAAGAAGGCGGAGAGCGACGCGGCTCCCTAAATAGACGTGCGCAGCAGCGCGAGATCGAACTCGCAACGTTCGTCAACCGGCTCGTCGCACTTGGGCGCGAGATGAACCCATAGCCGGCGCGTCCGGGCTGGGTCTACGAGCGGAAGCTCGATCGCGCCGGAGCAGGAACGACTACTGCTTCTCGTAGAAGTACGTGCCGCTGATCGGCTTTCCATCCGCGGTCGTGCCGCTGTAGGTGGACGTCCTGGACTTCCCGTCCTTCGCGATGGCCCACTTGACCTTGATCGTCGGCTTGCCGCTCTTCTTATTGACGATGTCGAAGTGGTGCGCGTCGGTCTTCTTCATCGAGCGCGTGTCAGAATTCACCGAACCGACCACCGGGTAGTCCTTCCCATCGTACTTCCCGGTCCATTCGTTGTGGAAAGTCTTGCCGTCCGGGTACACGCCGTCGACCGTGACCTTGACGCCGTCAGCCGCCTGCTCGACCTTGGTCGTGAGGATCTTGGGCGAGTTCGGGGAGAACGTCGACTTGGACTCGTTCAGCTTCCAGGTTCCCAGGGTCGGGTCGGCGGCGTAAGCGGTCGCGGCGAATAGCGAGAGCGCCACCGTGAGGGGAGTCATCCGTGGTTTCATGATCTGCTCCTTGGAGAACGGGGGGCGGAGATCGAATGCGCAGGCCGAGGTGGCCCTGCGGGCATATGCCTCCGGCTCACGCTTTCCCAGCGCAAACTAGGCGCACCCCACTACGGCGCGGGCGCCCAGGTTGATTCGTTTCCGCTGGGACGGCGGCGCGGCGTGCATGGTGAGCAGACCTCCGGCGGACTGCGGCCGTGCCCCGTGGAGGAGGCAACGCCGGTGCGGTGCCCAGCCCGGCTGCGTTCTGGCACCAGGGTCGATGACCGGAACCGGCGCCCAGGGCGCCACGCTCAGCTCGACGGCGCAGTCGAAGCACTGCGGTCCACAGACGCCGGCAGCCGAGCCAGAGCTGAGACTAAGCGGAAGTTCCGAAGGTGCCGTGCTCGACCCACGGCCGACCCAGCGAAGCCGAATCACCCGAGGCGTCCGCGTGCTCCACCCTCGGGCTTCCCACTTCCATTCGTGCCACGGCTTGCCCCCGAACACGAAGTCGCTGGCCAAGCGCTATCTTCGGTCCGTGCGCGTCCTTGCCCCGGTGCTTGCCCTACTCCTCGCCTGCGGCTCGTCTGGGACGGACTGCACGCTCCTCCCAACGCCGGGCGGCTTGGTCCCCAAGGGTTGCGTCTACGAGGTGCCGAGTGGCGCGACCGTCATGACCAAGGCCGATGGGAGCACAGTCGTCACCGTCAACGGCAGCGTGGTGGCGACGTACCCGCCATGCCCCTGCCCGCGTCCGGATGGTGGCTGACGGCCCGGCGCCCTAGAAAACACCCGACGTCCGCCGGCGGCGGGTTCGTCTTCGACCTCCTGGCCATCGGGGGGCAAGACCTCCGCGGGCGCCCGCTCCGGCAGCGGAAGGAGGCGTTGCTCGGCCGTGTCCTCGGCGCTGGAGACGCGGTGCTGAAGCCCGCGCACTTCGCCGAGCGCTGCCCCGAGGCGATGGTGGAGAGCGTCCAGGAGCTGGGCCTGGAGGGCGTGATCGCCAAGTACACCGGCGCGCCGTACCAGGGTGGCCGGACCTCGCTCTGGCAGAAGCTCATCCTGCGCCGGCCGGAGAAGGGGTGGCGCGTCGAGGGGCAGAGGATGTGGCGGACGGGGCTGGCTTGAAGAAGGAATACGCCATCAACCTGAGCTGCACCTTCTGCGGGAAGAGCGGGCGGGAGGTGGGGAACCTCATCGCCGGCCCGACGGTCTACATCTGCAACGAGTGCATCAAGCGCTGCAACGACATCCTCGCCAGGGAAGCGGAGCGCGCGGAGCCAGCACGCGAAGGCCCAACCAGGCCGACCGAGCAGGGGAACCCCAGGAATCTGGTCAGAAGGTGTGCTGCTCGTTCTGCGGGGGAGCGATGGAAGCCGTCGGGGCGAAGCGCCTGATCGCGGGCCCGTCGGTCTACATCTGTGATGTTTGCATCGGGCTGTGCAACGACATCATCGCCGACGAAACCGCCCGCGAGGACTGAGCGCCCAAGGCGCGTCAACGGGCGGGGACGATCAAACAGATGGACGACCTCGCGCACTGGGACTGCTGGGGCTGGCACGGCGAGATGGAGCACGTGAATCGCCCCACGCCGAACACCACTCCCGAGCACGCGATGAACGAGGTCCTCTCCAAGGCGCGCCCATGGCAGGAGTCGCTCATGGACGCCTCACGGAAGACGGTCTACCCTCTGGATGTCTGTGAAACCCCAGCGGGCAGCGAAATGGGCAGCACAGGCCGTCGGCGCCCTCCTGATCTTCGTGGCACTGGTGATGCTCCTGGTCGGGGACGTAGCCTTCATGGGAGCCCCCACCGCGTTTAAGGCTCTGGCGGTCATCATCGGAGTGGGCCTCCTTGTGCTCGGGTTCTGGCTCATCACGTGGGGCCGCCGCGAGATGGCGAAGTAGCGGCCCCGCTGGGGACGAGTCGCTGGTGGCCCCGACCATCGAAGCCCCGGAATCAGAAAGCTCTCGTTCCGGGGCCGTTTCATCGAGGGAGCGCCGGAGCCACTGGTCGAGAGCGCCAGGGAGCTGGGCTTAGAGGGAGTGATCGCCAAGTATAGCGGCGCCCCTACCTCGTCCTCCGCCGACCGGAGAGGGGTGGCGGATCGAGGAGACCTGGAGAGGGTGCCTGGGAAAGGAAGAATCGGATGCGCTCGCTCGTCGTCGTTCTGCTCATGCTCTCGGCTTGCTCCACCACAAGGGAATCGTCCGGAACCACCACTGACCCGTCGTCTGGACGGTCCAAGTGTTCCATCGTCGGCGCTCTCTGCGTGCGTTTCCCGTGTCGCTCCTGCTCAATCGAGTGTCCCGAGGGCAAGGCCGCGGTCTGTAAGCCCGGCCATTGCGCCAACGACGCCCACGGCAGCCAGTGCGACGAAGACTCGAGCTGTACGTGCCAGTGAGTGAGCACAATGGGGGCTAGGCAGCCGAAGACACGCGCAGCCACGCCCATCGCCGGGCGAGGTCTCCCACTGGGACTGATCGGGCTGGTGCGGCGACCGGACCGTCAGCCGGCCGGAGCCGAACAGCACGCCGGAGCATGCGATGGACCTGCTGCTGGCGAAGGTGATGCTCGTCTTCGGCGAGCAGGACTGGTCCGCGTGGGATTGGACGCCCGCGAATACGGCAACAGCGAGCGCCGAGTTATCTCGTTCTTCTGGCATGACGGAGCCTGGACGGGGCCCGATTCCGGCTAGGCCCACTCGCGGTTAACCCAGGGTGGTATGCGCGACGGGCGCCGCCGCCCGGCCGCCGGTCAGCTCCCGCCGCTGCGGGTACCCAGCGTGGCGCCACCGTGACCTTCGCTCGAGCCGGCGTCGCCGCCGCCGCTCCCCCCGTCTCCGCCGTCGCTGCCGCCGCCGCCGTCTCGGCCTCCATCGCTCCCGCCGTCGCCGGTCCCGGCGTCGACCTCGGGATCAGGATCACAGCAGCAATCCACAAAGTAGATCTGGCACTCGATCAACCAGTCGCCCTCACCCTCCTCGACGCAATGGCAGAAGGGCGGCCGGTCGGTTTGAAACAGCAGATGCTTGAACTGGCACTCCTCGTCGACGCAGTCGTAGGTGAGCTCGCAGAAGTTCTGCGCGCCCACACGGGCCCGCGCAAACGCCGCCGCCGTTCCGTTGGGCTCGTTCAGCACCTCGTTGCAGGAGAACTCGGAGGGGTAGATGACGCTGTTATCGCTGCCGTAGAAGTGGAAGTTGGGATCGCGGCCGGACTGATCGAGCACGATGTCCCGGCAGCCGCATTCGATCGGCCGCACCTCCCAGTCGATGAGCACGTTCGCCGTGCCTGCTCGGTCGGAGAACGCCAGGCCGCCGGCCGTGCTCGCGACCTGCATGAGCGGACCTCTCAGCGCCTGCACCGAATCCCACCATGCCAGCGCTTTCGAGATCCGGACGACCTGTTCGCCGCCAGTGGTCAGGAACACGAGATTGCGACCCGTGCCGGAGTTGCCCTCGTCGTCGCGCACGTCGATGCCGTGGATGCGATGCCCCACGAAGCCTCCGGTCAGATGGACGCCCTGATGCACCTCCACGAAGCCGACCCAGCCGAAGCGATCGCCGAACCACAGGTGTCGTCCTCGACCGGCGACGCTGGTGAAGCCGCCGCCGCGCGCGTGGAGCGTCGGCGCGCGCCGCAACTCCGCTTCGCTCTGACCGAGGTCGGGCGTGCCTTGCGAGCATGCCACGAGCGCCGCCGACACGACTGCCAACAGCGTCCTGTTCATGCGTCACCCCCAGCGCAGAACATACTCGACCCGCTCAGGAGGGGCACATCCCGCGGGACTTGTAGGAGAAGGGGACGAGCACCTCGGCCCGGCAGGTCAGGCAGGCCAGCCGGGCAGAGCCGTGGGGCGAGCACGCCGCAGCGAGGTAACGGGTGAAGTCCCGCCCGACGAAGCGCGGCAGCCCGCCCCGGTCCGCCGCGCCGGCGAGAAAGCCGAGCGGTCGATGCAGCCTCGGTCGAGCGCGTGAACCGCGTCCTCGCCACAAGGGAGGAGGGGCCAGTGCGGAAGGCCGACCCGGAGAAGGTTCTCAAGGGCCTCTTGGCTGAAGACGAGATCTTCGTGCTCGGTGACAACCGAGACAACTCGGACGACAGCCGCCGTTTCGGGCCGGTGAAGGAGGATCGCATCATTGGCCGGGCGCTGGTGGTCTGGCTGTCCTTGGACGAGTGGAAGCCCCGCTGGGCACGGATCGGGCTGGAGCTGTGAAGGTTGCTCCAGGGCCGCTCTCGCGAGCGCTCGCTGACATCGCCTACCTCTGATCCGGCATCCTCGCGGTTTCCCGAGGCGATCATCGCTTTCGTACGAATGTCACGTCTGGGTTTCTTGTGACGGTGTCGTGGAACCAGGCGGGTTCAGCGAGCGCGAGTCCTACGACCGCAGGTCTCTTGTCCGGCCTCGTGGCCAGCTGTAGCGGGTCGCCGTGCACGGAAGCGGCGATCGAGGGTGCCGGTCCGTTGCACGAAGAGGAGGTTCCGCAATGGAAATCTGTGTCTTGAAGCTCGATGGAAGCCACACCGCGGAGGACGCCCTCAAGGAGCAGATCGATGCCAAGGCCGATCGGAATCCTTGGCTCTACGATGTTGGCGTCATCGCCCGCCCCCTGATCGGCCGGGTGAGGATCGGAGCCACCTTCCCTGACGGAAACTCGAAGACGTTTCGCGAAGGCGATCTCACGAAGGCGGTCGGCGAGCTGGGCGCGCACACCGGGTACTACCTCACTGAACTAATCGGGCTCCATGAGTCGCGGATCGGCGCGGCGGTCAAGGGCAGCGCGGCCGGGAAGTCACTCGGAGGCGCGATGGAAAATGAGTTGTTCCAGATCGACGCGATCAAGGAGGCTGTGCCGCGCGACAGCTCCGCCCTGGTGCTGGTCGCCGATACCAAGCTCTGCGACACGATGGTCGAGACGTTCAAGTCGTACGAACCACAGGTCGTCCGGCGCAACGTCGTGGACGAGCTGCGGAAGCGGCTGCAGGCGTACAACGATCAGGTAGCGCAGGCGTTCGCTCAGACCGCAGGCGAGAGCTCGGCCGCGCCGCACTGAGCGGCTCCCCGAGCAGTTAGAGGCCCGGTCCTCCTCTGATGAGGGCCGGGCCCCGACCGTCTGGCCCCGGAATCAGGCAATTCTGGCTCCGGGGCCATTGTCTGTGAGCAGGCGGTGGGTAGGTCGCGCCAGCCGCGGCATCGGCGGTTCTTCAGCGCAGGCGCGGGTGTCGAGGAACTCTCCCATGCACCGAAAATGCCGGAGCGTCAGCTCGGTGGGGTGGACGCGCGGGCGCGAAATCGATGACAAGCGCCGCTCGCCGCAGCGCCTCGTCGAGCACCCCGGTCGGGCACGGCGGCTCTTGAGGAACTCCTTTTCTCAGCGCCCTTTGGCCAGCCCCCGGATCACGAACAGATGTCCGAGGGCTCGGAAGCTGGCAAACACGATGTTCTTCCCATCAGGCGTGATGTGGACCGCCCTGATGGTGCCCCCTGAAGCGATGGTTCGCTTCTCCAGGACGCTCCGGCGCTTCACGTCGTAGCGGATGAGCCCGAAGTTCGAGGGGTCTGCTTCCATCCAGTCTTGAAAGCCAGAGTTCATCGTCGACCGCATCCTCGGAGATGGGCGAGGCTGCACCGCTACGAAGGTCGACCGAGTGGAGGCGGTAGACGGTGTCCGACTTTGCGCGGAGCACGGAGACGGCACGTTCCGTCCCACCCGCGAATCGCGTCTGAGCTACCTCGAAGCCCGGTAGCTGGACCCTCCGGTTCCGGGGCCGTTTTCTAGGTCGGGTCCAGGCTGGGTTGCTGACCCGCGGGCCTTCTCAGTGTGTCGCTGAGAAGTTGATGTGAAACGCACCGTTGCCGCTGGGACACCCACTCAAGTTGCCATCGGCGGTGCCGCTCAACGTGGTGCCGCTCAGCGCCGAGGATAGACTGGTGAAGGTCAACACCGCCGATGGGCAGTTGCTGAGCCCGGAGGTTGGGGCACAGGCGAGACTACCGGACCAGCTCGCCGTGTTGCCCGACCCGGTTGCGGTGACGGTGCCAGTGCCATCTGGGCACAGGGGGCCGATCTGCATCGAGTTGCCGTTTACGCCGCTGATGATGAGTTGCGCATTCGCGGAGCCCGTGATCGTCCCGGAGAAAGTGATCGTGCCGGCCCACGTCCCGGCAAAGGCGGCGTTGAGTGGCGCTTGGCTACTATTGCTACTGCCACACGACAGCCAGACCGCGACGAGTCCAAGAATCACCTTTCGCATCGGCCCCTCCTCCTGGAAAAGCAGGACGGGAACGCTATCAAGTGAACGCTCTCAAGGATGAGAATTCGAGGAAGACGGGGCTATCCGCGACGCGATGGCGCCACGCCAGTGCAGGTGATCGCTCGTTCAAGTCCAGTCGCCCGACCAATGGGAGCCCCGGAGCCAAGAGGTTCTGGGTCCGCCGTGGGTGCCGAGCCCGTCGTTGATGCGGTCGATCGTGGAGGCGATCGAGCGGCGTGCGGCGAGGAGCGCCAAAATCGCACCGACCGCGGTGATGGCGGGTCTCTGTCTCCGAAGTGGTTGTAACTGCCCGGACCACGGTCGCCGAGGTAGGTCGTGCGTCGTGCGCAACGGGTCAGCGCGGAAGTCCGCGAGGCTCTTGGGTCGGCATTCGGCCCACCCGCTGCAAATTCGCAGGACCCGAAGCACCGCCCTCTCACCCAACAATGCGGTGCGGGAGAACACCATGAAGCGCATCGTGCTCTTTGCCCTATCGGCGGCCGTCCTGCTCGTCGCCCCGAACGTGTTCGGGGCGGTCTTCGGCGCGGTTGCCCCGGTCGCCACGCAGGCGACCCGGTAGCTCGACATCTCGTGGATGAAGGTCGTCGCCCCAACCAATGAGAGGCCCGGAACCAGGAGCTCTTGATTCCGGGCCTTTCGATTGGGGCGCCGTCGGCGCTACCGGCAGACGGAGTTGCAGGCGCTAGGAAGCGTGTTGTTCGCGAGAGCGGTCGCGGCGTCGTCGCAGCTCAGTGAGTCGATGCCGTTGATGCAGTCGCTCGCGGCCTTGCTGTCGTAGGTGCTCCCCGCCGGGCAGACCGCCCTTGCACAGCCCAGCCGGTCTTGCAGCTGGCTCGTGCACGAGGACGTGTCATTGGTGGCTCCGCAGGCCTGGGCCTTCTTGCAGACGGTGGATGCGAACGAGCTACAGGCGGCGGAAAAACTGCTGACGTCAGGCCCGCCACACGCCGTGACCAGAACAGCGGCAACGACGAGCGCACACTGAATTCGCGGAAGCACGTTTGAACCTCCTCGCTCGGAATGAGCGAGGGGTGTCCAGAGCACCCTCCGGGCCGACTCCAAGTGCCGGAAAGGACGCGCGCGGCGCTGTCCGGAGGCGTAGCGGGGCGAGCAACCGTGTGGCGCACTTGCGACAGTCGGTGCGAGGTCTGAATACCCGTCAGCGGAACCGGCACGCAGCAACGAAGCCTGGAGGATGGGGCGAGCTCTCCCTCGCCTCAGCGCGCGGTGCCGTTCTCGGTCTTCAGGGCGCCGACGTCTTGCTCGGCCTTCCGATCCTCTTCGGCGTACTCCTTGATCCGGTACTGGATTTTCCGCGGGCTGATTCCCAGCATCGCCGCCGCGCGGCTGGTGCTCCCGTCGACGACCTCCAGTGTCCGGAGGATGGCCTCGCGCTCCAGCTCGTGGAGCGTCGCCCCCGGGATGAGCCCGCCCGGACGCGCAACGCCCGGCCCCGGTCCGCTGAGCGCCGGCGGCAGCTCCTCCGAGGTCAGCAGCGGCCCGGTGGAGAGCACCACGGCGCGCTCGATGACGTTCTCCAGCTCCCGGACGTTCCCTGGCCAGTCGTAGCGCAGGAGCGCGTTGAGCGTGCCGGGGAGCAGCCCGCGGACGGACTTGCCGTACGCCTGGTCGAACTTCTGGATGAAGTGCGAGACCAGAGCCGGGATGTCGCCCTTCCGGCTCCGTAGCGGGGGCAGTGTCACTGCCACCACGTTCAGCCGGTAGTAGAGATCCTCGCGGAAACGCCCCGCGGCTACCTCGGCGGCGAGGTCCCGGTTGGTCGCGGCGACCACGCGGACGTCGACCTTCAGCGTCTCGGTTCCTCCCACCCGCTCGAACTCCCTCTGCTGCAGGGCACGGAGCAGCTTCACCTGGACCGACGGTGGGATCTCTCCGATCTCGTCGAGGAAGAGCGTGCCCCCATCGGCGAGCTCGAATCGGCCTTCGCGACGTCCAACCGCTCCAGTGAAGGAGCCTCGCTCGTGACCGAAGAGCTCGGATTCGAGGAGGCTCTCGGAAAGCGCCGCACAGCT
>Ga0066903_100003644_pt1 | contig 12673 bp, 11 predicted proteins | sample PanSoiMetaGPlot1_FD_67491 | JGI IMG/M metagenome (GOLD analysis project Ga0066903, IMG submission 67491) | Tropical forest soil microbial communities from Panama analyzed to predict greenhouse gas emissions - Panama Soil - Plot 1 (version 2) | ecosystem: Environmental > Terrestrial > Soil >...
GCGCGCCGCCGGCCTCGGGGGCCCGGCGGGTCCGTTCACCGAGGCGCTCATCGGCGAGTTCCAGAAGAACGACACGTGGATCGCCGGCGCGTTCGCGCTCGAACAGGGGTTTCTCTTCACTGCGATGCTCCTCTCGGCGGCGGTGGTCGGCGTCATCGAGCGCCGGTGGACCGTCGCGGCGGCCTGGTGTCTCTGCGCGGCGGTGCTCTCGGCCACCGGCCTCATGCACTCGTATCAGTGGACCCCCGCCGACACGGCGCTGAAGTTGTCGCCGGCGTGGCCGTTCGTGTGGAGCTATCTCGCGATGGCGGCGCTGTTCTTCTCTGCGCGCTGGATCACGGAGCCCGGCGAGGGGCACTGACCCGTCGTTGGCGCCTTCAGGCGGAATGAAGCTGATCGAAACTCGTGACGACACGATGCCCCGTGTCGGGCTGCGGCGGATTGCCCGGACGCACGATGAGCGCCGTCTGCATCCCGGCGGCGCGCGCCGCGTCGAGTTCGGCGGCGACGTCCGACACGAACAGCGTCTCCGCCGGCGCGACGCTGACGTCGCTCGCGATCCGCGTGTAGCTGGCGGCGTCCTGCTTCGTCCCGACGCCCGTGTCGAAGTGCCACGACAGCCACGGCGTGAGGTCGCCGGCCGACGATCGGCGGAACAGCCACTGCTGCGCGCGGACGCTGCCCGACGAAAAGATCCCGACCGTGACGCCGGCGTCGCGCCAGCGCGCGAGCGCGCGCGGCACGTCGGCGAACACGTCGCCCGTCAGCGTGCCGTTCCGGTAGCCCTCTTCCCAGACGCGGCCCTGGAGCGCCTTCAGCGCCGGCGACTTGCGATCGCGGTCCATCAGCCACGAGAGGTACGCGAGCGGCGACCACAGCGGCACGGCCTCCCCGCGGGCGCGATCGCGCTCGTACTCGTCGTGCAGGCGCGCGAGCGCGCTCCGGCATTCGGGCGTGCCGCCGTGCTGTTCGAGATACAGCGGCAGATGCGCGCGTGCGTACGGAAACAGCGTCTCCGTCACGAACGCAATCGGGGTCGTCGTGCCTTCGATGTCGAGGAGGATCAACGTGATCACGTCCTGCGTACGCGGGATCCCGGATGGCAAATCCTGCGTACGTCGAGCGACCGGCGTGTGAACTCGTTCCGGAACGAGTTCGTGTCCGGCACGGATCGTGTGCCAGCGTTCACCCGCGCGCCACGTACGCCGGCCCGAAGCACACCGGCTCGAACCCCGTGTCGACGCCGCTGTCGGTGTAGTGCGGCGTCCAGCCCGAGACGTCCTGGAACAGCCGGATGGCGCGGATGCGCCGGTCGGTGCACAGATCGAACCAGTGGTGCGTGCCGCGCGGCACGCGGATCAGATCGCCCGCCTCGACCTCGATCGCGAAGACCGGCCCGGATGGCGGATGAACGTGAAACAGCCCGCGTCCTTCGATGATGAAGCGGACCTCGTCCTCGTCGTGCCAGTGCTCGCGGCTGAACTTGGCGAGCATCATGTCGAGGTTCGGCGTGTCGGGCTTGACGTCGATCACGTCGGCGGTGACGTAGCCGCCGCGGGCCTTGAGCGCGTCGATCTCGGGTCCATAGGCGGCGAGGACCGCATCGGCCGGCGCATCCGCGGCCACGGCGTGCTCGGGCGTCCAGCGCTCGTAGTCGATGCCGAACTGCGAGAGGAACGCGGTGACATCGGCGCGTGCCGAGAGCAGCTCTTCCTGCCCTCCGCCCTCCACCCTCGGCCCTCCGTCCTCCGCCGTCCGCCCTCCACCCTCCACCCTCCGTCCTCCGATTCTCACGAGCGCCATGATGCGGCCTCCTTCGAGCGGGCGACGCTTTCGAGCAGGAACTCCAGGATCTCGACGTGCCTGGCGGCCTCGGCCGGCGTCGCTCCCCAAGTGTACAACCCGTGGCGCCGCAGGAGGAACCCGTGGCACGACGGGTGGTCGGCGAGGACGCCGCGCACGACCCCGCTGAGCCGCGTCATGTCCTGATCGTTCTCGAGGATCGGCAGCCACTCGCGATGCTCGTGGGTCGTCACGCCGTCGAGCCCTTTCAGCATCTCGTAGCCGCGGATCGCGAGGCCGCCGTCCTCCGCGTAGCGGTGCGAGAGCAGCGTGCTCCAGATGGAATGCGTGTGCAGCACCGCGCCGGCGGCGCGCGCGGCCACGATCTCGAGGTGCAGCGCCGTTTCCGCCGACGCGTTGCCGTCGCCCTTGAGCACGCGCCCGTCGCCGTACTCGAGGATGTCGTCGGGCGTCAGGTCGCCTTTGTGCGTGCCGCTCCGCGTGATCGCGAGCCGGAGCGGCTCGCGGCTCAGCACCGCGCTGAAATTGCCGCTCGTTCCGAGCACCCAGCCCCGGGCGTCGAACCGGCGGCCGATGCGAATGAGCTCCGCGTCGACCGGCACGCGCGAATTCTACGATAAGCTCGATCGCATGAGGACGCATAAAGGGATGGTCGTCGCGTGTGCGCTGGCGATCGCGGCGGGCGCGGTGCTCGTCGCGCAGGGCGGTCGCGGGCAAGGGCGCGGTTTCGGGCCTTCGGAGGTCGTTCCCATCAAGGCAGGCGAGCAATGTCCGCCGGGAATGACGGAGTTCCGGCATCTTCAGTGCGCGCGGCCGGCGGCGCCGCCGCCGAGCATTGTCGACTATCGCCCGCGCTCGACCGTTGTCGCCGAGGAGCACCTCGTCCCGAAGGCGAAGTTCCCCGTCGTCGATGTCCATACGCACAACACCGCGGCGTTCGTGAACCAGCCCGACAAGATCAAAGAGATGGATGCGCTCAATCTGCGCACCCTGGTCGATCTGTCGGGCGGCACCAGCCCCGACGAGATCAAGCGCAAGGTGGATGCGATCAAGGCGAGCCCCAACAAGGATCGCTTCCGCGTCTTCGCGAACGTGAACTGGAACGGCGCCGGCGGGCCGGGCTGGCAGGAGAAGGCCGTCGCCGATCTGCGGCAGTCGATCACGAACGGCGCGATCGGCCTCAAGATCTTCAAGGACCTTGGCATGACGGCGAAGAAGGCGGACGGCACGATCCTCAAGGTCGACGACCCCGCCCTCGATCCGATCTGGGACCTCTGCGCCGAGCTGAACATTCCCGTCATCATCCACACGGCGGAACCGCAGGAGTTCTTCTCGCCGCTCGACTATCACAACGAGCGCTGGCTCGAGCTGAACATCTTTCCGGATCGCTTCCGTCCCCCGACGCAGTACGAGAGCTTCGAGGAGCTGATGCGGCAGCGCGACACGATGTTCGCGAAGCATCCGAAGACGCGCTACATCGCGGCGCACTTCGCCTGGTACGGCAACGATCTGAAGCGCGCCGCGCACATGCTCGACACGATGCCGAACGTCGTGCTCGAAGTGGCCGCCGTGCTGTACGAGTTCGGCCGCCAGCCGTACGCGTCGACGCAGTTCTTCACGAAGTACCAGGACCGCATCATGTTCGGGAAAGACACCTACGAGCCCACGGAGTATCCGTACTACTGGCGCGTGTTCGAGACGCACGACGAGTACTTCGACTACTACCGCGGGTATCACGCCTTCTGGAAGCTGTACGGCATGGGGCTTCCCGACGACGTCCTCAAGAAGCTGTATTACCGGAACGCGCTTCGCGTCGAACCCGGCCTGCCGCAGACCGGCTGGCCACAGTAACCAGGCACGCTGACATGAACGCTGACGCCCTTCGCGCCCTCCAGGCGCCGCTCAAACAGAAGTATCGCGATGACGCCGACGCCGCGGTGGTGACGCTGCGTGCCACCGGCGAAGCGACCGACGGCCTGTCGTGCAAGGTCGAAACCGGCCGTGCGCTCGTCGAAGCCGGCCTCCATCCGGTGACCGGCGGCGACGGCTCGCTCGTCTGCTCGGGCGACATGCTGCTCGAGGCGCTCGTCGCGTGCGCCGGCGTGACGCTCCGCGCGGTCGCCACCGCGATCGGCGTCGAACTCCGTCACGCGCGCGTGAGCGCGGAAGGGGATCTCGACTTCCGCGGCACGCTGGCGGTCGCGAAAGACGCGCCGGTCGGCTTCCGCGCCATCCGCCTCCGGTTCGATCTCGACACCGACGCGACCGACGAGCAGCGCGCCCAGCTGCTGAAGCTGACCGAGCGCTACTGCGTCGTCCTGCAGACGCTCAAGCAGGCGCCCCCGATCACCGTCACGTAGCGATCGGCGCGGCGATCGGCGCTGAGTCCGACGACCGCCAGACGGATCACAGGAGTTCAGGAGTTCAGGAGGTAGTTGAGGAGGCTCGTAGCTTCCGCCTTCAGGCGGAATGAATTCAATCGATCCTCCTAAGCTTCTGATCTCCTGATCTCCTGTAAACCGTCGGCAGCTGCTGCGAATTGGACGCAGCGATCGGCGCTGAGTCCGACGGCCGCGTGGCCGCTACGGGTTGTGCCCAACCGTCACCGACACGGTCGAGGACGTGGTGTGTCCCTGGCCGTCCGTGCACGTGATGTGGATCGTGTACATGCGGCCCGGTCCGCTGCCGGACCGCTCGGCGCGCACGCGGACGTGGTGCGCGTCCACGATCTGCCAGTCAGATGACGAGTTACCGTCGCCGGATCCGTTGACCGGCTCGCTGCTGGTGATCGAATCGATCACGCACGACACGCCGCCGCAGCCGCCGCTGGTCGTGTAGCCGACGGTCACGTCCACCATCTTGTGGTTCGGCGGCCAGATCGACGAGGGCGTCGCCGTCACCGTGCCGATGACGGGCGGCGGCGCGGTGATCGTCACCGTCTGCGTCGCCGTGGACGTGTTGCCGTGGCAGTCGCTCGCCGTGTAGGTGATCGTGGTCGTGCCGACGGGGAAGTCGTTGCCGGCCGGCACGCCGCTGCGCGTCAGCGTTACGCAGCTGCAGTTGTCGGTCGCCGTGGCGGTGCCGATGTCGGCATCGGTCAGGTGTTTCAGGCATGCCGCGCCCGCGACGGCCGTGATGTCGGGCGGGCGTGTGATGACGGGCGGCGTCGTGTCGGTGCCGCCGCCGGGGCTCAGGATCACCGCGACGTTGTGGAACGCCGCGGTCGAATTCTGCAGCGGCGCGAGCAGGTCCGCCTTGCCGTCGCAGTTGAGATCGACGGCCGCCACCGCGACCGGCTGGAACTGCGAGTTGATGCAGTTCGTGTAGCCGACGCTGATCGCGACTGCGGCCCCGAACGTCCCGTCGCCCTTGCCAGGCCGCGCGCTGAGATTGCTGCCCCACGGCGGGCAGCCGAACGTGTTGGACGTCACGATATCGAGATTGCCGTCGCCGTCGAGATCGGCGAGCGCGAGCTCGACCGGGTCGGCGGGCGCCTGCGGCATCGAGATCTCGCCGCTCCAGCTGAACGCGCCGCTGCCGTCGTTGAGGAACACGCTGGCGCCGGCGACGACGTTGCCGCCGACGGTCGCGACGTCGATGTCGCCGTCGTGATCGAGGTCGGCCGCCGCAATCGCGACGGCGCCGCCTTCGCCCATCGGCGACGGGAACGTGAAGACGGTCGCTGCCGAGAACGTGCCGTCGCCGTTGCCGAAGATCCAGTCCACGGTCGCGCCCGCCGCGATCGCCGCGTCGAGATGGCCGTCGCCGTCGAAGTCGGCCGCCGTCAGTTTCGCGCCCGTGTGTCCAGGCGGGAGCGCCGGATGCGTGGCGGCGCCGAAACCGCCCGCGCCGTCGCCGGGTAGGAAGCTGAGCGCGTCGACGCCGAAGCTGTGCGCGACGAGCACGTCGAGCTTGCCGTCTTCGTTGAAGTCGCCGACGGTGATGCCGGTCGCGAAACCGCTCAGCGTCACCAGCGACGTCGACGGGAACGCGCCGGTCCCGTCGTTCATAAGGATCGCGATCGTGTTGTTCAACGACGGATCGCTGAACGACGACGAGTTGGCGACGATCAGATCGGGATGCGTGTCGTTGTCGAGATCGGCCGCGACGATGACCGCCGGCGAGCTGAAACCCGTCAATGTCGCCGCGGTCGGAAACGCGCCCGTACCGTCGCCGAAGCGAACCGTCACCGTCGAATCGAGGTTGCCGGTTGCGAAATCGGCCTTGCCGTCGCCGTTGAAGTCGGCGACGGTGATCGCCGACGGCCCGATGCCGGTCTCGGCGAAGGCCGGCGGGCTGAACGTGATCGTCGCCATGAGCGTGGGTGACAGAACCAGGATCGCGAGTGCCAGCGCGGCGCGCCGCCCGGCCGAACGAAGAGCCATCTCCGCCTCCTGACTGAAGCAACTAGTTCACGATCACCCGCACGGTTCGCACGATCGAGAACCTGGGCTAGAAGGCAATCCCCGCGGTGAGACGGATGACGCGCGGCGGCTGCGTGAACGTCGGCTGCCGCCATCGCGGTCCCGTCACCGTGTCTTCCTCGACTTCATTGCGCAGGTTCGTCGTATTGTAGCTCTCGATCCCGAACGTGACGTCGTGTTCGGCCCACGTCACCTTTTTCTGCACGCGCAGATCGAGCGTCGCCGTGTAGGTGAACTTGCTCTTGCCGTTGGCGTAGGCGCGGACGACGTCCACGCCCTGCGGCAGATCGGGGACGACGACGAGCCGCGCGAAGTTCTGTCCGTCGGCGTACCGCCCTGCGGCGGCGATCGTCAGCCGGCGCGGTCCGTTGTAGGCCGCGGCGACCTTCAGTCCGTAGCCGCGGTCGAACAGCGTCCGCCCCTCGGTGTACGTGTTCGAGTTGGGATCGCTGTACGAATCGCCGACGACCATCTCGTCGTTCTCCGACGGCGCGTACCCGCGGAACGCGGCGGGCGCGTAGGAGTGCAGCGCCGTCGCGGCGGCGAGCAGATGCCAGCGCGGTGATTTCTCGAACAGCGCAGCCACGTACAGCCCGCCGTACGTCGAGTGGACGGTCGGAATGTTCTTGAGCACGTAGCGATCGAGCCCGAACGTCGCCGGCGGCCGGCTGTAGATCGGCAGCATCTGATCGTCTTCGGGGCCGCCGAGGTTCAGGCCCGGGTCCGGGATGTAGCGCACGGTGTAGGCGTCGAACGGCACGCCGACGTCGTAGCGCGCGAGGAGGTCGGCGCCGCGCCGCGAGATGCCGCTGAAGCGCAGTTGCGCCCACGGCTTGATCTGCACGTCGATCGCCACCTGCAGTTCGTCGACGTACGGCCGTTTCAGATTCGGATCGATCGTCGCGAATCCCGGCGTCGGGCTCCCGGGGCCCACGACCGACACGAGCGCGCCGCGCTCGTTGTCCTGAACCTGCCGATCGCCGTTGCGGTCCGTCCACAGATACGATCGGCCGGACGGCGCGTTCGGATCGCCGTCGGCGAGGAGCGCGAGCGGCAGGACCGGGTGATAGCGCCGCGCGGTGATTTCGCCGTACCACGGGCCCCACTTGTACTGGACCGACGCGCGCGGTTCCCACGACGTCCAGCTGATGCCCTCCGCGGCGCCGCGTGCGCTGCCCGTGACGTGCTCCAGTCGCAGACCGCCGGTCAGGCCGAGCGTGTCGTTCCGCCACCGCCTGCCCGCGGACTGGTGGAACGCGAACGCGGTGCCGGAGCGATGAGACTCGCCGCCGGCACTGTAGTCCCAGACGCGCGCCGGCGTGCCGTTGACGGTTTCGCCGATGAGTCCCGTCCCGAACGGCGCGGTGGTCATGCCCGACCAGGAAAAGCTCAGGCCGCTCTTCAGCGACACGCTCGACCGGCTGGTGCTGAGCGTCGCCGCGATGGACCCGCGTGAACGGTCGCTGCCCGTCGAGGCGACGAGCGTGTCGATGGGATCGTCCACGAGGCGTTCGACGGTGCCGCGAACCGGACTGACGCCCGATTCCGGCGTCAGGCTGGCGGACGCCAGGGCCCCGTCCACCTCGAAGGCGTTGGTGCTGCCCGTGCGCCATGTGCCCTGGATGCCGCGGTACGACTGCGTGGCCGCCGCGTTCCGATCACGGAGCAGCGCGCGGGCCGGGAAGGCGGTCTTCGTCTGCTGGACCCATCCGAGGGCGTCGAAGGAGTGAGCGGCCTGCGGTGCGAACACGGTATGTGCCGTCAGCGACAGCACGTCGCCGGGCAGCGTGAACGCTTCCCCGCGCTCGTTGTGAGACGACCACGTGCCGGACCCGCTGGCGAAGAGCGACGCGCTGGATGTCAGCGGCCCGCCGACGGAGCCCTGCACGCGCGCGAGCGCGTGCAGGCGCGCAATGGGATCGGTGGCCGCCGAGCCGTTCGCCTGGAACGGGGACGGGGACCCCGCGACCGACACCGTTCCCTTCCACGCGGTGGTCCCGGTCTCCGGTACGAGCGTCAGCACCGGGCCCGGGGCGCCCGTCTGCTCGTAGTGCGCCGCGGTTCTGAGCTGGACCCGATTCAGGAACGACAGGTCGGGGTAGATCAGCGGCCGGCCGCCCGTGGCCGGGTCGGTGACGTCGGCGATCCCTACCCTGAACGTCGTCTGCGTCCACGAGCTCGCCTCGCTGCCGGCGAACAGGGGCACGCCCGTCAGCGTGCCGCCGGTGTTCATCGGCTCGGTGAAGCTATGCGCGGCGACGGTTTCGAGCAGGTCCCACGCCGTGTCGCCGTGAGGCAATGACGTCCACAATGCGGCCGCCAGGGCCATAGCTGCTGCGAGATCCATATGGGCGGGGTATCATGACGTAAGCCGCGTTCTTTTTCATCCCCGCGGTGATTCATAACCGGAGCGGTCATGGCCTGGCAAGTGTTCGTGCGGACGGTCTTCGTCTTGGCGGTCATCTGGGCCGCGGCGATCCTCCGTCCGTTCCATGCGGCGCTCCTCCCGAATCTCGGCGTGGGAGCCCTGCTCGGCGCGGGCGTCCTGTTCGTCGAGACCCGCCTCCGCAACACCGAAGTGACGAATCTTCTCGGCGCGCTGATCGGCGGCGCCATCGGGCTGGGGCTCGCCAAGACGATCGGCGCGGCGCTGTTCTGGGCCGACGCGTCCGACAACCGCGTCGGGTTCTTTCACAGCTTCATCCTGCTCGTCTTCCCGTACCTGGGCATCGTCATGGGGGCGAGAAAGGGCGAGTGGCTCGAGCCGCAGCGGCTCGTGAACCTGTTCCGCGACACCGGTCCCGCGAAGCGCTACCGGATCCTCGACACGAGCGTGATCATCGACGGCCGTATCGCGGACGTGTGCGAGACCGGTTTTCTCGACGGCACGCTGGTGATCCCGCAGTTCGTGCTCAAGGAGCTGCAGCTCGTCGCCGATTCGTCCGATTCGCTGAAGCGCAACCGCGGCCGCCGCGGTCTCGACATCCTGCAGAAGATCCAGAAGATGGCGGGCGTCGACGTGATGATTTCCGACATCGACTTCCCCGAAGTGCGCGAAGTCGATCTGAAACTGATCGAGCTCGGCCGTTCCCTGCAGGGAAAGATCGTCACCAACGACTTCAACTTGAACAAGGTGGCGCAGCTCCGCGGCGTCGACGTGCTGAACATCAACGAGCTCGCCAACGCGCTCAAGCCGGTCGTGCTGCCCGGCGAGTTCATGAAGGTTTTCATCCTGAAGGAAGGCAAGGAATACAACCAGGGCGTCGCGTATCTCGACGACGGGACGATGGTGGTCGTCGACAACGCGCGCCGGATGATCGGCAAGAACATCGACGTCGTCGTCACCAGCGTGCTGCAGACGACGGCGGGCAAGATGATCTTCGGCCGGTACATCGAGGCGCCGGCAGCCAACGGTGCGGCGGCCGTTCCGACACCGCCGCCGGCCACGGCGCCGGCGAAACTGTCCAACGCCAAATGACGCATGAAGCCGTGGCACTGGTGGCGGACCGTCTTCTTTCTCATTCCCGCGATTAGCCTCTACACGATCGTCCTCGGGACGATGTCGGTGCTCTCGACGCTCGTGGATTCCTCGGGCGACTTCGGGCACGCGTGCGCGCGGACGTGGTCGCGTCTGATCTTGTGGACGACGGGCGTGAACGTGCGCGTCGAGGGGCTCGACCGGCTCGATCCGGGGCGCAGTTACGTCTTCGCCGCGAACCATCAGAGCATCTACGACATCCCGATCGTCTTCGCGGCGCTGCCGTATCAGCTGCGGATCATCGCGAAGGCGTCGCTCGGGCGGATTCCGTTTCTGGGCTGGCACCTGCAGCGGACCGGCCACGTGCTCGTGGATCGCTCGAAGGCGGGCGCCGGTACCGTGAAAAAGATGGCGCGCCTCGTCGCGAAGGGGCACTCGCTGATCGTGTTTCCGGAGGGCACGCGCAGCGCCGACGGCGCGGTGGCGCCGTTCAAGGGCGGCTCGTTCGTGATCGCGCTCGACGCCGGGCTGCCGATCGTTCCGCTGAGCATCGTGGGCAGCAGGCACGTGATGTTCAAGGGACAGTTGATGGTGCGTCCCGGCACCGTGTCGCTCGTCGTGCACGATCCGGTCGACACGGCCCGGGCCGGCCGCGGCACGGCGCGCGATCTCGCCGCGTCCGTCCGCGAGGTCGTGGCCGCGGCAGCGGGTTGAGTCACCACGGCTTGCCGTTCTTCCGCGGCGGCAGGTACTTCTTGTCGACCGACGCGACGACCACGTAGTTCGGGTCGACCATCTCGGTGACGTGCACCTTGCCGACCTGCGACAGCAGCTGGTACGCGTCGAGCTGGCTCATCGTCGTTTCGTTCGTGATCCAGGCGATGAGTTCGGTGAACGCGATCCGGAGCGCGTCGTCCAGCGGACGGTATGCGCCGACGGCCATCAGCTGCGACGCGTTCTCGAACCGCGGCCACGCGATCTTCTGGCCCTTGATCACGTCCACCTGCACGCGCGCGTGCATCGGGACTTCGATCGCGGTGCCGGCGATCTCGCCGTCGCCCATCGCAGCGTGACCGTCGCCGAGATAGAGCAGCGCGCCCTTCACGTTGACGGGGAAGTAGGCGGTGTTGCCGGCGCTCGCCTCCGGCGCATCCATGTTCCCTCCGTGCTCGGCCGGCGTCACTGAGCTGCGCGACTCCAGGCCCGGCGAGACGCCGAGGCACCCGAGAAACGGATGCAGCGGAATGCGGACGCTGTACTTCGAGTCGAGCGCCGTGAACGTCGCTTCGTTCTTCGCGCGATCGATCGGATAGAACCAGATCTTCTCCGGCACCGGCGCGTGCAGCATCGGCGTGTAGTTCGTGGTGTTGAGCGCGCCGAATCCCGGCGCGAGCGCGCCGACGCCCTGGTCGCCGTCCACGTCGAGCTGCAGGATCTTCACCGCGAGCGTGTCGCCGGGCTCCGCGCCTTCGACGTAGAACGGCCCGGTCAGCGGGTTGTCGCCCGGCACCATCGACAGCGTGTCGCCCGGCTTGCGGATCCTGTTGACGAAGCAGTCGAACGTCTTCGTGTCGATCACGTCTCCCGGCTTCACCCGTGCCACCGGCTCGGCGGCGCCGAAGGTGTACTTCAGCTCGCTTTCCTTCGGCTCGTAGCGGACGACGTTCTGCGCGAGAAGGGCCGTGAGAATCGCGGTGGTCAGCATCGGCGCAGTCTACCGCCCGCGCCCCTCCTCTGCACGCCGCCGCTGCAGCACGAAGGCGACGACGCCGACTGGGACGAAGACGACGATGGCGGCGATGCGCTGGATGAGCCCTTGATAGTTGTTGAGGAACCACTGGTAGCCGGCGAAGTCGACGCCGGCACGCATGCAGGCGCGCTGCACGAGACCGGTCGTCAGCGGAATGAGCCCCAGATAGGCGACGGCGGTCGCGACGGCGGCCGCCCGCGCGCCGGCCCGCCAGAAGATCGCGCTCATCAGAACCGGCAGGACGATGAGGCCGCTGCCGACCGCCGCCAGCAGTCCTTCGGTGTGCCGCGGATCGGGAAGCGGATGGAGGAACGCGTTGAGGCTGCCGAGGCCGGCCGACGCGAGCGCGATTCCCGTCAGGATCGCGAGCCCCCGTCCGACCCGCGAGGAGGCCGGCGCCGAGAGAAACGCCGCCGCCGTCGCGAGGGTGACGGCGGCGAGCGCCAGCATGCCGTCGTTGAAGATCCACGGCGCCGTCGACACCGGCGAGCCAAGCGAACTGGCGTCGCGCGAGAGGAAGCTGTAGCCCCGATAGAACGGGGCCGCCGCGACCTGGATGCCGAAGTAGATGAGGGGCATCGCGACGCCCGCGGCCATCAGGTGGCGGACGAGGTCGGGCAGCGGGCGTCGGGTCGCGGCCGGCGTCATGCCCGCTACTACGGCCGGCACCCGCCGCGGTTAACAGGTGCGCCGCGGTGCGGCCGGTATAATTGGCGTTTATCTCATGCACGTCACCGCCATCATTGCCGCTGGGGGATCGGGACGCCGCCTCGGCGCCGCCAAGCCGAAGCAGCTGCTCGACATCGGCGGCGGGACGATGCTGAAGCACAGCGTCGAAGCGTTCGCCCGCCACCCGCGCGTCTCCGACATCGTCATCGTGCTGCCGGCGGGGCACACGTCATTTGCCTGGGTGACGTCAACGGAGCCGGCTGCGGCGCCGCCGATCCGCGTCGTGCAGGGCGGCGAGCGGCGGCAGGATTCCGTGGCCAATGGCTTCGACGCCGTGAGCGCCGGCGCCGATGTCGTACTCATTCATGACGCGGCGCGTCCGTTCGTGACGGCGGATCTGATCGACCGCACGATCGACGCCGCCGCGACACATGGCGCGGCGATCGCGGCGCTGCAGTCGCGCGACACGATCAAGCAGGTCGACGCGAGCGGCGCCATCACCGCGACGATTCCACGCGAGACGATCTATCTGGCGCAGACGCCGCAGGG
>Ga0066903_100003646_pt1 | contig 12670 bp, 9 predicted proteins | sample PanSoiMetaGPlot1_FD_67491 | JGI IMG/M metagenome (GOLD analysis project Ga0066903, IMG submission 67491) | Tropical forest soil microbial communities from Panama analyzed to predict greenhouse gas emissions - Panama Soil - Plot 1 (version 2) | ecosystem: Environmental > Terrestrial > Soil >...
ATAGATCCGCTCGCCGGGCCTGATCTGGTGGCGCTCGCGGAAAGCAGCCACAATCTCACCATGACCGTGCCGGGCAACGACCTGCGTCTCCGAGCCTGTCGGCTCAACGACCGCGACATCGGCCGGAATGCCATCGCCAGCGAGTTCGAGGTGCTCGGGCCTGATGCCGTAGACCACCGCGCGGCCCGCGGCCTCGCTGGGAACGGCTCCGATCGCAAGCCTGTCGCCCTGCGGTGTCTCCACCGAGTTCGCGTCAGCCGCGATCCTGCCCTCGATAAAATTCATCGCCGGCGAGCCGATGAAACCCGCCACGAACCGATTGATCGGTCTGTCGTAGAGTTCGAGCGGCGCACCGATCTGCTCGACCGCGCCGTCGTGCATGACGACGATGCGGTCGGCCATGGTCATGGCCTCAATCTGGTCGTGCGTGACATAGATGGTGGTGGTGCGCAGCCGCTGGTGCAGTTCCTTGATCTCGGTGCGCATGGCCACCCGCAACTTGGCATCGAGATTGGACAGCGGCTCGTCGAACAGGAACACCTGCGGATCGCGCACGATTGCGCGCCCCATCGCGACGCGCTGGCGCTGGCCGCCCGACAGCTGTCGCGGATAGCGACCGAGCAGGCTGGCGAGATCGAGAATGTCGGCGGCCGTACTCACGCGCTTGGCGATCTCGTCCTTCTTCGCGCCTCGCAGCATGAGCGAGAAGCCCATGTTCTGGGCCACCGTCATGTGCGGATAGAGCGCATAGTTCTGGAACACCATCGCAATGTCGCGCTCCTTCGGGTGGACGTCGTTGACCACCCGGCCGCCGATCGAGATTGTTCCTGAGGTGATGTTCTCGAGCCCGGCGATCAGCCGGAGCAACGTGGACTTGCCACAGCCGGAAGGACCGACCAGCACGACGAACTGCCCGTCCCCGATCGGCACGCTGACGCCGTGCAGGACCTCCAGATCGGCAAACGATTTGCGCACGTCGCGAATGTCGACCGACGCCATGGCGTGGCTTCCTCGCTCGCGTGGGATTCCAAGTGCCGCCGCAGGCGGCCCGACGGAATTGGCAGGAGCCTACATCAGGGCGCGCGGCTGCGCGACCCCGCCTTTTTGATGACTCCCGGTAAGGCCGGCACCCGCGAGAATCCTGCCCACTGTTGAAACCATTGACGGCATCGTCGCAGACGGCGACTGTCGCGGCCACGGGCGCGACGAGATGACACGGACAATCGGGGCGCCCGTGGAGGCGAAGTGGGGGCACGCCATGAAGAAACCAGCCGCACCGACAAGCGCGGGGCCGGCGCGCAATCCGCAGCGCCGCCTGCGCTCGCAGTCGTGGTTCGACGACCCGCATGATCCAGGCATGACCGCGCTCTACCTCGAGCGCTACTTGAACTTCGGCCTCACGCGCGGCGAGCTGCAATCGGGCAGGCCCATCATCGGCATCGCTCAGAGCGGCAGCGATCTGTCACCGTGCAACCGGCACCACCTTGAGCTGGCCCAGCGCGTGCGCGAAGGCATCCGCGACGCCGGCGGCGTGGCGCTTGAGTTTCCCACCCACCCCATTCAGGAGACCGGCAAGCGTCCTACCGCTGCGCTCGACCGCAACCTCGCCTATTTGAGCCTGGTCGAGGTGCTGTTCGGCTATCCGCTCGATGGCGTCGTGCTGACGACGGGTTGCGACAAGACCACGCCTGCGAGCCTCATGGCGGCCGCAACCGTCAACATTCCAGCCATCGTGCTGTCCGGCGGCCCAATGCTCAACGGCTGGTACGGTGGGGAGCGCACCGGATCAGGAACCGTGGTTTGGAAATCGCGCGAGCGGCTCGCCGCGGGCGAGATCGGCTACGACGAGTTCATGGACATTGTCGCCTCCTCGGCGCCCTCGATCGGTCATTGCAATACCATGGGCACGGCGACCACGATGAACTCGCTGGCCGAAGCGCTCGGCATGTCTTTGCCTGGCTGCGCGGCCATCCCCGCGCCCTATCGCGAGCGCGGCCAGATCGCTTTCGAGACCGGCAAGCGGATCGTCGAGATGGTGCGCGAGGACCTGAAGCCATCCGATATTCTCACCAGGCAGGCGTTCGAGAACGCGATCGTGGTCAACTCCGCGATCGGCGGCTCGACCAACGCTCCCATCCATCTCAATGCGCTCGCTCGCCACATCGGCGTCGCGCTTTCGATCGAGGACTGGCAAACGGTTGGGCTTGATGTGCCGCTGCTGGTCAATTTGCAGCCAGCCGGCCGCTACCTCGGCGAGGAGTACCATCGTGCCGGTGGCGTGCCGGTTGTGGTTGGCGAGCTGATGCGGCACGGCCGCATCCACGTGGACGCGATGACCGTCAACGGCCGCACCATTGGGGACAATTGCCACGCGGCGCCGCATCCCGATGGGGATGTGATCCGGGCTTGGGGAAATCCGCTCACCGAGAAGGCCGGCTTCATCGTGCTCAAGGGCAACCTGTTCAACAGCGCGATCATGAAGACCAGCGTGATCTCCAAGGAGTTCCGCGAACGCTATCTCTCCAACCCGAACGATCCGAACGCCTTCGAAGGTCGCGCGGTCGTCTTCGACGGGCCCGAGGACTATCACGCGCGCATCGAAGACCCGGCGCTCGGCATTGACGAGAACACCATTCTGTTCATCCGCGGCACGGGACCGATCGGCTATCCCGGAGGCGCAGAGGTTGTGAACATGCAGCCACCCGCCGCTTTGATCAAACGCGGGATCACGTCCCTGCCTTGCATCGGGGACGGTCGACAGTCCGGCACGTCCGGGTCGCCCTCGATCCTCAACGCTTCGCCGGAGGCCGCGGCTGGCGGTGGCCTTGCTCTCCTCGAAACCGGCGACCGCGTCCGTATTGACCTCGGCAAGGGCCGGGCAGAGATCCTGATCTCCGACACGGACCTCGTCAGACGCCGCGCGGGGCTGGAAGCCAAGGGTGGCTATCCTTATCCAGAGCATCACACGCCGTGGCAGGAACTCTACCGCTCGACCGTGGGGCAGCAATCGACCGGCGCCTGCCTCGAGCTTGCGACGCGCTACCACGACATCGTCAAGCGCTTCGGCGCGCCGCGGCACTCGCATTGAGGAGTGGGCTCCTGTGGCAGACCGGTTGAAGGGCAAGCGCGCATTCGTGACGGCGGCGGCTGCCGGGATCGGCCGGGCGTCGGCACTGGCCTTCGCCCGCGAAGGCGCCCACGTCGTCGCCACCGACATCGATGCGAAGGGGCTTTCGCTTCTTTCCGGTGGCGGCATCGCGGAGGTGGTGCCGCTCGACGTGCGCGACAGCTCCGCAGTCACCGAGCTGGCCCGCAAGGTCGGCACCATCGATGTGCTGCTCAACGCCGCGGGTTTTGTGCACCACGGCACGATCCTCGACTGCTCCGAGGATGATTGGGATTTCGCATTCGACCTCAACGTCAAGTCGATGCACCGCACGATTCGTGCATTCTTGCCAGCCATGCTCGCGCATGGCGGCGGCTCGATCATCAACATCGCCTCCGCCGCCGGCGTCTTCAAGGCCGCACCCAATCGTTACGTCTACGGCGCCACCAAGGGCGCCGTTTCGGCGCTCACCCGTGCCATCGCGGCTGATTTCGTCACCAAGGGGATCCGCTGCAACTGCATCTGTCCGGGCACCATCGACACGCCGTCATTTCACGGGCGTGCTGCGGCCGGCGGGCCTGGCGCTTTCGAGCGGTTCGTCGCGCGCCAGCCGATGGGACGCCTCGGCACTGCGGACGAGATTGCAAGCCTCGCCGTCTATCTTGCCAGCGACGAAAGTGCATTCACCACGGGCGTGGCTCACATCATCGACGGCGGCTGGACGCTGTGAGCAGGTGGAACGGCGGAAGGGGTGGGATTACTCTTGAAGGAAGAAAAGGAAAACCCCGGCGGGGGACATCGGGGGGATGGGGCGCCGGGGCTTTCCAGGAGATCAGCAATGATTATGAGATACCGCTTCCGTGAACCGCAGCCAATTCTCTGAAGGTCTATTGGATGATCCAAAGGTTTAGACGTTGAGCTAAACCAAAGGGCATTGTCATCATCCCTTTCGATCATCGCTGCTTCCTTCCGTATAGTGTGTCAAAGGCCATTCCGCCTGCCACGTTGATACGGTCCGAATGCAACTCTGACAGCGCGGCTATTTAGGACGCGCGTCATTCGCTGTGATCGGGCGTCACGGTGCGATGAAAAATGGGAGACAGCAATGCTAGACCTATTCGCTGCTGGCCTTCTGTCAGGCTGGGCCTCCATGGGTTTCAATGCGTACAACCATCGGCCGGATCCGACGGCCGCTTCGCGTCTCCAATATGCTCTTCAGCACCAGCCTCCGGTTAGGCCGAACGACTGCGTCGTGCTCGGTGCGGACTACGTTTGGCGGTCATGTGAAGTGGGGCGGTTGGTCTCCGTACTGAGGCGATAAGGACGCTCTCAAGCCCGAGGTGATCCGACCGTATACCGAGTGCCGCTCGCAAGCCGATGTGTCGTGTCCTCTGAAAGCGAGCTTCAAGAGGCGCTTGGCGGAAGGGGTGGGATTCGAACCCACGAGGGAGCGTGAACCCCCTGCCGGTTTTCAAGACCGGTGCCTTAAACCGCTCGGCCACCCTTCCCTGTTAGCGCAATCAAGCACTTACGCGATAGCGGTTTGAGAACGCGTTGGCAACATCGAGAGGAGGCCAGCATGAACATGAGGCTTGTCCCCGGCGCTCTGGTGATCGGCGGGCTAATCGCGGTAGCGGTAGCTGTACCTTCAAAGTCGTCCTTGGCTCAATCGAATGATCCTGGCTTGTCCACGTCGACGCGCGTGACAACGAACGCATTACCGAAGAAGCATCGATATTGGCGTCATCGGGGCGGAAAGCATCCGCACTTCGGCAGCCGGCGGATTCGTACTGAACAAACCGGCAGGTAGCACTGGCTCCCGCTGTCGGTTGCATGGAGTTTGTCGAGCACTCGTTTGCCTGGCGCTCATGCGTTGTTGAATAAACGCACCCTGTCCTCCGTCAGGATGTGCTTGCAAATCGAAACTCCGCTTTACTCCGTACGTCGCTCCCAGCCGGGCTCACAAAAGAAGCTACTTCGCTGAACAGGCCACGACTTTCTATTCCATTTTCGCAGCACCATTGGCAGTAGGACGCCCCTACCCGCCCAATGTCTTGGGGCAGCGACAAGAAACCTGTTCACACCAAGAGGCTACTGATTGCTCTCCCCGAGCGGACGACGGATGCTGAGTTGCGGGAGGGAAGTTCAATGCGGACGATTGTGCTGCTCCTTCTAGTGGTGGGTGTGATCGGCATGCTGGCGCTGGTGAACAATTCTCAGAAGCAACAAGCCGCTCCCGCTTCTCAATCTTCGGCACCCGTGCAGCGAGCCTCCCTTGAGAACGTCGATCTTAGAGTGAGCTGGCGCAAGACCAGCACCAACATGATGATTGCAACAATCGCGGTCACGAACCGGAATGATCACGACGTCAAAGATCTCGACGTCGAATGCACGATGTACACCCCAGGGGGTACCGCGCTGGGAGAAGCCCGGCGAACGGTCTACGACGTTGTACCCGCCAAGGCGGACCGCACGTTCCGCGATTTCAGCATGGGCATTGTCCATGGCCAAGCGAACACGGCACGGTGCAACGTGCTTGGACTCGCCAAGGGCACCGATCCTCGAAAGCCGTAGCACGAGGTCGAAAGGCAACATTGTGGACCACCGCTATCAGCATTGAGGAACAGCGAGCCTACGAGGTCAGCGAACGCGCGTGTCTTCGCCTGCGACTGGGATACCCCGCCGCCTTGAAGTCTGGCAGCACCCAGTCCGAGCCGGTTTCCGCGATACGACGCGGCACCGCCTGGTACGAGCCGGAACAGCCAGCGCGATTTTGACCGGCTTTTTGGAATCGGCGGGAGGGGCCGACTTGGGCCGAACTTGGGCCGCACAGGGGCCCGTATTTCAAGCCCGGTGTCCTAAACCGCTCGGCCCTTCCCTGCTTCCCCCGCTGCCCGGCGTGCTGACGGCATGTCCTGACATGAAATTCGCAACGGGACGCTAGCAAATCTATGATTCTAATGCCGTTTTTGATTCTAGCTCCTACCTAAGTTCGCCGTCATTGCCCCTAGGAACCTCAAAACCCGCGGCACCGGTGTTGCGCGGACGCGTTATTAGATGGCGGCCGGCTCTGGCAGTCCAATCTGCCATTGGATTGCTTCCGGACCCCGTTTATGGTCCGCGGGCTCGCGTCCCGCCCGAGTCCGGGGTGAACCGGACAGAGGACGCCAAGGACTTCAAGGCGCGCCGAACAGATGCGCCTCTCAATCACCCAACAGGAGGCTAGACGAATGGCTGAGGATATCGCTGCGCTTGAACAGCAGCTCGATGACAAGTTCCAGGAGATCCTGGAGGCGGTGGCGAGCCAGCTCAAGCTTGGCAAGTACGACGACCTGTCCGACGAGGATCAGGAGCGTGTTGAGAACGAGGCGGAGGCGGCGGCCGACAAGTGGATGGACGAGGCCGAGGACGAATCCAAGCAGCCAAAGACTCCATTCGAGACGCTGCTCGCCGAGTATACCGCTATCGTCCTCAAATTCCCGGAAGAGGACGACGAGGAGGATGAGGACGACGACGAGGACGACCACAAGCCGCACAAGTGAGCACCATTATGAGTGATCACCACTCTGAGTGATCGCTACTGTGCTTAGTCGCCGGAAATTTCCCGGGCGGCAGCAGCGATGTCGGGCGGCGTGCGATAGAGTTCCTTGACGAAGGTCTCGACCTCGGCGCCCGTCATTGGCGTAACGGCCAGGTGCTGCTTTTCAGAGTCGACGAGAAACTCCGGATCTTTCATGGTCGCATCGAAGGCGGCGCGCAGCACCGCCAGACGATCCGCCGGCACGCCCTTCGGCGCAATGTAGGGACGCCCCACCACCGCCGACGCCGTGAGCAGATTGAAAATGTCGCGTTTCCGCGGGTCGGTCAGCAGATCGCGCGCGGCCGCAGCGGATGGCGGCATGCCTGGCACGAGCGTCCGTGAGAAGCGGATATGAATGGTGATCTTGCTGTCGCGCAGCCACTCCTCGGGCATGCTGGTCCATGAGCCGCAATCACCGTCAAGCTCGCCTCGCTCGATCGCAATGCGCTTGTCGGCACTCCCGGGATAACCTTTGACCATGTTGAGCTTCACGCCGAACAGTTCGCTCAGGATGCGATTGTCGATATAAGCCGACGTGCCAACCCCAGTATTCCCGAAATTGACCTTCGGCCGCGCCAAGAGCTCCTGGAAACTTTTGATGCCGGTGCCATTCCAGGTGTAGCAGACCCGGAAGTCCTCGCTCACATTGCCGATCCAGGCATAATCGAGGAAGTTCACACCACTCACCTTGTCCGGCGCCGTCAGTGACTGGGTGATCAGCCCAGGATTAAAAGTGGTGATCAGCGTTCCATCGCTGGCCGCCCCGGTCGTGAGATATTGCACCGACTTGAGGCTGGCGGCGCCCGGCATGTTCTGCACCACGACGGTCGGATTGCCGGGGATGTAACGTCCGATATGGCGCGCCAGCACGCGGGCATAGACGTCATAACCGCCGCCAGACGAGAAGCCGACGACGATCCGCACGATCTTGCCGCGATAGAAGGCGGCAGGATCCTGGGCCGCGCTTGGCGCTGTGCCGACGATGCTTAGGGCGGCGGTCGCGAGCGCGCCGAGTGCAAGTCGATAGGCACAGCAGAAGAGGCGAGACGGGTGGGCCGGCAAAACCATGAGTTGTCCTTAAGGAATAAACGCGAGATTAGCTCCACCGGCCTCGCCTTGCGACTCCCACCTCGTCGCAGGGCGGATCAATTCCGGATGTTTCAATTGCGGATGTCTTGCAGGAACCACTCGGTCGGAATCTCACGGCCGCGCCCAGCGCGGCGCGCTGCTTCATAGACCTTGCCGGCGACCGCATAGAACTGGGCCCCCTGCAAGTTGCCTCGCTCCGAATAAGTGATCTGCTCGTGCGCGGTGCGCCCGCGCACCTTGCCCTGAACCAAATCGGCGAGGGTCACGCGCTTGTCGGGGAGCGAATTGCCGTGCTTGCGGCGCGAGCGGCGGCCGTCACCGAGTTTGCCCTGCAAAGGACGCGCCTCGTAGCCGATGTGCTCCGCATCAGTCGCAAGCTCGGGATGCCCGACCGGTGGCGGCGTGTCGCCGAAACGCAGATAGGCGTCGACCCGGCGCAGGCTTTCCTCATCCGGCCTGCCGGTGCCGCCGATCACCACGATATGGCTGCCCTTCTCCAGCAGGCTGCCGTCGGTCACCTCCTCGGCTGAATCAGTCAGCGCCGCCACGATATGCGCGCCTCTGTAGATGTCCTCAGGGCGATCGCAGACCTGAACCTCGATGTTGTATTTTTCCGCCATCTCGCGGCCGAACGCCTCGCGGTTCGCCTGCGTCGGGCTGAACACCTGCAGCTTCTTGATCGTGCGCACGCGTGTGAACGCCTGCATATGGGTGCGCGCCATGCCGCCGGCGCCGAGCATGCCGACCACCTCGGCGTCCTCGTTCGCCATGTACTTGACGCCGATGCCGCCATCGCCGCCGACCCGCATATGCTGCAGATGTCCATCATTGAGGAAGGCGAGCGGCTCGCCGTTCTCGATCGAGGTGAGCAGGATCAGGCCGCAGAACAGGCCCGGGCGCACACAATATTTCTCCTGCGTCACGACGCCGTTGTATTGCGTCTCGTAGATCACATCCGATTTCATCCGGATCGCGAAATAGCCCCCGGTCGAGCCGCCTTCCATCGTGCCCCATTGATAGTTCTTGCTCGGATCGCTGGTCGGAATCCGGATGTCGATGCGCGGCCGGCACACCGCTTCCTGACGCGACAGCGCGAGATACGATTCCTCCAGCGCCTCGAGCGTCATCTCCATGGTGAGCAGATCTTCGACGTCGTGATTGTTGATGATCAGCGTCATCATTTCCTCCTTACGGCCGGCCTTCAGGCTCTTGCCGGAACCTTGCACTCGTTGATCAGAACCTCGCCCGCGCGCAGCCGCTGCAGGTTCTGCTCGAACAGCTTCCGGTGCATCGGATAGCCAGTCGAGCCGCCGCCGGCAATATGTGGAGACAGCACCACATTCGGCATATCCCACAACGGACACTCGGGTGGCAGCGGCTCGATCTCGTTCACGTCAAGCCCGGCCCCGGCGAGCCGCCCCTCCTGCAAGGCCGCGATCAGCGCGGCTTCGTCAATGATCTCGCCGCGCGCGACATTCACAACCAAGGCTGATGGCTTCATGGCGGCGATTTCGGCCGCGCCGATCATGTGAAAGCTCGATTCATCGCCCGCCGTGCAGACCACAACCGCGTCGGCCTCCCTGAGCGCCTCGCGCATGCGCTCGCGCGGATAGATCGCCACGAGGTTGCCGGCATTCGCCGTTGTACGCGACACTGCGATGACTCTGGCGTCAAAGGCCTGCAATTTGCGAACCAGCTCGCGCCCGATTGCGCCACGGCCAAACACGCAGACCGTCGCATCCTCGAGGGTGCGCAGTTTGGCGTTCGTTTCCTGCCGCGTATAGAGATGCGCACGCTGATGCGCCTGGCATTCCGGCAGCTGCCGCAGCAAAGCGAGCAGCAACGTCATCGCATGCTCGGACACCATGGTGGCCTTAACGCCGGTGGAGTTGGTGACCCGCACACCATCCGGGATGCCCATGGCAACCCCGCGCTCGATCCCTGACGAAGAAAAGAACATCCAGCGCAGCCTGCGCGCATTGTTCCGCAGCGCCTCGCCGTAGGCCGGCGTGCAGACCCGGTTGCTGGTCACCAGGATCTCGGCGTCCACGACCTCTCGCGCGAGTTCCTCGGGAGAGGCCACCATTGCCCAGGTCAGCTCCGGAAAGTCCTTGGCGAGCCCCAGGATCGCGTCGCTCCTCCCGAACGGGTATATGACAGCCTTCATCGGCCCCTCTTGCTACTTTGGGCCGTCCTTATGCCCCATCGGCTTGCTTTTGTCGCGGCCGGCGATTAGCTCCTGCCCCAATGGATCAGGCAAAAGTCCCTAAAGTGAGCTTCGTCTCGCTCGGTTGCCCCAAGGCACTGGTCGATTCCGAGCGCATCATCACGCGGCTGCGCGCCGAGGGCTATGAGCTCGCCCGCAAGCACGATGGCGCCGACCTCGCGATCGTTAACACCTGCGGGTTCCTCGACAGCGCCAAGGCGGAATCGCTGTCAGCGATCGGCGAGGCGCTGGCTCAGAACGGCAAGGTCATTGTCACCGGCTGCATGGGCGCCGAGCCCGAGACTATCACCGAGCGCTTTCCGGACGTGCTCGCCGTCACCGGGCCGCAACAATATGAGAGCGTAGTTGAGGCGGTGCACCGCGCACTACCGCCCAGGCACGATCCGTTCCTCGACCTGGTGCCACCCGAAGGCGTCAAGCTGACGCCGCGCCACTACGCCTATCTGAAGATTTCCGAGGGCTGCAACAACCGCTGCACCTTCTGCATCATTCCCAAGCTGCGCGGCGACCTCGTCTCGCGGCCAGCCGCTGACGTGCTGCGCGAGGCCGAGCGACTGGTCAAGGCGGGCGTCAAGGAGCTGCTCGTCATCTCGCAAGACACCTCGGCCTATGGCGTCGACCTGCGCTATGCCGAGAGCGAATGGAACGGCCGCCAAGTGCCAGCGAAGTTCATCGACCTCGCGCGCGCGCTGGGCGAGCTCGGCGTCTGGGTGCGGCTGCACTATGTCTATCCCTACCCGCATGTCGACGATGTCATTCCGCTCATGGCGGAGGGCAAGGTGCTGCCCTATCTCGACATCCCGTTCCAGCATGCTAGCCCCGACGTGCTCAAGCGGATGCGGCGGCCGGCCGCGCAGGAAAAGACGCTCGAGCGCATCCGGGCTTGGCGCGCGATCTGCCCCGAGCTCACCATCCGCTCCACCTTCATCGTCGGCTTCCCGGGCGAGACTGACGCCGACTTCGAGCAGCTCATCGAGTGGCTCGATGCAGCAGAACTCGATCGCGTCGGCTGCTTTCGGTATGAGCCAGTGAAGGGCGCGACCGCCAACGACCTTGCTGCGCCTGTTCCCGACGACGTCAAGGAGGCGCGCTGGCATCGGTTCATGGCACGCCAGCAGGCTGTGTCGACGCGGCGGCTCAAGCGCAAGGTCGGCAGCCGCCAGCAGGTGATCATCGATGCGACGGGCCCGAGCGTCGCCAAGGGCCGCAGCAAAGGCGACGCACCGGAGATCGACGGCGCGGTCTATGTCGCGAGCCGAAGACCGCTACGCGTGGGTGAAATTGCGACCGTGAAGATCGAGCGCGCCGATCAATACGATCTGCACGGAACAGCAGTCGGGTTCTAGCGGAGTGCGGAATGATCTCCGCGAGGGATGGGCCACGGGAACACGTGGTTCGAGGCTCTATTTGACGCATCCGCAAGTTGTAGGCGCGATGTCCGTATGATAAGACAAAGAGCCAGCGTGACGCCCATGCATTGTTGATGACATTCAACACATCGAGCCTTCGATGTCACACGCCGCTTGACCGTGTGGCTTTGTCATTCGGTTTTCCGGGAAAACGAGACAAATGGTTCAACCCAACATTGCGATCATCTGCGATTTTGACGGAACGCTCGGACCCGACATGATAACCTTCTTGCTGGAAAAGTCCGGCATCAAGCCCGAGGAATTCTGGGCTCATATCACCAGGATGGTTGAGGAAGACGGATGGGACCCTGCCCAGGCCTACATGCATGAATTGTTGAATAAAATTCCCAATCTGACAAAGGAGCGTCTGCGAGAAATGGGGGCGCAGCTTCCATTATTCCCTGGCATCCCAAACCTGTTTCCTGAGCTCAAAGAATTTGTTCGAACAAATCGGGACTTGAAGTCGATTCCGATAAATCTTTACTTTTACATCATCAGTGGCGGCCTTGAAGAAATCATCTACGGAACCGCCGTTGCGGCGCACGTAAACGGAGTCTTCGCATGCGCTTTTCATTATGACCAATTGACGGGATTGGCGACTGCCATCAAGCGAACGATCTCATTCACGGAAAAAACCAAATTCATTTATGCCGTCAACAAGGGAATCTCACCGGAAGATATCCGACGAAAGCCATACCTCGTGAACAGCGCGATCGATATGGACAGCCGACCTATTCCTATCTCTCAAATGATATATGTCGGCGATGGTCCCAGTGACATTCCGTGTCTGTCGATGATCCTTCAGAACAAGGGGGAAGGGATTGGGGTGAGCGAACTCAGTCAGACACTCAAAAAAGGCTATGAGCTCGCCCGCGGGGGGCGAACGTCGGTAGGTCCGTATTTGGCCGATTACGAACGCGGGTCCGACATGCGCGAAATACTTCAGACGATTTTGTTGGCACGGGGCACCGAAATTGGCATTGAGTTACGCAAAGCTCTTCGCAGCCCCCCGAAGCATTAGTCGACGATCGGGCCTACACTGCGGCTCTTGGTTACGTCCGGCGCGCCGAGCTGTCAGAACAGCAAAAAGTGACGCCCTCAAATAAAACAAAAGTCGTGCCCTCAAATAAGATGAGGGGCCGGTCCCCCGATCCGGCCCCTCGCCGCATGCTCCCGCGCCCGTGCGGCCGACTTGTCAAAGCCTAAAGCTGGCGCCAACGCGGAAGAGATGCAGCTTGAACGTTTGAGGATGTAGTTTG
>Ga0066903_100003647_pt1 | contig 12668 bp, 12 predicted proteins | sample PanSoiMetaGPlot1_FD_67491 | JGI IMG/M metagenome (GOLD analysis project Ga0066903, IMG submission 67491) | Tropical forest soil microbial communities from Panama analyzed to predict greenhouse gas emissions - Panama Soil - Plot 1 (version 2) | ecosystem: Environmental > Terrestrial > Soil >...
CCGCGCGTCGGTGCCGTCGTCGCGCGCCACTATGATCGGGCGCGCCGCGATGCGGACGCGTTGCCGCCGTCCGACGGGGCGTTCCGCGGCGTGCCGATGCTGATCAAGGATCTGGACGCGGCCATCGCGGGCGTGCCGCTGACGGCGGCGTCGCGACTGCTGGCGGACTACCGGCCCGCGCGGGATGCGACGCTGGTCGAACGTTTTCGGCGCGCGGGCACCGTCATCTTCGGCAAGTCCAACCTGCCCGAATTCGGCATCACGCCGTTCACCGAGTCGAAGCTGTTCGGACCGGCACGGAATCCCTGGGACCTCGATCGCACCCCCGGCGGATCCAGCGGCGGGGCGGCGGCCGCGGTGGCGGCGGGGATTCTTCCGCTCGCCCACGCCAGCGACGGCGGCGGATCGATCCGGATCCCGGCCTCGTGCTGCGGCCTGTTCGGGCTCAAGCCGTCGCGCGGGCGGATGCCGGTCGGGCCCGACGACACGCAGCTCTGGAGCGGTTTCGCGATCGCGCACGTCGTCTCGCGCAGCGTGCGCGACAGCGCCGCGATGCTCGACGCGCTGGCCGGCCCGGAGTTGACGTCGCCCTACTGGGCGCCGCCCGCCGCACGCCCGTTCCTCTCCGAGGTCGGCGCGCCGCCCGGGCGCCTGCGGATCGCGCTGACCAAGCGGCCGTTCCTGACGACGATCGCGCCGCACGCCGACTGCGCCGCCGCGGCCGACGACGCCGGCCGCCTTCTCGCCGATCTGGGTCACGACGTCGAGGAGCGGGACCACGCCGTCGACGGCGATACGTTCGCGCGCGAGCTCTTCGTCCTCGTCTGCGTCGAGATCGCGGCCATCCTCGCCCGCGCCGAGGCCCGGGTCGGCCGGCGCTTGCGCCGCGGCGAGATCGAGACGAACACCGCGCTCACCGGCATCATCGGCCGCCAGCAGAGCGCGGTCCGGGCCACGATGGCGCGGCGAAGCCTGGAGACGGCCGTCCGCGCGGCGCAGGTCGGCTACGAGAAGTTCGATCTGGTCCTGACGCCGACGCTGGGGATGCCGCCCGTCGAGATCGGTGCGCTGGTTCCCCACGGCGTCGAGGCGTTCGCGCACGACATGGTGGTCGCCCTCCATCTCGGCTTTCTGTTGCGGCTGCCGGGCGTGATCGAGGCGGCGGTGCGGCGCGTGTTCGCGTTCATCCCGTACACGCCGCTCGCCAACATCAGCGGCGAACCGGCGATGAGCGTGCCACTCTCCTGGAGCGCCGCGGGCCTGCCGATCGGGGTGCAGCTTTCGGCCCGGCTGGGCGGCGAGGCGACCCTGTTTCGCGTCGCCTCGCAGCTTGAAGCCGCCCGTCCCTGGGCCGCCCGGCGGCCGCCCGTTCACGCCGACGCGACGACGGCGACGGCTTGAAAACAGGCGCCACAAGCCTGTTTTTTTAGGGTCTTGCGCGATCGTTGATCTTTCGCCCGCCATCGGCGGTACAAACGGGGGCCAAGGAGACAGGTCATGGCAAAGAAGAAGGCTCGCAAGAAGGCACCCGCGAAGTCGAAGAAGGCCGCCAAGAAGCCGGCGAAGAAGTCGGCGAGGCCGGCCGTGCGCAGGGCCGCCAAGACGGCCGCGCCCGAGGGTGGTTACCAGCCCCCGAAGCTGACGGGTCCCAGCGTCGTCCACTGGGAGGTCCAGGCGCGCGATCCGGGCGCGCAGCAGCGGTTCTTCGGCGACCTCTTCGGCTGGAGCGTCGACGCGAACAACCCGCAGAACTACGGCATGGTGACGCCGGCTGGCCCGGGATCGATCGGCGGCGGCATCGGCGGCACGACGGATGCGCCGCGCGCCACGTTCTACGTTCAGGTGCCGAGCATCGTCGACACGCTCGACCGGGCCATGACGATGGGCGCTCAGACCGTGATGCCGCGGACCGACATCGGCATGGTGATCATGGCGCAGTTCCGCGATCCGGAGGGCAACCTCATCGGATTGATCGAAGGCGCGTCCGGCTGATCGCCCCGATCGCGAGCGCCGCCGGGGGCAGCGACGGCGCTCGTCAGAACGCGACGAAGCAAGAACCGGTCCCGAGCTCAGCCGCGCCACACAAGCGTTGCGCGGGCGCGCGCTTTGGCGGTGTTAGTTTGAAGGCATCAGCATGGTCCCCGCGTGGTGGATTCCCGGCGCGCACCTCCAGACCGCCTGGGCGCGCATCGCGCGCTCGCGCCGCCTGGTGGCGTTCGAACGGGAGGTGCTGACGACGCCCGACGATGACGATCTGGTGCTGGATCATCTGGCAGGACCGGCCGGGTCGCCGCGCGTGCTCTTGCTGCACGGCCTCGAAGGGAGCGCCTACTCGTTGCACACGCAGGGTCTGGCGGTGCTGGTGGCGGCCGCGGGTTGGCGGGGGACCGTGCTGAATTTCCGGTCGTGCGCGCGCGACGCGCTGGACATCAAGCGCCGGCTGCGGAACCGGCGCCCGCGCCTCTATCATTCGGGCGACACCGCGGACCTGGATCTGCTCGTGCGGACGCTGCGCGCGCGCGAGCCGGAGACGCCGCTCTACGCGCTCGGTTTCTCGCTGGGCGGCGCGGTGCTGCTCAAATGGCTGGGCGAGATGGGATCGGCGAGCGCGATCCGCGCGGCCGCGGTCATCTCGGTCCCCTACGATCTCGCGGTGGCGTCGCGCTTCCTGGAGCGGCCCGTCGGCCGCGTCTACGCGGCGTTCTTCACGCCGCGGCTGAAATCGAAGTCGCTCGATCTGCTGGCCCGGTTTCCACGCGACACCGCGCACGTCGATCCCGAGCGCGTCCGGCGGGCGCGCACGTTCGCCGAGTTCGACGAGTGCCTGACCGCGCCGCTGCACGGCTTCGCGGGCGCCGACGATTACTACCGGCGCTCGAGCGCGCTGCCGTTCCTGGCGCAGATCGCGGTCCCGACCCTCTGCCTCAGCAGCGAAGACGATCCGTTCTTCCCCGGCCCGGCGGTTCACGAGGCGCGGGCGGCGTCATCACCGGCCGTGCGTTTCGAGATCACGACCTGGGGCGGCCACACCGGCTTCGTCTCTGGCCGGTGGCCGTGGAGCCCGAGCTACTGGGCAGAGGAACGGTCCATCGAATGGCTGATTCGCCACGCCGCGACGGGCGCGTGACGCCGCGGCGCGCGCGTCACTGACAGGTCAGGACGGCGTGCATCTCGTCCATGCAGCCCATGTCGGCGCAGAGGTCCCCCTGCGCTTGCCGGCAGTCGTAGTAGGTCTTCAACTTCGTCTGGCAGATCGCCGGCGCCCGGAGAAGAGGGGCGCACTCCGTCGTCTTGCAGTCGTCGACCGTCGCGTAGAGCGGCGTCGCGCACGCCGCGCCGATGTTCGCGTCGCACCAGGCGTTGCACGACGACAGCGTCGCCTGCGGATCGCCGGTCGGGCCGCCGCTGCTGCCGCAGCCAGCGCCCGCGGCCACCAGGCAGGCCAGCAGGGCACTCCGTAAAGTCGATAGGCGAGACGATGGCCGCTTCACGCGCGTAGTTGCGCACCATGCCGGCCCCCGGTCAAGGGTTGTCACTGTTAACGAAAGTCGCGCAGGTGCTTCCGTGAGCCGGTCGGCCGCTTGCCGTCCTGCGCCTGCTGGCAGTCGACGCACAGCTCGACGTACGGCATCAGCTCCAACCGCTTGTCGGAAATCGGCTCTTCGCACTCGATGCAGAGGCCGAACGCCTCCGGGTCGGCCTCCAGCCGCGCCAGCGCGGCGACCACCCGCGCAAGCACGCCCGATCGATTGCGGTTGCGGCTGGACGCGATCGCCTGCGACATCTCGGCCAGCGGCTGCTCGTCCTCGTCGCTTCCGACCGCCGATGCGTCATGCCGGCCTGGCTCGATCTCGACGTCGCCCGCCGCCAGGATCTCGGCCTTCAGGTCGAGGAGACGCTTACGATGGCGTTCGACGGCGGCTGGCGCGGGCACGACGGCCCGATTGTACGCCGGAGACGCAAACCGCGACGCCCGCGGTTGATCGCGGCGCCGCGCGCCTCCAGCCTTCTGACGCGGGCATGCTGCCGGCCACCGCAATCTTCTTCGTGTTCCTGGTGGTCCTGTTCGCGGCCATCGTCGGCTGCCAGCTTCTGGGCTTTCGCCTGGCTCGCCAACGGCGCGCCAACGGCGCCTCCGCCTTCGGCAAGGGGACCACAGCCGTCACAGGCTCGCTGTTCGCGCTGCTCGGCCTGCTGGTCGCGTTCACGATCTCGGGTGGTGAAGCCCGGCTCGACGCCCGCCGAAAGCTGATCGTCGAAGAGGCGAACACGATCTCGACCGCGTACCTGCGCCTGGATCTGCTGCCGGCGACAGCCCAGCGCGGGCTGCGCGAAGACTTTCGTCGCTACGTCGACGCGCGCCTCGCCTACTACGCGAACTTCCTCGATTTCGGACGCGCGCGGATCGAGCGGCGCAACGCGAATGAGCTGCAGGGCAAGCTCTGGACGGACGCGGTCCACGCGACGAACGCCGCGCCCGATTCGCGCGCCGCGCTGCTGGTCCTGCCGGCGATCAACCAGATGCTCGATGTGACCACCGCGCGCGAGGCGGCGCTGCGCACGCACGTTCCGCTGGGGGTCTTCGCGCTGTTGATGGCGCTGGCGCTCGCCTGCGCCTTCTTCGCGGGCGCGGACATGGCGAAGACCGACCATCCGAGCACCCTTCACGCGGTGGTGTTCGCGGCGACGCTCGCCCTCACCTGCTACGTGATCGTCAACATCGAGTTGCCGCGCCTCGGTTTCAGCCGCCTCGGTGCGATCGACGCGCTGCTGGTGCAGGCCCGCCAACAGATGAACTGACGGTCAGCGGCCCGGGCCCTTGCCGAGGCGGAACAGGTAGCGCACACCGACCTCCAGCGAGTAGTCGAGCTCGCGCGTGCCGAGAAGCTGCGTGCCGCCCCGCAGGAACAAGCCCACCCGTCCGACGAGGAGGCGGCCCGCTTCGAGCTTGCCGAAGAGCTGCCCGCGATCGTTCGCGAAGTCGATCAGCGTGTCGAAATCCAGCTTCAGCCAGGCGAACCCGGGACCAAAGGCGATGTTGCCGGCGCGAACCACCAGCTGGTTGATGTCGGGCCGGGCCGCGTCGCCGGCCACCGAGGCCTGTTCCTGCACAAGCAGGTAGGGGAGCCACCAGGGGAGCGGCTTCATCGCCGCGCCGCCGCCCAGCTCGAGCTGCTTCTTCCCGGCGCCGAGCGCGGGCTGGCTGGCGGTATCGAGGATCGCGCCCGCCAGCACCACCGCGACGAAGGTCGGGCTGGCGGCGAGCATGCCGATCGCCTGGACCTCGACGTCGCCGAAACCGGAAATCTGACCGGTCGGACCGCTGACGACCGCCAGCGGCCCCTCGTAGCGCAGCAGCAGCCGTTCGAGGAACTGGATGTCGATCTCGGCGGTCGTCACGCGGGCCGAGACCCCGCCGGGAAGTTGGGCGATCGACTGGCGCAGCTCGAGGCGCGGAATCAGCTCGACCGGGGAGACACCCGCCCCCGACCGCGCGGCCTGGTCGCCGGCGCCCTGCCCGCGGGCGTCTTCCTCCGGCGCGGCGGGCGGCGCGGCGGGCGGTTCGGCCGTGAACAACGCGGCGAAGATCAAGAGGGACGCGGCGCTGCCCATCGGCCAGACAACTTGGGGGTGCGCCCGCGCCACCCGCCTGTAAGGAGACGCCTTGTTCGCGACGACCGGACAGGCAGGCGCCGCCCACACCGCGGCGTGCGAAGATGCGCGTCGGGAGAGACCACATGGCCGAGGTCGTCGTCATCGAGCAGCTCTTCGATCCCGCCCTGACCGACGAGGAGCACGCGCGGATCGGCAAGCTGATCGATCGCTGCGCCGAGATGCGAAACGCCCACTGGATGCGCAGCTATCTGTCGACCGATCGCAAGCGGATGTTCTGCGAGTTCGAGGCCCCAGACGCGGAGTCGGTGCGCGACGCGTATCGCAACGCCGGCGTCGAATTCGTGCGCGCCTGGGGCGCCGAGCTCTACAAGCGCTGATTGCTCCGGTCAGGGGCCGACCTTACGGGCGGGCTTCCAGCACCAGGTTGAAGGGTGTCTCGGTCGCGCGGCGGAAGCTGGCGAAGCCGCCTTCGTCGACGACCAGGTGGCGCAGCCGCGCCTCGCCCGCCTGCGCGCCCAGCGCCGGTCCGTCGCCGGCCAGCGAACACGGCACGCAGAACACCGTCGACGCGCCGTAGAACACGCGCCCGACCGGGTTGTGATTGTCCTCGACCCGGTCGGTCGCGAACGGCTCGACCAGCAGCCAGGTGCCGTCCTTGGCCAGCGCCCGGCGGATGTGCCGGGCGGCCCCGACCGGATCGGCCATGTCGTGCAGGCAGTCGAAGCACGTCACCAGGTCGTACCCGTTGCCGGCGAAGTCCTGCGCGCTCGCGACCTCGAAGCGGACGCGGTCGGCGACCCCCGCGTCGCGCGCGCGCCGCCGCGCCGTCTCGATCGACGCCGCGTGCGAGTCGACGCCGAGGAACTGCGACGTCGGATAGCTGCGCGCCATCAGGATCGTCGACGCGCCGTGACCGCACCCGACGTCGACGACGCGCGCGCCCCGCTTCAGCTTCGCCTCGACCCCGTCGAGCGCCGGGAGCCACGCGCTCACCAGGTTGCCGAGGTAGCCGGAGCGGAAGAAGCGCTCGACCCCGACGTACAGGATCGGATCGTGGTCACCCCAGTCGAGGCCGCCGCCGCTGCGGAACGCCTGGGCGATGCGCGGTTCGGCGCGCATCGCGGCGGCGATCAGCTGGAACGCGCCGGGCAGGAAGGCCGGGCTCGTCTCGTCGGCGAGCGCCAGCGCCTGCTCGGGCGGCAGCGTGTAGCGGCCGCCTGCGGCGTCGTAGCTGACGTAGCCGCCCGCGGCCTGATTGTTCAGCCACTCGCGCACGTAGCGCTCGGTGGTCTCGGTCCGCTTCGCCAGCTCGCCGGGCGTGATCGGCCCCGCCGACGCCATCGCCTTGTAAAGGCCCAGCTCGTCACCGATCAGCACCAGCGCCGCGCTCATCGCGGCGCCGATGTCGCCGACGGCCCGGCCGATAAATGCGTTCAGCTTGTTCTCGTCGATTGTCGCGGTGGACATGGTGGTCTCCTTTCCGTCGCGCGGTTTACTTCTTGCCCAGCGCCTTCAGCACCTCGGCGGCCGACTTGTACGTCCCCTCGGGCAGGTGCTCCGCGTACCAGCGCTTCTCGCCGGCCTTGAATTCGACCAGGCCGTTGCACGCCGCGAGCAGCTCGGCGCGCGTGGCGGGATAGGTCTGGTGCTCCTTCAGGTGCTGGGTCAGCTTCTTCGTGTCGGGCTTCACCGCCGCGTCCTCGGCGGCGGCGACGGCGCGCGCCGCGGGCGTGAAGGCGGGCGCGATCCCGGCGAGACCGAGGACGAGGGCGAAGGTGCGGATCTGATTGCGGATCGTGGACATGGCGTTCTCCTTGTTGGTTCGCGGCGACGACGGTGCCGCCGCTGGAGAACAGCCTGGGCCGCCGACGTTGGAGCCCGCGTTGGAGCGCGCGTGGGAATTCTGGGATAGTCGGTGCAGCGTGGCCCGGCAAAGCGCGCAGGCGGCGGTCGAGGTCAGGCTCCTCGGAGAGCTGGAGGTCAGCCACCGCGGTCGGCTGCAACCGCTGCCGGCGTCGAAGAAGAGCCGCGCCCTCCTCGCCTATCTGGTCGCCACGGGCCGGCCCCACCTGCGCGAGAGCCTGTGCAGCCTGCTCTGGGAAGGTCCGGACGATCCGCGCGCCGAGCTGCGCTGGTGTCTGAGCAAGATTCGCCCGCTCCTCGACGCGGGTGGCGGCGCGCTGGCCGCCGACCGCGAGCGCGCCGCGTTCGTCGCCGGACCGGTGCGGGTCGACACGACCACGGTGCGCGAGCTGGTGGCGGGCGGCGTCGAGGCGACGCCGACGGAGACGTTGCGCGCGGCCGCGGCGCTGTTCCGGGGCGAGTTCCTGGAGGGACTGGAGCTGCCCGCCTGCTTCCGCTACCACGAATGGTGCGTGGGCGAGCGTGAGGCGCTGCGCGGGCTGCGCACCGGCATCTCGAGCGAGCTGGTCTCCCGGTTGTCGGCGAGCGATCGCGATCTCCCCGAGGCGCTGCGCTGGGCGCGCGAGCGGGTGGCCTTCGATCCGCTCACCGAGGCGGCGCACGTGGACGTCATCCGGATCCTCGGGCGGCTCGGGCGCACGCGCGAGGCGATCGCCCAGTACGACAGCTGCCGGCGCATCCTCGAGACCGAGCTGGGCGCGCGCCCGTCGTCGGCGCTCGAGCGAGCGCGCCGCGAGCTGACAGCGCCCGGCGCGGCGGCGGTCGAATCGTCCGCGGGCGAGGCCCCGCCGCCCCCCGCGCGGCCGGATGCTGACGCGGCCGGCGCGCCGGAACCGCTGCTCGTCGGACGCGATGCGGCCGGCGCCGCGATCGATGCCGCCCTCACCGCCGCGCGTGGCTCGGGCGCGCCGCCCGCGCTGCTGTTCGTGGGCGATCCCGGGATCGGCAAGACGCGCCTCCTCGATCTGTTGACCGAGCGGACGCGCGCAGCGGGCGGGAGCGTCCTGCGCGGCCGGGCTTTCGAGGCCGAGACGATCCGGCCGTACGGCCCGTGGATCGACGCGCTCGCAGGCACGCCGCTGCCCGCCGGTGCGACGCCCGATCCCGACCTCGCCCTGCTGCTGCCAGCCGCCGCGCCGCCGGCGCCCGCCGCCGACCACGCCCCGGATCGCGGCCGGCTGCACGACGCGGTCGCGGCCGTGCTGGCGCGCTGGGCGGACAGCCCCGGGCCGCTCGCGCTCGTCTTCGACGACATCCAGTGGCTCGACGAGGCATCGGCGTCGCTGCTCCACTTCGTGGCCCGCGGGGCCGCCGCGCGCCGGGTCGTGATCGCCTGCGCGGCGCGCGCCGGCGAGCTCGGCGACAACCCGGCCGCACTGCGGGTGGTGCGCGCGCTGACGCGCGAGCGCCGGCTGGTCGAGCACCGTCTCGCGCCGCTCGCGGCCGCGGAGATCGCGGCCATCGTGCGCGCGGTGAATCCCGCCGTCGACGCCGACGCCGCCTTCGCCGCCAGCGAGGGCAACCCGCTGTTCGCCATCGAGATCGCGCGCGCGGCCGCCGCCGGCGGCGAAACGCCGGACGAGCCGCTCGATCAGCTCCTCGATGAACGATTGGAACGGCTGGGCGAGCCGGCGCTCGATCTCTTGCCCTGGGCCGCCGCGCTCGGCCGGTCGTTCGATCCAGCCGTCCTCGCGCTGGTGCGCGGCACGGCCGCATCCGATCTGGTCGGCGCGCTGGATCACCTGGAACGCCACGGCGTCATCCGCGCGACATCGGCGGTGCAGTACGACTTCGCCCACGATCTCCTGCGGCGAGCCGCCTACCGCCGCCTGTCGCAGGCGCGGCGTCGCCTCGTTCACATGCAGATCGCCCGCAGCCTCGAGACGGCGCGCGGCGCCGACGACGCCCGCGCGGGGGAGATCGCGCATCACGCCGCGCTGGGCGGCGACGCCATGCTGGCCGCGCAGAGCTGTGTCGTCGCCGGCAAGCGCTGCCTGCGCCTGTTCGCCTATCCCGAGGCCGCAGAGCTCGCGAAGCGCGGGCTCCAGCACCTGTCGCGCATCGAGCGTACGGCGCGCATCGGCCTGCAGATCGCGCTGTTAGGGGTGCTGGTCGACTCCGGGAGCGTGGGGCGCGGCACGCTGTCCCTCGAGGCGGAACTGTCCCTCGCCATCGTCGAGGCACAGGCGGCCGGGCTGCACGCCGCGGCGGCGCACGGTTTCCGGGCGCGCTCGATGCTCTATTACGCGGGCGAGAAATTCGACGCCGCCCGTGACAGCTCGATCCGCGCCGTCGAGGAGAGCCAGCCCGTCGACGACGCCGCGCGGGGGCGCGAGCTGGCCGTGGCCGCCCGGTGCCTCCTGCTGCTCGAGAACGAGGTGCCGCGCGCCCAGGCGATGATCGAGGAGGCGCGATCGCTGCTGGGCGCCGAGGCCGACCGCGTCCCCAGCGTCTCCTGGGCCTCCGGCCTGCTCGCTCGATACAGGGGCGAACGGGCGGCCGCCACCTCCGCGCTCGCGGCGGCTGTCGAGGGTTACGAGCGCGAGCAGTCGCACTGGGAGCGCTGCCTGGCGATGGCCCAGCAGGTGATGCTGGATCTCGAAGGCGGCGACGCCGCCGCGGCCCGGATCCGCTGCGGCCCCCTCGCGGAGGTAGCGGGCAAGATGGCCGACGGCAGCGAGGCGGCGGTCGCAGCCGCGCTCGCCGCGCTCGCCGTCCGAACGCCTGCCGATGCGCAGGCGACGGCCCGGCTCGACGAAGCGGTGCGGGGCTTGGTGGCGGTCGACACGAAGGCGATGATCGCGTACGTGCTGAACGCGGCCGCCGCCCAGGATCTCGCCGCGGGTGACGTCGCCGCCGCCGAGCGGCGCGCTACCGCCGCGCTCGCCGCTGCGACAGCCGTCGGCCGCCGCAGCGAGGTCGCGGTCGCGCGTTCGTTGCTGGGACGCGCGGCGCTGGCGCGCGGGGACGCGGCCCAGGCGAACGCGCAGCTCGACGCGCTGGCACCTGACCGCGCGCACCCGCTCGCGCTGTCCCAGCGGGCGACGGCGGCCGCCGACGCGCTGGCCGCCGCCGTCACGCAGGCGACGAGGTCCGGCTCGCGATAGCGACGACCATCGCCACCATCAGCGTCTGCTCGAGCAGCACCGCCATCTTCATGGTCAGCGCGCCCGCGAAGAAGCCGAGGAAGATCGCCTGGGCGACGACGTAGAGCCAGAACGTCGGCGCGATCCGGCGCGCGCTGCCGCCCGCCTTCTTCCAGGCCCACAGGCCGACGGCCAGGAACATGACGTGGGCGGCGATGAAGATCAGGGCGGGGAACGAATCGAGAAAATGTCCAATCGGCATGGTGAATCTCCTTTATCGGGTCGGTGGCGAGGTCCGCCCTCGCCTTGCACCCCCGACACTGCGGCCCGGCCGTTGGAGCCGCCGTTGGAGTCCGCGTGGGAAAATGGGGCCCGCCCCGCCCCCCGGCCGGTCAGCGGCGTTTCGGCGGCTTCTTCGCCTTGTCCCGGTCGCTGAACAGCCCCGTGCGCTCGCCGGTCTGGTTGTGCCGCCAGGCGTAATAGACGCCCGCCACCCCCGACACCGGCGCCAGCACGCCCAGCAGCGGCAGCAGCAAGAAATGCGGCAGCAGCGCGCAGAGCCCCACGTAGGCGGCCGCGCCTGGCACAGCCTCGCGGAGCGGCGCCGCGTACAGCCACCCGAGCGGCCCCAGCGCCGCCGACAGCAGGCCCGAGGCGACCACCGACTTCTTGTCGCCGTCGCGCGGGGTCAGCCCGCTCCCCAGCGCGGCCCGCGCCGCCAGCGCGGTGGGGGCGCGCGCGACCTCCCGGCCCAGCGCCTCCAGGCGTTCCATCTCGGAGACGGTCTCCGGCCCGCCCCGGGGCCGCTCGGCGCCGCGCACGGTCCAGATCATCTCGCCGTCGTCGGCGACGTCCGCCTCCAGCTGGCCGGCGACGGTCATCGCGTCGAGCCATTCCTTGGTCCGGTCACGCGACGCCCCCGTCAGGTGCTGGACGTGCGCCAGGGTGAGCGGGACCCGCGAGCGCAACCAGATCGCCAGCACGCGCGCCTCGAAGTCCTTCTGCTTCATGGGCCGCGGGCAGTCTACAACGGCAAAAAAATCGACGTCGCCGCTGACCACTTTTCGCGGCCTGGGTGCCACTCAGGGGGACGCCCGATACGGCCCGTCCCATGCGCCCCGAAGTCGTTGCAACAACCCGAGATTTCCCTTCATGTAGGCGCACCTCGACCGGAGCGGCCGCGCGCGCGATGGTGGTTGCGGCCGCGCTGCTCGGATGCAACGGCAAGATCGGCGGCAGCGGCGGCGGATCGACGACGCTGCCGCCCGGTCTCGCGGGGCCGATCAATCCCGGGCTGGTGGTTGCCCACCGGCTCAACAACGTCGAGTACGACAACACCGTGCGCGATCTGGTCGGCCTCGACCTGGCGCCGTCGAGCACCTACGGCTTCCCGGACGATGCCTACGTCGAGGGCTTCGACAACAACGCGGACGCGCTGACCGCGCCGCCGCTGCTGCTGGAAAAGTTGCAGACCGCGACCGAGGCGATCGTCGCGGCGGCGCTGTCGACCGACGCCGCGAACGCCGCCGTCCGCGCGCGAATCATCACCTGCGATCCGGCGGCGGCCGGCGAGTCGGCCTGCGGGACGCAGATCCTGAGCGCGTTCGCTTCGCGCGCGTTCCGGCGCCCGGTCGCGGCGGCCGAGGTCGCAGGCTACGCCAGCCTCGTGAGCGCCGCGAAGTCCGTCGGCGACGGGTTCGAGCAGGGGATCGCGGCCGGGCTGCAGGCGATCCTGCTGTCGCCCCGGTTTCTGTTCCGGGTCGAGACAAACCCGGGCGCTGGAAAGAACGCGCGCCTCGACGACTACGAGATCGCGTCGCGGCTGTCGTACTTTCTCTGGAGCAGCATGCCCGACGATGCGCTGTTCGCGCGCGCGGCGGGCGGCGCCCTCGGCGATCCGAGCGCGATCGTCGACGAGGTTCACCGCATGCTCGCCGACCCCAAGTCATCGGCGCTGGTCGACAACCTGGCGGGCGAGTGGCTGGGGGCCCGCCAGCTCGCGGTCCAGCAGGTGACGTTGACCGACGTGACCTTCGACGACTC
>Ga0066903_100003648_pt1 | contig 12667 bp, 11 predicted proteins | sample PanSoiMetaGPlot1_FD_67491 | JGI IMG/M metagenome (GOLD analysis project Ga0066903, IMG submission 67491) | Tropical forest soil microbial communities from Panama analyzed to predict greenhouse gas emissions - Panama Soil - Plot 1 (version 2) | ecosystem: Environmental > Terrestrial > Soil >...
GCGCGAAGGAGACTGGCGACCGCGCGGTCAGGGTCGTCCACCTGAGGGTGGTGGATGGAAACCGCGCGGCGAAGGCCGCCCGCCGAAACCTGGCGGCTGGAAACCACGCGGTGACTTCCGCAAGCCGGAAGCTGGAAGCCGAAAGCCGGAAGCCGGGAGCTGGAAGCCGGACGCCGGCAGCCGCCCGCCCAAACCCGGTGGCTGGAAGCCACGGCCGGAAGGCTGGAAACCACGCGGCGACGACCGCCCCCCCAAACCCGGTGGCTGGAAACCGCGAGCGGATTTCCGGAAGCCGGAAGCGGAAAGCCGAAAGCCGGGAGCCGGCGGCTGGAAGCCGCGAGAAGGTGGCGAGCACAAGGGGCGTGACTGGCGGCCTGGCGGCGAGCACAAGGATCCGCGCGCGCGATTCAAGGTGCCGCGCGACGTGAAGCGTGCGCGCATGGCGAAGAAGTTCGGCTGGAAGAAAAAGAAGGACGAAGAGTGATCGCGCACGTCGTCCTGCTGCAGCCCAGGCCCGACCTCACCGAGTCACAGCGCGCCGGGGCGCTCGAGACCATCCGCCAGTCGGCGGCGCATCTCCCCGACGTGCGGATTCGGCTCGGCACGCGCGTGAAGCACGGCCTCCCCGGCTACGAGCAGCTCATGCGCCAGGACTTCGAGTTCGCGTTGATTGTCGAAGTGGAAGACATGGACGCGCTGAAGCGATATCTGCAGGCGCCGGCCCACGAGGCCATCGGAACCCTGTTCTACACGCACACCGCCGCGGCGCTCGCCTACGACTACGCGTTCGACGGCCCCTTGTAGTCACGCGAGGCAATCGACGTCACCGGCGGGCCTGGAAACCGCCGGCGGGCGATGCCCCACCAGCCGGCCACCAGCACGCCGGAGGCGACGGCCAGCACGGACAACGCCTTGTCGTTCGGCGGCTGCACGCCGATCCAGACGAGGACCAACACACCGGCGATCGACACCGCTGCGAGCACTCGGTAGAGACGCGGCCCCAGGTCGAAGGGGCCCATTCTCGTCCATGTCCCGCCGATGGCGAAGAGACCGCAGGCGGTGGGCATCACGTACGACACGTAGAGAAAGATCACGCACGCCGTCGTGAGCGTGGAGTACGCCGGCGTGTACAGCGTGGTGGCGACGGCGAGCGCCGCGGTCGTCCAGATCGCCGCCACGGGAGTCATCCACCGGGGTGAGACCTGCCTGAGCGTCGGCGAGAAGGGCAGTCCGCCGTCGCGCGCAAACGCATAGATCATCCGCGAGCTCGAGGTCACGCACGCCATCCCGCACAGATAGTTGGCGATCACGATCCCGCACCAGAGGGCCTTGCCGAGCGCGCCGGGGGCGGTCTGTTCCATGAGCCTCGGAAAGACATCCGCGCCCTGGCGCGCCGCCGCCGGCACCGTCGGCATGGCGATGACGAACGAGGCGACCATCACCCAGCCAAAGGCGCCGGAGAGGTACACCGAGCGCACAATCCCGCGCGGCGCGTTGCGCGCGGCATCGACCGTTTCCTCGGACGTGTGCGCGGACGCGTCGAATCCGGTGATGGTGTAGATGGGCCACATGAGACCGAGGAGCGTCATCCTGAACAGGCTGCCGCCGGCGGGCCAGACGTCGCCGCCGGCCGGTCCGCCGTAGTTGGCGAAGACGAAGAGCCTGCCGACGTCCACGCTCGGGGCTCTGGCGAGCATGACCACGGTCAGCACGACCGCCACCAGGAGGATCCACCACCCGCTGAAATCGGTCAGCGCCGTCGTCACGCGGATGCCAAGATGATTGACGAGCGCGTGCGACGCCGTGATGACCGTGACGCCGATGATCTGGTGCGTGACGGTGAGTCGTGCCGCATCGATCCCCAGCAGCGGCCCGACGAAATTGACGAACAGCACGTAGGCGCCGACGTTGACGGCGGCCGTCACGAACACGAGGCCGGCCAGGTTGAACCACGCCGTCGCCCAGCCCCACCCGCGGCCGCCGAGAATGGCGCTCCAGTGATAGAGACCGCCCGCTGTCGGGAACGCCGACGCGATCTGCGCCATGCACAGCGCCACGACCAGCGAGAAGGCAACGCCGATCGGCCAGACGATGCCGGCCGCGGCGCCGCCGACCGCGCTGACGCCGAGCTGCAGCGACGTAATGCCGCCGGCGAGAATGCAGATGATCGAAAACGAGATCGCGAAGCTCGAGAAGCCGCTCATGCGGCGCAGCAGTTCCTGGGCATAGCCCATGCTGCGCAGCAGCTCGACGTCTTCGGACGGCTTAGACGGCGGCACCGACGCCGAAGAACTCCGCGATGATCTCGCGGAGGCGAGTCAGCGATTCCGCGCTGTTGATGGCGATCCTCAGGTGCGAGCCGTTGTCGAGGCCCTTGGTGTACCAGGAATTGAGCGCGCGCAGCTTGTTCACGACCCAGCGATCGTGGCCGCGGGCGACGTCGAGCGCCGCCGTCCCCGGCGCCGTATGCCGGAAGCCCTTGGCTTCGCCGGTGCGCTCGTGCAGCAGCAGCTCGATGTACTCGAGCAGGAACCGCCCGCGCTCGGCCGCCGCGATCTCACGCGGCGGCTCGCCGCGCGCGACCGCCGACGCCTGCTCGAAGATCCACGGATTGCGGAGCGCGCCGCGGCCGACGAGCACGCCGGACACGTGGCCGCCGAGCCGATCGACGAGCTGCGACGGCTCGACGCAATCGCCGCTGCCGAAGACGGGGATGCCAACGCCGGCGGCGACGCGTCCGATCAGATCCCAATCAGAGAAGCCGGTGTAGGACTGCGCGGCCGTGCGGCCGTGAACGGCGAGCGCCGAGGCGCCCGCATCCTCCATGCGCCGCGCGAGGTCCGGCGCGTTGATCTCGTTCGCGTCCCAGCCCGCGCGCATCTTCACCGTCACGGGGATCCTGACCGCCCTGGCCATCGCGGCGACGACCGATTGCGCGTGCGCGGGCTCGCGCATGAGGCTGCAGCCGGCGTTGTGCTTCGCGATCTTCGGCACGGGGCAGCCCATGTTGACGTCGACGATGTCGGCGCCCATGCCCTCGACGATCTGTGCGGCGTCGGCCATCTTCACCGGATCGCCCCCGAAGATCTGGATCGAGACCGGCCGTTCCTCTTCGGTGTACTCCGCGTACTCGAGCGTGCGATCGATGCCGCGGACGAGTCCCTCAGAACTCACCATCTCGGTGACGACGAGTCCGCAGCCGCCGCGGCGCTTGACCAGACGGCGGAACGCCGTGTCGGTCATGCCCGCCATCGGCGCGAGCGCGAACGGCTGGTCGAGTTGAACGGCTCCGATTTTCATTTCTTACCCGAGGGGCTTCGCCCCTCGGACTCCCCTAGACGCGCAAGTGCACTCAGTACGGGCGGACGTCCGCGGCGTCCACCTCGACGCTCACGGCCTGGCCGATCAGATCGACGGAGAGCACGAGCCGCGCGTGCGCGCCCTTGCGCACGAGACGGCCGACAACCCCCTTGAGCGGACCATGCGTGACCTCGACCATCATGCCTTCACGGATGAGCGGGCACGGGTCGAACTGCAGGTCGCTTTCGACGAGCTGGCGAATCGCGGAGATCTCGTGCTCGGGAATCGGCACGATCTCCCCGTCGAAGGACACGATGCTGACGACCCCGGAGCAGGTCAGCACCGGCATGCGGTCGCGGCTCACGAACCGCGCAAAGCAGTAGCCGGGGAAGAGCGGCCACTCGATCTGTTTCTTGCGGTCCTTCCACCGGCTCCAGCGCGTGATCGTCGGCAGGAACGCCTCGAGCCCTTTCCGCTCGAGCTGTTCGCGCACGACCTGCTCGTGGCGCGATCGGGTCCAGATCGCGTACCACGCCGGCGTGACGTCCACGCTACTGGCCGACCGGCTCTGATGCAATCTGCTTCTCGTAGACCTTCCGCAGCTCGTCGTTCTTCCACTCGATGATGGCCTGCGTGCGCAGCCGCGCGAGGAACTTGCGCATCTCGGTCTGCGTGCGCGCCGCCGCGACCTTGTCGGCGATCACATCGCGCACGCCGTCGAACGGCTGGAGCGCGGCGGGCTTCACCGACTCGATCTTGAAGATCTGGTAGCCGCGCGGCGTCCGGATCGCCTGCGTGATCTCGCCAGGCTTCATCTTGTCGACCATCGCCTGCAGCGTCGGCGAGATGTCGTCGCGCGAGAACGGCCCGATCAGGCCGCCGTTGGACTTCGACGCGGACGCCGACACCTCGGCCGCGAGCTTCGCGAAGTCTTCCGCGCGCAGCGCACGCGCGCGGACGTCGGCGATCTTCTTCTGCGCCGTCTCGTCGGCGGCGGCGCTGGTGCCGGCGCTGGTCGTCGGCACTTCGATCAGGATTTCTCGGAGGGTGATCGACGCCGGCTCGGTGAATTCGTCGGGATGCGCCGCGTAGTACTGCCGCGCCTCTTCCTCGGTAATCGTCAGCTTCGAGCCGACCTCCTGACGCTGGACCTGCTCGATCAGCATCTGGCGTTCCAGCTGCTTCCGCAGATCGTCCATCGTCATGTGCTCCTGCGCGAGCGCCCGCTGGAAGTCCTCTTCCTTGTCGAGCTTCTGTTCCTTGCGGATGTTGTTGACGACCTGCTTGAACTGCTCGTCGGTCAGATGGAGTCCCAGCTCCTTGCCGTGCTGGAGGAGCAGCAGTTCGTCGACGGCGTTGACGAGCACGCGCGGCGTGACCTCGGCAAGCGCCTTTTTGAGCTGCTCGTCGTTCTTGAGCATCTCGGGATCGACGTTCTGGTTGTTCAGTTGCTGGCGGATCGCGGCGACCTGGCGCTGTTCGAGCTCGGTCTTCGTGAGAATGTCGCCGTTGACTTTCACGAGCACCTGCTCGATGACGTCCGCGCGCATGCCCGCGCCCTGGAGGATCACTGCGGCGGCGGTTGCGACGAAAAGCAGTTTCTTCATTGTTTTCAGTATTTTAACAGATCACGCAACAGCCCAGACACCCGGCCGAAGACCCCGCCTTCAGCCCGCGGGTCCTCTTTGGCCGGCCTGAGGATCTCATCTTTCGTGAATCCCCCGGTCACCTCGCCGGCCGTCGCCCTGGCGGTCCACCAGGACCGTTGCGGCGACTTGATCGGGCCGGACGGCCGCCCCGTCGGAGCGATCCGCAAGTCGAGCCGCAGCGTTGCGGGCGGCGTGAGCAGCAGATCCTTCCGTTCCTGGACGATCTTGAAGAGCCACGCCGGGTCGAGCTTCGCCTCGGGCCTGAACTTTAAGACGACCAGTTGCCCTTCCCGGTCGATGGATTCGATGCCGATCCGGTCCGCCAGGACCCGGATCCAGGCATATTCGGCCAGATTCTCGATGGACGCCGGCGGCGGCCCGTAGCGATCCCGCGTTTCCTCGACGACCCGCCTAAGCTCGTCCTCCGACCGCACGCCTGCCATCCGGCGGTAGACCGTCAGCCGCTGGTTCATGTCGGGGATGTAGGTCTCGTCGATCCGCAGGTCCACCCGCAGGTTCACGTTCGCGCGAATCTCCTCCTCGATCTCTTCGCCCTTGAGCTCCTTGATCGTCTGTTCGAGGAGCTTCATGTACATGTCGAAGCCGACGGCTTCGATCTGGCCGCTCTGCTCGCCGCCGAGGAGGTTGCCGGCGCCGCGGATCTCGAGGTCCAGGGCAGCCACGCGGAAGCCGCTGCCCAGATCGCTGAACTCGCGGATGGCCGCGAGCCGCTTCTTCGCGACCGGCGACAGATTGTCTTCCGGCGGAATCAGCAGGTAGGCGTACGCGCGGCGATCCGAGCGGCCGACGCGGCCGCGCAGCTGGTAGAGCTGCGACAGCCCGTACCGGTCGGCGCGGTTGACGACGATGGTGTTGGCGTTGGCGATATCGAGGCCGTTCTCGATGATCGTGGTCGCCAGCAGCACGTCGTACTTGTGCGCCATGAAATCGACCATGACCTTCTCGAGCGTGTCCTCGCTCATCTGCCCGTGGCCGACGCCGATCCTGGCCTGGGGCACGAGCCGCTGCAGCAGGTCGGCCATCGAGTAGATCGACTCGACGCGGTTGTGGACGAAGTAGACCTGGCCGCCGCGCTCCATCTCGTTGCCGATCGCGCGTCGCATGACTTCCTGATCGAACTTGACGACGTTGGTCTGGATCGACAGGCGATCCTTCGGCGGCGTCTCGATGATCGACATGTCGCGGATGCCGGCGAGCGACATGTTCAGCGTCCGCGGGATCGGCGTCGCCGTCATCGTCAGCACGTCGACGCGCTTGCGGAGCTGCTTGATTTTCTCCTTGTGCGCGACGCCGAAGCGCTGCTCCTCGTCCACGACGAGGAGGCCGAGATCCCGGAACAGCACGTCCTTCGACAGCAGGCGGTGCGTACCGACGATGATCTCGACCTTTCCGGCCTCGAGATCCTCGAGCGTGGCCTTCTGCTCGGCCTTCGTGCGGAAGCGGCTGACCATGTCGATGCGCACGGGGAACGCGGCGAACCGATCCTTCAGCGTCTTGAGGTGCTGGAACGCGAGCACGGTCGTCGGCGCGAGCACGGCGACCTGCTTGCCGTCCATGACGGCCTTGAAGGCCGCGCGCATCGCGACCTCGGTCTTGCCGTAGCCGACGTCTCCGCAGAGCAGGCGGTCCATCGGCGCGGGCGTCTCCATGTCGCGCTTGATGTCTGCGACGGCGCTCTGCTGGTCGGTCGTCAGCTCCCACTCGAACGCGTCTTCGAACTCCTGCTGCCAGTGGCTGTCGGCGGTGAAGGCGTGGCCCGGGATCGACTTGCGCGACGCGTAGAGCTTCAGGAGCTCCTCGGCCATGTCGCGCATCGCCTTCTTGACGCGCGTCTTCGCTTTCTCCCAGCTGGTTCCACCCAACTTGTCGAGGGCGGGACGCGAGGCGCCGGTGTACTTCTGGACGAGATCGAGGCGTTCGACCGGGACGAACAGCTTGTCGTCGCCGGCGTACCGGAGCTCCATGAACTCCTGCGTGTCGAGTCCGACCTCGATCTTCTTCAGGCCGACGAACACGCCGATGCCGTTGTCGACGTGGACGACGAGGTCCCCCGCCTTGAGATCGCGGAAGTCCGAGAGGAACGTGCGCGCGGCGGAACGGCGGCGTTCGTGCGTGACGCGTTCTTCGTCGAACACATCGGTCTCGGCCCAGAGCTGCAGCCCCGCGTCCGGGAGGCGGAAGCCTTTCGACAGCCGGCCGACGGCGACCAGCACCGAGCCGGCGTGCGCGTCCTCGCCGCGATCGATCGGCGCCGCGGGAACCTGGTAGTCGGCGAGCATCTCGATCACGCGCTCGGCGCGGCCCGCCGAATGCGCCACGAACACGACCGTGTCGCCTGCGGCGCGCGCGTCGCGGAGTTGCGCGACCCAGTCCTGCACGCGCCCGGCGAATTCCATCGCCGGCTGCGTGGCGACGTGACGAATCTCGTTTTCTGTGCCGAGCGTCAGCGTCTCGAGCCCGGTCGCCTGCGCGAGGAGCGGCGCGATGTCGTCCCACGCGACGACGAGCGCGTCGGGTTCCGGAGCGCGCTCGTTCTTCCTGATCTTTTCCGCGTAGCTGTGTTCGATCTGCCCGCGCAGCTTGAGGATGGCGGCCTTGACTTCGTCGGGCTCCGAGACGAACACGGCGCCGCGGAGGTCGCCGAGATAATCACTGATCGAGTAGCTTCCGCCTGTAGGCGGAATCGGGTTGCCCGCGGGGTTTTCGGTCAGGGGCAGAATCTGCACCTGATCGATCGGCTCGATCGATCGCTGCGTGTCCGGATCGTAGGTGCGGATCGACTCGATGTTGTCGCCGATGAACTCGACGCGGACGGGATACTTGGCGCCGGCGGGATAGAAGTCGACGACGCCGCCGCGCGCGGAGAACTCGCCGGGCTCGTCGGTGGGATCCTGCCGCGTGTACCCCGCTTCGGTCAGGGCGTCCGCGAGATCCGTCGGCGAGATCTCGTCGTCGGGATGCAGCACGCGGCTCGCCCGCTTCAGACGTTCGGGCGCGCCGAGGCGCGGGAGCAGCGCGCCGGCGGACGCCACCACGACGCGGGCCGTCCCGGCGCTCAGCGCGTGCAGCGTGCGCGCGCGCGCCGACGCGATGTCGAAGTGGGGCGAGAGGCCGCGATACGGGTCCACCTCGTGCGACGGCAGCGGCAGCACCGCGTGCGCGGCGTCGGCGTCCGACACACCTTCGAGCGCCGACAGGAAGAAGCGCGCGTCGGCGGTCACTTGCTCCACGTCGGCGTCGGTCGGCACCACCACCAGTCCGCGCCCCTGCACGGCGCCCGCGGCCGCAAAAAAACCCTTGGCCGCGGAGGTCAGACCGCTCACGGATCGGCCGGGCACGCCCAGGCCGAGCCGGCTCGCCGCCGTTTTCAGCAACGCGCGCAGCGTGAGTGACGTGGAGGTGGAACTGCTCACGATCGGGAGTCCTGAGGCGCTTTGGAACCTTCTATCTTACGCTGGATTCCGCCGGCTCGCGCGAACGCGATCGATGATCGCGCTGGTCGAGTAGCCCTGCTCCACCGGCTCGAGGATCACGCGCCCGCCGCGCGCCTCGACCGTGTCGCGGCCGACGATCTGATCCGACGGCCAGTCGGCCCCCTTCACGAGAATATCCGGCTGGACGCGCCGGATGATGTCGGCTGGCGTCTCCTCGTCGAAGATTGACACGGCATCCACGCACGCCAGCGCCTCGAGCACTTCCGCGCGCTCGGCTTCCGGGTTGATGGGCCGTTCGGGGCCCTTGTTGCGGCGGACCGAGGCGTCGGAGTTGAGCCCGACGATCAGGACGTCGCCGTGCGCACGCGCCGCCTGGAGGTAACGCAGGTGGCCGGGGTGAAGGATGTCGAACACGCCGTTCGTGAAGACGATCCGCTTCCCCGCCGCGCGGGCGTCGCGGACGAACGCGGCGAGCGCCTCAGCCTCGAGCATCCTTGAACTTCACGTTGCCGGCGAACCGCCAGGTGTGGCGCGGCCGGTAGATGCCGACGTCCTTGGCGCGCGACTTGACGCGGAATGTGTAGAGCAGCCGGTGGTAGTCGTACGGATAGCCGTCGAGCTTGTGGACCGCGACGTCCAGCTTGTAGGTGCCCTCGACGAGATCGAGCGCCGCGATCGAGAACGTCGCTTCGGCGTCGCCGCTCAGACGCTCGGCGACGAGCTCCGCGATCGACGTGTTCGTCCCGTAGCAGCAGACGCCTTCAGCGTTGAAGATGCCGATGCCGACGACGAAGTCGTCGACGGGAAGCGGCGCGCGCAGCCGGATCCGCACGTCCATCGCGTCGCCGGTGTGGAAGACGTGCCCGGCCTGGCCGTCGCCGCCGACGAGCGTCACCTCGGTGATCTCGACCTCGCGCGATCCCCATCGCCCCTCGGCCGCGCGGAACATGTCGCCCAGTCCCGTCGCGGTCTCGATCGGTGTGTCGGGCAGCACGACCGACGACGGTTCGTCGGGCGACACGATGCCGGCAGCCGCTGAGTGCTGCGCCTTCGCGTCGCCGGCGGCCAGCTCGCGCTCCTCGCGCTCCTCGATGTCGGTGAGATACGCGCCGACGATCCGCTTGGGATCGCCCGATCCCCTGATGCGGCCGCCGTCGAGCCACAGCGTCTCGTCGCAGAAACGCTCCACGAGTCCCAGCGAATGCGTGACGAGGAGGATGGTCTTGCCGCGCCGCTTGAACTCGGCAAACTTGTCGAGGCACTTGTGCGTGAAGCCTTCGTCGCCGACGGCCAGCACTTCGTCGACGAGGAGCACGTCGGGATCGACGTGGACCGCCACGGCGAACCCCAGGCGCATGTACATCCCCGACGAGTAGGTCTTGACCGGTGCGTCGATGAAGTCCTGCAGCTCGGCGAATTCGACGATCTCGTCGAAGCGCTCCGCGACCTCGCGCTTGCTCAGGCCGAGCATGATGCCGTTGATGAAGACGTTCTCGCGTCCGGAGATTTCAGGATGGAAGCCCGCGCCCAGCTCGATCAATGCCGAGATCCGTCCGTTCACGCGCACGACCCCGCTGGTCGGCTTGGTGATGCCGGCCACGAGTTTCAGCATGGTGCTCTTGCCGGACCCGTTTCGGCCGATGACGCCCAACGTCTGCCCGCGCGACACGCTCACGGTGACGTTCGTCAGCGCGGCGAACGTCTCCTCCGGCCGCAGGTCGCGAACGAGGCTGCGCGACAGCAGGGCGCTCTTCAGCGTCGCGAACTGCCGCCGGTGGGCGAACCGCCGATAGACTTTCGAAGCGTTCGTGAGCTCGATCGCGTTCGCCATTCAGACCTCCTCGGCGAACGTGTCCCGAAGGCGGTCGAACACGAAGTAGGCGAACAGGAAGAACGCGATCGACACGACGCCCAGCGCCAGCAGCCAGCGCCAGTGACCGATGGGCCCGCGAAAGAAGAGTACTTCCTGGTACGAGATGGCGAGATGCGTGAAGGGGTTCAGATTGAGAAACCATTTTCCGAGATCGGGCGCGTGCTGCCAGGGGTAGATGATGGGCGTGGCGAAGAACCACAACTGCAGCACGTTTGCCAGGATGTCGCGGATGTCCCGGAAATGCACCGTCAGCGCCGCCACGAGGAGCCCAAGCCCCAACGTGAGAATCAGCTGTACGAGCACAATCACAGGAAACCACAGGAGTTCCCCAAACGTAATTGGCGCGCCGTAATACACGAGAAAGATGACAAGGATCGGCAAACCAAAGAAGAAGTGCACCATGTTCGCGAGCACGGTCACGATCGGGAGCACTTCCGCGGGGAACAGCACCTTCTTGATGAGGTTGCCCCCTGAGATCAGCACGCCGGCGCACTCGTTCAGCGATGCGGCGAACCAGGTCCACGGGAGGAGTCCGCAGAACAGGAACACGCTGTAGGGGTACGCGTCTGCGAACGGCTTTGGCTCGTCGCCGCCGGTGAAACGCGCGGGCATGATGTAGGCGAAGACGATCGAGTACACCAGCAGCAACAGCAGCGGGTTGACGAAGGACCAGAGGAACCCGAGGACCGATCCGCGGTAGCGCGCCTTCAGTTCGCGGGCCACCAGACTCTGAATGAGGCCGCGATAGCGCGGCAGCTGGGCCAGGTTATGGAGCATCGACCTGGATGACCAGCACCGTGATGTTGTCGGGCCCGCCCCCTTCGTTGGCGGCCGACACGAGCCGATCGCAGATCGTCTCGAGCGGCGTGTCGCGCGTGCCGAGGATCTCCGCGATCGTGTCGTGCGCGACGACGCCCGACAAACCGTCGGAGCAGACCAGGAACCGCTCGTTCTTCTGCGGATCGAGCTCCACGATGTCGACCTCGGGATCGGTTCCGCCCGACAACGCGCGCGTCACGACGTTTCGCCATGGATGCTGCCGCGCCGCAGACGAGGTCATCGTCCCCGCGCGCACCTGCTCTTCGACCCACGAGTGATCCTCGGTGATCTGGCGCAGCTCGCCGGCCTCGACCAGGCCGTAGATGCGGCTGTCGCCGACGTGCGCGATGCAGAGGTTGTGCGCCCCCGCCAGCACCGCCGACGCCGTCGTCGCCATGCCGCGCAGGTCGGCGGAGTCCGCCATGGCGTTGGCGATCTGCCGGTTCGCGAGCCGGAACGCCGCCTTCATACGGTTGCCTTCGAGAGAGATCGCGGCCTCGAACGGGAACGGCCACGTGCGGTTCTTGTCGGCGCCGGCCGTCTCGCCGATGAACGTTTCGATCGTGTCGACGGCGAGCCGCGACGCGACCTCGCCCGCGGCGTGGCCGCCCATGCCGTCGGCGACGACGAAGAGCCCGAGATCGGGGCGCGTACAGAAGCTGTCTTCGTTGCTGCTGCGGCGAAGGCCGGGGTCCGTTTGGACGGCCCAGGACAACTGCATCGACGTGTCTACGCCTGCGGCGGGGGCATCCGCTGGCGGCCGACGCGGCCGGCGAGCGGCATCCGCGTCGCAATCTGCAGGCGCGAAATCGACTTCTCGAGGGCCATGCGGGCGCGGTCGTAGTCGATGTCCTTCGTGTACTCGCGGAGCCGCTCTTCGGCGCGCCGCTTCGCCTCTTCCGCGCGCACGATGTCGATCTCGTGCGCCGGCTCGGCGATCCGTGCGAGCACCGTCACCCGATCCGGCAGCACTTCGACGAAGCCATAGGCGATGGCGAGATAGATCTTCTCCTGCCCCTTCCGGTACCAGAGTTCACCGATCGCGAGATCGGCGAGCATCGGCGTGTGTCCGGGAAGCACGCCGAAGTACCCCTCGGCGCCGGGGATCTCGACCTCGTCCACCTGTTCGCGCACGAGCATGCGCTCGGGTGTGATGATCTGCAGCGCGATCGACGTCGGGATGGCCATGCTAGCCGCGGCTCATCTTCTCGGCCTTCGCCAGCGCTTCCTCGATGGTGCCGACCATGTAGAACGCCTGCTCGGGCACGGCGTCGTGCTTGCCGTCGACGAGCTCCTTGAAGCTCTTCACCGTGTCGGCGATCGGGACGTACTTCCCCGAGAGACCGGTGAACTGCTCGGCGACGAAGAACGGCTGCGACAGGAACCTCTGGATCTTGCGCGCGCGCGCGACCGTCAGCTTGTCGTCTTCCGAGAGTTCGTCGATGCCGAGGATCGCGATGATGTCCTGCAGGTCCTTGTAGCGCTGCAGCACCTGCTTCACCGCGCGGGCGACGTTGTAGTGCTCCTCGCCGATGATGCGCGGATCGAGGATGCGCGACGTCGACGCGAGC
>Ga0066903_100003650_pt1 | contig 12665 bp, 11 predicted proteins | sample PanSoiMetaGPlot1_FD_67491 | JGI IMG/M metagenome (GOLD analysis project Ga0066903, IMG submission 67491) | Tropical forest soil microbial communities from Panama analyzed to predict greenhouse gas emissions - Panama Soil - Plot 1 (version 2) | ecosystem: Environmental > Terrestrial > Soil >...
GCCGAGGGTCCGGGCGCCGGCACATCCGTGACGTGGACGCTCCGCTGCTCGCCCGCTCGCGGCTCGCTCCCGCGCGCGGCCGCCGCGTGCGCGCGCCTTGCGAGCGGCGGCCGGCGGGTCTTCGCACCGGTCGCGAAGAACGCGGTCTGCACGCAGATCTACGGCGGCCCGCAGGTCGCGCTCGTCGTCGGAGTCGTGGATGGAAGGCGCCTGTGGGCGAGGCTCCGGCGCCGCAACGGCTGCGAGATCGAGCGCTGGGGTCGCGTCTCCCCCTGGCTCCTGCCCGCCGGCGGCACGAGCTAGGAGCGGAAGGACGGCCCGCATAATGGCCGCCGTGTCTTCGGCGGACGGGAGATCGCGCGCGCGCCGGCCGGTCCTCGTGCTGGGGCTCCTGCCGGCGGGCCTCGCCGTCGCGCGGAGCCTGGGACGCTCGGGCGTCCCGGTCTTCGGCGGAGCGTTCCGCCCGAACGAGTTCGGGCTGCGCTCGCGCTACCTGCAAAGCAGGTGCCTGGCGACCGAGCCGTCCGAGCAAGGCCGCGACCGCAGGATGCTCGCGTTCCTGCGCGGGGTCGCGGGGAGCTCGCGCGCGATCCTCGTCCCGGAACGCGACGAGCACGTGGACTTCGTCCTCCGGAACTGGGACGAGGTGCACGCGCTCGCCGACGTTCCGCTGCCGGCGGATCCGGAGGTAGTGCAGCGCCTGCGCCGCAAGGACCTCCTCCCCCTCGTCGCCGCCGAGGCCGGAATCGCCGCGCCTCGGACGTTGCTCATGGAGGGTCGGCAGACGCTCGATGGTCGTCTCGAACCGCCCTTCCTCCTGAAGCCGATCGAAGGGCAGGAGTACGCGCTCGCGTTCGGGAAGAAGGCCGTCGTGGCCGAGACCGAGGAGGAAGCGGAGACGACCTGGCGGGAGGCGAAGGCGAATGGGTTCGAGCTCGTGGCGCAGGAGCTCGTCCCCGACTCGCACGAGCACGTCTTCTCGGTCTTCACGTACGTCTCGCGGGACGGACGCCCGCTCGCCAGCGCCACTGGACGGAAGGTGCGGCAGGGCCCGCTGCGCTTCGGGACGAGCGCCGTCTTCGAGACGAGGGTCGAGCCGCAGGTGCTCGACCTCGGGCTCCGGCTGCTCGCCTCCGTCGGCTATCAGGGTTTCGCGCACGTCGAGTTCGCTCTCGACCCGCGCGACGGCGACTACAAGGTGCTCGAGGTGAACACACGGCCGCCGGTCTGGGGCGGCATCGCGATGGGGCGGTCGTTCGACATCGCGCGCGTCGCGTACGAGGACCTGAACGGCGCCGCGCAGCAGGCGCGCGAGCCTCTGGACGAGGAGCTCACGTGGATCTACCTCGCGAAGGATCTCTGGGTCTCGACGCAGATGGCCAGGCGCGGCGAGCTCTCGCTCCGCGGCTTCCTCTCGCAGCACGTCCGGACGGGCAAGGTAGGAGCCGTGTTCGCGCTCGACGACCCCCTGCCGGCGCTCGCCAGCGTCGGCTACCTCAGGTCCCGCGTATGAAGGTCGCCCTCGTGGACCCGCTCGGCTACACGACGCCCTACGACCACCGACTCGCCTCGGCGCTCGCCGAGCGCGGCCACGACGTCCATCTCGTGACCGCGCCGTTCCTCCTCGACGAGGCGCCGGAGCCGGACGGCTACACGAGGGAAGAGCTCTTCATCCCCGTGTCGGCCCGGTTGCTGAGGCAGCGGCCGCGCGCACGCCTGCGCCGGCTGCTCAAGGGCATCGAGTACGTGCCGAGCGTCCGCAGGCTCGTACGCCGCCTGGACGAGCTGGAGCCGGACGTCGTGCACCTGCAGTGGCTCGTCCGGCCCGAGCTGGACATCCGCTGGCTGCGGAAGGTCGCGCGCGAGCGGCCGACCGTCCTCACCGCGCACAACGCTGGCCCGCGCCGGTCGCGGGCACTCGGGGCCTGGCGCGAAGCGCTCGGCGTCGTCGACCGCATCGTCGTCCACTCACGGCAGACGGAGGCGAAGCTCGTGGAGCAGGGTGTCGCGCGGGACAAGCTCGCGCTCGTGCCGCACCCGGTGTTCGATGCGCCGGCCGGGCTCGACGTGACGCCTCCGAGCGGCCACTCGATGCTGTTCTTCGGGCTCATCCGGCGCTACAAGGGCCTGGACGTCCTCGTGACGGCGCTGCCCAGGATCCTCGACGCCGTTCCAGAGGCGCGGCTCGTGGTCGCCGGAGACCCCCTCGACCCGCTGGAGCCGATTCGGGAGCTCGCCTCGGCGCTCGGAGTCGACCGCGCGATCGACTGGCGTCTCGGCTTCCTCCCGGAGCCCGAGCTCGGGCCGCTGCTGGCCGAGTCGGCGTTCGTCGTCCTCCCGTATCGCGTCATCGAGTCGTCGGGCGTGCTGGCACTCGCCCTCGGTCACGGTCGTCCGGCGGTCGTCAGCGACCTCGGCGCGGTCGGCGAGTCGGTACGGGAGTTCGGCGCGGGCCGCGCGGTTCCGGCGGAGGACGTGGACGCACTCGTGGCCGCCTGCGTCGAGCTGCTCACCGACGGGGCGACACTCCAGGTGGCGTACGAAGGGGCGCTCGCCGCCCGGCGGACGCTGACCTGGGCCGAGGCGGCGGAGCGCCACGAGCACCTCTACGAGAGCGTCGGCGGCCGAGTCCCGGCCGAGGCGGCTGCGTCGTGAAGGGCGTCGAGCTGGCCGTCAAGTGGGTCACGGACCGGATCGTCGGCGCCCTTGCGCTCCTCTTCCTCGCGCCAGTGTTCCTGGCGGTCTGGGCGTGGGTGCGACGCGACGCCGGGAAGCCCGTCTTCTTCGCGCAGCTCCGAGCGGGGAAGGACGGCGTCCCCTTCAAGCTGCTCAAGGTGCGCACGATGGTCCTGGACGCGGTCGCCGTCGGGCAGGAGCTAGGGCTGACCGAAGATCCCTTCGGCGTCGTCGCAGGCGATCCGCGCATCACGCACAGCGGCCGCATCCTCCGCCGAACCGGCCTCGACGAGCTGCCGCAGCTCGTGAACATCGTGCGGGGCGAGATGAGCCTCGTCGGGCCGCGCCCGGACCTGGTCGAGCAGGTCGCGAACTACAGCGACGCCGACCGCCGCCGGCTCACGGTGCGGCCGGGGCTCACGGGCTGGTCGCAGACCCACGGCCGCGAGGAGATCGGCTGGCCGGAGCGGATCGCGCAGGACGTCTGGTACATCGAGCACTGGTCGCTCTGGCTCGACCTCAAGATCGTCTTCCTCACCGTCGCCCAGGTGTTCCGCCCCGAGCCGGAGCCCGCCGTCGACGAGATGAACATCGAGCGGACCCGTGCCGCCCGGGGGCGAACGACGGAATGACGGCCCTCGTCGAGGTCGCCCCCGAGCGGTGGGACGGCCTCCTCGCCGATCTCGGCCTCACCGACGTCTACTTTCGCCGGGCATACCTCGAGAGCGCGGCGCTGCTGGGACAGGGCGCGCCGGCATTCCTGCACCTGCCCGAGAGCGGCATCGCGTTCCCGGCCCTGGTCCGCGAGGCCACGCACGGGTACGTCGACGTCGGCACCCCGATGGGCTACGGCGGCCCGGTCGCGTCCGGCGAGGCGCCCTCGGCCTCGGCGTTCTTCGACGCCTACGAGCGGTGGTGCGCCGAGCGGCGCGTCGTCGCCACCTTCGCCCGCCTCCACCCCGTCCTGGCGAACCAGACGCTGGCGGAGGGCCGCTGGCACATCGAGACGATCGGGCACTCGATCGGCTGGCGCGTCGAGGGGAAGGACCCGGAGGAGGTCTTCGCCGGACTGGACGCGCACCATCGCAGGGTGGTGCGGAAAGCGCGGCAGGCGGGCGTCGAGGTCGTGCCCGGGATCGGCGCCGACGAGCTCGGCGGCTTCGTCGACCTCTACCGCGAGACCATGCGCCGCCGCGAGGCGTCGGAGTTCTACTACTTCCCGGACGAGTACTGGCTCCACCTCGCAAACGAGCTGGGTGACGCCCTCCTCCGCTTCGACGCGTACGAGGACGGAGAGCTCGCCGCCTCGATCCTCTGCCTCGCGGCGCCCCCGCTCCTCCACTACCACCTGGGCGCCTCGAGCCTGCGCGGCCAGTCGCTGGGAGCGAATCACGTCCTCTTCTGCGAGACGGGGGCCTGGGCGGCGGCGCACGGCTTCACGCTCTTCCACCTCGGCGGCGGCGTCGGCGGATTCGAGGACTCGCTGTACGAGTTCAAGCGGCGCTTCGACCCCGAGGGACGTCTGCCCGCGACGCTCGGCAAGGCCGTCCACGACGCCGACGCGTACCGGAGGCTGGCCGGCGTCGCCGAGATCGACTTCGCCGGCTACTTTCCCGCCTACCGCCGAAGCGCGTAATCGCCGCCGCTATCGTCGCGCCGTGCTCGCGAAGACGTTGTTCTGGGGAAGTCTCGGCGCGCTCGCCTGGACGCACCTCGGGTATCCGGTGACGGCAGCCGCCCTCGCGCGCCTGCGGCCGCGGCCGGTGCGGAAGGACGACATCGCGCCCGACGTCACCGTCGTCGTCGCCGCCCACGACGAGGAGGACGTGATCGGACGCCGGGTCGAGAACCTGCTCGAGCTCGACTACCCGCCCGAGAAGCTCTCGGTCCTCGTCGCCTCGGACGGGTCGACGGACCGGACCGACTCGATCGTCGAGGACGTCGCCGCCCGCTCGCCCGCGGTGCGCCTGCTGCGGTGCGAGCGGGCCGGGAAGGCGACCGCGCAGAACCGCGCGGTCGCGGAGAGCACGAGCGAGATCGTCGCCTTCTCCGACGCCAACTCGCGCTGGGAGCCCGATGCGCTGCGCAAGCTCGTCCGCAGCTTCGCCGATCCCTCGGTCGGCTACGTTTGCGGCAGGCTCCGGCTCGAGGCGGCGGACGGCGCGAGCCGCGAGGGCCTCTACTGGCGCTACGAGCTCTGGCAGCGGGAGAGCGAGTCGGCGCTCGGGTCGATCACCGCCGGAAACGGCGCGATCTACGCCGTCCGTCGTTCCGACTACCTCGGCCAGGACGATCCGCGCATCGGCCACGACTTCGGGCTCCCCTTCCGCCTCGTCCAGCGCAAGCGGCGGGCGGTGTACGAGCCGGAGGCGGTCGCCTGGGAGAAGCCGGCCCGCGATGCGGAGGAGGAGTACGGGCGGAAGGTGCGGATGATGACCCGCAGCTGGCGTCCGCTCCTCGACGGCTCGCTCGCGCGTACGGGCGACGTGCTCTACCTCGCGGAGCTCGTCTCCCACCGCGTGCTCCGGTACGGGAGCGGGATCCTGCACCTCGTGCTCCTCGGCTCGAGCATCGCGCTCGCCGAGGAGTCGCCCGTGTACGCCGTCGCCCTCGTCCGGCAGCTCGGCTTCCTCGCGCTCGCCTTCGCGGGCAGGCGGCGGGTGGCCGTGCCCGGGGCGGTGATCGCCTACTACTACACGCTGACCACGGCAGCCACCCTCGACGCGCTCGTTCGCTACCTGACGCACGGCTCGCCCGCGACGTGGGCGAAGACCGAAGGAACACGCTAGGGGGCCCGTGGCAACGCTCTTGTTCGTCGGCGCCGGGCGCCACCAGCGCCGGGCGATCCTCCGCGTCCGCGAGCTCGGCCATCGCGTGGTCGCCGTCGACCGGAACGCCGCGGCGCCCGGGCTGCAGGTCGCCGACGCCGGTGAGCTCGTCGACTTCGTCGACCCGGAGCGGGTGGCCGAGGTCGGACGAGCGCACTCGGCCGACGGCGTCCTGACGGTCGCCGCCGACCGGGCGGTGCCCGTCGTCGCCGCAGTCGCCGAGGCGCTCGGGCTGCCGGGCATCGGGGCGGAGACGGCGCGTCGCATGACGCACAAGCGCCTGATGCGTGAGGCGTTCGCAGCCGGCGGGGTCCCGCAGCCGCCTTTCGCCACGGTTCACTCGGAGTCGGACGTCGAGTCCGCGAGCGCCGCCGTCCGGTTCCCGGCAGTGCTGAAGCCGGCGGACTCGGGGGGCCAGCGCGCGGTCTTCCGCGTCGACACGCGGGAAGACGTCGAGCGAAACCTCGCGGAGGCGCTCGCCGAGTCGCCGAGCGGCGAAGCGGTCGTCGAGGAGTTCGTCGACGGGATCGAGATGAACGGCATCGTCGTCGTCCGCCGCGGGGAGCCCCATCTGCTCACGCTGTCGGACCGTCTCCGGCCGCCCGGCATCGGGTTCGGCGTCGGCTGGATCCACGTGCACCCGCCCTCGATCGACGCCGAGCAGCTGGTGCTCTCCAGGCAGGTCGCCGTCGACGCCGTGCGCGCCCTCGGCATGCACGACGGGATCGCGTTCCCTCAGCTCATCGCGGCCAAGGACGGAGGCGTGATCGTCGTCGAGGTGGCTGCGAGGATCCCCGGCGGGCAGATGGCCGATCTGGTGCGACACGCGGTCGGAGTGGACCTGGTCGAGGTCGCCGTCCTCCAGGCACTCGGCGAGGACGTCCCCGACGACGTCGCATTGCCGCACTTCTCGCAGCCACTTGCGATCCGCTTCTTCACCGCGGACCCGGGCCCGCTCCCCACCGGCCGCGTGGCCAGGATCGGCTCGCTCGATCCCGTGCTCGAGGCAGAGGGGGTCGTGCAGGCGGAGACCTACCTCGAGCTCGGCGAGACGATCCGGCCGGTCCGTCGGGACGGAGACCGCCGGGGATACGTGATCGCCGTGGCCGCGTCGCCGGCCGAGGCACTGGCGCGCGCAGAGCGGGCGGCAGGCCTGCTCGAGGTGGAGGTCGAGCCATGAGCTGCACGTTCGACCTCGCGCACTACCGGGAGCTCGTCGATGCAGCGCGAGCGGGCGGCTACCGGTTCGCGCCGTTCGCCGCCGGAGGCCCGCGAGCCGGGGACCTGCTCCTACGACACGACGTGGACCTCTCTCTGGCCGCCGCCCTCGAGCTGGCGGAGCTCGAGGCGGAGCTTCATGCTCGCGCGACCTACTTCCTGATGACGGATTCGGTCTTCTACAACCTCGCCTCAGCGGAGGGCATCGACGCGCTCGCGCGCCTTCGCGAGCTCGGGCACGACGTCGGGCTGCACGCGGTACATCCGAACGCCGCCTTCGACGAGCGCTTCGACCCGGTGTTGTCGTGGCACAACCCGGACCCCGCCGTCATGTCGGAGCCGGTCCCCGTCGGGATCAACGCGTACGCGGAGCCCTGGTTCGCGCCCGCGAACTACCGCTCGGACTCGAACCGGCGCTGGCGCTCCGGCTGCCCGCACGACGAGCTCCGCAGCGGCGCGTTTCCGTGGCTGCAGCTCCTCGTGCACCCGGAGATCTGGGTGTATCCGGGCGAAACGATGGGCGAGACGATGCGGGCGATGCTGGACTCCGAGCGCGAGCGTCGCTGGCTCGCGCTCGCGGCCGACGACATCGACCTCTCCTGACCGTGGCGCTGCGACCGATCACCGTCCTCCTCACCGCCTGCGGCGCGCCCGGCACGGCGGCACTCGCCCGCGCGCTGCGGCAGAACGGCGAGCGGGAGGTGCGGCTCGTCGGGACGGACATCTCGGAACGGGCGGTCGGCCGAGAGCTTTGCGACGCGTTCCACCTCGTCCCCCGCGGAGGCGACCCCGAGTTCGCGGACGCGGTTCGGCGCATCGCCGGCGCGGAGGAGGTCGACATCGTGCTCCCGCAGTCGTCGTTCGACCTCGAGCGGCTCGCCGAGGCGCGTGAGGAGTTCGGGGAGACGCACGTCCTCGTCTCGGCGCCCGAGACGATCCGGCTCTCGAACGACAAGGGCGAGTGCTATCGGCTGCTGCACGAACTCGGGGTGCCTGCGCCGGAGTTCCGCCGGGTGTCGGGCGCGGCGGGTGTGGAAGAGGCGGCGCGCGAGCTCGGCTATCCGGAGCGGCCGGTCTGCTTCAAGCCGGTCTTCTCCTCGGGTTCCCGCGGCTATCGGGTTCTCGATCCTTCCGTTGATCGTGCGCACCAGCTCCTGCACGAGCGCCCCGGAGCGGTGGCGATGCGGCTCGAGGAGGCGCTCGAGCTGCTTCCGGAGGAGGGCGACCCGGAGCTGCTGGTCATGGAGCTCGCCACCGGCGGCGAGCGAACGATCGACGGCATCGGCGACGGAGAGCGCGTTGTCCTCGGTCACCCGAAGACGCGCGAGTCGATGCGCGCGGGCCTCGCGATGTACTTCGTCACGCTCGAGGATCCGGAGCTCATGGAGCTCGCGGACCGGATCGTCGCCGGCCTCCGGGTCGAGCATTTCTTCAACATCCAGCTCGTCGGCGAGCTCGTGATCGAGGTGAACCCGCGCATCTCGACAATCGTGTACCAGGAAGACTTGAACCTTCCCTACCTGGGCGTGAAGCGCGCGCTCGGAGAGATCTCGGACGGCCAGCTTCGGAAGCTCGCGCGCCTTGTCCGCGCAGGCCGCTCCGCGCTTCGCTACTTCGATCAGCTCGAATGGGATGCGTAGGGCGTCTTAACACCGGTGTCAGACACTCGCAACGAACGGCACATGAGGTCGGGCGTCCATTTTCGACTTGGGCCGCCTGGCGGCTCCGCACACATTTCGCTCGGCTGCAGCGAATTAGAGCCGCGGACTTTGTGAGCTCTTTGGCACAGGCCGGGCACATTTCGACGCCGCTTAACATCGGTGTCTGACACCGGTGTTAAGCGCCGGCCGCTGCGCGTCGTCCACTGCCCGGTCAACACGGCTGGCATCCCGTGGGCGAACGTGCAGGCCCTTCGCGGACGCGGGGTCGACGCCCGGCTCGTCGTCTTCAACCGCTACCCGCTGCACCCGGAGGCCGACCGCTCGCTCGACCGGCACGGAGGCATCCTCCGCCGCCAGCTGACCCAGTGGCGCGCGCTGCTCCAGCTGCTCCCCGGGGCGGACGTCTTCCATTTCTATTTCGGCCTGACCCTGGTGCCGCGGGCCCTCCAGTTCCCGATTCTGCGTGCGCTCCGGAAGAAGTCGGTGCTGCACTACCTCGGGTCCGACATCCGGGGCAAGCCTGCGGCGGAGCTCGCGTACGGGAAAAAGGCGGACGCCCAGATCGTCGGCTCCTACGACGCGCTCCGCTGGGTGCCGGAGGCCGACGTGATCCCACCGGGAATCGACGTACGGGCAATCGAGGTCGCACCGCCGTCCGAACGCCCACGCCCTGTGATCCTGCACGCGCCCTCCTCCCGTGCCCGCAAAGGCACCGAGCACGTCCTCGCGGCCTGTGAGGGCCTCGACGCCGAGCTCGTGCTCGTCGAGGGCGTCCACCATGACGAGGCGTTCGAGCGCTACCGAGACGCCGACATCGTCGTCGACCAGCTCAACTCCGGTTGGTACGGAATGCTTGCGATCGAGTGCATGGCGCTCGGCAAGCCGGTCGTCGGCCACCTGCACGAGGAGGCGGCGCACCGGACTGCCGAGGCCTTCGGAATCGAGGTTCCCATCGTCCGCGCGACGAAGGACGACCTGCGCCGACAGCTCGAGCGCCTCGTCGCCTCGCCCGAGGAACGCGTTCGCCTCGGAGCGGCGTCGCGCGCATATGCAGAGCGCGTGCACGACCTCGAGCAGGTCACCGATCGCCTGCTCGCGCTCTACTCTCGGTTGTAGTGGCAGGGCTCGGCGGACAGCTCAGGCGGCTCGGAAGGCACTCCGTCATCTACGGGCTCGGCGGCCTCGTCTCCCGGATCCTCGCCGTCTTCCTGCTCCCGCTCTACACGCGGTACCTGACGCCGTCCGACTACGGGAAGGTCGAGACCTTGATCGCCTTGACGACCGTGCTCGGGATCCTGCTCGCCATGGGGATCACGAGCGCCTTCTTCCGCTACTACTTCGACTCCAAGGACCGGGAGCATCGCCTCCTCGTCGTCCGCACCTCGTTCTGGTTCGTCATGGGGATGGCGACCATCGGCCTCGTCCTCGGGCTCGCGCTCTCGACCGAGATCTCGCACTTCCTCTTCGGGTCGAGGAGCTCGGCCGACCTCGTCGCCGCGTCCTTCGTCGGCCTCTGGGCAGGGATGAACTGGGCCCAGATCACGTCCCTCTTCCGCGTCGAGGAGCGCTCGGTCGCGTACGTCTCCGCCACGATCGCCAACATCCTCATCACGGTCGGCGCGACGCTCGTCCTCGTCGTCGGCCTCGGGGCCGGTCCTCTGGGGGTCATCGTCGGCACGTTCACGGGAACGCTCGCCGTCTACGTCGTGCTGCTCGCGTACAGGCGGGAGCAGCTCGGTCTGCAGTTCGACCGCAACCTCCTGCGGGAGATGAACCGCTTCGGCCTCCCACTCGTTCCCACCGCGGTCTTCCTCTGGGTCACGAACTTCAGCGACCGACTCTTCCTCGTGCGGCTCACCGACACGCGGGAGGTCGGCCTCTACTCGGTAGGCGTCCGCATCGCCTCTGCGATGGTGCTCTTGCTCACTGCCTTCCGCACCGCGTGGCCCGCCTTCGCCTACTCGATCGACGAGGAGCGCGAGGCGCGGCAGGCCTACGCCTTCGTCCTCACGTACCTGATCGTCGCCACCACCTGGGTGGCAACCGGGTTGACATTGCTCTCGCCCTGGATCGTCCGGTGGCTCGCAGCGCCGGATTTCGCCAGCGCGTCGCGCGTGGTCGGCCCACTCGCGTTCGGCGCAGTCGCGTTCGGTGGCTACATCGTCGTCGCGATCGGCGTCGGGCGTGCACGCCGGACGCAGTTCAACTGGGTCGTGACGGGGGCAGCAGCCGCCGTGAACATCGCGCTGAACCTGATCCTCATCCCCCGCTACGGGATGATGGGTGCCGCTGTGGCCACCGTCGCCGCCTACGCGACGATGTTCGGAGGGATGGCCTGGCGCTCGCAACACATCTACCCCGTCCCCTACCAGTGGCGCCGGGTCGTCACCGCAGGCGTCGCAGGAGTGGCGCTCAGCGTTGCCGGCAAGCTCGCCGGCGGCGGCCTGCCGGTGGCCTTCGCGCTCGCTGTCGCCTATCCGTTCGTCCTGATCCCGCTCGGCTTCTACCTTCCCGTCGAGCGGAAGGCGATCGGCGCTCGGCTGCGGCTCGCCCGTCCTTGAGGACGAACCGCGCGTTCGCGCTCCGGCGAAGGATCTGGCGTGTGCGCCGGAGCGTGCCGCGCACGGCACGCCCGCTCTCGCGCGTCCTGCCACGGCTCCACGTCCCTTCGCGGCCGGTCCTCGTCCTCGGCTGCCCTCGCTCGGGGACGAGCGTGCTCCTCGAGGCACTGCGCAAGAGCCCGGAGCTTCGCTCGGTCCAGAGCGAGGGCCACATCCTCTGGGACGAGTACCACCACCCGCGCGAGCGGGGCTGGGACTCGGATGCGCTCTCCGCGTCGGACGTCACTCCGCGGGAGCGCGAGTACGTCTACTGCGCGATCCGCCTCTTCGTCCGTGGGGCCCGCTTCCTCGACAAGACTCCGGAGAGCTGTCTGCGCATCGGCTACCTGAACGAGCTCTTACCCGACGCGACGTACGTCTTCCTCCGCCGTCGGGCGGCGGCGAACGTGAGCTCTCTCGTCGAAGCCTGGAGAGCCCGGCCGCGCTTCGTCAAGTACCGGCTGCCGGAGGCGCTCGACGGCCTGGGCGCGCTCTCCGGGGACCAGTGGAGCTTCACCCTGATCCCCGGCTGGCGTGAGCTCCGGCACGCCCCGCTCGAGGAGATCTGTGCTCGTCAGTACGTCGCCTCGAACGAGGCCGTGCTGGACGCGCGCGAGCTGATCGACGACGCACGCTGGATCGACGTGCGCCACGAGGACGTCGTCGCCTCGCCGGGCGAGGAGCTCGGCGGCCTCTACGCGAAGCTCGGGCTCGCCTTCTCCCCGGAGGCGCGGTCGTACGCCGACGCGCTCGCGCGGAACGTCTCCCGTACCGCCGTCAGCGCCCCTCGCGAGGAGAAGTGGCGTGAGCTGCACGCAGCGGCGATCGAACGCATCCTGCCGCTCGCGGTGGAGACCGAGCGGAGGCTCGGCTACGCATAGCTAGCCGAAGAATGTCTGCTCGAGCAGGAACAGGTTCAGGGTGATGATGACCGCCGCGACGATCGAGGCGACCGCCGTGGTGAGAGGCCGATTGACGAGCGACCCCATGAGCGTCCGGTCGCGGCAGAAGAGGAGCAACGGGACGAGCGCGAACGGGATCCCGAACGAGAGCACGACCTGGCTGATGACCAGGGCGCGCGAAGGGTTCACACCGACGGCGATGACGACGAGAGCCGGGATCATCGTCACGAACCGCCGCAGGAACAGGGGGATCCGCCGGTTCACGAACCCTTGCATGACGACCTGGCCCGCAAGTGTGCCGACGCTCGAGGACGACAGCCCCGAGGCGAGGAGGGCCAGGCCGAAGAGCGCACCGGCGCCTCCGAGGTACGTGCCGAGCGTGTCGGAGACGTCCTGCAGATCAGCGCCCACCTCGGTCAGGCCGCGGGAGTGGAACACCGCCGCGGCGGTGATGAGCATGCTCATGTTGACGACGCCCGCGAGGCTCATCGCGATGACGACGTCGACGCGCTCGAAGCGCGCGATCCGCCTCTTGGCCTCCTCTGTCGCGCCGACGAGCCGATGCTGCGTCAGCGCGGAGTGGAGGTAGATCACGTGCGGCATGACCGTTGCCCCGAGGATCCCGACTGCGAGCAGGACGCTCTCCGTGCCGCTGAAGCCGGGCACGAAGCCACGGGCAATACCCTGCGGATGCGGCTCCGCCAGGAAGACCTGGAGGGCGAAGGCCACGACGATCACGCCGATCAACCCGGCGATGACGGCCTCGAGCCGCCTGAACCC
>Ga0066903_100003651_pt1 | contig 12663 bp, 13 predicted proteins | sample PanSoiMetaGPlot1_FD_67491 | JGI IMG/M metagenome (GOLD analysis project Ga0066903, IMG submission 67491) | Tropical forest soil microbial communities from Panama analyzed to predict greenhouse gas emissions - Panama Soil - Plot 1 (version 2) | ecosystem: Environmental > Terrestrial > Soil >...
TACCAGTTCCTGAACTGATTTGTATACTGGTACATCAGCAGCTGCGGGAGTAGTATCATGGGTAACCCAATCGTCTAACGAGAACATTCCCCGATCAGCCATCTCGGTCTTAACCGATCGCTGAGCGTCCTGATGCTTCTTAAGACTATCTAGCTGGGCCTCAATACTCGCAGCCACCTTAGGATCGGTTAGCCTCGCCATCTCTAAGGCACGTTCGACGATATCCGGCCGATTGTTCAGATGTGCCCAAGTAACAGCTTTGTTGATCTCCTCGGGCTTCCAATCATAACCTGAGACTGCGTACAATGCCTTAACTAAGGGATCGCCTGGGCTTCGTGTATCAAGCGCCTGCTTGTACTCGTTCCGAAGCCTAGTCATCCTAACGCCGGGTTCTTCAGGTGCCGGACCCTGTCGCTCAGCTATCCGTTCTAAGCGGCCTAAATTCCAAGCTCCATGACGATACTTATTTTCTAGGGCCTGCCTAGCCCCAGCAATATAGCCTTCCTTTGTCTGTGGCTGTCCACGTAGGTTGACTTGCCAGTCAGAACCAAGCATATTGAAATTAGGATACTTACGTGGATCGTCCCTTACTGCTTCAACTGCTGCATTGAATCTCTCAATGTCCTTTGCCTTTAACACCTTCTCCTGCTTTAGAATCTGTCTTGCCTGGGCGACATGTTCGGGTGTTATCTTCTGCCAAGCACCACCAAGCCACCCGTAGCCCTCCTTGATCTGGGCCGCTTGCTTAGGACTCAGCGGTCTGCCCATCTCGGACTCAGTAAGTCCAGCGTCTACCATCTCCTCCCTAGAAGGTGGCTTAACTGCCTCCTCAACAGCTGGCTTAGCAACCTCCTCAATAGCCTGTTCAATCTTGGGGAAGTCCTTAACTTCATTAAGCGTTGGATCTTGTTGTCTAAGCCTTACGTCGTCATGTAACTGCTTAACAATCTCGTCAGGGACCCTAGCTAACCAATCGCTAATCGGTATCTGGAAGTCAGTCTCCTTCCCTACCTTATCCCGATACTGCTCAATAAAACCAGGAATGTCGCCTAAGATGCCATCTCCAGGCTCAGGCATCTTATCGCCATAGAGCTTCTGAATAGCATCCCAATGAAGCCAGATATCTTCCTTGGTCTTTAGCTCAATTGCCTTAGCTAACATATCTGGGCTAAGTTCTTTAGTCTCAGTCTTATTGGCTGCATCGACTAATGCGTCATAGACCGACATCCTCTTCTCAACATTATCCCTAGTAACTGCATCCCAAACTGGATGGACCCCAGGAGGTGGCAATTCACCAGCCTTAATATATGGCTCACCTAAGCGAATGGCCTTAGCTGCCTCAGGGATGGTAGTCCCCACATCCCGAGCAAGCCTACCCGCAAAGGTCATCACGGTTGGGCCATGGAAGCCAGTACCAACCGCTTCGTTGAAGGCATACTCGCCCCAACCACCAACCTCTCTACCTACCCGCCTAGCCGTCCCAGGACTTGCGCCCATCGCTAAGGCAGCACCCTCACCTGCGCCATAGGCCATGTGGGGAATGGCACCTAGCATACTTAGCGCAGTCTCCAACGGTCCCACCGCAGCCTTAGCAGCTGCCGTAATATAAGGATGTTGTTCTACGAACTCCTTAGTTTCAGGCACGAACTCTGGAGTACCAGGAGTTGTTTGCTTATCGATCCAACTTCCCAACTTGTAGTTCTTCATTGCTTCGTAGAAGGACATAGCGCCGCCGTACAATGCGCCAATGCCTCCTTTAACAAGGTTAGGATAAATTCCCTTAGCATCAATATAGCTATCTAAGTGATCGTAGAAGTCCGCCATCCTGTTCCAATCGTCCTTGCTGACGATAGCGGACATAGGATGGGAATTGATGTAATCTGCTAAGCCTGGATTACGCTCAAGCATTCTATCGGTTAGATAGCTCTTGTAATCCTTAACGAATGGGTCCTTATTAGCATAGATCATACCGGCGTCAGCGCCAGTATCCTTCTCAAGCTGGACCGCTTGGGCAGCATTCTTCTTATCCTCGTCCAAAGCCATGAAGGCCTTAGTACGATGAGAGTTAAGGATGCCTCCAATATTACCTAATGTTTCTTGGTCCATTATTGCGACGTCGGAACTGAGGGTTTAGGTGCAGTCTTAGGTTCAGTTTTGGTAGTTGGGGTTTGAATGTTCTTTAGCGACTCATACTTATTACTGTATTCGTGCCACTTCTGTCTAGCGTAAGCATCCTTAAGTTGTTGCTCACTAGCCCAAGGATATTGGTTCTTCATCTGGCGCATATCTTCGGATGAAGGTTGGAAGGTCTGATACAACCTATTCCTTCCATAGTCAGATCCGAACCAACCTGTCCCTGGCATTTCCCTAAGTAATTGCTGAGCGACCTCTCGATACTCCTCGGTCGTAAGCGGCACACCTTTCTTCTCATCAAGCTTATCCATAATCGCATTATAGAATGCTCCATCAAACTGTTTCCGAGCATTAGACGATGCGTTAGCGCCCGTCATATTAGGCGGCATCTGATCCTTAATAATACGCAGTCCTTTGCTCAAATGCGGATCTTCCTTGTAGACGTCTTGCCTCATCTTCCTTTGTAGAGCAAATAGCTTATCTCGATCCTCGCCTGGAATCTTTTCATCATAGAAGTTCCTAAGCATAAAGTTCTCACGATCTTTAGGATCCATGGACTTAGCTTCGCCTAGGAGGGTATTTACTCGTTCCCTAGTAGCTGGGGTTCTTGGGTAATCTTCCTTCATATTATGTAATAGGATCTGATCGATAGTATGTTTATCGCTTGGCTTCAATGCGTCATAAGCTGCCTTAGCCCCGGGAATAGCATTGAATTCCTCAGGAGTAGTTGGCTTCTTACCACCTGGAGCTTGATATCCAAAGGCAGCATCCTTAGCATTGTTATGGTTCTTCTCATACTCCTCTCGTTTCTCTTTCTTATCTCGATCATGTTCAACCTGAAGTCGCTGATCTGCAAAATCACCAAGCAATGGATCTTTGATCCCAGTATCCTTCTGAATCTGCTCAGCCTTCTTTTGAACCTCCTTTCGCTTATCGTCAAGCGATGCGTCAGGCATCTGTTCTTGAACGTCTTTAGCAATGTTCCGGCCATACTGTTGCCGAAACTTAGTCAGGGTGCTTTCATAAACTCGGGTGTATTCCTGAGCATCGATCTTGTCTTTGTTCTCCTCAAGCATCTTAAATGCACGAACGGCATCTTGATCTGCATATCGAGTAATCTTAGAAGAATACATCTTAGAGACTTGCTTCTGCCATTCGGCCTCAGCTTGGTCCCTAGTCCATCCCTTAAGCGGAACCTTAGTATTCCAGAACTCTCGCTCAGCTTCCTCATAAAGCTGCTGACTTCGCTTGACGTCATCTTCCTTAGCGAACTGATCTGTCTTAATATCTACCCTAGCATCAGATGCCCCAAGCGCTGCCTTACGTGTCTCGGTAGCCGCATGGCTTGCAGCACCTTTAACACTGTTAATCATTGAGTTAGCGGTCGCCCTGTCCCACATCCTCTGTCCAACGGGCGGCAACCCCTGACCCATCTGGGCCCGCTTCTCTTCTACCTCCTTAATATGCGCCTTAAGCGTGGCTTCGCTAGCACCTTCGCCTTGCAGCTGGCTATACTTGAGGTTCTTATCGCTTAGCCAAGTCTCGTACTCAATCTCTCGCTTTTTAACATCAGTCTCGAGTTGAAGCGTTTGCAGCCCAATAGCCCTATCCCACAGCCTCTCACCTGTCTTATCAAACTGAGTCCCAAGATTATCCAGTGAATGCGCCAATCCCTCAGTGGCTCGGCCTAGGGCACCGTATCCAAACTTACCTACTTCGCTTAAGGCCTCACCAACAGCGCCAGTGAACCTCACCGAGGGAACATTGATGTGCACAAACTCAGATGGATCTCGTGGACCCTGAGGCCTAACGGATGGGACAGGACTGTATTCGGGTGTTATCTTAGATTGTGTTGCCATTTAATCAAAGAGCCCAAAGCCCTTCCCTTGTACCCACTTATCTGCCACTGAACCTGCTGCCCCAACAAGTGAACCCATTACCCCAATATCACCAGCCTTCTGCGCGATACCCATTGCTTGCTGCTGCAACGGAAGCGCCTGCTCAGTCATGTTAGCGGCAGTCAAAGCCATCTTACTTTGGAACTCATTCTCTGTAGCAGTAAACCGGTAGACCTCCGACTGAGCTTCATGCATTGCAGCTTCAACTTCGTAACCGTAAGCTTTCTTAGCGGCAGATGCCCTAGTCTGCATTTGGTCGTAATAGCCAATCTCAATCATTCCCTCACGGACTCGGGTAGCTGAGCCACCACTAACACTTAGACCTGAGGCACCTTGGAATGCAGTCATTTCACCACGCTCAGCAGCAGCCTTCATGCCAACTTGCTGAGCTTCGACTTCACCGACTTCCCGAGAGTAGGCAGCATTTTGCTTAGCGATATCACGATTGATTAACGATACCGCAGACTGATACTTATTGATATCAGCTTCATATAGGTATTGTTCCGCCTGCACACGTTGGCCAAATGCAGCCCCAATGGTTTGGAGCATCTGGCCTTGGATGTTCAATTGCTGAGCTTGAGCGTTAGTCTTAGCACCGGCGGCCTTAGTGAGGCCTCCCATAACGGAGGAACCAATACCAATTACCCCCATCGTAGCCGGATCAGCCATGGCGCTTTATCCTAAATGGAATTAGTTTACCCTGAGGCTCACTAAACTTAGCCCCAAGCCATTTGAGCCATCGGATGCTTTTATCCGCCCCAATAACTACGTGCCCTACTATTGAGGGATATTCCTTCAATACCTGTTCGATCACTAACTGAGAATGCCTAACGAATATGAACTGATGTTCCTTCAAGTGATCGGTCGTGTACAACCACAGATAAGCTTGATACGACATAAGCGTTGGAGGGATCACTCCCCAGATGCATATCAGCTTATCTTCAATATAACCTCCCCAAATCGTTGTAGACATCAGGAGGCAGAAGTCCATGGTCTTCTGTTCAACTTCGCTGAATGCAATCCCCTCAAGCATCTTTGCAGCTTCCGAGGGACTTAGCTTGTCTATCCTAGTCATTTGGATGAGTCTCCTACAACTACCTCAGGGACCACACCTAAGACAGTAGAAGGAAGTGGATCGTCAACTTGTAGGGCAATCTGTCCAGGGACATCCCATAACGGATCCATGACAATACGCTCATCGCCTGTAATAAGCCTAATCGCTACACCCATTACAGTATTTCTGTTCTGCTCCTTGATTGGGATTACAGTTTCAAAGGTTCGCCCAGCCTTAAGGGCTCGGCTGTCCTTGCATCTAACGGTTAGTGCACCTACCTTCTTGCGCTTACCTTGGACTGAGTTGATTTCCTGCCCAAGATCTAGGTACATCGTCTGAAGCTGAGCTTGGTAGCCATAGCCAACGATGACCTTACTAACTGGGGAAGGAAGGGTTACTGAACCGTTATGGACAACTAAGCTATTGACTACGCCACCGTCAGCTAAGCAAGACACCTGTTGGCCTTCTAAGTGATCTAAGCTATATACTGTAGTGAACGGAGTGTCCATCGACCATGTACCTGAGGCTTGCCGTTTAAATCGATGCTCAGGATCATCTGGAATAAGATCAGTTGGTGGATCAATTATTTTAGCCACAACAGTAGATGGATCGGTAAACGATATGATCTCCATCCTACCGCCACCGGCCCTAACTATATCACCGATGTTGTCATTAGTGAACGAGTCTCCGATCATGGTAAGTTGGATTTGCCCACCGCTAATTGGGGCCATAATAAGAGTTGCGTCAGGGAAGTTAGACAGCGACTCCACCCCAGCGTCAACACACCATGCGTCCTCGGCACCAAATGGAAATGTTCGGTCAGCTAAGCGCTCAATCTGAAGAACTGGTTCCCCACCTACTGGGTTAGGTCGCTGAACTGCAAAGTAGGTGGCATCGAACTGTCCCTCTGTTACCGACGCAACTGACGTGAAGTTACCTCGAGTATCATGATGCGCCCAGCCGTACATATCTTGTTCTTTAACAAGGGTTAGGCTAAGCAATATACCATCCTCTCTAATTGCCCATACTATTTTGAAGGGTTCTTCGGCATAGGCCCATTCGAGAATTTGGTGGTCGTAAAAGAGGTGGGAGGAGAGGATAGAGATGTCGTTGCCAGTGTAGATGTTCGCATAGATGTTGTACGTGAGGTCCCGGACGATAGAGCCTTTAGCCTGGACGAATATAAGGTCATAGTTAATGAGGATCGGAGGAACGTCGCTTGCTCCAACATATGCTTGAGGCGTGGCAGTCGCCGTTTGTGGGGTGATTGGCCCTCCTTGGGTTGCAACACCACCTGCACCTCCCGATACTTGCCATGCACCTTTGGTAGTAAGCATAATCAAGCCGGATGGCATAGGAACCATGGACTTGATCTCATTGACCTCTAAGCTAACCAACTCAGCGGTGATTGCGTCGTTGGCCTGGGATGGGTTAGAGATATCGAAGTTGTAGTCCGTTCCAGTTCTGGACATCCAGAAGGTTTGGACAAAGTTACCGCCGCCGTTAGCGTAGCACAGGCGCTGTTGATAATAACTAGATACCTGAGGGAATAGGTTAACAAATGGAACATCATGGATCGGTGGTGCCTGACTAAAGTCTGGAGCTATGTTTGAGTCCGAGAACGAAGTAGCTGCGGTCCCTGAGTTAGTACCAATAAATCCCATGCCTCCTATATCAGCCGCCCAGCCAGTATAGGAAGGTGGTGAGCCATAAATGTTATAGAACTGAGCACCAGCTATAGGCGTCCAAACTATTTGGTTAGTTCCTGCTACAGTGCGTAAGTCGGCCGACGTAACTTGGAACACGTTTCCTACAGGGGTCTCTTGGCCATTAGCATCAACGGCCGTGACGGCGTACTTGTAGAACACAGCGCCTGGGTTAGAGACATTAACTTGGATAACAGATGGGCTAGCGATAGTGGCCCCAAACGTAGCTGGAGTTAAGGCCCAGCTTGTGGCATTGGTTAGGATCAATTTGTATGGCGGATGGTTAGGATGAGTAATGTTCATTGTATTAGCCTTCTGAGAGAACTTTAGAAGACTAAGCTCATCCTGAGTGTAAGGCGTCGATATGGTGTAGACTCGTTGACCTGAAGCGCCACTTGTATAGTCGGACCAAAGGGATGAGTCGACTTGCTGTCCAGTTAGCGAGTCTCTTAATTGAAAGGTGCCACCAGCAGGTGTTACAAGGAAATATCGGTTAGCTAACTGAGGAACATTACCACCAGAGATAAATATCATGTCCCCGGTAGCATATGATGGGCCACCAGCAAAGACTATGCTAGTCGGGTTTCCTTTGTTAACAGCAGAGATTCCAAAGGCAGGCTCAACTATGGAAGATCCGTTAGAAATGAACCTAAGATACTGATTACCAAACTCAAGAATGTACGTAACCGTCGTAGACTGCTGAAACCTTACCAAACGTATCTTGGTAGTTCCTTCAGCGGCAGGTCGTATGAACTCTGTGCCCGGGCGAGTGCTAGCGCCAGAACGGTAATCAACAAAGAAATTCCGCATCCTAGCAGCGCCGCTTCGGTACTTAGCGAAGTCCACCCGCGCAAACAGGCTCGGAGAAAGTTCGCCAGCCGCAAATGAGGCCTGGATAACATTTTCAGACATTTCAGTACATCGTTAGCATGGGTCCCCAATCGAACATGATATTCGGTGAGAACTCCCAGGCTTGGTAACTGATCCCTCGAACTCTGATCCAATCAGGGGTTACGTCGTTAACGGTTAGTCCTTCATTGCCATCGCCTTGCCGAGCCAGGGTAATGTATCGGTTAGCTTCGCTAAGTTGAAGCTGAGCCAACCCCTTATCGCCTGTCAGTGAGATAACAAGGCGGGAAGCCAAGGCAGCGACCAACGCTTGCTGGAACTGGTCATCCCATACATCCGGATTCGTGACCCGCTTGATGTAGGCTAAGATTGCTTGCTCTTGATTGGTGACGATGACTCGTTGGTCGACGCCATCTTTTGCTGGCTTCCCGCTAACGCCGATTTGGTCGACGACGACTTTAAATCTGACAGGCGGACCATTCCAGAAGGCAGGAGCTCCACCAGTAACAGCTGTTGTGATTGGGACGCCACTAGTAAAGCCAGTCGTGAATTGGGGTACGACAAAGACACATCGTAAACAGTCGCTCGGGTAAGCGTACTCGTAGGACCAGGGCGGGGGAGGGATACCTTTGTCCCAGGTTTGGGCGCCTGCCGTCGGGTTCTCAGGGGTACCCGGTGCAGAACAAATGAGCGAGAGGTTGGCATAGTTGAATGCACAGTTCCATGGAGCCATCCGTAAGACTTCATCCCGGAGAGGATCGAACAGAAGCTTGCAATTGCGAGCCTCGTTCGAGTCCTCATCCAGGGTGGCGATCTGCGATCGAGTGCCGATTGCGCTTAGCGCCCGATTCGCAATATCGACGGGACTAGTCATCCCCGTTGACTCCCAGAGCGATGAGTAGTACCACCAATGCCAGGAGACCCACCACCACTCCTAGCCACAGGGCATCTGGCCATTCCATGTGAGTCGCCATGAATGCCCGGATTCTTTGGGTCATTGATATTGGTCGGACCGACAGGAGGTTTATAGTTCGATATGGGTTGCGCTTGTTTGACGCCACCAGACGTCGCCCTGGCGGCCTGAGGCTTCGGGATATCACGGCCGTATTCCGAGAGGATATCTCTGGGCATTACACTCTCCGTTCAGGTTGTGTTGCCAAGGTATCACGTGGCTGAGGTCCGGGTGCCAATGCTTCCTTCTCCTCATCGGTAAGCTCTGCTTCCCGGGCCTTACGTGCTTCCTCGGCTTCCTCTGCTGCCTTGAGTCTAGCCTCCTCAGCAGCAACTTCCTCAGGGTACATTTGCGCCCTGAGATCAGCTTCGATCTGAGCTACCTCGTTTGCCGCTGCCTTCTTAATACAGGGAACGTTAGGCATGTTCACCGTATTCATGATAATGTCGAGCAGCTTCTCTACCCTATCTGCATCTGCGAGATAGATAGTATCTGCGCTAACTTCACCATTTCCGTTGGTGTCAGTCATTAGTGTCTCCCTTGAGTTCCGCTACGGTGGATAGTTCGGCCTCCTCCAGGTCCCGCTGATGCTGGTCTGGGTGAGGAGCCCTTATACCCACGACCACCATAGAAGTCTTCCTTCTTGTACTGAACAGCCCGGCCAAGCTCGGCAACGGCTGTCTCATGTACTGCCTTAGGGTTAGGCTCACGCTTCCAGCTTTCTCGGCCAGACTTATCTGCTCTACCTTGCTTCATTTCCGTCTCCTCATATGAAAGGCACCACCTTGACCCTCTTCACGTTCCAGTTCCTCTACTAGAGCTTGCTCTGCCCTAGTCAATTCTCGCTTAGTCCAGTCCGGTGGCTGCTGACCTATCTGCTCATAGAAGAACCTAATATAGATCATGTTATGCAAATGCTGCGTTAGCCGCATAATCTTAGGTGGAACCTTTCGATCAATATGCTCCTGATCTACCTCATCATCTTCATCAGCCCTTATAGGCTCGGCTGGGCCAAGTGGGTCTACAGTGGACTTTAAGGTCCGACGTGTAATCATGAACTGCTCTCTCCTGTCTTCTCGTCTTTCTTCTTCTTCTTGCGAAGAATACCTGTCCCCTTATCGGCCTGATTGAACTCTTTGGCTACTCCTTGCGGTATGCCCATCTTCTTGGCGAATGCAGGATTGTGTGCAGCAGCCGCCATTGTACGAGCTTGCTTAGGTGATTCACTAGGCATATTAGTCTCCTCATGGTGGTGCCACATTAGCTGGTTGACGAGCAGCTTGAGCAGCTAAGCCAGCATCGATATTGGCGATTATAGTATCACCCATACTCCACGGCACAGGTCCACCGTCGACTACGTTACCCCTGTAGATAATCGGATGTCGAACATCTTTCTCATAGATACGGTTGTTGCCACCAGATGGGATGGCTGGTAAAGTTACAGCAAAGTCAGCTTGGAAGTTGGCAAGAGTGTCGATGTATCTCTTCTGGCCGCTAGCGACGGATACAGTGCCATCGGGAGATTGGTTTATGCCCCAGAGGTCTGGTTCACTCATAGTTTCACCATTATGTTAACAAAGGTAGATGGCCCCATGATGCTCATAGGAAGACCACCACCTGTGAAGCCGTCGGCGTCGAGATAGATATTTGTTCCAGATGGATCGGTCTGGGCTTGGATGAACAGCGCTGGCGCAGGGCCCTGTGGGAGCAAAAAGAACTCACCGCCTGAGTTACCGGTGTGGCGATGGCTAGGCATTTGAGAGGGTAGCTGCGTTTGAAGCTCGGCGCCTGCATTACTACCTAACGGACGGTTAGTTAGGCCAAGGCCGTTACCTGCTATAGACAAAGCTCGACCAGCAGCCTTAGGCATAGCTATTCGACAAAGGGCAGTAAACGCTTGGCTAGCCGTCCCTTGAGCCCCTCTAGTTGTAGCAACTCCTGTGCTAGTAAACAACGGACAATCGGCTGCTGCAAATCCATAGTACAACGTAAACAACAATTGGGTATCAGCATTAGCTCTAACAGTCGATCCAGACCCAGCGTTACCAATCGTGCCATCAGACCACATGATCCACCCTGGATCAGCCGTAGTCTTATGGGTAGGCTTCAAGTCGCCAGTGGTAAATAGGGAGTTGACCGCAGCTGTAATAGCAGCCGTAACACCCATCAAGTCCCTAGCTAATGCAGTCGTACCCGCCCCAACAACCGGCTGCATTGCCGCTGAGATCGGTACGTTACCGTCTGGAACCGAAGCTCCAATAAGATCGCCATTAGGATCAAAGAAAGCCCACTGGTTCTTTCTTAGCGCAACCGGAGGAACTAGCTTAGGAACTGGGTCCTGAGCCCCTACACGGAAGGCCCTAAGGGTTGTGTCGACGCCTTGCTGGCGAAGCATGGTTAGGTAATCGAACTCACGCTCAACCACAGGAGGATAGATAATGGATTGGTTGCTAAGCGATACTTGCTGAACGGCCTCGAGTTCCCGGGAGATGGTTATGAAACTACCCACAGCTAGCGGAGAGCCAGTTAATGGATAGTTGACCACCCCACCAATGCCTGTTGGGTTAGGGTCAATAGGCGGATTAAGGACGATTGAATACTGCGTAGTCGGTATCTGTGTCACAGTCCCTAGTGAATCGGTCACAGAAACAAAGATGGTGTCCGCATCAACATATGAGAACGGAAAGGTCCAGGCCGTAGTGGACCCATTGCCTTGATAGGTGATTAGGGATTCGATTGTGTTAACGGTCATGATGGTGGTGCCCTAAACTGAACTCCCATAGACGCTGCTTTAGCCTGCATCACTTCCATTTCAGCGTCTTGCCGTTCCTTCTCTTCAATCTCTCGACGAGTGGCTTGCGCTTCCAATAAAGGTGTGAGATTGCTTAGAACCTCATCGCCGAACGGCCAAGGCATAGGTCCGCCGCCAACTACATTGATATCAATCTTGTACGTGTGACGAATGCTTGGAACATATTCTCGCCTAGTAATCCCATCCGGTAACGGCTCACATGGTTGGCCGTAGTCTTTGGCGAAGTTCTCTGGTGTATCGCCATAGGCTTCGGTAGCACCACGGACCCAGATCGAATCGGCTTGTTGGTCTACTTGCATATCGCCTCCTACAGCTTTATCATGACGTTCCAAGCAGCAAACGGCTGCATGACATTGGCGGCTGAACTAGAACCAGCTGCTGAAAGGCCTGTCGAGCCACCATAAGCACCCATTGCAAGGAAGTACTGCACAGTGGAATCTGCCCAGTATTGGCCACCCCAGATGGCAAAGTTTCCAGGTCCGTGAGTATGATTAGCCATTTCAGATGGTTGCTGTGAATGGCCTTCTTCACCCCCAGCCGAACCAAGCACTCTGTTAGTCAAGCCAGCACCTGAGCCACCGACGATAAATGCACGGCCTAACTGCTTAGTTAGCGACATTCGGCATTTGTTGGCCCATGCAGTTGCTGCGTTGGTCTGTGTCGCACGCGTGGTTGCACCGCCAGCACTAGTCAATAGCGGAGCGTTAGTATCGTTTATGTTAGCGAACAGCAGATTAAACAACGGCTGGGATAAAGGATCAGCGAATGTTGAACCTGACCCGACGTCACCAATGGTGCCATCATCCATCATAATCCAGCCGGTGTCAGCTACGGTTTTAAGCGTTAGCTTAGCATCACCGGTTGAGAAGCTCGAGCCACCAACTGCTGCTGCAATGGCGGCTGTCACAAAGGCTGTGGTTGCGACTGCGGTACTATTGTCTCCAGCCGTTGGCGTAGCTGCAAGCTGTGGTCTACCAGTGGCACGAGGGATACTGATTGGACTATCGATTACAGCGCCAGCATCGGTATAACGCGAGATTGCAAAGTTGCTACCTGCGTTACCACCGGTTTCGTTAGCGCCATCGTCAAGGACCACATCCCAGCGCTTGTTGCCAGTTGTGAAGTCAGCGCTGCCAATGGTAGCTAGGGTATTCGCGGAAGGTTGGAGCGTTATCTTTGGGGTAGCCATCGCTATCGACAGCGCACCCGTCATGCCGTCGCCAGCCTTCTGTACATATGGCATTGAGGCTGGAGCTACG
>Ga0066903_100003652_pt1 | contig 12662 bp, 16 predicted proteins | sample PanSoiMetaGPlot1_FD_67491 | JGI IMG/M metagenome (GOLD analysis project Ga0066903, IMG submission 67491) | Tropical forest soil microbial communities from Panama analyzed to predict greenhouse gas emissions - Panama Soil - Plot 1 (version 2) | ecosystem: Environmental > Terrestrial > Soil >...
CTGCCCACCGGAGTGGTCGGCTACTTCGACAAGAACGACTACCGACCCGTGTATCTGGACAACCCGCAGCACGATGGAAGCGTCGTCCGCACCAAGGTGCTCGCCTACGAGGAGCTCCCGCTCACTTCCGAGAACGAAAAGCTCCTCAGCATCACCGCGCAACATCCCGGCGCCTCAGTCCAGACGGGGTCGCTCCCGGCCAAGTAGGGGTGACATCACTAGGCTTCGTCGAGTCGACTTCGGGAGGTGTCTGACATGACGGAGACCAGACGAACGACGACCGAGGAGGCACGACGCGTCGGCGATGAGATCGGCGTCGACTGGGCGCGCTTCGACCTCGAGCAGTTCCGTAGCGGGATAGACGTGGAGTTCGAGCACGGCTCGCACGACCCGCAGACGAACGTGACCGACGACGACCCGATCGTGACCGGGAAGATCGCGCTGGCGCACATGAAAGAGTTCCCGGACTACTACGAGCGTTTGGAGCAGATGGAACGCGACGCCGAGCGGTACTGGGCGGAGCGGCAGGGCTAGCGATCGAATACCTGCTCTGGCGCCATGCGCTTGCGGACGGCGAGATCACGACGCTGTACGCCGTGCGCTACCCGAGGTGGTCCACGCACGTCCGTGTCGTGCACTTCCCTCGGGCCGAGCGCCTGGACGTGTGGTGCCGGAGGAACGGCGTCGAGGAAGCTGTCGTCGGCGGCTTCTTCCTCCGCGACCCGTACCGGCCGCTCGGGGAGGTCTGGATCGATGGACGGCCCGCGCCCCACGAGCCCATTGAGGAGCCGTACGCAGCACGTCGCGGCAGCGTCGTGATCGATGCTGAGGGCGTCCGCCTCTTGCAACGGCAGGCGGCGCCCGCGGAGCCGCTCGGCGACCTCGTGCAGGCGGGGCCGCTCCTCGTCGTCGACGGAGCGATCGTCTTCGACACCTACGACGATCGCGAAGGCTTTTCGGCAGGCGCCGCGCAGTTCGATTCGGACATCACCGACGGGCGCTATCCGCGCGCTGCGCTCGGAGTCTCAGACGGGTCGCTCGTCGCGCTCGCTTGCGACGGCCGGCGTTCGAACGTCGACGGAGGATTGTCGATGCTCGAGCTCGCCGAGGTGATGGTCGAGCTCGGCGTCGAGAGCGCGATCAACCTCGACGGCGGCGGCTCGACCACCCTCGTGCACCGCGGACACCTCCTCAACCGCCCGTACTCGACACAGGATCAGCCGGCGCCCGCGTCCCGCGAGGTCGTGAGCGCGCTGGCCTTCGAGCTTCAGGGGGCGTAGCGGAGGATCGCCGCGACGGAAGCCTGTCCCGGAATGTCGTCGCGGCGGACGGCCAGCACCTTCCCGCCGTTCAGCCAGACGCGGCGGGCGATCTCGTCGACGACGCCGTAGTTGACAGCGTCGTCTGCGCTGTCGAAGCGGACGGCGCCGCTCTCTTCGTCGACCTGGCCGGGAACGGACTCGTCGATGTCGACGAGCACGGTGTCGACCAGGCCGAAGGTCGCCGCGCGTGCCACGTCGGCGATGTCGGACGATGCGCGGCGTTGCGAAGCGCGCAGCGCATACGTTGCCTGCGTCGCATGCAGCTCCGCGGCGTAAAGGTCGTCGAGCACGCGTCGGGCACTCTCCGCCAGCTCGCTGTCCGGCACGGCCTCGGGGTTGCCGGGCACGCTCGCCGCGACCAGGCTCGGATAGCTGTTGACGGAGCGGTAGATCGAGTCGATCGGCTCGGCGGCAGCGAGGATCAGCGGCAGGTCGAGCCCGTTGAGGAGCGGCCGCAACGCCTCGTCGATCCGCCGTGCGTATTGACGCATACGCGTCTTCTGGCCCTCCGAGCCCTGGATCCTGCCGCTCGGCGCGCGGTCTCGAATCGACGCCTTGCCGGCGGCGCTCGCAACGTCCGTCGGAAGATCGGCGAGCTTGACCCTCGCAGGCTCGAGATCAGGAGCAATCTCGAGCAGCCGAACGCCGTTCTGCGCGAGCGCGAGGACGAACGCGCTGTGCGGGAACGTCACCGTGCGCAGCAGCGGCTTGACGTGAAAGCGGTCGGAGACCTCGACCATGCTGGTGAGGTTGTTCGCCAGCCGGAAGGTCGTGCTGATCGTCGGCGTCAGGAACAGCGCGAGGCTACGGGCCTGATAGCGCCAGAACTCGTCGTCGTCCACCAGGTCGGCGAGCTCGTCGTCGATCGCGGCGATGTCTCTTTTGGGGGCGCCGACCTGCTCGAGCTGCCCGGCAGCTTCGCCGGCGAGGTTCTTCAGCTCGATGCGTTCCGCGTCGCCCCGCGCAGACGGGTCGGTCGGGAGATAGATGGAGACGCTCGACGCCTCGCGGGCAGCGAGCAGCCGGTCCAGCTGGGCACGCGTCGGCACATCGGTGTGGAGGATCATCGAAGCCTCCCTCGGTCTACGCCGGGAACCTAGCGGTCGCGCACCTCAGCCGAGCGCCTTCGCTTTCAGGCTGTCGAACTCGTCCTGAGTGATCGCGCCGCTGTCCAGAAGCCCCTTGGCCTTCTCGATCTGCTCTGCCGGGCCCTGGGGAGCGACGGACTGGACGTACCGATCGAACTGGTGCTGTGCGGCTTGTTGGCGCTGGAGGTTCCGCTCCGCAATCCCTTTGTGCTCGGCGATCAGGTACACGAGCACGCCGACGTAGGGCAGCAAGATCACAAAGACGACCCACGCTGCCTTCTGCCAACCCGACGCATCGTGTCGTCTAAACAGGTCGGCGAACACCGTGATGAGGAGCCAGAACCAGATCAGCCACGCAAAGAAGAGGAGCACGTCCCAGAAGAAGTCGAGAAACGTGTAGGTCGCTGCAAGCATGTGAACCTCCTAGCCGGGGTCAGCCGGTGATCCTAAGCGACGGTTTGCGAGAGCAGAAGGGAGGCTCTATGAGCAAGGTCAAGGCCACCATCACGATGTCGCTCGACGGCTATGCCGCCGGGCCGAGCCAGAGCACCGAGAACCCGCTCGGGATCGGTGGAGAACAGCTGCACGAGTGGCTGATTCCGCTGAAAACGTTCCGTGAGGGGCACGGCGGGGAGGGCGGAGAGGTCAATGCGAGCACTCCGATCGCCGAGGGGATCCTGGGCAATGTCGGCGCCACGATCATGGGGCGAAACATGTTCGGAGGCGGGCCTGGCCCGTGGGGAGACGAGCCGTGGCAAGGCTACTGGGGCGACGAGCCTCCCTACCACCACCCGGTGTTCGTCCTCACCCGACACGCGCGCGAGCCACTCGAGCTGGAGGGCGGGACGACGTTCTTCTTCGTCACCGATGGCATCGACTCCGCCTTGACCGGGGCCCGGGCAGCGGCAGAGGACGAGGACGTCTCGATCGGCGGCGGGGCCGGCGTCCTGCAGCAGTTTCTCGCCGCCGGGTACCTCGACGAGATCGTCGTGTCTGTCCGCCCGATCCTTCTGGGGGGCGGCGCGCGGCTCTTCGACAACCTCGGCAAGCCGCCGCCGGCGCTGCGCCAGGTCGAGGTGGTCGACGCGCCCGGAGTCACACACATCCGCTACGTCCGCGCGAGCTGATTACCGCGGCATGACCATCCAGTGGGCCGATCGAGACCGCCTCAGCGGATCCTCACCGCCTCAGCGGATCCTGTCGTGTGATCGTGATGCTCAAGCGCCTTGTCTTCCTTCTGCTCGCCGTAGCGGCCTTCGTGAGGGTCCCCGCTGCGGCGGCCCGGTCGCTAGTCAGCGAGCAATCCCGTCTCGAGCCGGTCGCGTCGGCGATCGCGGGCCGGCCCGTGACGGTTCTGTGTTACGCGCACGGCGAGCCGGGCGACCCCTTGTTGTGGGGCGCATGGGCGTACACCGGGCTGTTCAGCTCCGTCGTCAACCTGTCCAAAGAGGCATGTGACGGCGCGCTCGCGATCGTCGAGCGCGACGTCTCGACGCCCATGATCGAGCAGGCGCTGGGAGCACTGTCACTCACGCACGAGTCCTTCCACCTCGACCTCGAGCTGCCCTTCGCACGGCGAGCGTCCGAGGGACAGACCGAGTGCCGCGCGATCAAACGTGTTCGCCTGACCATGCTCGAGCTCGGCGCCACACCCGCGCTTGCGGACGAGCTGCTTCCGTGGGCGCTCGCGATCCACTTCAAGAAGATCGCGCTGTCGAAGGCGTACGACTGGCCCGGCTGCCGCGTGCCCGTCTTCTCCGACTTCTGGGGCTAGCTGCGGACGCTCCCGGTTAGGGTCCCCTCGTCGTGAAGCACGTGGTGATCCTCGGCGCGGGTTTCGCAGGGTTGGAACTGGCCACGCGACTCTCCGAGACCCTCGCGGACGAGGTCCACACCACGCTCATCGACAAGAAGGACTCGTTCAGCTTCGGCTTCTGGAAGCTCGACGTCTTGTTCGGCCGCAAGACGGTCGCGGACATCCGGCTGCCGTACGACGCCATCTCTCATGAAGGCGTCGAGTTCCGCCGCGAGCGTGTGACGTCGATCGATCCCGAGCGCCTGCACGTGACGACCGACGCCGGCTCCTACGACGCCGACATCCTCGTGATCGCGCTCGGGGCGGATTACGACTTCGCAGCCACGCCCGGATTCACCGAAGGAGGCGTCGAGTACTACTCGGTTCCGGGCGCGGAGCAGATGCGGGGCGTGGTGACGGACTTCGACTCCGGACGGATCCTGATCGGGATTCTCGGCCAACCGTTCAAATGCCCGCCGGCGCCGTTCGAGGGCGCTCTCCTCCTCCACGACCACTTCGTCGAGCGCGGCAGCAGAGACTCGGTCGAGATTCGCGTGGCCGGGCCCATGTCGGCACCTGTGCCGATTACCCGGGAGCTGTCGCAGAGCATCCTCGGCGCTCTCGCCGATCGTGACATCGAATACGTGCCGAACCAGCAGCTCGTAGCGCTCGACACGGACAGGAACGAGGTGCAGCTGGAGAGCGGCGGATCCATCCCGTACGACCTCTTCGTCGGAATCCCCGTGCACCGTGCGCCCGACGTGGTCGAGCAGGCAGGGCTCGCAGTGAACGGCTGGGTGCCGGTCGACCCGACCAACCTGGCCACCCGATTCCCCGCCGTCTATGCCGTCGGAGACATCACGGCACTCCCGATGGCCAAGGCCGGCGCGTTCGCGGAGGCCGCCGCGCGCGTCGTTGCCGACGACATCGCCGCTCGCCTACAGGGCGGTGAGCTCGAGCATCCCTACGAGGGCGAAGGCACGTGTTACCTCGAGTTCGGCGGTGGAGCGGTCGGCAAGGTCGAGGCCAACTTCCTCGGCGGGGCGAAACCGACTGCGCGGCTCGTTGGACCGTCGCTAGACCTCGCTGCGGACAAGGTGGCGTTCGCCTCGACTCGGCGGAAGCGCTGGTTCGGCTCCTGAGCTCCCAGCGCTAGTGCGGGTCTTCGTCGCCGGCGCCAGTGGAGTGATCGGCGTGCGGCTGGTGCCGCTGCTCGTCGCAGCCGGCCACGAGGTGGCGGCCATGACCCGCACGCCGAGCAAGCTCGAGCGGCTGCGAAATCTCGGTGCCGAGGCCGTGCTGTGCGATGTCTACGACGCAGGAGCGTTGCGCCGGGCGGTAGTGGCTTTTCAGCCGGAGGTAGTCGTCAACGAGCTGACAGACCTGCCGGATGAGCAGGCGGCAACCAACGAGGCGAACGCGCGCATGCGACGTGAAGGGATGCGCAACCTCCTCGCCGCGGCCGGCGGAGCGCATGCGGCCCGCTTCCTTGCACAGAGCGTTGCCTGGCAGCTGTCAGGCGACGGCGGCGCCGCGGTGGCCGAGCTCGAGCGGCTGACGCTCTCGGCAGGCGGAGTCGTGCTTCGTTACGGACGCCTGTACGGCCCAGGCACCTACTACGAGCACGAGCAACCGGAGCCACCCCGCATTCAGGTCGACAGGGCCGCCCGCCGGACCGTCCCGGCGCTCGACGCGCCCTCAGGGATCATCGAGGTCACGGACGCAGCCCATCTGCCGCATGCTTGACTGACGGGATGTGGGCCGTGGAGCACAGCATCGAGACGAGGGCGCGGCCCGAAGCGGTCTGGCGCCTCTGGGCCGACGTCGAGCGCTGGGCCGAGTGGAACACCGGCGTGGAGCGGATCGAGCTTCTCGGTCCGTTCGCCGCCGGCAGCATGATCCTCATGACGCCGCCCGGCGATGAGCCCGTCGAGCTGCGCATCGCTGAGACGAGCGAGCCCGAGCTGTTCGTCGACGAGGCCGACGGCGGCGACTTCGTCGTCCGCACGACCCACCGGGTCGAGCCCGTCGGCAACGGACGCTCGCGCATCACGTATCGGATGGAGATCACCGGCCCCGCCGCCGACACGGTGGGGGCGGAGATCGGCCCCGAGATCAGCGGCGACTTCCCACTGGTGCTCACAGGGCTGGCCACACGCGCCGAGAGCGACCGATGAGTTTTCGCCGGGGCAACGGTCCTGATAGGTAGGCCATTGGATTCCGACCGGGAGGTAAGAGCTCGATGCCACGAACCCTGCTGCTGATCGGCACGCGCAAAGGCGCCTTTTTCCTCGAAAGCAGCGACCGGAAGACCTGGGAGCTGCGCGGCCCCTTCTGCGAAGGCTGGCCCGTGTACCACATGATTCACGACGCGAAGAGCGGCGCGGTCTACGCCGCCGCCGCAAGCGAATGGCATGGCCAGGCGATCTGGCGCAGCCCCGACCTGGGCGAGACCTGGACGCACTCGAGCGAGGGGATCGCGTACGACGCCGACGGCGGCCGCAAGATCTCGAAGGTCTCGACGCTCGCAGCGAGCGACGGGCGCCTGCTGGTCGGCGTCGAAGCCCCTGGGATCTTCGAGAGCCGCGACGACGGGCAGACCTGGTCGCTGCTGTCGACGCTCGCTGGCGAGCCCGGGAGCGACAAGTGGGACGATCCCGCCAACCAGCCGCCGGGGCATCTCGGCATCTCGGCGCTGATGTTCGACCGTGAGGACGCCGACCGCTTCTGGGCGATCGTCCAAGGCGTCGGGCTGTTCGAGACGACGGACTACGCGAAGTCGTGGACGCCGCGAAACCGCGGGCTGCGCGCCGACTGGCCGCGCGAGCACGAAGAGGTGGGCTTCTGCGTCCACAAGCTGGTGCGCTCACCCCAGGACGGCGACCGCATGTACCAGCAGAACCACGTCGGGATGCACCGCAGCGACGACGGAGGCCACACGTGGACCGAGATCACGGAAGGCTTGCCGACGGAGTTCGGATTCGCCGCGGCCACACATCCGCACGACCGCGACACGTTCTACGTCATCCCGCTCGACCCGGACCACAGTCGCACGATGCCGGACGGCCACGCAGCCGTCTGGCGGACGCGCGACGCCGGCTCGAGCTGGCAACGCCTGATCACTGGACTGCCGGAGCGCGACGCGTACGTCGGCGTCCTGCGCGAAGCGATGGCGGTCGACGTCGAGGACGCGCCCGGTCTCTACTTCGGGACGAGCACAGGGCAGGTCTTCGCGAGCGTCGACGAAGGCGATTCGTGGACGCAGATCGCCGACTACCTCCCGCCGATCTCGTCGGTCGAGGTCGCCGCGATCGAGTAATGGCAGACGTCCGTCTCCCGTCGACACTCGAGCCGCTCTTCCCGGGGCTGCCCCGGCGGCTCGACGTCCACGCAGACACCGTCGCCGACGTGATCGACCACCTGGAGCGCGAGTGGCCGGGTCTTCGCGACCGCTTGTGCGAGCCCGGCCCGACGCTCCGTCGTCACATCCACGTGTACGTGAACCGCGAGCGCGCACGACTCGACACACCAGTTGCCGAGCAGGCTCGCGTGGACGTCATCGCTGCGATCAGCGGCGGCTGACCCCTAGAGCCAGCCCTTGTTGTTCGCGAGGTCGATCGCGTCGCGGCGGTTGCGCACACCGAGCTTGCGGATTGCAGCACTGAGGTAGTTCCGCACCGTTCCTTCGGACAGATGGAGCGCGGCGGCGATCTCGGCGGCGCTGTCGTGCGTGACGGCTGCGGCGAGGACGTCGTGCTCGCGCGGCGTCAGCGGGCTTTCGCCCTCTCGGATCGCTTGTGCTGCAAGAGTCGCGTCGAGCACCTGGCGACCATCGGCCACAGCGCGGATCGCCGCGGCGAGCTCGCCGGCCGGCGCGTCCTTGAGCAGGAAACCGCTCGCCCCCTGCTCGAGCGCGCGACGCATGTAACCCGGCCGGCCGAACGTCGTCAGGATCAGCGTGCGTGTCTCCGGACGCGTGCGGGCGAGCTCGCCCGCAGCCGCGATTCCGTCGAGCCCCGGCATCTCGATGTCGAGCAGCACGACGTCCGGCTCCGTCCGATCTGCTTCGGCAACGACGAGGTCGCCGCGGCTGACCTCCGCCACTACCTCGATGTCCTCCTCGAGTGCGAGCAGGCTCGCGAGCGCTCCACGGACCATCGCCTGGTCCTCGGCGATGAGGACGCGGATCATGTTCCCGCGAGCGGCACGCTCAGCTGCAGGCGGAAACCGCCTTCCGGTCTTGCGCCGGCCTCCAGCTCGCCGCGAAGACGGTCGGCGCGCTCGCGCAGGCCGCTGAGGCCGCTGCCGTTGCTCGTCGAGCCGGCGGCGTTGCCGTCGTCCTCGATCACGAGCGCGGCCTGCTCGCCGTCGGCGGCGACGCGAATGAGACAGTGCGACGCGCGACTGTGGCGGATCACGTTGGTCGTTCCCTCGCGCACCGCCCAGGCGAGCACGGCATCGACCTCGGCCGGCAGCGCTACGGCGGTGTCCCTGAGCTCGCAGTCGATCCCGGCCGAAGCCAGCGCCGCGCGCGCTCTCGAGCGCCTCGGCCAGCGCGAGCCGCCGGTAGCCCTGGACGGCCTCGCGCACCTCGGCCAGCGCCGTCCTGGTCACGGTCTGGATGTCGGCGAGCTCGGCGATCGCCTTCGCCGGCTCACGCTCGACGAGCTTGCCCGCGAGCTCGCTCTTCAGCGCGATCACGGACAGGCTGTGGCCGAGGAGGTCGTGGAGGTCGCGGGCAATCCGGAGGCGCTCCTCAGAGACGGCGAGCCGCGCGAGCTGCTTGCGAGTCGCTCGGAGCTCGCGATTTGCCCGCGCGATGCGGCCGAAGGCAGTCATCAGGACGCCGATCGAGACGATCGTCAGGACGGTTGCCGCCACTGCGCTGTCGCTGGAGCCGTGCACGAGCCCGGCAATGCAGACCGCGAGAGCCGTGAGCCCGGTCACAGCGAGCGCTGCCCGCTCCGGCAGGCGCATCCCGGCGGCGGCGACGAAGTAGACGTAGAGCGCCGCGAACGAGGCCGGGGCGCCGCCGATGAGCAACGCAGTCGCGATGACGGGCAGCAGTCCGAACGCCACCAGTTCTGCCGCCGGCCCCAAACGCATGAGCCAACGGGCCGGCGGGAGCAGAGACACGTACAGGCCGACGAACGCCGCGAGACCGAGCAGCAGCGCCGCCAGCCGGGCCGGTGCATAGGAGCCGCGACTGAGATCTGCAAGCGGACCGCTGAGGAAGAGCAGGCCCAGCAGCACCCCCGCGCGCGCCCGGCGCATGCTGGGCTTGTCGAAATCAGGTCGCGGGGCGTCGTCGAGCAGTCTCATCACGGAGATCGTGCCGGAAGGCTAGGCGCGCGCCGTGTCACGCCGGTAGGCGTAGACGGCCAGAACGGAAAGCACGACCGTCCACGCTGTGACGACGAGCCAGCCCGTCGCGCTCCAGCCCTGTCCGCCCAGCGAGACGTGGCTCGCCTGGACGAGCCAGAACGACGGCAGCGCCTGCGCGATGTCGTGCATCACACCGCCGCCGAGCGGAAACCACACGCCGCCGAGAAAGCCGAGCAGCCCGCCGAGGCCGCCGACCGTCGGCCCGACCGCCTCCACGCCGAGGACGTGGCCGAGGAAGATCCCGAGCGCCGCGAACGGCAGCAGGCCGATCAGCAGCAGGCCGGTCATCTCGAGCCAACGCCCGGCGGACAGGTGGACACCGAGGACGATCCCGGCCGTGTACAGCGCAGCGATCGTCAATGACGCGGACAGATAGCCGGCGGCGACCTTCGTGCCGAAATAGGCGCGTGGACGGAGCGGCGTCAAGCGCAGCTGGCGCGTCCAGCCGCTGACCCGCTCGTAGGCGATCCGTGCTCCGCCGCCGACGATCGCGTTCATCGTCCCGAGCGCCGCGAGGCCGACCATGAAGTAGAGCGGCGCCGGGATGCCCGAGCCGGCGAGGCTCTCCTCATGCCGGTTGGGCGCCGCGATCAGCAGGTACAGAGCGAGCGGGAACCCGACCGTGAACACGAAGAAGCGCCGGTTGCGGAAATTCCGCATCAGCTCGTAGCGGATGAATGTCGAGGTCTTCATCGCCCGGTCCGACCTGTCAATGCAAGGAACGCCTGCTCGAGGCCGGCGCCGGTGAGCTCGATTCCACGAGCTTGCGGGAACGTGTCGAGCAGCGCACGCAGCGCCTGATCAGTGTCGTTGCTGGACAGGATCACCGTGTCGCCGTGGCGGTCTGCGCTCTCCACGCCCGGCAGCAGCAGTGCCGCCAGCGGGACGTCGGCGAGCGTCGCCCGGATCGTGCGGCGGCCGACCATCGCCTTGATCTCGTTCGTCGGGCCGTCCGCGACGACACGGCCTTCGGCGACCAACACGGCACGGTCTGCGTGCGCATCGGCTTCCTCGAGGTGGTGCGTCGCGAACAGGACAGTCGTCCCGCGGGCAGCGAACTGGCGCATCGTCGTCCAGAACGCGTGGCGAGACTCGACGTCCATCGCCACGGTCGGCTCATCCAGCACGAGCAGCTCGGGGTTCGAGACGAGCGCGAGCGCGAAGCGGACGCGCTGCGTCTCGCCGCCCGACAACTTCTGCGTTCGCCGGTCGGCGATTGCCTCGATCCCGACGAGCTGCAGGACCTCGTCGACGGCGAGCGGGGCAGGATAGAGCGACGCCATCATCGTGAGCAGCTCACGCGCGGACACGTCGCGAAGCAGCGAGCCCGTCTGCAACATCACGCCGACGAGGCCGGCGCTCGTCGCGTCGAGGGGCTGTCCGCCGAGCACACGAACCGTGCCCGTATCGGGCCGTGTCAGCCCGAGCAGCATGTCGATCGTCGTCGACTTGCCGGCGCCGTTCGGACCGAGCAGCGCGACGAGCTCGCCGGGGCGAATGGAGAGGTCGACGCCGCGAACCGCGGCGACGGGACCTTCCGGCGTTCGGAACGACTTCTGGACGCCTTCGATCTCTACAACGGTTGTCTGGGTCATGACCGCATCGTGCCCGCCTGACTCGGTGCGCCGGTAGATGCCGCCGTCACGACTTCGGCATGACACTCGTCATGCAAGTGGTGAGCGGTGCTGTGACCGGGCTTAGGTCAGCGCCGCCAAGACGTCGTTGCAGGCTTGCTCACAGCGCCTGCACACCTCCGCGCAGATCCGGCAGTGCTCGTGGTGGTGCGAATGCCGCTCGCACTCGTCGGCGCAGCTTCGGCAAGCCTCGACACACGCCTGCACGACGGCGGTGGCCAGCTTGAGCACGAACACCGTCTGCCTCGTGAGGGCCTGGCTGGTCGACGTGCAGACATCACTGCAACTCAGACAGAGCGTGATGCACGCGACAAGCTGCTCGAGCTCCGGCTCGGCGAGGGACGCATCGGCGCAGGCGGTGCAGCTTTGTGCGCAATCGAGGCACGCGTCGATGCACGCGGCCAAAACGTTGGCCTCCACCTGGGGCCCGCGGCGGTGGGTCGCCAGTATCTCTAGGGCGTGGGACATGAGCCCTCCTTTGTCCTGCGCGCATCATCCCGCATGGCGGCTTGACGCACACGTCGTAGCCTCGGAGAATCGGTGGATCAATTCTCAGAGGGGAGCGGTATGGCCTGGAAGCTCAAAGGAAGTTACATCGAGACGTGCTCCTGCGACCTGATCTGCCCCTGCAACGCGACGTTCGACCACGGCGCGACCTACGACTACTGCCGCGTCACGCTCGTCTTCAACATCCGCGAGGGCGACGTCGAGGGCACTGACATCGCCGGCCTCAAAGTCGCCGCGATCGCCGACACGCCGAAGGTGATGACGGACGGAAACTGGAAGCTCGGGGTCTTCATCGATTCGAACGCCAGCGACGACCAAGCGGAGAAGCTCACCAAGGTCTTCACAGGCCAACTCGGCGGCCCGATGGCGGGCCTGGCGCCGCTCGTCGGCGAGGTACTCGGCATCGAACGAGCCGAGATCGACATCCAGGACGACGGCGTTCGCCACAGCGTGCGCGTGGGCGATTCGATCGACTTCGAGATCGAGGACGTCGTGCCGTTCGGCGTCGAGACCGGTGAACCGGTGCGCTTCCAGGGCATGTTCCACCCCGTCGCGTCGGACCTCACGATCGCCGAAGCGACACGCTCACGCATCAACGCCTTCGGCATCGAGTACGAGGGGAAGACGGGCCTCTCGACATCCGAGTTCTCCTGGGCCGCTTGAGCTTGCTCGTTTCCGCAGGCGAATCGGTCGAGGGCCGCGAAGGGCTCGCCCCACTCTTGGCGGCCGCGCGCGCGCGGCTCGGCCTCATCGGCGCACTCTTCGCGCTCGCCGCCGTCGGCTGGTTGTGGACGGTCGACCAGATGAGCGGGATGGACAACGGGCCGTGGACGCACCTGGGAGCGGCGGGCTGGTTCCTCGGCGTCTGGGTGGTGATGATGGCCGCCATGATGTTCCCGTCGGTGTCACCGACGGTGGCGCTGTACGCGCG
>Ga0066903_100003653_pt1 | contig 12658 bp, 8 predicted proteins | sample PanSoiMetaGPlot1_FD_67491 | JGI IMG/M metagenome (GOLD analysis project Ga0066903, IMG submission 67491) | Tropical forest soil microbial communities from Panama analyzed to predict greenhouse gas emissions - Panama Soil - Plot 1 (version 2) | ecosystem: Environmental > Terrestrial > Soil >...
GATGGCGGCCGGTGATATATCGCCCAAGCCCCATTTCCCAATTTCAGGGACAGGGACAGAGGGTCCGTTAGTCTCCGTTAGTCGAATATTTCCCCGACTTCTCTTTTAAGAGCCGGTCCGCGTTAGCCCGGTCGGTGACGTAAAGCACATCGCCCAAAACCGCCACTGATAGCCCGACCTGGTTGGCCAGGATGCGGGTGGCTATTTCCGCAGAGACTGTCGGCCGGAAGCTGGCGGTGACTTTCATCGTACGAGGGTCCAGACCACCAGCCTGGGGCGCCTTCATTTCCTGCTGATTCTGGAGCGCTACTTTTTCTACCGGTATGGCTTGTGCCGCAGCCGCCTCGATCCTCCTGTCCGGCCCTCTTTTATGAATCGGCACGGGCGAAGGGATGTAACGGGGATCGAGCAAAATGTTAGCGCCGCTCCAGGTCGCCAGATCGCGCAGCGCCAGGTCCAGACGCCGCCCCTGGAAACGAAGCTCCTTTTTTTGCTGTTCACCTTCTGCCTTTACCTTTGCGGTGATGAACAGGATGTCGTCCCGGACTTCGACCTGCAAGTCGGCCATTTCAGCAAGTAAGCTGGTCGCGCGTTCCAGGGTGATGCTATTTTTGAAGGAGGCGCTGACGGGCGTCTTTGCTTTTTCACCCACCCGGGAATCGATGATGATGGTGGCGCCGCTCAAGTCCGACAGTTCATCAATGGCTTCGTCCAGGGGCCGCTTGTTGAATCGAGCTTTGATGGGATATCCCAGTAAGGATTCCGGCTTGGCCCGGTCCAGAGTGGTAATCTCGATTACTCCGTCGCGCAGCAAGTAAGTGGCGTTGTTGGTCTTAATTTGGCTCAAGGCCTGACGAAGAACCATGGCCACCTTTTGTTTTTTGGGATGGAAGGGGAACCTTACGATGCTATCGAGGACTTTCTCGGCATCGGGGTTGTCCTCCTCGAACGCTTGGATATCCACAACAATCGAAAGATCTTTGCCTTTGTCGGCCATGTCCCCCATTACCTGCCTCAGACAATCCTTTAGGTTCATTTCCTGTTTGGTGAAGGGGCCCATGTCCAGCATTTCCTCGAGCAAGGCTGCCAGAGCCTGCGAGGATTTCTGCGGCGCGGGTTTCTTTTGACCCGCAACCTGGCCGGACATGAATCCGGCAAAGATGAAGCCAATCACGGCGATCAACATGGCTTGGCGTTTCATGCGAAATCTCCTGGAAGTGGACCGTGGTTTGAGCAAATCAGTGGCGTCGAGCCACTCCGTTTTCTTGCTATTCATCTTCCGTCTCCGCCTTGCCGGTGACGAACAGAATGTTGTCCCGGACTTCGGCGTGTAAATCGGCCATTTCCGCAAGTACCCGGACCGCGCTTTCCAGGGTGACGGTATTCTTGAAAAAGGCGCTGACCGTGGTCTTTGCTTTTTCACCCAGCCGGGAATCGATGAGAATGGTGGCGCCGCTCAAATCCGACAGCTCATCGATGGCCTCGTCCAGCGGCCGCTTGTTGAACCGCGCAATGATGGGATAACGCAACAGACTTTCCGGTTTGGCCCGCTCGTGGGTGGTAATCTCGATAACTCCGCCGCGCAGCAAGTAAGTGGCGTTGCCCGACCTGACTTTACTCAAGGCAAAGCGGAGAACCATGCCAGCCTTTTGTCTCTTTGGAAATGACGGGAACTTAATCACGGTATCATAAAATTTCTCGGCATCGGGGTTCTCGCTCTCGAACGCTTGGGCATCCACCAGAATCGGCAAATCTTTGCCTTTCCTGGCAAAATGCTCCATGAAGAGTCCGAGAAACTCTTTTAGATGCATTTCTATTTCGATGAAATTGCTAAGGTCGAACATTTCATCGAGCAACGTTGCCAGAGGCTGTGATGCTTTCTGCGGCGCGGGTTTCTTCTGACCCGCAACTTGGCCGGACATGAATCCGGCAAAGGCCAATCCCATCACGACAACTAACGTGACTTGGCGTTTCATCGGACGACTCCTGGAATCAAACATGGCTGGATTTGATTTGATCACCAAACATCGTATTGCGGCAAGGGGTCAAACACAACAAAAATAGGAGCGCGCGATACTTTGCGAGTTCCCAGTTTGTGCCGTTGACCATGGTTTCCAGCGTGGTAAGGCGTCAGCCCCCGCCTCATTGTGATGACGCGAGGGCGGTGTGCAAGCATGGCGGTTCCTCCAATGCTGAATGGGAAGGAATTTCTCGTCTTCAGTAATAGGCGGAATTACTTGTGAAATGACTCGCGGGGGGCGGCACTTTTTTTGTCGGGGCCTTGGCGTGACCTCCGCCCCGGAGAGTTCGAACGAGTGTCAAATCTCGACTGGCTGCTTCGGACTCCAAAAATCAGGCCGAAAACAGCATGATTTCTACCCTACCTTGTGTCCGCAGTCGTGTATACACGAGAATTGCCACAGGAAATCTTGGCTTTGCATGACGGGGCATTCGGTGAATGAGACCGGAGCGCGCGACAGTCTCTAGAATCCGCGAAAGACTAATCGTTTGCCGCGCGGTAGACTGGACAGCATGTCTGATGTTACGTGTATTCTGTCTGCTATCGAGCAGGGCGATCCCAAGGCCGTCGAGCAACTCTTGCCGCTGGTCTACGACGAGCTGCGCAAGCTGGCGGCTCAGAGATTGAGCCAGGAGAAGCCCGGGCAGACGCTGCAAGCCACGGCGCTAGTTCATGAAGCCTATCTGCGATTAGTCGATGTACAAAGGGCCCAGCAGTGGAACAGCCGCGGCCACTTCTTTGCCGCTGCCGCCGAGGCGATGCGGCGGATTCTCGTGGAGCAGGCGCGTCACAAGCAAAGCCACCGTAGAGGCGGAATGCACGGGCGCTGCGACCTCCGAGACAGTGATCGACTCGAAATACCCGTCAATGACGAATTGATCGACCTGGATGAAGCCTTGGCGAAGCTCGCTTCGGCCGATCCCCAAGCGGCCGAACTCGTCAAGCTGCGGGTCTTTGCGGGCATGACGGTTGAAGAGATTGCGCAGCTGCAAGCCGTGTCCGCCCGCACGGTCAAGCGCAATTGGGCTTACGCCCGTGCTTGGCTCGGTCGCCACCTGTCAGCCTATGGCAACGAAGACGTTGGGGCGGGAATCGCATAAGCCAGTTCATTTTTTTGGCCCCTTTTTCGCGCCGATTTCGCACTGCCTTGTGCGGAAACGATCGGCAAGTGAGTATTCCCATGGCAGAGCAACGAAACGAGAAATCAGTTTTCCTCGCCGCCGTGGAAATCGATTCCGACCGCGAGCGGGCGGCGTATGTCGAACAGGCTTGCGCCGGCAATCCGCAGCTCCGTGCCGAGGTCGATGCGCTGTTGCGCGCCCACGCGAAGCCGCAGCCTCTCCTGGACGCCCGGCCGACACCCGGGCCAACGATTGGGGAGCGGGGCACAGAAGACCCCGGCACCGTTATCGGCCCCTACAAACTTCTCGAACAAATCGGTGAAGGCGGCATGGGCACGGTCTGGATGGCCGAACAGACCGAACCCCTCCAACGCCGGGTTGCCGTCAAGGTGATCAAGGCCGGCATGGACTCCAAGCAGGTGCTGGCACGCTTCGAGGCCGAACGGCACGCGCTGGCCCTGATGGACCACCCGAATATCGCTCGCGTGCTGGATGCTGGCACGACTGCCACAGGCCGCCCGTACTTCGTGATGGAGCTTGTCAAGGGCACACCGGTCACCAACTACTGCGACGACAAACACGTCTCCGTGCGCGAGCGCCTAGAGCTTTTCGGCGACGTGTGCCGCGCTGTCCAGCACGCCCATCAAAAAGGCATTGTTCACCGCGACCTCAAGCCGAGCAATATTCTGATCGCCCTGTTCGACGGCAAGCCGGTGGTGAAAGTGATCGACTTCGGCGTGGCCAAGGCCACCGGGCAGCGACTCACCGACGCAACGCTGTTTACCGGCTTCGGCGCCGTCGTCGGCACGCCGGAATACATGTCGCCCGAGCAGGCAGAGGCCAACAACCAAGACATCGACACCCGCAGCGACATTTACTCGCTCGGCGTGTTGCTCTACGAGCTCTTGACCGGTTCGACGCCGTTGACGAAGAAGCGCGTCAAGGAGGCGGCGCTCCTGGAAGTCCTGCGCGTGATCCGCGAGGAAGAGCCGCCGAAACCGAGCACGCGCTTGAGCAGCACAGAAGAACTGCCGTCAATCTCGGCCCAGCGGCACACTGAGCCAGCGAAGCTGACCAAGCTGGTGCGCGGCGAGCTGGACTGGATCGTGATGAAGGCGCTGGAGAAGGATCGCAGCCGCCGCTACGAGACGGCCAACGGGTTCGCGATGGACGTGCAGCGTTACCTGGCGGATGAGGCGGTGCTCGCGTGTCCTCCGTCGGCGGGGTATCGCTTCCGCAAGTTCGCCCGGCGGAACAGGGCGGCGCTGGCAACGGCGGGGTTAGTCCTTTTCTTCATCCTGCTCCTGGGCGGCGGTGTCGGATGGGCGCTGTACGACCAGGCGGTGCGGCAGGGTGAGACGGACCGGGCGGTGACAGCGGCTCTGGCCCAGGCCGAGACCCTCCTGGCCGAAGGGGACAAGCAGACCGATCACCCGGAACGCTGGCAGGCGACGGCCCGGCTTGCGCTGGCGGCACTGGAGAAGGCCGAAGACCTGCTGGCGACGGGCCCTGCGAGCGAGGAATTGTTCGGCCGCGTGCGGCAGGTTCGAGCGGCGGTGGACGCGGCGGCCAACGAGAGCTGCCTGCTAGTCGAACTGGACCGCATCCGGTTGGAGCAAGCCGCAGTCAAGGAAGAACGCTTCGATCGCGCCCGAGCCGTCCCGCTGTATGCCAAGGCGTTCGGGGACCATGGGATAGACCTGGCCGCGCCGGAGGAAGCGGCCGCACGGGTGCGGGCCAGCCGGCTGCGTGAGGCGCTGCTGGCGGCCCTGGAGGAGTGGTCGAGGGTCACCGAGGATAAAGAGGAGCGACAGCGGCTGGAGCGAGTCCTCCAGGCCGCGGAGCCGGAGCCGACTGCCTTCCGGGCGCGCTGGCGCGCGGCGGTTCGGCAGCGGGACGGCGCGGCTCTGGTCCGGCTGCCAGACGAACCGGAGGTGCGGGGCCTGCCGGCGGCGGACATCGTCCAACTGGCGCGCGACTTGGAGAGGGTTAACGAGTTGGCGGCCGAACGGCTGCTCCGCGCAGGGCAAGAGCGCTACCCGAGCGACTTCTGGCTGAACCATGACCTGGGGCGGTTGCTTTATCGGCAGAATCCGCCACGGGCCGAGGAAGGGGTACGCTACCTGACCGCGGCGCTGGCCCTACGAAGCGACAGCCCCGGCGTCCACCTCAACCTGGGCGTCGCCCTGGTCAAAAAGGGCGATTTGGACGGCGCCATCCGTCGCTTCCAGGTCGCCGTTCGGATCGACCCCAAATATGCTGTGGCCCACGAAAACCTCGGCCGGGCCTTGTTCGACAAGGGCCAGCTGGACGAAGCCATCACCAAGTTCCAGGAGGCCATCCGCCTCAAGAAGGACCTCTCCACTGCCCATTACTTTCTTGGCGACTGCTGGAGAGCCAAGGGCCGGCTCAACGACGCCATTACCGAGTACCGGAAGGCAATCCATTTCAAGCCCAACTTCGCCGAGGCGCACAGCAGCCTCAGTGCCGGGCTAGTTCGCAAGGGCCGGCTGGACGAGGCCATCGCCGTGTGCAACGAGGCTATTGCCCTCAAGCTCGACTGCGCCGAAGTTCATAACAACCTCGGTCTTGCCCTGGTGGCCAAGGGCCAGCTGGACCAGGCCATCGCGGAGCACCGAAAGGCCATCCATTTCAAGAAGGACTTGCCTGAGGCCCACTTCAATCTCGGCAATGCGCTGGGGCAGAAGGGTCGGCTGGATGAGGCCATTGCCGCGTACCGGCAGGCCATCGCCCTCAAGCCCGACTACGCAGAGGCGCACTGCAATCTCGGCAACCCCCTGATGGCCAAAGGCCGACTTGACGAGGCCATCGCAGAGTTCCAGGAGGCGATCCGCCTCAACAAGGATGACCCGATCGCTCACTACGGCCGCGGCAACACCCTGTATCTCAAGGGCCAGCTGGAGCAGGCAATCACCGAGTTCCAAGAAGCCATCCGCCTCCAGAAAGACTACCCTCTGGCTCACTACGGGCTCGGCAACGCGCTGAGGCAGAAGGGCCGGCTGGACGAGGCTCTTGCCGCGTTCCGGCGGGCCATCGCCCTCAAGCCCGACTTCGTCGAGGCTCATTACAACCTTGGCCACGCGCTCCGAATCCAGGGCCGTTTCGCGGAGTCCTTGCAGGCCATCAAGGCTGCTCACGAGCTTTGCTCCCGCAGCAACGGCCGGCACTCTGCCTCCGCCGCCTGGGTTCGCCAGGCCGAGCGGTTGGTCGAACTCGATGCCAAACTGCCGAAAGTCCTGAACGGGGAAAGCCAACCGGCCGACGTCGCCGAGCGCCTCCAACTGGCCTGGCTCTGCCAGCAGCCGCACAAGGAACTCTACGCTGCCTCCGCCCGCTTGTTCAGCGCTGCGTTCGCAGACGATCCGAAGCTGGGCAAGGCCAATCGCTACAACGCCGCTTGTGCCGCGGCGCTGGCCGGCTGCGGCCAGGGCAAGGACGCCGGCAAACTCGCGGAGTCGGAGCGCGCTCGCCTGCGCCGGCAAGCCCTCGACTGGCTGAAGGCTGATCTGGCGGCCTGGCGTCAGCAGTTGGAGAAAGATCCAACCAAAGCCCGCATTACCGTGCCAAAGCAGATGGAGCACTGGCAGCGTGACGCCGATTTTGCCCATGTGCGCGGCCCAGAGGCCTTGGCCCGGCTGCCGGAAGCCGAACGATCTGAGTGGCAGAAACTGTGGGAGGAAGTCGCGGCGATCCAGAAGCGCGCCGTGGGCATGAAATAGTCTCAGGCGAACCGCTCACCGGAACAGAAGGTAGTTTTCAAGTTGGCATGAACAACGGCGCCCGTGGGGTCTAGCCCGCAAGCGATCGCCTCACTGGCCGGGCATCGCCCTCGCGCTCGGTCTGCGCGCCTGCACCGATGCCGATCAAAGATTACCGCGGACCACATCGGGAAAGGAGCTATGCATTATGTCACTGCCATCCTTGTTACGCTGGCTAATAGGAGGTGTCGCGGCCAACCAGAGAAGGCGGACCCAGTATCCCGGGCGGACAGCAGCAAGTCGCCACAGCCGCCTCACCCTGGAGCAACTGGAAGACAGGACGCTGCCTTCCAGCTACACCGCTGGCAGCGTGGTGGAATTGATCGCCTCCATCAACGCGGCCAATCTGGCCGGTGGCGCGAACACGATCACGCTGACGGCCAAGACCACGTTCACGCTGACCGCGGCGGACAATATCACGGACGGCGCCACGGGACTTCCGGTGATTACTGCGAATGACATTCTGACCATCAACGGGAACGGGGACACCCTCGAGCGAAGCACGACAGGGAGCACTCCGGCATTTCGCCTGTTCGACATTGCTGCCGTTGGCTCGCTGACGCTAGCCAATGTTACGCTGCAAGGCGGTTGGGCTATTAGTGGAGGCGTGGGGTCGAGCGGCGGCGCCATCCTCAATCAGGGTACGCTGGCCCTCTACAACGTAACCGTGCAGAACAATATCGCCCTGGGAAGCACCGGCGAATCAGCTGCAGGCGGCGCCATCTATTCCAACGGGGCGCTGACCGTGCAAGACAGCACCATCCGAAACAACCAGGCGGTCGGCGGTGCGGGGAGCAGGGAGTATCTTACCCCTCCTGGTCCCGGCGGCAGCGCGTTCGGAGGTGGACTGTATGTCGCGAGCGGCACCGCAACTCTGACACGGGTTACGGTCTCCTCCAATATCGCTCAGGGCGGTGCCGGCGGCAATGCATTGAACGGAGACCCATACGGCGGTTCGCGGGGCGGAAATGGCGGCTCAGGTTTCGGGGGCGGGCTGTACGTCAGCGGCGGTACTGTCACGCTGTCGAGCGACAGTGTGATGCAAAATGCTGCCAACGGCGGCGCCGGCGGATCGGGTGGCACGGGCAAGTACAAGGGACCAAACGGCAGCCCCGGCTTGGGGGAGGGGGGAGGCATCTACGTCGATCCGGTGGCGTTGGTGTACCTGGACCTGTTCACGCAGGCCAACGTGAAACACAACCACGCTTCCACCAGCTATCCCGACATCGCCGCGCCAACGATTCTCTTCTAGGGCGCGTTTCGCCGCGATAGTGCTTACGTCTGACAGCACCCGAGGTTCTGCTTGCACCTCGGGGTGCAGTCCTCATCGTCTTGCAGGCCGATTTTGGAAGGAGTGGAAACCAATGTTACTTTCATCGTGGCTGGATTGTCTACGCAATGTCTTTTCTCGATCCTCGGCCAAACATCGCCCCGGCCGGTTACGGCTGGCGTGCCGGCTGCACGTCGAACCATTGGAGGACCGGCTCTGCCCTAGCGGCGGCTACCTGCTGGTGGACAGCTTCAACACCAATAGCGTCCTGCGCTACGACGAGCAGACTGGGGCCTTTGTCGATGAGTTCGTCAAAAAGAACAGTGGCGGCCTCTTTTCCGGCGCCAACATGGACCTCGGACCGGACCACAATCTCTACGTCAGCAACGGCCTGTTTTCCCAGAATAACAAGGCCAACGACGTCCTGCGTTTCGACGGCGCGACCGGGGCCTTCCTCGGCGACTTCACCGACAGCGGCCAGTTGACCGACCCGCGCGGCATCATTTTCGGTCGCGACGGCAATCTCTATGTGGCCGACGGAGATGGCCCCGGCCAAGTCCAGCGATACAACGGGCAGACCGGAGCCTTCCTGGACACGTTTGTGTCCCTCGCCAGCGGCGGGCTCAGCCATCCCTCCGGAATGCTCTTCGGATCGGACGGCAACCTCTATGTCATCGCCACGGACCAAAGCGAGGTGCTGCGCTTCCAGGGCCCCACCGGCAAACACCCGGGGGCTTTCATCGACACCTTCGTCACCTCCGGCAGTGGGGGACTGCACATTCCCTTGGCCCTGACCTTCGGGCCGGATGGGAATCTGTATGTGGCGAACAGCCAAGCGAACAACTCCACGCCGGGCGGCATCCTGCGCTACAACGGGAAAACGGGGGCCTTCATCGACACGTTCGTCGCCCCCGGCAGCGGTGGGCTGATCAAGCCTCTGAGCGTCGTCTTTGGCGCGGGAGGCGACCTGTTCGTCGGCAGCTCCGATGCCACCGGGGGTTCTGTGGCAAGCCCACACACCAGCACCGTCCTGCGTTACGACGGGATCACGGGGGCGTTCCTCGGTACGTTCGTGACCCCAGACAGCGGCGGGCTCCGCTACCCTTCGCAACTGCTCTTCACAGTGACCGACCCGGTGACGTTGGTCTACCGCCCCAGTGATAGGCAAGTGACGGGACTGGATACTTCCAAGCTGGGCAATCTCCAGATTCAGATCACGAACCTCGGCGGGCAGATGCTCGGCCTCCCCTCCGGCCATATCATCTGGTTGGACGCCAACGCCGGCCGGGGCTGGTTCGTCGATCAGCCGGTGACGATGTCGTACCGCACGACCGACGCCACGGCCACGACTAGCGACAACGACTACGTCGCCAAGACCGGCACGCTGACCTTCAATCCCGGCGAAACGACGAAAACCATCACGATCGTGGTCAACGGCGACAGCAAGAAGGAGGCCAACGAGACGCTCTTCCTCGACCTGTTCGGCAACGGCAGCAATGCGCTGTTGACCAAGAGCCGCGGCATCGGAACGATCCTGCGTGGACGAACCCCTTGAGGGCCTTCCCCGTCATGCAGGCGATTTCCACGATCTGCATGGGCACCAGAAGGCGTTCATGGAACTGGATCACGCGCCATACTCTCCCGGTTTTTTCTCGCACTGATTGCGTGATGGCGTCGATTGATGTCATTCGTCCACATTGTTCACAGGGGAAAAATAGGAAAGACGTTGCCCCTGTTTGATACCATGCAAATGAAGTGCGTTTCAAGCGGATCCAAGGGTGTGAAAAGAGTTGCAACGCAAGACCAACCATCTCAAACGCCAACCTTCGTGAAGCAGTCCTCTACTTCTCGGCACGTGGCACATGTTGATCGATGAGGATGGGGTTTCCGTCCGGCTCCAACAGCATAGGGCTTGCAGGGCCCGTGGAAGACATGGTCGAAATCCGGCAGCGTGTTCCTGGAGACAGCGATACTTCGAAATCATTGAAATCTGGGTGCATGAAAAAACCCCGGCCAGTCTACACTGGTCGGGGTTCATTTTTGGCAACCCGGCTTGCGCCGGGCCGTCTGGTCAGGCAGCCTGCGCTTGCGGTTGCTCGCGCGGCTGCTGGGCTTCCTCGGTGACGACCAGGGGAACGATCAAGCCGGAAAACTCCTGGCCATGATCGGACTTGGTCCGGATGGCAATCGGATTGTTCCGGTCATGAAATTCCATGGTCACCTTGTTGTTGTGGTCCTGGGACGAGAACGCCAGGGCCACCTGCAACAGATCGATCAGGAGCTTGGCGTCCACGTTGATCGTGAAACGCGGCTTGCCCTTGGGGAATACCTGGTCCGTGTTCGGCCAGCGGCCTTCGACAAGGCGTGGCGACTGGACGTTGGCATTTTCCAGATCGGTGCTAACTAAGGTGGATTGATCCTTGCCAAGGACCGCGGCAACGGTCCCCAGAACCGACTTCACTGGTCTTCTGGGAACACCTTTGAAAGCCTTCGACCAGACTTCGGCCGGTATTGTGCCTACCGTCTCTCCTTGTGGAGCTGACTCAAGTGCAGGCACATCCGGGTAATCCTGGGGATTGAAGGGCATGGCGCCCTTGACTCGTGCCAAGATTCGGCCGTTGGTTGCTTCCGCCTGGTAGCCATCGCTGGTCGCCGTGAGGCGAATGCCGGTGGTGGCACCAAAGCGGCAATGTTGCTCCCTCGCTGCGGCCTTGACCAAAACGGCCAGGTTGGCCGGCAAAAGGAGCTCTTGCGGAAGGGAATTTTGCGGCTGACCGTTGTTCGAATCGGATTGCGTTTCGGGGCCCGTGGCAGGAATTTCCGGCTCGGCCTGGCGGTTTCTATGCCGCCGCCTTCTGGACCGTGGTTCGGGGATCGGTTTGGAAGTGATGGCGTTTTGCCAGCGGGCGGCCTGGTCGGGATCGTTGATCCCGCTCTTGCGCGCCTGAGTCACCTCCTTGCCGGAAACTCCGAGTTGTTCGGCCAGTTCCTTATTTTTCACCCGGTGCTTGCGCATCAAGGCGACAAGGGCCGAGCCGGTGATGGCCACCGCCGTGGCTGCTGCCGCGACGGCGCCGGGATTGTTTGCAATTGCGCTTTGAACAACTTCAGTCAGCGCAAACAGAAATGCGAACATGGTTTTTTCATCCTTTTCGCATGGAGAACCGGGACCGCTGGCCCGGTCGTCAGGTGACGCAAACACGTCACGTCCCTCGCGCGGTAGGGCGAAAACGAGGGATTCGGCCTGAAATGGCCTTCTCTATGCGTAACTTCTTGGGGAATCAGACTTTCAGTGGTTTTTTAACCGATTGTCGGGACTTCGCTTTTTGGACATTCTGCGAAGTCCCAGAGAAAGGGACCGCAAGCCAGAGGAACTGACTTGCGGGCCGAGCCTCACACGGCCTGGACGAATTCCGCGTCCTGCGGGGCGGCGAGCCCGATTTTCGGGTCGGCCGTCAACAGCCCGCAGTGAGCGTCGAGCAGACCGTGCAAAGCCTGCGTCCTGCGCGGCAGCCGATCGAGGCTCCCCTTGAGGACTTCCGCACGGCGTTGAACCAGCGCCAGGCCGTCTTGCCCTGGCGGAATTCCGGATGACGCGGATCACGCCATTCGTCAAGAACGCGCGGGATCTTCGTTGCCGGAATCACCTGGGCATCAAGAGCCTGGATCACCAGATCGTGAGCCTCGTCGTCGGCCAGGTCCTTCTGCTTGTAGGTGAGGAACCGGACCTCCTGCTTGTGCCGCTGGTCGCTGAGGCGGCCCACGGCCACCTCAACCAGCTGCGGCAGGTCGCGCTCTATCCAGCGCGTATGTTTACGGCATATCCGGATCTCTCCGGAAAAGGCTAAATTGTCGCAAAGAAAAACGCGCGAGCCGATCACCAGACCGGCCGGGAACGTTTGGTCATGCGAGTTCCTGACCCCGACCACCAGGCTGAAATCGTGGGCATTGTCGCCGTTGCGGACTTCGAGAAGCCCGAAGTAGTGGTTGCCCTCATGGCCCAGAGCATGGGCCTGATGGACGATCTTCAGCCCGTTGTGTTCCAACGTCTTCTCCACATGATCCAGAAGGATCGTGTGGGGAATGGGGAACCAGGTTTCGGTAGCCTCAGGGGTCGGAACCAGCGCCAGCTGGTCCCGTTGCACCTCGTTGCTGCCGCAATGCAGAGACAAACCATTCATGGGTTGTCCTCCGAAAAAGGAGAGTGACAGAACTGGTCACTCATCAGGCATGGCTTGACCATGCGTCCCCGGCCGCTTGCGCTCCGGGAATTCGGCCTTTGGTTAGGTATGGATGCTCCAGTGCGGTCCCTCGGGACCGCCGACCTCGACCGGAACGTTACCGTCGCCGCGCTGGCCGGGACCGTGGTAGATCAGCCGACCATCGAACCAGAACTTGTAGGTGCCGTCCGGCTGAAGCCGGTGCATCTTGAAGTGAAACGAGTGGAGGCCAATATCGGCCTTCATCA
>Ga0066903_100003654_pt1 | contig 12658 bp, 10 predicted proteins | sample PanSoiMetaGPlot1_FD_67491 | JGI IMG/M metagenome (GOLD analysis project Ga0066903, IMG submission 67491) | Tropical forest soil microbial communities from Panama analyzed to predict greenhouse gas emissions - Panama Soil - Plot 1 (version 2) | ecosystem: Environmental > Terrestrial > Soil >...
GCGCACCAGCGCGTCGTAGGCCGCCGTGTCGCCGTGCGGGTGGAACTTGCCCAGCACGTCCCCGACCACGCGCGCGCACTTGATGTACGGGCGGTTCCAGAAGTTGCTCATCTGCTGCTGGGTGAACAGGATCCGGCGGTGCACCGGCTTGAGGCCGTCGCGCGCGTCGGGCAGCGCGCGCGAGACGATGACGCTCATGGCGTAATCCATGAACGCCGACTTCATCTCCTCCTCGATCGCGATCGGGATCCGGTTGCCTGAGTTCGATGGAGGCGGGGGGGTCGGTGCTGCGCCGTCGGCGCTCATGATTCGTCCTCTCTAAGAAGTCGCCCTGACGGCTTTAGTTCTTCGTCACCGGGCCGGTGAAGTGCATCGTGCAGGAGGCGGAGCCTGCACTCGACATCTGGACGTAAGGGATTGACGCATCCAGGGTTCCGCTGCTGCCGTTGGTCGTGGACAGAGTGAAGCTCTCGCCCGTCCAGGTATAGCTGATGCCGGCGTTGTTGGGGTCGGGCGCGCTGCACGTGGTTCCCGTTCGCAGCTGGGTCATCGTCCCCCCGCCGTTCACGTCCAGGTTCCAGTCACAGTAATAGGACGTCGCGAGCGGACTGATCGTCCCGGCGGTGACGTCGAAGAAGTCGCTCCAGGCCACCGTTTCGTTGACGCCCAGGGTCGGGCAGACGCGGACGCGCTGGCTGCCCGTGGCGAACACCCAGTGGCCGATGAACTTGTCGACGGACGTGCTGCCGCCCGTGCCGCCCGTCGAGGTGCCGCCCGTTCCGCCGCCTCCGCCGTGGCCGGTACCGGTGCTTCCAGCCGCGCCGTTGCGCCAGCATGCCCCGCTCATGCAGGTGTAGTTGTCCGGACAGCTGTTCTGGGGCCCGCACTTCAGCGTGCCCGACGCCGGACTGGGATCGTAGCCGCAAGCGGCCGCCACGATCAAAAGCAGCGCGAACCCGGCCACCGAACGGGGAAGGATCGTGCGCATCATCAGAAAGCGAGCCGGAGAACGGCTCCCCCCTGATTCGGCGCGACCGCGGGCGCCAGCGACACCCGCCAGGTCGTGGTCTCGGCGGCTGTCAGGTGCTGGCCGTAGAACCAGAGCCCGGCGCCGGCGGCGGCGGCGGCCAGACCCAGCCCGTAGAAGACCCATTGCGCCGTCTGCGCCGACTTGCCGCGGTCTTGAACCGCGGGATCGAACGCGTCGCCGGCCTTCGCGGCGCTTTCGATGTCGTGGGACGCCGAGACCGCGCGCCGCCATTCGATGATGCCGAGCACCAGCATCACCGCGCCCGCGCCGCCCGTCGCGAGGCCGGCGATGCGAAACTTGCGGCCCGGATCGGTCGCCGTGGCCGCCGGCGGCGGCGCATATGCCGGCGGGGGCGTGTAGCCGGGCGGCGGCAGGGGAGGCGTGACATTGACGTTCGGTTCGGTCCCACCGGGCGGCGGTGTGGTGGCGCCCGCCGTCCCGGTGTTGGGCGGCGGCGTGGTTCCGGTCGTCCCGGTGTTGGGGGGCGGCGTGGTCCCGCCCCCCTGCTGCGCCACCGCCTGCTCCTCGATCTTGATCTTCTCCTCGATGTCGGCCTTGTTGGGCGCCTTCGGCACGTAGCGCAGATACGTCTTGTAGAAGTGCAGAGCCTGATCGTGCTTGCCCGCCATGCGATACGACTGGGCGAGGTTGTAGAGGAAAGCGGGATCGTTCTTCAGCTCGTAAGCGGCCTCGAATTCCTTGATCGCCTCGTCATAGTGGCCGAGGTCATAAAACGACGTGCCGCGCGTGTAGTGCTCCTTGGCGGCGGCCTTGTTGTCCGTTGATCCGTCCTTGGCTTGCGCGCGCGCGGCGCCTGCGTGCAGCAGGGCCGCGCCCGCCAAGGCCAAAGAAACGACCAGCAACATGGGTCGAAAGCGGGCGGACATCAGACCCGCCATTATCGCCCAAAGAGGCTCCCGCGCGAAGCGGAAGCGGTCACGATTCGACCCGAATTCTCGGTATTTCGGGCAATCACTTCTTGCAGGTCACTTCTCCGGTGGGAGCCCACTTTCCGTCGGGCATCCGGATCTCGAACACGTGCATCCACTCCTTGTCGCTCTTCTTGGTGAACGTGTGGTGGTAGGGCATGCGACCCATCGGTCCCGAGAGCTCGCCGGTCCAGACCAGCTTGTCACCCTCCCAGCCGGGCGCGCTGCCGGTGTCCCACTCGCCGTGGTTGCCGGCGCCGCTGCGGACGTAGCGCTTCGATCCCTGATCGAATCCCCACATGCCGTTGACCTTCAGGCCGGGGTGGTCCTTGGACTTCTTCTCCTCGTAGGCGAAGGACTGCCAGAAATTGTCGACGATCAGCTTCCCCTCCGCGGTCGCCTTGAAGGCGTGCTCGGTCGGCGACATCGGGCCCGGGAAGGCCTTGCCGTCGCACTTCCACTTGCCGAGGAAGAACTTGAACGTCTCGAGCTCCGCGGCCGGCTTGGGCGGCGGCGGGGGCGTCCCGGGTGCGGCGGCCGGGGCGGCGGCGGCCGGCTTGGCGCCAGGTGCCGCGGCAGGCGCAGCGGCGGCAGGGGCGGCCGGCTTGGCGGCGGCCGGCGGGGGCGCTGCCGCGGGCGCGGCCGGCTTCGGTTGGGCGCCGGCGATACCGGCGGCGAGCAGCATCGAAACTGCGACGGTAACCTGGCTCAGACGGGTCATCATGGGCTCTCCTTGGAGGTTGCGAAGTGCACTTGATATCAGAAACTCGACCGCGGATAGCGATCTGGCTGATCGCCCTTTCATTTTTGTCGGGCGCCGCCTGCCGCCACGCGGCGGGGTCCGGCGAGGCGGCGGCGCTCTCGTCGGGCGGCAGCGCGACGGAAACCTATTTCGATCGGTTGGTCGCAGGTGATCGGGCGGCGATCGCGGCGGGATTTTCAGACGCGCCGTCGATCGAAGATCCGTTCGCGGGCGCGGTGCGCGGCGCCGCGGCGTTCGATCGATTCGTCGCCGAGCGCCACGCCTGGCTGGCGGCGCGGGGGGCCCGGCTGACGCCCGGTCCGGTCACGCGCGCCGCCGGACGCACGGTGGTCGAGGCGGTGTTGCACCTGCATCACGAGGGGCGCGCGGTCGATTTGCCGATCGCCGTCGTCGGCGAGGACGCGCCCGGCGGGAAGGTGCGCGCGCTGCGCGTCTACCATTCGTTCTGGCCGCTCGAGGGGCATCACCGCGTGCGGCCGCCGCTGCTGCCGCGCGATCCGGCCGCGCACGCGACCGGCGCCGTCGCCGACTACCAGCGCGCGCTCGCGGCCGGCGATGTCGACGCCATCGTCGCGACCTTCGAACCGGATGGATATTTTCGCGAGCCGTCGGGCGAGCCGTGGGTCCACCGCGGACAGACCGAGCTGCGCAAGTTCATGACCCAGATCCTGGGCGCGGGCGGCGTCGGCATCGACCACGCCACGGTCACCGACGACGGACGCATCTGCGCCATCGAGTTCAACGCGGTCCGCTTCGGAAAGCGCGCGATGACGCCGCAAGCCGGCCTCGCCATCTACGAACGTGGGCCGACCGGCCGCCTCCACGCCGCGCGCATCTACGACGACGTCAACGTCGAGGTGCTGTCGAGCGGGGCAAGCGGAGGATGACCGCTCACTTCACTTTGTATTCGTACAGCAGATCGCGCAGCATCGCGGCCAGCGCGCGCTCGCGCTGCTCGCAGAAGGCGGTGTAGCGCGCGATCGACCAGAGGGTGGTGTCGTCCGGGATCAGGTGGGCGGAGCGATCGACCGGTTCGATGATGCGCAGGTAGACGTCGGGGGCGGTGTCGCCGATGTTCTCGACGTCTGAACGAACAAGCAACGTCAGGTTGCCGAGGCGGTCAGGGACGTATTCGTTGTCCCGGTCCGGATAGCGGTCCAGGCTGGCGCGCGGGAAGATCTGATGCGCCTCCAGCGGCTCGTGCGCGCCGGTGAGCAGCTTGCCGCTCGGGAACGAACGGGCGTTCACGCGCATGAAGTACGCGAGCAACGCGAACAGGATCGCGCTCTCGCCGACGATGTTTTGCTGCAGGTCGTCGTCCTCGGGGACTGCGCTCTCTGGCCGCTTCGCGCGCAGCCTGACGTGCTCCAGAAGGCCGTCGATGTCTCCGCGCTCGGCCAGGGCCGCGTCCTTGGCCAGCTTGGTGTCGACCTCGCCGGCGTAATGGCGCCACAGGCTGGCGGCCAGCGCCCACCCCGTCCAGCGTTCATCCAGCGCGTGACCGCGCGCCGCCGCGATCGCGGGCGGAAACAGCAGGTATCGGTAGGGCAGCCAGTCGCCGCTCGGCAGGCCGGCGTTGCGGAACAGCGCCACCGCGCTCTTGAACCCGGCCACCGCCGCGTCCCACTGGCTCTCGATGTTCTGATAATGGGTCGCAACCTTCCGCTTCTCGGCGTCGCGATAGCGCACGCCGCCGCCGCCCAGGAACAGCGCCGCGCGGATGAGCAGATCCGTGTCGACGAACGCGCCGCTACGGCTCCCTTCCTCCACGCCCTCGGGCGCCGAGAAGCCGCGCAGCTCCTTCATGACGAGGACCTCGCGCGCCCGCGTCCGGAAGTTCGCCATCTGCCCGGTCAGGCGCGCCGCCGCCAGATCGCCCGGGCGCAGGCGGACGCCCTGCTGGTTCAGGCGCGCGAAGATCTCGATGACGTTGTCGTCGCCCGCGTCGGCGTCGATCTCGTAGGCGATGACTTCAGACTGAAGGATCGCCATCCGGATCGCGTTGGCGCGATCCAGCGCCTCGAAGAACAGCTCGTCGCCGGCGGTCAGCCATTCGCCCAGCGCGCGCTGCACGGCCAGGCTCTCGTTGCCGCCGCGAATTCCCTCGAACAGCACCTCGGCCGGCACCAGGAGGCCGTCGCGCATCCGGCGGTGCAGCGTCTTCGACCGCAAGTGAAACGGGTTCTCCACCCATTCGTCGCGGGGCGACAGCGCCACCAGCAGGTCGGGGTCGGGCGTGGTCTTGTCGCGGATCCGGCTGCGAAACACCAGCCGGAAGATCGACGTCAGCCGTTGCTGCCCGTCCAGCACGAACAGCGAGCCGGGCACGATCGGCTGGGCCGGCTCGGGTGTGCCGCGAAACGTGACCTCGTCGGGCGGGCAGATGTCCCAGGCGCGCGTCGAGAACGGCGCCTCGCCCTCCCACTTCGGCTCCCACAGCAAGAGCGCCCCGACCGGATACGACCGGTAGAGCGAATCGTGCAGCGCGCGCACGCGGTCGGCCGACCAGACGAACCCGCGCTGCAGGTCGGGCAGGTGCAGGCGCCCATCCCGTTTCAGCGCCGCCAGGCTGGCGATCTTCCAGGGCGCGGCCTTGAGGTTCAGCGTCCGCGGCGCGGTGGGCATCGCACCAGTCTACTCTCGGCCGACGGCGACCGTCAGTCGTGACGCCAGTGCCAGATGAACGCGGCGATGGAGGCGACCGCAAGGGCGCCGGCCACGGCAAACAAGCTGTTGGCAATGGTCGCGTCGTGTTCCCGGCGTTCCAGATCGCTCAACGTCTCGGCGCGCGTCGTGCCGGTCGGCTTGCCGGTCGCCTCGACGCCGGTGACGATCGCGGCGGACAGGGCGACGACGGCGAGGGCCCCGGCGCCGTAACCGACGGTGGTGAGCCAGCGGTTCCGGGGCGCGGGCGGGGCTTCGCGCGGAAGCACCAGGGACGCAGGTGGCGCGGCGTCCGTTCGAAGCCCGGGCAACGCGAAAGGCATTTCCGGTTCCGACCCGGAGTCAGGCGACCCGTTAGCCGCGGGCGACACGGAGGGCGCCACCTTCGGCTCGAAGACGGAGGCGACGCCGGCGCGGATCGTCGCGATCAGCTGTTTCATGTCCGGTGGCACGGTGGCTGCGAATTCGGCCTCGCGCGCGCCGGTCTGCGTGTTCACCAGCGACAGTCGCACCGAAAACTGATCGTTTTCCCGGCGCACGTCTCCGATCAGCGCGGATTCCGCCCGCGTTGCCGCGCCGATGCGCGCAAGGCACGCAGGCTGCTCGACGCAGGCGCCGATCCCCGATTCTCCGAGGACGTCGCTCAGCGACTCCCGAACCTCACGAAGGCCGACCAGCAGCCGATCGCCGCGCTGGGCGAGCTTGGAGATCGCCACCTCCGTCAGGTTGTCGGAGAGAGCCGGGTCGCCGTCGACGACGACCAGCACGGCGAGCCGATCGCTTGCCGCGGCGGCGCGCGTCGCCGCGAGAAAGACCATGGCCGCGACGAAGCCCGCTGTCCTCTTCTGGGACGTCAGAGGGTGCACAGCTTCTGGCCGCTCTGGTCGGTCAAGCACAAACCCTCCCGGCACTCTTCATCGCGATCGCACACCGTGCCCGCGAGCCCGCCGATCCGGCAGAGCCCGTCCTCCACCTTGCAGAAGCCGCTGGCCTTTATGAAAGGATCGGTGCGGCAGTCGTCATCAGTCATGCACGGTTTCGTGCAGATGCTCGGGCTGGTGATCACCGTGCGCTCGTCCGGCGAGACGGGCTGGCAGGAGAACACGGTCAGGCAATCGGCGTCGGTGTTACACGGCAGGGCAAAGCTCGACGGGTAGCAACCACCCGCGCCGCCGGCAAGGCAAACGTGTGGAATGCCGCCGATGGCCGGGCAGGTCAGTGTCCCGGGGTCGCACGGGACACGGCATTCGCCGTAGATCTCTGCGGGGTTGTAGGGGCTGTACCGGAAGCAGGTTCGCCCGCCCGTGCAATTGCCGTTCGGGGCGTCAGCGGTCTCGTTGCAGTTGGCGCCGTGGAAGGGTGTCGTCGAGACACATTGGCCCATTGGTACATTCTTGTCGCACGCCCACGTGGACGTGGAGGTATTCAATGCGCCGCAAGCCAGATCCGACGCGCAGAGAAACGTCGGTACGCACTCGCTGAATCCCGCCCCGGTGTCGAAGCAACCTCCGATCAAGCAGTCCTGGTCGGTCACGCACCGCTCCCCCGGAACACCGGGGACACAGATGGACGGCGATCCCGCGCCCGACGTGGAGAGCACGCAGGCGAAGTTCGGCGGGCACTGGTGCTTCCCGTCGCACCGGGGGACGCAGATGTCGGGCGCCGAGCCCACGCTGTAGTAGTCGGCCAGGCAAGCCTCGCTCGCCAGACACATCGATTGCGTCGTAGTGCAGGTCTGTTGCAAACATTGCAAGTGGTCGACGGGGGACAGCATGGGGGCCAGCTTCTTGAGGATCGTCGCCGCGCAGACGGTGCGCGGCGAGCCCGTGCAGTCGTTATCGGTCGCGCAGACATGCAGATCCATGCAGAGGCCCTCGCCCTTCGGGATGTCGGTCCGATAGCACTCGAGGCCGGCCGGGCAGCCCTCGGCGCCCGCGTCGGCGTTCGGATCACACTTCTTGAGGAGCGCGCCGGACGTCGTGCAGGTGAACCCAGAATCGTCCGAGGGCTGGATTGGGTCGCATGACTCTGCACAAAAATCGGTGCCGCCGAGCTGACTGCCGTTGAAGCACGTCATCGGCCGTCCCCGGCACGACGGGCCGCATTGATCCCCGGGAGCGTTCACGTCGCACGCGAAGATCTTGTCGCAGAATTCCTGCCGCTGGGCGTGGCAGGCGAGACACTGCACCGCGATCGACAGCAGCAACAGCCTGCGAGTCATGGCTGGTCCTCGTCGACGATGGCCTTGACGAAGAGCGCGTTCGGGTCGTCGGGGCTGAGCGCGAGGAACTTGCGGTAGCAGACGCGCGCTTCCCGGGGCTCGCCGAGGCGCATGAGACAGCGCCCCAGAAATTCCCAGACCGCCGGCGACTCGGCCGCCTGGTGGGCGGCGTCGCGCCCGAGGAGGCACGCTTCTTCGATCTTGCCCGAACGCAGGCTCTGTTCCGCCGACGCCAGGAGGTCGCGCGCGGCGGACGCGTCTGACTTCGGCGGCGTCGTGCGCGCCGACTTGCGTCCGAGTCGCTTCGGCGCAGGCGCAGCCGGAATCACCGCGGGGACGACGGCGGGTGGAGCTGACGCGGCGAGCGTCGGCTGCGGTGGGAGTGGGGGAGGGCTGGCCGCGGGCTGCGGGGTCGGTTCGCTCACCTTCGAACCTTGGCCGGCGCGCGAAATGGCGGTTCCGTCGTCGCTCTGGCTCCTGTGAATCAGCAGCGGCACGGTGACCGCGCCCGCGATGACCGGGCCGAGCGCCCACCACCAGGTCGGCCGGCGCATCCTCTTCTGGCGCCGCGACGCCGCGCCGGTCGCGATCGCCGACGGCGCTTGATCGAGCTTCTCCAGTGCGTGCAGCACCTCGGCGGCGTTCGCCGGTCGTTGCCCGGGTTCCTGCGCCAGGCAGGCGCGGATCACCGGCGCCAGGGGTGCGGACGCCGGCAGCGCCGTCAGGCTGATCAGATCCGCGCCTTCCCCGCTGATGGTGCCGGTCACGAGCTCGTACATCACGACGCCGAGCGAATAGACGTCGCTGGCCGCCGTCGCGCGCGTCCCCGCCAGGCGCTCCGGCGCCAGATAGGCGCGGGTGCCGTAAATCGACGTCCCCCTGGACGGTCCGGGATCGCCGGCGTCCGCCATGATCGCGGCCGCCAGTCCGAAGTCTGTGAGGACGACGCGGTAGTGATCGCGCGACGCGGGAAGCAGCAGCACGTTGTCGCTCTTGAGATCGCGATGAAGGATCCCGGCTTCGTGAGCGGCCTCGAGCCCGCGCGCAATCTGCCGCGCCACCGCCAGCGCCTCGTCGTCGGTGAACCGCTTGCCGGCGCGGATGTGATCCGACAGCGCGCGGCCTCGAATCAACTCCATGGTCAGGAACGGGGTCAACGAGGGCGCGTCGGCGTCACCTTCCCGCTCCACGTGAATGCCGAAATCGAAGACGCGGCAGACGTTTCTGTGCGTCACCTTGCGCGCGAGCTGAACCTCCGCCTTGAATCGGGAGACCGCGGCGTCATCCAGCGAGATCGCCGCACTGACGGTCTTGAGCGCGATCCGATCGCCGAGCTCCCGATCGCGCGCCTCGTACACTTCGCCCATCCCGCCCGCGCCCAGAAACCCCACGACCTCGTAGCGCCCCGAGATCACCTGGTCGGGCTGGAAGATGCGGGGCCGGAGGCGCGCCCCGGCGGCTCCACTCCGCGGCGGGCCGGCTGCCTCCACGACGACGCGGGCGCAATCGCTGCACGCGTCGAGATGCGTTTCGAGGTCGTCCAGTTCAATCGCCACCAGCCGCCCACCGACGTAAGCCGCTATCGTTTCTACGCTGGGGCAGGGACGATCCGAACCCACCAGGCGCATGCTACCTTTCGGTCGGGATGCCGTGCAACGGCGGGAACGGTGAGTGATATCGACGCCATCTTGAGCGCGGGAAGCGCGACCTGGCCTGGCTTCCGGCTGACGGTTGCCGATCTGACGCGCTATGCGGCCACGACCGCGCTTGCCGATTCGGCGCTCGAGAACGCGGCCGACCTGGTGCTGGTGTGTGCCTGTTTGAAGGGCGTGGACGCCGCCGTCAGCACGTTGGACAAAACGATCCGGGAGAACGTGCCGATATTCTTGAGGCGCATCGATCGAGATCCGGAGTTCGTGAACGACGTCTGCCAGCGTTTGCAGGAGCGGCTTCACAGCGGCGAGCCCATCAGGCTCGCGACCTACAGCGGATCCGGCCCGCTGCTCAACTGGTTGCGCGTCATGGCGGTGCGGCTGGCCGTCGATGCGAAGCGCGCGCAGCCGCCCCTGTCCAACGTGCTCGCCGAGAGTTTCGCCGATCATGTCGTTGCCGAGAGCGCCGGTCCCGAGCTTCAGCTGTTGCGAGACCGCTACGGCCAGAGCCTCGTCGATGCCGTCTCGCACGGGTTGCTCGCTCTTCCGCGCCGGCAGCGGGCCGTGCTGCGCCTGTATTTGCTGGCAAACCTCAGCAGCGACGAGATCGGGCGCATGTACGACGTGCACCGATCGACCGTCGCCCGCTGGATCGCCAGCGCCGAAAGGTCGATCTTCGACTTCGTCAGGGCCGAGTTCCGCGAACGCTGGGGCCTCGAGACCCGCGACGTCGCCAGCCTGGCCCGCCTCATTCGCAGCCAGCTGCCGATCTCGCTCGAGAAGGTGCTGTGAGGTCCACCGCGGTCGTTTGATCGCGAGCACGAGCGGTTCCCCCTTCGTTTAGGCATGTCCCGCGACGGGTCGCGTTGCGGACGCAACCGGTAGTGGCCGCATCCCTACCGGCTAAGACGGGCAATTTTTCATCCGTCGCAGAAAAAAAATTTCTGCGGCCGGCGGCGCAGCTTTTTTTGCAACGGTTCGCGAGTCGTCCGTCCAGGAGGTTGGAGGGAGGTTCATGACGAAGCTCGCGCACGCGCGTTTACTGGCGACGGTGTTGGTCGGGGTTGGAACGTCGGTTGGGCTCTGCGCTTGCGGAGAGCCGGACGCAGGATCGGGCGCCTCGCCCGATGGCGTCGAAACCGTGCAATCCGCCCTCATGATCACGAACGGGGGCGCGCCGGGGCACGCGCTCGAGTACTTCCCGTGCGCCACGGAGGGCGGAACTTGTCTGACCGCGCCACTGACGTACGTGGCCTACGGCGCAAACGGCTCTTTCGTTTTCAAGACGACGTCGGTGAGCGGGGCTCCGACCCCTTGTAACAACTCGACCTTTGGCGGCGATCCCATGCCCGGCGTCGTCAAGGCTTGCTACCGCTCCAACTACCAGTTCCTCACATCGCAGAACGCCCTCACGTACGGAAGCGGCGGCGTGGAGGTCGCGTACGGCGCTTATGGTCGGTTCAACTTTGCGTCGGTGTACGGCTCGTTCACGTGCAACGACGACACATTCGGGGATCCGGTTCCCGGGTACGCGAAGTCTTGCTACATCGCCCTTCGTCTATACAACGCCGTTGCTGTCGAGGGCGGGACGATCGCGGGCCTCGACAATACGCCCATCGCCTACGGCGCTAACGGTCGCTTCTTGTTCAGGGTGGAAAGCGGGGTGTTCCCGTGCACGGTCCAGGCCTGGGGATGGGACCCGGCCTACGGCTACAACAAAGTTTGCTACAGGTTCCTGCCGCCCATCACGGACGAACCAAACATCTTCTTCGACTACGGTGGATACGCCTGGTACGGGAGCGGACTCAACGGCAATTACCTGAACAAAGAGGTAGACGGCCCCAACTTCGTTGCGTGTACGTACACCAACTTCGGCGGCGATCCCGACTACGGTCACGTCAAGCACTGCTATGGCATCGGCACGACGGACTTCTAAGTGTCGAACAGACTCCGGAGGATTTTCGTGGTGAGCAATCGTCGCTTGAGGGCAATCGGGTTCTTGTTTGTCGTCGCGCAGGTCGTATTGGTCGGGGCGTGCAACAATCAGCGCTCCACGGGGTCGCCGGCGGCCGCCCCGGCAGGCACCGAGGTCGTCAGGGCGGCGTTGAACGCGAGCCCCAAGACCAGCGACTTCATCTTCGAGGCGGGAAACAGCATCGTGCTGCACAGCGCGCCGCTGACGGTCAACGGCGGCGACGTCGGGGCGCGCGGGACGGGGAGCGGGCCGTTTCTGTCGGGCAGCGTCGCCATCGATATCTCGAGCGGCGCCGTCGTGCAGGCGACCCACAACGTGATCGCTGATTCCGTTCGGATGAACACGAACGCTCAGGTGGGGGACCTGCAGACGAATCACCTCTTGAATCCGAGCGCGGGGACGCACGGTTTGGTGACAGGGCTGGTGCCGTTGCCCGCGCTCCCGGCGCCTGCGGCCGCCACACCCGGCACGACCAACCTGACCGTCGCCGGCGGGAAGACGGTCACGGCGTCGCCCGGGCAGTTCCTGACGGTGAGCCTCGGCACGAGCGCCGTGCTGCGCCTCAACGCGGGCACCTATCAGATGAAGGACCTGACCATCGGCACGAGCGGGCGCATCGAGGCGCTTGGGACCGTGCAGATCCGGATCGCGAATCGGTTGAACGCGGGATCGAGCTTCTTCATCGGGCCCGCGGCGACGGCCACGACCCTGACGGCGAAGGACATCCGCATCGAGGTGTCGGGCATCAACGGCACCGACGGGGCGCTCGGATCGACGCCGAAGGCGGCGGCGCTCGCCGGCAACGGGAGCATCCGGGCCCTCGTGCTCGTTCCGAACGGGACGCTGACGTTTGCGACCGGGATCTGCGCGAAGGGGGCGTTCCTGGCGAAGGACATCGACGTCGGCAGCTCGAATGCGGCGTACACATTCGAGGACGGGTTTCCGAACGCTGCGACGTGCACGCCGGCCAGCTGCGACGATCACAACCCGTGCACGACGGACACGTGCAATTCGGACGGCACGTGCTCGCACGCGAACGTCGCGCCCGGGACGCCGTGCAGCGACGGCAACCGCTGCAACGGCGACGAAACGTGCAACGGAAGCGTCTGCCAGGCCGGGGCGCCCGTCGTGTGCAATCCGAGCGACCAGTGCCACACGGCGGGCACGTGCGATCCGGCGACCGGAGCCTGCTCGAATCCGCCGGCGGCGAACGGCACGCCCTGCGACGACAACAACGCCTGCACGCACACGGACACCTGCCAGGCGGGGGCGTGCTCGGGCACGAACCCGGTGGAATGCGCGGCTCTGGATCAGTGCCACACGGTCGGCACGTGCGATCGCGCGACAGGTACCTGCTCCAATCCGGCGAAGGTCGACGGCACGACGTGCGACGACGGCAACGCCTGCACCCAGACCGACACCTG
>Ga0066903_100003655_pt1 | contig 12656 bp, 11 predicted proteins | sample PanSoiMetaGPlot1_FD_67491 | JGI IMG/M metagenome (GOLD analysis project Ga0066903, IMG submission 67491) | Tropical forest soil microbial communities from Panama analyzed to predict greenhouse gas emissions - Panama Soil - Plot 1 (version 2) | ecosystem: Environmental > Terrestrial > Soil >...
TACATGCCCGGGCGCTTGCGCACCGCCTCGAGGCCCTTGAGGACCTGGATGCTCCCTTCGTTGTATTCGCCCCCGTTGGGCGCTTCGGATGTCGTCATTTTCGATAGATCAATCGCAAGGCCGCGCGGGAGAATCCTGGGTCATTTTCAGGTGAGCCCGCCGGCTACAAACCTGAACAGTTTCAATAATCTAGCATCATTTACGCGGTCTGTAAAGCAGCTTATCACGGATTCTCTGCGACGCTGCCGGCGCGGACGAGAAAATCGCGGCGGGCGGGCTGCGCGGGGACGATGTCCCGTTCGGTGACGGAGATCAGCGTCTGGCAGTCGAGCCGGCCGATCACGTCGAACAGAAGCGCGCGCCGGGCCGGGTCCAGCTCGCTCGGGACGTCGTCCAGCAGCAGCACAGGGGGATCACCGAGGCGCTGCTGGACATTCGACAGCTCGGCCAGCTTCAGCGCAAGCACCAGCGAGCGCAGCTGGCCCTGCGACGCGTGGCTGCGGGCGGGGGCCCCCCCGAGGCCGATGTCGAGGTCGTCGGTATGCGGACCGAAGCCGGTGAAGCGCCGGCGCTCGTCGAGGCTGCGGCGCGCCCCCAGGCCTTCGTGCAGGGCAGCGCGCACCGCCTCTTCGCCGTCGGCGCGCGCGACGTCCGGATCGCTCGTGTACGCCAGCGATACGGGCAGCTCGCTGTGGAGAGCCCGGAAGTGCTCCCGGAACAGGGGGGTCAGGGCGGCGACCAGCGCGCGCCGCCGGACGACGACCCGCGCGCCCGTGCGCGCCAGCTCCTCGTCGTAGGTGTCGAGCAGCATCGGGTCGGCCGGCCCGCGCTTGAGCAGCGCGTTCCGGTTCTTCAGCACCTTCTGGTAGGCGCTGGCCTCCTCGTAATAGCCGCGCTCGATGTTGAAGATGGCCAGGTCCAGGAAGCGGCGGCGCGTGGCCGGGGCGGCGCGCGGCAGCAGCAGATCCTCGGGGACGAACAGCACGACGCTGACCGCGCCCAGGGCGGCCGCCGTCCCGCGGACGACCTTGCCGTCGAGGCGGGCCACGCGGCCGGTCGGCCGGAGCTCGATCTCGAAGCGCCGCTCGAGCCCCCGGTGGACGATCTCCGCGCGCAGCCGGGCCGTCGCCGCCGCGTCGTCCCTTCGGCGGATCAGGTCTTCGGCGTGCGAGGTGCGGAACGAGCGCAGCACGGCCAGGTAGTAGGCCGCCTCGATGACGTTGGTCTTGCCCTGCCCGTTGTCGCCGTAGAGGACCGAAAGCCGTTCCGCCGGCGCCAGGGTCAGCGGCGCCAGGTTCCGCCACCCCTCGGCCCTCAGCTCGCGAATCCGCATCGGGCTCCGGTCGCCCGACTAGGTCACAGCCTCATCGGCATGACGACGCAGACGTAGTCGCCGCCGTCGGCCGGCCGCACGACGGCCGGGTCCAGCTCGCCCGACAGCTCGACGCGCACCTCCGGCGTCTCGATCTCGGTCAACAGGTCGATGAAGTAACGGGCGTTGAAGCCGATCTGCACGGGCGTCCCCTTGTACGCCACGTCGATCTCTTCCTTCGCGGCGCCGAGATCGGGATTGTCGCTCTCGATCCGCACCCGGCCCTTGTCGAGGCCCAACCGCACGCCGAAGGTCTTGTCCGACGACATCAGCGCGACGCGCTTGAGGCCGTCCAGCAGGCCCAGCCGCGACACCGTGAACGCCCGCTCGTTGTCCTTCGGGATCACCTGGTCATAGGGAGGAAACTGCCCATCGATCAGCTTGACCGAGATGCCGACGTCGTCGGCCTTCAGCACGAAGTTGCCGTCGTGGATGCCGATCGCCGACGGCGCCTCGCGCGTCTCGATCGCCCGCCGCAGCTCGACGATGCCCTTGCGCGGGATCAGCACGCCGCTCGCCAGCTTGGGTCCGCCGGCCAGCGGCCGCGACACCTTCGACAGGCGGTGCCCGTCGGTCGACACCATGCGCGCTGTCGCGCCGTCGGATTCGAACAGCACGCCGGCCAGGTGCTGGCGCGTCTCGTCCAGCGAAACCGAGAAGATCGTCTTCGCGATCATGTCGCGCAGCACCGCGGAGTCGACCTTCGAGGTCTGCGCCTCCTGGATGGCGGGCAGCTTCGGATAGTCGCGGTCGGACATCCCGACGACCTTGAACTCGACCTTGCCGGCCCGGATCTCGGCCCAGTTCTGGTCGGTGCGCCGGACCCGCACCTCGTCGTCGGGCAATCCCTTGACGATCTCGTACAGCTGCCGGGCCGAGACGGTCAGGCCCCCTTCTTTTTCGACCTTCGCGGCAAGGGTCACCATCGTCGTGACGTTCAGATCCGTCGCGCCGCAGAGAAGCTTGTCCTTGCCTTCGGTGCGGATGAGGACGTTCGCCAGGATCGGGAGCGTGCTCTTCCTGTCGGCGATGCCTTGCGCGAGATAGAGCCCACGCAGGAACTCGTCTTTTCGAATCTTGAACTCCATCCCGGCTTCTCCTTCTCGGTTCTCCTGCCCTGCGCGGTCGGTTTTCCAGCCCTCTTCTAGCTTTTATTTAGAAGATCTAAAAGCAGATGTAGTAGGCCCTGTGGAGATGTGGATAGTCATGACTCTCCGTCGGTGACTGGCGTCTCTTCCCTGTGCATGGGTTGCGGTGTGGGATCCGCTCCGACAGTGGAGAGACGCGAACGCCCTCTCGTCCCCGCCCCATCCACAGCGCCGTCAACAGGTTCCCAAGGCCCCTACGGCTGGCGCAGGCGGCCTTCCAGCGTGCCGACGACGCTGCGGACCGTCGGATCTTCGCTGCACAGCCGTTCGATCTTGCGCACGGCGCTGATCACCGTCGAGTGATCCTTGCCGCCGAAGCGGCCGCCGATCTCGGGGAAGCTCATGTTGGTCAGCTTGCGCGCCAGGTACATCGCGACCATGCGCGGATGGGCAATGGCGCGGTGGCGCTTCGGCCCTTTCATGTCGTGCAGCTTGACGTCGAAGTACCCGGCGACCTCGCGCTGGATCGCCTCGATGGTCAGGCCCGTGGGCGCGTTCGCGATCAGCTTGGCCAGCGCGTCACGGGCCAGCTCGATGGAGATCGGCTGGTCCTGGAACGAGGCGCGCGCCGCCAGGCGCAACAGCGCCCCCTCCAGCTCGCGCACGTTGGTCTTGATGTGGGCGGCCAGGTACAGCGCCACCTCGTCCGGCAGGGTGACCTTTTCCGACTCGGCCTTGCGCTTCAGGATCGCGACGCGCGTCTCCAGGTCGGGGGTCTCGACCTCGGCGATGAGGCCCCAGGTGAAACGGCTGCGCAGCCGATCCTCGACGCCGGGGAGCTCGGCGGGCAGCTTGTCCGACGTCAGCACGATCTGCTTGTGCGCGTAGTGGAGCGCGTTGAACGTATGGAAGAACTCGTCCTGCGAGCTGTCCTTGTTGGACAGGAACTGGATGTCGTCGACCAGCAGCACGTCCGGCGCGGTCCGGTAGCGCGCCCGGAAGTCCTCCATCGACGTGCCGGACGAGCGGCGGATCGACCCGATGAAGTCGGTCACGAACTTTTCGCAGGTGATGAACGAAATCGCCCATTCGGGGTGCTGGCGATGAATCTCGTGGCCGATCGCCTGGAGCAGGTGGGTCTTGCCCAGCCCGACCCCGCCATAGATGAACAGCGGGTTCCAGCGCGACGCCGGCGCGTCGGCGACCATTCGCGCCGCCGCGTGCGCGAACTGGTTGGTCGGGCCGACGACGAACTTGTCGAACGTGTAGCGGGAGACGAGATCGGGCGGCGCCGCCACGCCGGGCCCGCCTCCCCCGCTGGCCGGGCGCTCGCCCGTCTGGACGTGGGATACGGCCACCGCGTCCTCCTCGACCACCTCGAAGTCGACGGTGAACGGCCGCTGCGCGCGGGCCTCGAGATCCTTCAGGATCGAGGGGAGGAAGTTATCCTCGAACCATTCCTTGTGATAGCGGTTGGGCGCCCGGAGGCGGATTCGCCCGTCGTCGATGCCGACACATTCGATCGGCCGCAGCCAGAGGTCGCGGTGCGCCGGCTTGACCATCGGCTCGATGGAGCGGACCGCCTCGGTCCATAGGTCGAACATTATCGACACCAACCTGTCCACAGCCGGTGGCCAGAAAAATCGTCTTTGATTTCAGCCGCGATCACGCGTCTTCCCCCTGTTTGTCCACAGCAATAGGCAACCGCCAACTCTCGAGCGACGAAGGATGGACCGTAAGATTTTGTGGTTCCTTTTTCCGTCGTCGCGAATGCCGCGCGTGCGGGTGACCGCGCGGTGCGTGTTCTCTATCAAACCGCTTCGAATTCCGACAAGCTCGCAACGGGCGCCGTTTCGCAAGATCGCGAAAACCGGTCAGATAATTTTTTCACGTTCGTCACGCGAACGATGCAGGGGGACGACCCGAATGCGGGACATCACGCGTAAGCAAGCGGAGAAGCGTGCGTTTTTGATTCACGGCAGAGATGCGGGCGGGCTCACCGGGGATTTCATGCGCGTTTGCCGTATTCGATGGCGGAAAGCCGCATGCCATGGGCATTGGCGCGCACGCCGCGCGCGAGATCGAAATTCTCTCGACGGTGAACGGCGAGCGGCGCCAACGGCTTCCTCGATTCTCCGTCGGAAATGGCCTGATTCTCACGGATCGCGCCGGGCGCCCGTCGCGGCCCTTCGTTGACACTAAGGAAGGCCGATGCTATGGGTTTGCGCCTTTCCCGACGCGGTCGTGCGGCGGGTTCGGCGACAGAGTTTGGAATGTCAGTCGTTCGGAGGATGTCTTGAAGAGGACCTTTCAGCCCCACCGCAAGAGCCGCAAGCGAACCCATGGATTTCGCAAGCGGATGCGAACGCGAGCGGGACGTGAAGTTCTCCGCCGTCGCCGGCGCAAGGGCCGCCGTCAGCTGACGGTGACTGTGGCCAAGAAGTAGGCGTCTTGACCGCCGCTGGCTCCGGTGGTTCTGCCGAGCGGCGGCGCGAGCGCCTCCCGCGGGCGGCACGCGTCCGGCTGCGCACGGACTATCTTGCGATCCAGAATAGGGGTCGCCGTGTGGGGGGTACGCACCTGATGGTCTTCGCACTGGCCGGCAACGGCCGGATGGGGATCACCGTCAGCCGAAAAGTCGGCGGCGCGGTGGTCCGGAACCGCGTCAAGCGCTGGATCCGGGAATGCTACCGGCGCAGCCGGGGCGACTTCCCCGGGCGCGTCGACTTCGTGGTGGTGGCGCGGCCCGCCGCCGCCGACGCCGGACACGCCGGAATCTGTCGCGAGCTGACCGGGCTCGCGCGGCGGCTGGGAGCCAGGTAAGAAGGTGAAGCGATGACCTGGTTGTTACTGCGGCTGGTCTGGCTGTACCGCGTGTTGATCTCGCCCGTCTACCACGCGCTCTTCGGCCCGTGCTGCCGGTTCGAGCCGACCTGCTCCGCCTACGCGGAGGAGGCGCTGCGCAGGCACGGGGCGTTGCGCGGCTTCTGGCTGGCCGCGCGCCGTCTCTTGCGCTGCCATCCGTTCGCCCGCTCCGGCTTCGATCCGGTGCCGCCGCGCGCCGGCGCGCACGCGTCGTCCGACCCGTCGGCCGTCAGGACGGTGGCCTAGCCATGGACAAGCGAACCATCATCGCCATCGCCCTTTGCGTCGGCGTTCTCGTGGTCTGGACGCAGCTCCTCGCGCCCAAGCCGCAGCCGCCTTCGGCGACGCCGCCCGCGGGCCAGATGACACCGCCGCCGCCTGCGCCCACCACGCCGCCGACGCTGCTGCCGGGGACTCCGAGCGCCGCGGCGCCGGGGACGGCGGCTCCCGTCACGAATCGGCCCGAGCGGCTGGTCGAGATCAACACGCCCGAGGTGCGGTTCGTGTTCTCGAGCCTGGGCGGTACGCTGCTCCACGCGCAGCTGAAGGAGAAGCAGTTCCTCGATCGCGACGGCGATCCGACGAGCGGCCACGACGTCGTACGCGCCACGGACGCCGCCGACGCGCCGATGCGGACCACGTTCCAGAAGTCCGGGTTCCCGACGCCGGCCGACGGCGCCTGGGAGACGAGTCAGCCGACGCCCGAGAGCGTCGTCTTCGCGGCGGACGTGGGCGCCGTCCACATCGAGAAGCGCTACACCCTGGACAAGCCCCGCTACCGGCTGCACCTGGATGTGGTCGTCGCGAACCGCGGCGACAGCGATCTCGGCAGCGATTTGACGATCGCGATCGGCGGCCGCCAGGACCCGAACAAGAAGGGCGGCGGCTTCTTCTCGGGCGTTTCGGCCAACATCTCGGCGGCGGTCTGCTGGTCGAACAACAACCGCAACGCCGAGCGCAAGGCGATCGAGAACCTGGGCAAGGACACGATCAAGGAGAGCGACGGCGGCCCGACGGTCGGCTGGATCGCGGCAGACGAGAAGTTCTTCATGGTCGCGGCAGTTCCCTTCGTGCAGATGCTGCCCGAACAGCGGCTGTGCGCGGCGCACGCGACGGGCGTCGATGCCGGCGTGGTGACGCTCTGGTTCTCGGAACAGGTCGTCAAGGCGAAGAGCGAGATCAGCTATCCGTTCGCCCTCTTCGCGGGCCCGAAGTTCACGGACGATCTCGAGGCGGTCCAGGCGCCGGCCAGGCCGGCAACGATGGCGCCGCCCGCGGCGGCGGCGCCGGCCAACCTGGACAAGTCGGTCGACGTCACCTTCGCGTGGCTGGCGGGAACCATCCTCACCCTGCTGAGGTTCTTCCACCGCTTCGCGCACAACTGGGGCCTCGCGATCGTCCTTCTGACCCTGTTCATCAAGGCCGTGACGTTCTACCCGACGCAGAAGTCGCTGCTGTCGGCCAAGAAGATGCAGAAGCTGGCGCCCAAGATGGCGGCGATCCGGAAGAAGTACGAGAACGACCGCCAGCGCCAGTCGGTCGAGACCATGAACCTCTACAAGGCGCACGGCGTGTCGCCGTTCGGCGGCTGTCTGCCGAGCCTCATCCAGATGCCGATCTGGATCGCGCTCTACTCGACGCTGAACTACGCGGTCGAGCTGTACCGCGCGCCGTTCATCTTCCACCTCCACGACCTGACGGCGAAGGACCCCTACTACGTCACGCCGCTGGTCATGGGCGGCGTCATGTTCGCCCAGATGAAGATGTCGCCCGCCGGCGCCGACCCGCAGCAGCAGGCGATGATGTCGGTGATGATGCCGCTCATGTTCACCGTCTTCTCGCTGTTCCTGCCGTCGGGGCTGGCGGTCTACATGTTGACCAGCTACCTGTTCGGCATCTTGCAGCAGCTGTACGTCAATCGCCTCGATCGCAAGGGCAAGATCACCCTCTGAGGCAGGTCGGAACGTACCAGCGTTCCGAGTATAATTTTCGGCCGGCCGTGAAGCTCTACGTCGACAGCGTCGATCCCGCCGAGATCAGCAGCTGCGTCGCGGCGTCCGGGACGACCGGCGTCGCCACCCGGGCGTCGCTGCTGGGCGAGGCGGCCGGCCGGACGGGGAAGGCGCCCGAGGACGTGCTGCGCGCGATCTGCGCGGTGGCGAACGGCCCCGTCATCGTCGAGGTCGCCGCCGGGGCCGACGATCGGGAGGCGATGCTGCGGGAGGCGCGCGCCTTTGCCGGGGTCGGCGCCGGCGTCGTCGCGCTGCTGCCTGCGACGGACGCCGGGCTGGAGGTGGTGCGCGCCTGCGCCGCCGAAAAAATTCGGACCGCGATCGGCGGCTTCCGGAGCCCCGAGCACGCGCTGGCGGCGGTGCGCGCCGGGGCGAGCTTGCTGTCGGCGCCTGTCGGACTTCCGGGCAGCGGTGCCAGCGACTTGATCCGCAAGCTGGTGGCGCTGCTGCGCACGTACGGCGAGGCGGCCGAGGTGGTCGCGGGCGAGATCCGGATGCCGACCCACGTCATCGATGCGGCGCTGGCGGGCGCGCACGCGGCGGCGGTGCCGGCCGCCGTCCTGCGGGAGCTGCCGGCCGAGAGCGTTCGCGGCGCCGAAGCGGGACGCCGGTAGCGGAGGCACGGAAGGTCGATGCGCATCCGTCAGCACGTCAACCCGCTGAAGTCGGACCTGCTGGACATCGCCGACGTGCCGCGCATCGATGTCGAGCCGGGACGCGCGCTGGAGGTCGAGCTCGGCTCGGCGGAGGCGCACTTCCTGTATGACCGGGCGCGCGTCGATCCGACGACGATGTTCGTCGGCGTCGAGATCCGCCGCGAGCTGGTCGAGGCGGTGAACGTCGCGTGCGCGACGGCCGGTCCCGCCAACGTGCGCAGCGTCTTCGCCAACATGTCGGTCGACATGGGCCGGCTGTTCCGCGACGCCAGCGTGCGGCGCTTCTTCCTGAACTTTCCCGATCCCTGGTTCAAGAGCCGCCAGCACAAGCGGCGCGTGATCGGCCCCGGCCTGATGGCGGCGATCGGCCGCGCCCTCGCGCCGGGCGGCGAGCTCTACGTCCAGACCGACATCTTCGCGCTCGCGCTGGACGCGATGGCCGCCCTCGAGGCCGAGCCGGGCTTCGTCAGCGCGGCCGGCGGGTGGACCTTCCTGCGCGCCAGCCCCTACGAGGCGAAGTCGCGCCGCGAGCGCCAGTGCGAGACCGAGGGCGTGCGGGTCTGGCGCCTGCTGTACGCGAAGGTTTAGCGCGAGCCCATCGAGAGGCGGATCTCCTCCAGCTCCTTGATCCGATCCCGGAGCGTGGCCGCCTTCTCGAACTCCAGCGCCTCGGAGAGGTCGAACATCTCGCGGCGCATCGCGGAGATGATCTGGGGCAGCTCCTCCAGTGGGATGTCGGCCTCCCTGGCTTTCTTGGCTGGCTTGCTGACGTCGACGAAGTCGTCCTGGGGGCTGCCGGCCAGGTCGTGGATCGCCTTCTCGATGGTCTTGGGGGTGATGCCGTGGATGCGGTTGAACTCTTCCTGGGCGGCGCGGCGCCGGCGCGTCTCGCCGATCGCCTTCTTCATCGAGTCGGTCTCGCGGTCGGCGTACATGATCACCTTGCCGCGCACGTTGCGCGCGGCGCGGCCGATGGTCTGGATCAGCGAGCGCTCGGCGCGCAGGAAGCCTTCCTTGTCCGCGTCGAGGATCGCCACCAGCGACACCTCGGGCAGGTCCAGCCCCTCGCGCAAGAGGTTGATGCCGACCAGCACGTCGAACTCGCCCAGGCGCAGGTCGCGGAGGATCTCGATCCGCTCCAGCGTGTCGATGTCCGAGTGCAGGTAGCGCACGCGGACCCCGAGCTCGGAGTAGTACTCGGTCAGGTCCTCGGCCATTCGCTTGGTCAGCGTCGTCACCAGCACGCGGTCGCCAATCTTGATCCGCTCGCGGATCTCGGCGAGCAGGTCGTCGACCTGGCTGCCGACCGGCCGCACTTCGATCTCGGGATCGAGCAGGCCCGTCGGCCGGATGATCTGCTCGACGACCACGCCCTCGCCCAGCTGCAGCTCGTACTCGGCGGGCGTCGCCGACACGAAGATCTTCTGCCCGGTGCGCGACTCCCACTCGTCGAAGCGCAGCGGCCGGTTGTCCAGCGCCGACGGCAGTCGAAAGCCGTACTCGACCAGCGTCTCCTTGCGCGACCGGTCACCCTTGAACATCGCGGCGATCTGCGGAACGGTCTGGTGCGACTCGTCGACGAACAGGAGGTAGTCCTTCGGGAAGTAGTCCAGCAGGGTCGGCGGCGGCTCGCCCGGCGCGCGCCCCGACAGGTGGCGCGAGTAGTTCTCGATCCCTTTGCAGCGCCCCATCTGCTCCAGCATCTCCAGGTCGTAGAGCGTGCGCTGCTGCAGCCGCTGCTCCTCGACCAGCTTGTTTCCCGCCTTCAACTCCGCCAGGCGCCCGCGCAGCTCGTCCTTGATCCCGGTCATCGCGCGCGTCAGGCGGTCGGCCGGCGTCACGTAGTGCGAGCCGGGGAAGATCGACACCTCGTCGATCTTGCGCAGCACCTTGCCGCGCAGCGGGTCGACCTCGGAGATCATCTCGATCTCGTCGCCGAACCATTCGATCCGGATCGCCTTCTCGCGCTCGTAGGCGGGGAAGATCTCGACGGTGTCACCGCGCACGCGGAATGTGCCGCGCGCGAAGTCGACGTCGTTGCGCTCGTACTGGATCTCGACCAGCCGCCGCAGCACGGCGTCGCGCCGCACCTCGACCCCCTTGGCGAGGTCCAGCTTCATCCCGAGGTACGCCTCGGCGGCGCCGATGCCGTAGATGCACGACACCGATGCGACGATCAGCGCGTCCCGCCGCGTGAGCAGCGCGTACGTCGCCGCGTGGCGCATCCGGTCGATCTCCTCGTTGATGAGCGAGTCCTTCTCGATGTACGTGTCGGTCGAGGGGACGTACGCCTCGGGCTGGTAGTAGTCGTAGTAGCTGACGAAGTAGTGGATGGCGTTGTCGGGGAACAGCGTCTTGAATTCCATCCACAGCTGGTGGGCCAGCGTCTTGTTGTGCGCGATCACCAGCGTCGGGCGCTGGATGCGCTCCACCACCTGCGCCATCGTGAACGTCTTGCCGCTGCCCGTGATGCCGAGCAGCACCTGCGTCGGATCGTTGCGGCCGATGCCGGCGACCAGCTCGTCGATGGCGCGCGGCTGATCGCCCATCGGTTTGAGGTCCGTGGTCAGGCGGAAGGGGGTCGGCAAAACGCTATAGTGTATGCCATGCCGGTCGTCGCGATGCGCGGCTACTACGCGATCGTCGACATCGTCGACGCGACGCCCGAGCTACGTGGAGACGGGCCGGCGCTCGAGGCGCGGGCGCGCCTGCTGCTCGCCGCCCGGCCCTGCTGCCTGCAGCTGCGCGCGAAGGCGGCGACCGCGCGCGCGCTCGAGGCCGCCGCCCGCCGCCTCCAGCCGCTCTGCCGCGCCGAAGGCGTTCCGTTCTGTGTCAACGATCGCCTGGACGTGGCGCTGGCCGTCGGCGCCGACGTCGTCCACCTCGGGCAGGACGATCTGCCGCTCGCCGATGCGCAGCGCGTGCGCGCGGGCGCGGGCCGGCCCGATCTCGTGATCGGCTTCTCGACGCACAACCGCGATCAGGCGCTGGCGGCGGCGGGCGCGGGCGCGGACTACATCGGCTTCGGCCCGGTGTTCGGCACGCGCAGCAAGGCGAATCCCGATCCGACGGTCGGGCTCGCCGCGCTCGCCGAGGTCTGCCGCGCCGTCGCCGTGCCGGTGGTCGCCATTGGCGGCATCACCCTGGATGCCGTCCCGGCGGTCGCGCGCGCCGGCGCCGCGGCGGCCGCCATCATCGCCGCGATCGACACCGCCCCCGATCCAGCGGCGGCGGGTCGCGCCGTCGGCGCCGCTTTCGCGCGCGCCGTCGCCGTCTGAATCAGGCGGCCGAGAGAATGTCCAGCAGCGGGATGTCCGGCGACGCGGGGTTGACCCGCAGCTCGCGCGACTTCGGATCGACCAGCAGGTCCAGCTCTTCCAGCGGAATCTGGCCGATGAGCGGCGTCGTCCCGGCCTTCTCGACGATCGCCGTGCAGATCGTCTTCCTGCCGAGGATTTCGATCTCGATGTTGCCGACCCACGCGCGCTCGGCGCTCTCGCCATTGGCGTAGCGGACCCGTCGCAGGCCCTGAAACGGGACACCGAGCGCCGCCACGACATCGGACGGAAGTGCCAGCATCGTCGCGCCGGTGTCGACGAGCGCTTCGATTTGAAGGCTCCGTATCGCGTTCTCGGGCAGGGCGCCCTCGAGTGCCTGCGCGACGTCATTCGAATTGCGAAGTTTGATCGGCTGCATGACCTTTCCCATCCGCGCGTCCTCGACCGGGGTCATCGGACAGCACACGCCGTCAGTTGCGTCCGGAAGCTTAGCACCGCGGTCGGAACCGCCGGCGGGCGCGCGAGGTCAACGAACCGGCTAGAAGCGCCCGCTGCCGCGTCGCGCGGCTCAGGTTTCTTCGCAAAGTGTTTTCTTGCGCGCGTTCCAGCAGATCGCGCGCCGGTCGGACAATCACGGAAACAGTGAGGTTGCGCAACACGCTCACCTCCGGGAGGTTCGCAATGAGCCGGTCGACGGCGAGGGTACGTTTCTGGGTCGCGGTCATGATGGGCGCGGCGATCGGGATCGCGGACGCGGGCTGCCAGTTCCGCGGCGCGCCGGCGGCGCAGGGGACGGGCGGCGGCGCGGGCACCGGCGCGACGGGCGTCGGCGGTTCGAGCGGCACCGGCACGGGCGGGTCGATCGGCATGCCGATCATCGACGCCGGGCAGACGAGCGACGCGAACGGCATGTCCAACCCGGACATGAACTGCGCGTCCGTCAATCAGGGGGCCACGGCGCTGCCGCCCGACATCTTGATCATCCAGGACCGGTCCGGGTCGATGCTCTGGAACGCAGACGCGTCGTGCATGCGCACGTGCGGCGCGAACTCGCGGTGGAATCAAGTGACGGCGGCGTTGAACCAGGTCGTCACGACGACCGACACCACCGTCAACTGGGGTCTCAAGTTCTTCGGCAGCAGCGGCAATTCGTGCAATGTCACCGCGGCGCCCGAGGTGCCGATCGGGCCGATGAACGGCGCCGCCATCACCACGGCGATCGGGGCGACGACGCCCGGCAGCCCGACGCCCACGCGCAACGCCATGAATGTCGCGGCCGCCTACATGGCGACGCTGACCGACATGAACCCGAAGTATCTGCTGCTCGCGACGGACGGCGCTCCGACCTGCGATCCGAACCAGCCGACCATGATGAACAACGACGA
>Ga0066903_100003656_pt1 | contig 12655 bp, 15 predicted proteins | sample PanSoiMetaGPlot1_FD_67491 | JGI IMG/M metagenome (GOLD analysis project Ga0066903, IMG submission 67491) | Tropical forest soil microbial communities from Panama analyzed to predict greenhouse gas emissions - Panama Soil - Plot 1 (version 2) | ecosystem: Environmental > Terrestrial > Soil >...
AAAAAAAGCCGCACAATTCATGGAAATCGTGCGGCTTTTATTGATGATATCTCAGGTCGCGCCGGGTTCAATCGACAACGACATGATCAACCACCCGTGAATCGCCCGAGTTTATGTAATAAACACGCACGTGCGTGCCGGGTTTTACCCCGGTTTGAATCACTTCGCCGTTCTTGTTCACAACATGACCAGGTCCGTTGAGAACATAACTGCCTGGCGTATTCGAACCGTCTTCACGAACAACGAGAGTCTTGGCCGGCTGGTAATTGGCCGCTGATCCTTCGTGGATTGCCGTGATGATCGTTCCCGTTACGGTTACGGGTTGTTCTGTGGCGGCGGTTGTTTGTCTGTTATCTGCCGAACGCGTCTGGGCAAACGCCATCGGCGCAATCAGTGCACCGCAGGCGAGAATAACAATTGTTTTCTTGAACATGATGGCCTCCTTTGTTGTTGCTCACGCTTACGTCCGCTAGACACATCTCCTGAACTCCCCGTTCAACACTCGTTAGGCCGCAGTAGTAACGAATCTGTTACCTTCGGGTTCCCGGCAGCGCTCGCTACGGCAAGCCCAAAGCCACGGTCGGCCGACGGCCGCTACAACCGCGTGATCTGCCATAAATCTAACGGCGGTCCCATTAACTGTTGCCAGCAGGGCATTGCCTGTGGTTGTCTCTGTTAGTCTTGGCCAGAGAATTCAAACCTGTGCGTTTTTTCGTGATGATATCGCTGGCGGCGTTTGTCGTGTGCGGAGTAACTTCGTTCTATACTCATCGCGCGGCTCATGGCAGGACTGCGGAGGAACGGACAGCTTATGCGATCGGGTTGAAAGCGGGAGAGCAAGCGCCGGCGGACGCAATTTTGCCGACGGATGCTGAGTTGAATATGATGGCTCAAAAGTATTTCAAGCAGCAGGGGTCCGGTCACCGGCAGAGTTGGGACGTCGCGTTCGAAAACGGTTACACGGACGGCTTCAAGAAGACACACGGCCACTGAACCGAACGTTGCAGGCAGGTTTCTGTCGGGGGCGTTGGCATCGTCCGCACGCGGCACGGCTTTTTCGGCACGGCACTTCAATCACAAAGCATTTTGAATGAAAATCTCATTGGTAATGTCTAACTTGGCCATCATGACGAAACTCATTGCACTAGTAACGGCGGGACTCTTTGCGGCAGGCACGATGTTCGCGGGCGAACATGGCAACTGCACAAAGCAAGTCGGAAACGAAGCGAAAATGGCGTGTCAGGTCTCGTTGGCCAGCCTTGATCTGACACCGGAGCAAAAAACAAAGATGGACACAGCCATGGAGGAGCATCACAAGGCCGGTTGTTCAGCAGCGAGCGAGGAAAAATATAAGCAGGATGTAAAAGGGATCCTGACCAAGGAGCAATACGCGAAGTTCAAAGCCGAATGCAAGAAGGGCGAAAAAGAAAAGACGCAGACCTGATCGCGGAATTCCCAGTCAGATCAACACATCGCGCCGAGAGTAGTCTCGGCGCGTTCCGCGTACAAGTTAGGGTGCCGCCTTCAAGAAGGGCGTAATCGTAAGTTGAGCTGTCGATAAGTGTTGCAGCCACGCACCTGCGGGTGTTAAAACTGCTTCAGCTGGATATCGTTGACGGCGCATAGCGCCGTGGCTACAGCAAAGCGTAAACATCTGAGCTCGCCATTTGAATCCGCCGCCTTTGCCAGTTCGAAAACCTTTTCCGTGGATTCCTTATTGGATCGTTCTGGCGCTCATTGTTCTCATTGCGCTTGCGCCCATCGGATCGGTCATGGCATGCGCGTCGATAGCTAACGCGCACGGCTGCAAGGTAGACGAAGGCTCGGTGCATCCCTGCATCATTGATGGACAGGATTATGGTCAGCTTCTTTATACTCTCGGGGTGTTAGGTTGGCTGATGCTTGTTACTATTCCTGGCGGCGCTTTCGCATTCGCGATTTGGTTGATCGTGCTCATCCTGCATCGGGAACGCTGGCGAAAGCGGTTCGCTGCTGGAGTTCCTCCTCCAATTCCCTCGCCACCGTGACTAGCGTAGGAATGATCTCAATCGAGAAAAAATTGCGGGCGACTCGCCCGCCTCTACAGTTGGCGACTAATATCTGCCTGAGGCGGACCACTACACACGAAGATTCGTACCAATGAAAGATCTTACCCAGGGTTCGGTCACCGGGCACTTGCTGCATATGTCGGCGTTCCTGGCCGTGAGCATGTTGGTGCAGACCCTCTATTTGCTGGCCGATCTCTATTGGGTAGGACACCTCGGGAAAGAAGCGATCGCTGCGGTAGGTGTCGCGGGCAACATCACTATGATTGTGCTGGCGCTCACCCAAATGCTGGGCGTGGGAACAACCACGTTGATCTCGCAAGCTGCCGGCAGAAAAGATCAGCCCCACGCGGAGCTCGCCTTCAACCAGTCTTTTGTCATGTCGATCGTGATCGCGCTTGCGTTAGGCGTTGTGGGATTCATTCTGCGTCCGGCCTATTGCGATTGGTTGAGCGCAGATGCAGAAACCGCAACACTGGCAAAGGCGTATCTGCTCTGGTTTCTTCCCGGGCTGTTGCTTCAGTTTCCTTTGGTGGCACTGGGCTCGGCCCTGCGCGCGACAGGCATCATCAAACCGGCCGTGGGATTCCAGGTTCTTAGTGTCCTGCTCAACATCGTGCTCGCTCCGTTATTGATTTTCGGAATTGGTCCGTGGCCCAAGCTCGGAGTGACCGGCGCAGCGCTGGCCACGTTCGTTTCCATTCTCGTTGCCAACGCATTGATGGTGATTTATTTCGAAAAGAAGTATCACTATCTGCGTTTTCGTCTTCCGCTGCTTCGCCCCCAAACGAAAATTTGGCGAGGCTTGCTGCGGATCGGTGTCCCGGCGGGCGCGGAGTTTTTGCTGCTCTTTGTCTACATCCTGATCGTTTACGCGATCATCCGAGGTTTCGGACCGGCGGCACAGGCAGGCTTCGGAATCGGCGCACGCGTAATGCAAGCCCTTTTCCTGCCGGTGATGGCGCTCAGCTTTGCTGTTTCACCCGTGGTCGGCCAAAACTTCGGCGGCCGCCGCGCGGATCGAGTCCGGCATTCCGTCTATTCTGCAATTGGCATTGCATCGTTGATGATGCTGGTGCTTACGTTGATCGCGTCCCTCGTGCCCGGGCCGTTGATTCGAATATTCTCGCGGGACCCGCGAGTCATTGCCTTCGGCAGCGAATATCTTCGGATCGTTTCTTTGAATTTCATTTCGGTGGGAATTGTTTTTGTCACTTCCAGCATTTTCCAGGGAATCGGCAACACACTGCCGCCGCTGTTTAGCTCTATGACCCGCCTGATCTTGTTCGCCCTGCCCGCGATGCTGATCTCGCGGATGCCTGGATTTGAAATCAGAGAGTTATGGTATCTATCCGTTGGGTCGATCGTTCTTCAGATGTGCGTGAATCTTCTGCTGCTTCGCCACGAATTGCGAAAGCGACTTCGATTCGACGAACCGGAAAATTTTATTCCCGCGAGCGCGACCGCGTCATAGTTTGCACGTATCCCATTATAGGCGGGCTCTATTCTGTCCGGCCTGAGACGGCGCGATAAGTTGGAACGCCAGCAAGCTGACAAACATGGCGACACAAAGCCAGGCAAGCAAATCGCCCGTTCGCGCGTAAAACGTTTGCTCGCGCGAAACGTTTACCTTTCCAGTAATTGATACAAACCGATCCGGCGCCGTTTCTATTTCAGCGAGGATGCGACCGCGGTTGTCGCTGAGGGTTAACAATCCGTTGCGCGCAGAACGAGCCAGGGCGAAACCATTTTCGACTGCGCGCAGGATGGCCATGCGCGCGTGCAGCCAACGATCCAGATTGAAGTCCCAGGCGGGTACCAGCAGCAGGTTCGCGCCTTCGGCTGCATATTCGCGGCTGAGCTTGGGGAAGTCCATGTCCTTGCAAATTTGCAGTCCCCAACGTCCCGGCGGCTCATCGAGAACGACTCGTTCGTCGCCGGGTTTTTCGGGTTCCACACCTGGCATGAGATGATGCTTATCGTAGTTCGCCTCTAATTTTCCGTCGGCCGAATACAAGCGGGAAGAATTGAAAGAGCCCGGCGGCGTTTTTCGAACCACGCCAAGAACAATTGCGGCGCGCGTCTCAGCGGCGGTCGAAGAATAGAGAGAATCTACTTCCCCCAATGCAGTCTCGCTGATGCGTCCGATCTTTTCGGGTAAAACAACAACCTGCGTTTCGGCTGGAGTAATGCGGCGGATTTCGGAAGCATATTCTCCTAACAACCTTAATGCCTGTTCTTCGGAACCGAGGTAGACGCTCATCGGGACGTCCTTCGCGATGAGTGTCACGGTAACCGATTGACCGGGAGGATTTGATTGCAATCGCCACTTGCCAAAAACAAACACTGCGCAAACGACAAACCCCACTGTGACAGCAACCATGCGACGTTGCCATGGTGCTCCCGCGCCGCTCAATAGAGCTCCCACGGAGGCGGCAAACAGAAATACGATAAAACTGATTCCCCATACACCGGTGATCGCAGCGATTTGGATCAACGGGAGACAATTCATTTGTGTGTAAGCGAGATTTCCCCATGTGCTGTGAGGCGACGTGGTTGCCGTCAGAAATTCGTACGTCACCCAGTAGACGGGCAAAGCAAGCGAGGCGAGGAATAGCGATCCGCGACGAATGAAACCACGCACAAACAGAACGCCCAGGCCAAACACGATAGCAGGAACTACAAAGTAAAGGACGGTGATTCCCGGTGGCAGTTCGATCTCATGCCTGACGTAGCTCCATTGATTGGTCTCGCCAATCAACCATGCAAGCGCACCGAGCAGAAAAGCCGCGCGGCGGCCCAGTCGTGGCGAAATCGCGAGCACTGGAATCGGTGCCAACCAAAGCGTCCACCAAATTGGATGAAGCCCGGTACCGAAATATGCCAACACCGCGGATACGAGACCGGCCGCGGCGACGAGAAAAAGTTTACGAGATCGCATTCGAATATTGACAAGTTGTGGTCGCCTCCGGCTGTTCTGGCAAGACGTGAATTCAAAATGCGAACGCGACGTAGCGAGGGTTGCAAAAGATGTGATGCTCGCCGGAAGGCGGCGAGATAGACTTTATTCAATCCAGATGCGAAAAATCCAAAAACCCGAAAAGCAGCGCAAGGAGTCTTCCACTTGTTAGGTAACCGAACTTCCTGATCGAAGATGAGCGGACAAATCAAAACGCGAGAATTTTCAATTAGCGATTACGACGCGGCGCTTGAGCTGTGGCAACGCGTGGAGGGCCTTGAGATTGCCGAGGGGGATGACAGGGAAGGCGTTTCCCACTTTCTCGCGCGCAACCCTGGGCTGAGCAGGGTGGCGACCGATGGCGCTGCGGTCGTTGGCGTCGTATTGTGCGGCCACGACGGACGCCGCGGATATATTTATCATCTGGCGGTTGATCCTGCTTACCAGGCTCGCGGAGTTGGCAGGCGTTTGATGGATGAATGCCTTGCAGGCTTGCGCGGGGCCGGCCTTAAGCGAGCGCTGATCCTGGTAGCACACGACAATTCGCGCGGCCGAAAATTCTGGCGTGGACACGGTTGGGAGGAAGTCCCTGGGCCGATCGTCATGGGGATTGACCCTTAATCGTAGATTTTAGGTCCACTCGGGAATAAGGGACAACTAGAAATCCATCAAAGGTAAGACTCGCGCACGAACCGGAAAAACACCATACTCTTTCATGATCATGATGTTTCGCCCAGTCGCTTTTCTTCTGTTCGTGACAATTACACTCTCAGTTTCGGGATTTTCCTGGGATGACGATTCGCATTACGTGTCGTTAGGCCCGCGCAACGGCTACTACATCGTGCAACCCGATTCCAAGTTGTTCAGTCAGCTCGGTCTGTGGGAAGCGCCTATTATCGACACCGCAGATCCGCTGCGTCACGGCTACGGCGCGGACGCCCTGGCGTTTCGCTTTAATCAACGTGGTGTCTTGATCGCGCCTCCAGCTTACATCGCGCAGGCCTTGCCTTACGATTTTTATACGCGCCGAATCGGCTCCCTAACTCAAGGCCGCGCGACTACGAAAGATGTAGAGGCGATGTTTGGGCGCAGTCATACTCGAGCTAATCGCCCTGATGGTTTCATGTGGTATTACGCGTTGCCAGTATACAATCCGTTTGAGAATTGGGGCGGCGGGCACCGGTGAGTCGCATGCATACTGGACGATCTCACGGCTCGTCCTAAATTCGTAGCATGCGCCTCGCGATTTTTCTGGCGATCCTATTCGGCGCAAGCGTTTCGGCGATTGCGAGCGCAACGAGCATTCTAAGCCCCGATCATCACCAGACGTTTGCCTACGGCGAAGTGCTTTCGCACCAGCTTTATCTCGAACGTGCGTCCGGCGGACTGGCTGCAAGGATCACCTTTAGCAATTTGCCCTATGTCAGTGACGACGAACCGCGCAGGGATGAATCGTTCGACTTTCGTTTCCCAGATATCAAATTTGATGCAAAACGACGGACGTTTTTCGCAAGCGACCGCGGCGGTCAGACGATCCCAGTGGCGCGATTGCGCGGTGATCTGTTCTTCAGTCGGGTTGATCTGGCACCGGGCGCAAAAATCTATCTGCATAAAAAGAGCGGTCGCGTGACGGCAATTTTGACCGCAACGGACCACCCACGGGCGGGAAGCCAGTGGATCGAGACGGACGACAATTGGTCGCTGCAAAATATTTTGATTGCACTTTTCGGCCAGCCTGCCCCTGGCCTCCCATAACCACTTCTGTGTCTGAGCGATTGCCAAGTGACCCTCGAACGGCGTAGATCGTAATGACGACGTGTGAAGGTAGACGGCCAACATTTTCGAACAATCTGGGTTAAGCCGGACGACGAAGGTGTGGTGCAGCTTATCGATCAGCGTTTTTTGCCGCACCGTTTCGTGATCGAAGAAGTCCGCACCGTCGAGCAGATGGCGACGGCGATTCGCGAAATGCACGTTCGCGGCGCGGGCTTGATCGGTGCAAGCGCGGGATACGGAATGTATCTTGCGGCGATCGAGGCCGCGGAAGTTGACGAGCAGCTGATCAACGCGGCGGCACAACTCAAGGCGACCAGGCCGACAGCGGTAAATCTTTCCTGGGCGGTCGAGCGTCAGCTAAAAAATATCGCCGACGGGAAAAATGCTACAGAGAAGGTCGCGCTTGCTCTCCGCACAGCCAGATCAATTGCGGACGAAGATGCGGAGCATTGCAGAATGATCGGGCAACACGGATTGGAACTCATTCGGGAGATCGCAGGGAAGAAGGCAGGAAGGCCGGTGAATGTGCTCACGCATTGCAACGCAGGATGGCTGGCGTTTGTTGATTACGGTTCTGCTACCGCCCCGATTTATGCGGCCCACGACAGCGAACTGCCGGTTCACGTGTGGGTTGCTGAAACCCGACCGAGAAGTCAGGGTTCCAAACTTACGGCCTGGGAACTGGGCGAACACGGGGTGCCGCATACGATCATCGCAGACAGTGCCTCTGGACACTTGATGCAACGCGACGCGGTAGATTTGGTGATTGTTGGAACCGATCGCACCACTCACACGGGAGATGTTGCGAACAAAATCGGGACATATCTTAAGGCGCTGGCGGCGAAAGATAACGACGTTCCGTTCTATGTGGCGCTGCCTTCATCTTCATTCGACTGGACGTTGCGGGACGGGATAAAAGAAATCCCGATTGAAGAACGTAGCGCGCGAGAGGTGAAGCAAGCCGAGGGCTGGCTCGAAGGACAACAGGTAGAGGTCCACATCGCGCCGGAGAGAAGTCCGGCTGCAAATTATGGATTCGATGTCACGCCGGCACATCTGGTGACCGGATTGATTACGGAGCGGGGCGTGTGTGAAGCGAACGAAAAGGGCATCCACGCGCTTTTCCCGGAGCAGGCGCAGTGAGCGAATACATAAAGTTTTCGTGCGAGTGCGTGTCTGGCGAGATTGCTTCCTTCAGCGGGCTCGCTGAATTAAACGCATATCGACGGAAACTTCTCGATCTCTGTCTAATCGGTGCGTATCCAAATGGTATTGGATTCGGTAACCTCAGCGTCAGGGATGGCGCGACCAAAAATTTTTATATCACCGGTTCTGCGACCGGAGGCATACACGAATTGATCCTGGCAAACTGCGCAAAAGTAGTGGCGTGTGACTTTGAAACGAACCAGGTCCGATACGAAGGCTCTGCGATTCCCTCATCGGAATCGCTCACACACGCCGCAATCTACGAGTCTGATGCAACTGCAGGGGCGGTTGTTCATTGCCACAACTCAAAGTTATGGGCAGCGCTTCTGAATCAAGAGCCGACAACTTCGAAGGCTACTGAGTACGGAACGCCCGAGATGGCGTATGAGGTAATGCAACTCTTCGGGCGTACCGACGCGCAAAGCAGAAAGATCGTTGTCATGGCTGGACACGAAGGAGGCATTCTAACCTTCGGCAGAGACCTTGAGGAGGCATTCGCTGTCCTCATGCGCGCGAGGAAGAAATTTACCCCCGAATCGCCGTAGTGGAGACGGGCCGCACAGGGTCTGCCCCCCGGCGCGCCGGCTCCATTCTCGGCTCGGCGGTTGCCGTTCCGTTGACAGCAATTTCCGTGGACGTACGCTGAACAGCATGCATAAAAAATCTTCGGACTCGAATGGGAAAACGGGTATTTCGCGCCGAACCTTCTTGGGCACAACGCTTGTAACTGGCGCAGCGCTTCTTGCGAGAGGATCGGACGCAATCTTCGCAGCTGAGTCGTCAGCGCCAACCGTCGCTACGAATCCCACCTTCAAGTTGGGCGGCGATCTTACAATCAACCGACTCGGTTTTGGCGCGATGCGCATAACTGGCGAAAGGATTTGGGGTTGGCCGCCCGACCGCGGAAATGCGCTCAAGGTTTTGAAACGGACGGTTGAACTCGGTGTGAACTTGATTGACACAGCGGATGCCTACGGTCCCGAGACAAGCGAACTCCTGATCGCGGAAGCGCTTTATCCTTATCCCAAAGACCTGGTCATTGCGACAAAAGGCGGGTTGACTAGACCGGGTCCGGGCGAGTGGGTGCCGGACGGAAGGGCCGAACATCTCAAACAAGCTGTCGATGGCAGTCTGAAACGACTGCGCCTGGAGCGGATCGATTTGTATCAACTACACCGCATCGATCCCAAAGTGCCCGTGGAGGAATCGCTCGGCGCCATCAAGGAGATGAAAGATGCCGGGAAAATTCGGCACGTCGGACTCTCGAACGTGGAGCCGGAAGAAATCGATCGGGCGCGTAAAATTGTTCCCATCGTCAGTGTGCAGAACCGGTACAACATCGAAGACCGCAAGTCCGAAAATGTTCTGACGTATTGCCAGAAGAATGGCCTTGGGTTCCTGCCGTGGTTCCCCATCGGCGGAACCCGCGGTTTGAAACCTGAGAACGCGCTGAATACGGCGGCGAAAGCTCATGGCGTTAGCGTTTTTCAAGTCGCGCTGGCCTGGTTGTTGGAACGGTCACCGGTGATGCTGCCAATTCCCGGCACGTCGTCACTCGCACATCTGGAAGAAAATGTTGCTGCGGCCAAGCTCAAATTAGCTCCAGAAGAATGGGAAGCGATAAATGCTTTGGCGAGTTAACAGCGATCGTCGCTAACCGCCTTCGTCAGCAGTGCCGCATGACCAGGCGAACCGTCGACTGCAAACAACCGACACCGTCGTACCCGATCGCTTAAGCGAAACAGAATTGTGCAACTCACCCGTCAGTTTGAAAAAGCATTGACTTACGCTACGCGGATCCATGGCGGACAGCTTCGGAAGAAGACGAGAATTCCATATATCGCGCACATCCTCGGTGTCGCTGCGATCGCGATGGAATACGGCGCAAACGAAACGGAAGCCATCGCGGCGTTGCTGCATGATGCAGTCGAGGATTGCGGCGGCGCGAAACGATTGCGCGATATCGAACGAAAGTTTGGTAAAGACGTCGCAAAAATCGTGGAGGGCTGTACTGACACAGACCAAAAACCGAAACCTCCGTGGTTGGAACGAAAAAAAGTCTATGTGGCTCACGTTCGGCACGCGCCGGTCCCGACCAAACTCGTGTCCGCGTCGGACAAACTGCACAACCTTCGCGCAATCCTGATGGATTATCGCAAGGAAGGAGACAAACTCTGGGCTCGATTCAACGGCGGTAAACCAGGCGTACTTTGGTATTACCGCGTGCTCGTCAATGCTTTTAGCGGCAAACGCATTCAACCGCTGGTTCAGGAGCTCGATCGCACGCTGACGGTACTTGAATTGCTGTCGAACAATGGAGCGCAAGTGGAACAGCCACCGGCCAAATGAATTGGTCACGTGAGTTCACGTAGCTGCAATGTCATTCTGAGCGAAGCGAAGAATCTCTGATTATTTGCGAAATCCGGTCTTCAAGCGATAGCCAGAGAAGTTTCGCTTCGCTCGAACATGCCAGGGCCATTTATGCGACGTGTTCCAAACAGCGGATTGCATTTAATTGCCCTGTTCCTCTTATTGTGCATGATAGACAACATTGCGGCTTCCACGCGCTCAGGTGAGATGCGAGTGACATTACTCGGTACGGGGACGCCCTTTCCAACTATTGAGCGATTCGGCTCAGCCATTCTTGTCGAAGTAGCCGGCAAGAGGTTCTTGTTTGATTGTGGCCGCGGTGTCGTAATTCGCCTGACGCAATCCAAAGTCAGTCCGAAAGACATAGACGGCCTCTTTCTCACTCATCTCCACTCCGATCATGTTGTCGCAATCCCGGATCTATGGCTTTCAGGATGGTTTTTGGGACGAACCAAACCGCTTCCGATATGGGGCCCGTCGGGAACTCGCAGCATGGCGGCGCACCTTGTTCAGGCATTCGGTTTTGATATCAGTATTCGTCAGGCTCCCCCCGATCCGCTCCCAGCCAAAGGCGTCGAAATCGATGCGAAAGACATCGAGGAGGGCGAAGTATATAACGATGGTTTAGCGCGAGTCTCCTCATTCCTGGTCGATCACGGAACTGTGAAACCTGCATTTGGATATCGCATTGATTCTGGAGGTCACTCGGTCGTCATTTCCGGAGATACAACCTTTTGTCAGAACCTCGTGGATTTCGCCAGGGGCGCAGATTGCTTGATTCATGCTGCCTGGAGCGCCGGCTGGAAGAACTCCGCGCCGCCGTCTCAGCGTTCAATTGCGTCTGCCGAAGATGCAGGGCGAGTCTTCGCAATTGTGAAACCGAAGCTTGGCGTCGTTTATCACTACAAGGATGAAGAGGGGCTTTCGGATGCGGTGCACAAAGAATACAACGGTCCATTAGTGATCGCCAGGGATCTGATGGTAATCAACGTGGGCAAGACGGTCACCTGGGACGGAAAATCCTCCGTTGGCACGACACCTCATCGTGATAAATCGAAGCGTTGACGAAAGCTGCTAGCCAAAGACGAGCCTCAAGGGTAGCATGGAGTCATGAAATCAAAATACAACTCCGCTAGCAGGTTCTACCTGATTCTTAGTTTCATCTGCGCGGTTTCGCTCGGAACCGCCGCCGCGCAACCCGGTGGGCATTTGGTCGTCATGAGGCCGGCGAACTTTGGATGGAATGTGGCTTTCAATCTTGAGGTCGACGGCAGGCCCGTCGGGAACTTCGTGCAGGGCCGCTACTACCACGCATGGTTGCCAGCTGGGCCGCATGTCTTAACCGTAATGAAGGTACCGCGCACAGGGTTAACCGGGCCCACTTCAACAACAGTGAACATCCAGTCGGGGGAGACCTATCTGTATACTGCGATGTGGGATTCGGATTTCGTTTATCTGCGCCCATCCAGAGTGTGTTTGACCCCTGGAATGCTGTGGCAAATGGGCTGGCCGGCAAGGCCTAACTGTATCGGGTCAACCAACTAGGAGAAATCCAGAAGTTGATGAATGCCGCGCTCGCCCAAAAGCGAGTCCGGAAGGTAGCGCCACGCCATGAAGCCGGGATGCCCCTCCGCCAATACACTTTTTCTGATTCTTGTTCTCATTTGCAAAATCTCGATTGGAACCGCCGATGCTGCCCAGGCCGGTGGTCGTTTGGTCGTTCTGCGGTCGCCGACCTTCGGATGGAACATAGTTCTCAATCTAAAGATCGATGGAAAAACCGTCGCCAATGTTGTCCAGGGCCGCCGGTACGATCACTCTATACCGGCGGGCCGTCATGTGTTAACGGTCGCGGCCGTGCCAAACTCCTACTATTCTTATCCCACATCCACTGCGCTGAATATCCGGCCCGGGCACACGTACGTCTTCAGCGGATCATGGGATGGATCGAATCGCGTCGTTCTCATTCCATCGGCGCTTCCTCCCGGATAGCCCTACTAATTTGAACGATACTTGATCGTTGCGAGCTGCGCTACCATGACTGACCTGGCACGAAACAATGCGCGCTAGGGAAACACGGTTGGTGTAGGCGTAACACTGGGAGTAGCGGTACCAGAAGGAGTAGCAGTAATAATAGGTATTGGGGTCGGGCTTGGGGTTTCCTGGCCCCCTCCTTCGTTCAGCTCGTTTTTATACGTGATAACAAGCGTCGCGCCCGGCACCGGCTCTATTCTCACTACAGCCGGACCAGCGACGACGACCGGGTTATTGATCTCCGGGAAACTTTGCGAATTGATTC
>Ga0066903_100003657_pt1 | contig 12654 bp, 9 predicted proteins | sample PanSoiMetaGPlot1_FD_67491 | JGI IMG/M metagenome (GOLD analysis project Ga0066903, IMG submission 67491) | Tropical forest soil microbial communities from Panama analyzed to predict greenhouse gas emissions - Panama Soil - Plot 1 (version 2) | ecosystem: Environmental > Terrestrial > Soil >...
CGCTTTCCGGCCGAGCGGCTGCACGTCGTGCCCCACGGGCTCCAGCCGGTCGCGGCTCCGCCCGTCCCGGAGCGCCGGCCGGAACCCGCGGTCGAGCTGCTGTTCGTCGGCCGGCTGGAGCGCCGCAAGGGGATCGACACGCTGCTGGAGGCGCTGGTGCCGGCGATGGGCGCGGTGCCCGACCTGGTGGCGACGATCGTCGGCGACCACACCATCCCGGGCCCGGACGGCAGCACGTACCGGGCCGAGTTCGAGGCCGGCCCGGGCCGGGCGCTGGCCGGCCGTGTCCGGTTCGCCGGCCGGGCCGGCGACGCCGAGCTGGCGCGCCACTACGCCGGGTGCGACCTCCTCGTCGTCCCGTCCCGCTACGAGTCGTTCGGGCTGGTCCTGCTGGAGGGGATGATGATGGGCAAGCCCGTCATCGCCGGCGACGCGGGTGGGATGCGGTACATCGTGGAGGACGGCGGCAACGGCTTCCGGTTCCCGCCCGGCGACGCGCCGGCCCTGGCCGTCGCGATCGAGCGGCTGGCGACGCAGCCGGAGCTGCGGGCGCGGTTCGGCATGCGTTCGCGCGAGATCTTCGAGGAGCGCTACACCGCCGACCGGATGGCGGACGCGACGCTTGCCGTGTACCGCGCGGTGTGCGTTCGGTCGGTCCGCTAGAATCGGCCGTGCTCTGAATTGATGGCACCCACCAGCGTCCCCGGGATCTCGTGAAGGAACGGCTCGAGCGCCTCGCCAAGCGGGCCCTCCGTCCCTTCGCCCGGCCTCTGCTCGCCCGCCTCGACCGCAGGGCGCTGCCGTTCCGGCAGGACGTCGACGCGCTGACCCGGCACATGCCGGTCCTCCTCGACACCATCGCGTCGCAGAACGCGTCGTCGCGCGAGTCGCGCCGCGACCAGCTCAAGCTGGAGAACGACCTCAACGACATCCGGCTGCACCTCGAAGGGGACATCCGCAGCCTGCGAGACCGCGTGGAGTTCATCCGCCAGGAGCTGATGTACGAGATGCGGTACGGCGCGAAGCGGCCCGGCAGCGGCGCGGCGCCCGACATCGAGCCGCGGATCGTGGCTCCCGACCGCATCCCGCCGGACGGCAACGTCCGGCTCAACCTCGGCTGCGGGCACATCCCGATCCCCGGCTTCGTCAACGTCGACACGCGCGACCTCGACCACGTGGACGTGGTGGCCGACGTCCGCCGCCTGCCGTTCCCCGCCGGGAGCGTCGCGCAGATCCACTCTGCCCACCTGCTGGAGCACTTCCCGCTGGAGGAGCTGCGCCGGGCGCTGCTGCCCTACTGGTGCTCGCTGCTGAAGCCGGGCGGGCTGCTCACGGCCGTGGTCCCCGACGCGGAGAAGATGATCGCGGAGTACTCGGCCGGCAGGTTCTCGTTCGAGGATTTGCGCCTGGTCACCTTCGGTCAGCAGGAGTACGACCAGGACTTCCACTTCATCATGTTCTCGAAGGAGTCCCTCTGCGAGCTGCTGCGGCAGGCCGGACTGACCAAGGTCCGGGTCGTGGCATCCGGGCGCAGGAACGGGGTTTGCTACGAGATGGAACTCGAGGGCAGGTGGCCCTCCGCGCGGGCGGTCGCAACGGAGTCCGTGGACGCGTCAGCCTCAGGGCGCTGACGTTGACCACGGTCCAACCCCTTCACGTGGCGCTCAGCTCCGGCATATTCGTTCGCCACGACGCCATCTCCAACAGCATCGCCCACAAGCTGCAGGTCCTCTCCGAGCTGGAGGCGGACGGCTGGCCGGTGCGGGCGACGGTGTTCACGCACGGCACCGACAGCCACGATCCGCGCGTCCGGAAGGTCGACACGGTGCAGGACGCGCTCCGGCTCCCGGAGTTCAGCGAGGCCGACGTCCACTTCTTCGAGTTCGGCATCGCCTATCCGCTGTTCAACGCCGTCTTCGTGCTGGACCGGCGCCTGCCGCAGGTCGCCGTCTACCACAACATCACGCCGCCCCACCTGGTGCTCGACCGCCTGGGCCGGACCGCCGTGGAGGCCGCGCTGGTCCAGAAGCACAACCTGGACCGCTTCGACCACGTGTCGTGCGTCAGCGAGATGAACTTCCAGGACCTCCTCAGGTTCGGGATCCCCGCCGAGCGGATGTCGGTGCTGCCGCTCCCGGCCGCGCTCGAAGTGGGCGGTCCGCGGCTGGAGGCGCCGACGGCGCGAGGGAGGGGGCCGGTGCAGCTCCTGTACGTCGGCCGCTTCGTCCACGCCAAGGGCGTGCTCGACCTGCTGGAGGCGGTGCGCCGCCTCCGGGCCAGCGGCGTCGGCCAGTTCCAGGTGACGCTCGCCGGGAACGTGCAGCAGTCGAGCCGCGAGGTCGTCCGGCAGCTCTACCACGCGGAGCGGACGGCGCCCACCAGCGGGGTGGTCCGGGTCGTGGCGACGCCGTCGGTGCCCCAGCTCACGCGCCTGTACGAGCGAGCCGACGCGGTCGTGCTGCCGTCGTACCACGAGGGCTACTGCGTGCCGGTCGTCGAGGCGCTGAGCATGGGCGTCCAGGTGATCGCCTCGGACGCCGGGAACATCCCCAACGTCCTCGGGGGCCTCGGCCCGATGGTCCCCGCAGGGCACGTCGACGCGCTCGCCGACGCGATCGGCAGCTGGATCGGCCGCGTCTTCGCCTACCGCTCGTCGCAGCGCGACCTGCTCCACCCGACGGCCTCTGGCGACATGGCGGACGGCGAGTGGCGCGCGCGGGTGCGCCGCCACGTCGACGGGTTCTCGTTCGCGGCGTACCGGCGCGGCTTCCTCGACCTGCTGCAGCGGGCGCTGTCGATCCGCCCGGAAGGCGCGCCGGCGTGGCTGGCGGACGCGGCCGGAGCGCTCGTCTGACCATGCGGCCACGAGCTACGTCCGGAACCATGGGGTGGCTGCGGTCTGTCCTCAGTGAGTTGAAGCACGAAGACACGAAGGACACGAGGACGCACGAAGGACCAGGTATCGAATTGGCGGGTCGATCTCGCCTGTCTGTTCTTCGTGCGTCTTTGTGCTCTTCGTGCCTTCGTGCTCCAACAGCTCAGGACAGATCGCGCGGCCCGACGTGTTCCGGACAGGACTTCCGGAGACCCGCTTAGGAGAGGCATGGTCCGGCCGGTCTCCGTGGTGGTCAACACGTACAACCGGGCGGACGCCCTGCGGAAGGCACTGGGCTCGCTGCGCCAGCTCGACTACCCGTGCTTCGAGGTGGTCGTCGTCAACGGGCCGTCGTCGGACCGGACCGGGGACGTCCTGGCCGAGTTCGCGGACCAGGTCAAGGTGGTCCGGTGCGAGGACCGCAACCTCTCACGGTCGCGGAACCTGGGCATCGCGAACGCGTCCGGCGAGATCGTCGCGTTCATCGACGACGACGCCTACCCCGATCCGGCCTGGCTCGACGACCTGGTGGCCGGGTTCGACGGCGACGAGGTCGCCGCGGTCGGCGGCCCGGTCTACAACCACACCGGGACGGCGTTCCAGGCGCGCTACAGCGTCGCCACGCGCTTCGGCGAGGCGTGGGTGGACGAGGAGCTCAACCCCACCGAGTACCTCGCGCGGCCGCGTGGCCGCACGTTCCCCTACACGATCGGGACCAACTCCGCGTTCCTCAGGCGGCGGCTGGTGGAGATCGGCGGGTTCGACGAGCAGTTCGACTACTACCTCGACGAGACCGACGTCTGCTGCCGGCTGCTGGACCGCGGCCACCTGGTGAAGCTCGTCGACCGGGGGTTCGTCTACCACAAGTTCCTGGCCAGCGACGTGCGCACCCCGAACCGCGGCATCCGCAACCGCTACAGCATCATCAGGAACATCGTGTACTTCGCGCTCCGCCACGCCGTGCCGGTCAGCTCCTTCTACGAGGTCTGCCAGTCGCTCGTCGCCACCATGGAGAGGAACCGCGCCGACTACCGGTGGAGCATCGAGGCCGGGTACCTCACCGAGGCGGACTACGAGCAGTACCTGCAGGACATCCCGCGGGCGTTCGACGCCGGCCTGGAGGCGTGGCGGACGGGGCCCCGCACGAGGGCCGCGGACTGGTTCGCGGGGGTGGAGACGCGGTTCCTCCCGATGCCCGTGCTGCGCCCGGCCGCCGACAAGCTGCACGTCTGCCTGGTCGCCTTCGGCTATCGGTCCCGCGGCCTGGACGGGTCGGGGCGCAGCGTCGACGCGCTGGCCACCGGCCTGGCCGCCGGCGGGCACGTGGTCCACGTGCTGACCAGGAGCTCGGCGCACTCCACCGTCGACCTCGAGTCGGGCGTGTGGGTGCACCGGGTGGCGCCGCGCGGCCACGAGTCGCTCGTCGACGAGCTGCGGAAGATCCACGACCGCCGGCGCGTCGACGTCGTCCAGCTGCCCAGGCACGGCGCGGAGCAGATCGTGAAGATGCTGCCCGGCGACCTCCTCACGGTCGCCGGGGTTCCCCGGGAGGCGGTGCGCGCCCCGGCCGGCGCCAGACTTGAACGCAACGAGGAGCGAGACGCGGGAACGAACATGGTCGAGAACATCACGCGCTACTACCGCCGCCTGCTCGGCGCCAGGCCGGACGGCACGCCCGTCGAGGAGACGGAGGATCTCGAGGTCATCGCGGCGCCGCGGGGCCCGGACGGCGACGACGCCGCCGCGCCGGACGCCACCCCGGCCGAGGTGCCCGCACCCGCCGCCGCCGTCCCGGAGGACGGAGACGCCGGCGGCGGAAGCTTCGGCGAGCGCGTCCCCGAGAACATCCGCCGCCTGGCCTTCTCGCGGGCCTGGTTCCACCAGGTGGACCTCGGTCACGGAATCGTCAGCCCCGGCATCGACGACTCGCCGGCCAAGCTCCAGCGGCTGGGGCTGCCGGCCTCGTTCCGGGGCAGCTCGGTCATCGACGTGGGCGCGTACGACGGCTTCTTCTCCTTCGAGGCCGAGCGGCGGGGCGCCGACCGCGTGGTCGCCGCCGACCACTTCTGCTGGACGCTCGACGGCATGTGCGACGGGAGGGGGTTCGACATCGCGCACTGGGCCCTCCGCAGCCGCGTGGAGAAGCGCCTGATCAAGGTCGAGGACCTGAGCCCCGAGACCGTGGGCACGTTCGACTACGTGCTCTTCCTCGGCGTCCTCTACCACTCGCAGGACCCGCTGCGGTACCTCCGCAACGTCCACAGCATCTGCGCACGGACCGCGATCGTCGAGACGCACGTCGACGGGATCGACTACGACCGCCCGATGATGGTGTTCTACCCGGGCGCGATCCTCAACCGCGACCCGTCCAACTTCTGGGGCCCGAACCTGGCCTGCGTGCAGGAGATGCTGCTCGAGGTCGGCTTCAAGCGCGCCGAGCTGCTGGGCCACTATGGCGACCGAGCGGTCTTCCACGCTCACCGCTGACGGGCGGGACCTGCAGCGTTCCGCGGCGGCGGCCCCGGCGGCGGCCGCCGGTGACGCGTCCGTCGTGCGCGACGTCGCCGTCCAGGCCGCCCTCATCTGGCTCAGCACCCGCGCCGTCCTCGCGTTCTTCACCTACTTCGCGGTCATCCTCGACAACCCCGCGCTGCGAACGGGGACGCTGAGCACGGGCATCCCGTCGCCCGTCAGGCTGATCGACGCCTGGGCGCAGTGGGACGTGCCCGGCCTGCTCAACGTGGCCCGCAACGGCTACACGACGCCGCTCTTCACCGTCTGGTTCCCGCTCCACCCGCTGCTGACGAGGGCCGTCGCGACGGTGCTCGGGCAGGCCGGCAGGCCAGTCGGGGGCGGGTGGGAGCTCTCGGGCCTGCTGGTCTCCAACCTCGCCCTGCTGGGCGCGTTCGTCGCGCTGGCGGTGCTCACCTACCGCGAGACCGGGAGCCGGACGGCGGCGTGGCTCGCTCCCCTGGTGCTGTCGGCGTACCCCTACGCGTTCTTCCTCAGCGCCCCGTACGCCGACCCGCTGTTCCTCGCGCTCGCGCTCGCGGCCGTGCTCGCGGCGCGGCAGGGCCGGTGGGCGCTCGCCGGCGGTGCCGCCTTCCTGGCGGCGCTGACCAGGACCACCGCCGTGATCCTGGTCCTCCCGCTGGTGTGGGAGCTCGGGCGCCAGTGTGGGTGGTGGGTGACGGGCTCGTGGCGCGGCCTGCGCGACGTCCGCGCGGTGGTGGGCCGGCTCCCGGCGGCCGCGGCCGCCGGGCTGGCCGTCCCCGCCGGGATCGGCGCGTACATGGCCTACCTCTGGATCACGAAGGGCAGCCCGACCGCGTTCCTCGCCGCCGAGAAGGAGACCTGGACGCGGCAGCTCTCCCCGCCCTGGTGGACCCTCCTCGCGCAGGTCCACCGGCTGGTCCGTGAGGCGCCGTGGAGCTACTGGCAGCTCCTGCTCGGGATCGACCTGGTGCTGTTCCTCCTGATGGGGCTGCTCACCCTCCTGTTCGCCCGGCGCCTGCCGTTCTCGTTCACCCTGTTCATGGGCGGGCTGCTGCTCCTGTGCGTGCTCTGGCCGCCGGTGGGTCCCGGGTGGCCGGACCTGCTGACCAGCACGGCGCGCTACCTCACCGTCTCGTTCCCGGTCTTCATCGGCCTGGCGCGGGTCGTCTCCGGCCGCCCGGCGCTCGGAGCCGCGGTCCTGGGCGGCGGCGCGATGGTCCAGGCCGCGATCGCCGCGTTCTACCTGAGCGGCGGGTGGATCGGTTGACGGCAGCCACCAGGGACGAGTACCTGGCCCGCGTCCTCGAGCCCGGCCTGGTGGAGCGGGCGGGAGGCGCGGTGACGGACCCGGCGGTGTCGGTCGCCGACCCGGTCGTGGCCTCGTACGAGTCGGCGTTCGCCGAGGCGATCGCCGGCGGAGGCTCGATCTACGAGCCCATGTCGCCGATCGTCCAGGCCGCCCACGACCGGCGCATCGAGCTGCTGGACGGCCTGCCGGTCGGGGACCTCGACGAGAGCGTGTGCGTGGACTTCGGGGTCGGCAGCTGGGGCTTCGCGTGCGTGTACCCACGGCTCCAGCGCTGCGGCTTCGCGGTGGGCCTCGACATCTCGGCGGGGGCGGTGCGCGAGTCCGACCGGCTGTCCCGGAGCCAGCCGTGGCCATACGGGGACCGGTTCGTCTACCTCCAGTCGCGCGGGGACCGGCTCGGCCTCCGCGACGGGAGCGTCGACGTGTTCTTCACCGGCGAGTGCATCGAGCACGTCGAGAACACGGACGCGTTCCTCGACGAGATCCACCGCGTGCTCCGGCCCGGCGGGTCGCTGATCCTCACGACGCCCAACGCGGACGCCTACCTCTACCGCGTCCAGGGCGAGCAGTACGGGGTGGGCCCCGAGCACCTCGCGCTGATGTCGTACGCAGAGCTGCTGCGGCGCCTGGAGCCGGGATTCGAGGTGGTGGCCGCGCACGGCTTCAACAGCTCGCTGCACCGGAGCGTCGACGGGCTGATCGCCGACCCGGAGGTGGCAGGGCGCTGGGCGGCGATGTTCGACGACCGGCCCGACCTGGCCTCCGGCCTCGTGGTCATGGCCCGCCCGCGGCCCGAGCACCGGCCGGCCCGGTACCTCCGGACGGTCGCGCGGCACGACCACCGCGGCTTCCGGCGCCACGGCACCTGGGACGTGGCGTCGCTCCACCGGTCGATCACCGGCCTGCGGGCCGTCGACGGCGCGCACGCCAGGCTCGAGTGCGCCGTCGACGGCGACGGCGTGATCCTGGAGTTCTGGTGCCACGACTGGAGCGGGCGCGCGCTCGTCACCGCCGGCGGCCTGGAGCGGGAGGTCGAGCTCTACGAGCCGGTCGGCGGCTTCCGCCGCGTCCAGATCGACGGCCTGCCCGCGGGGCCGCAGCGCCTGCGCATCCGGGGGCTGCCGGAGCGCCATCCGCGCAGCGTCAGCAACGAGGTGATCCTCTACCAGCTCCTGGTCTACCGGCGGGTGTAGGCGGCCGCGGCGGTGCCGTCGGGCTCGGCCGCCTCCCAGGCGCCGCCGAGCTGCACCAGGCCGGTCCGGCCGGCGACGTCCGTCACGGAGAACCGGGCCGCGTTCCGGACCCAATCGTAGTGGACCGAGGTCAGCCCGGACGTGGCGGCGATGTCGAGCAGGTACATCCCGTCCATCAGGCCGAGCTGGTCGATCGCGTAGGAGAGCGAGAAGCGGTCGCCGGCGGCCAGCTCCGGCACGCGGAAGCGCTCGAGCTGCGTGTTGGTCCCGCCGATCACCGTGCCGTCGGTGCGGCGCACCATGACCCCGACGACGAGGTCGGCGACCGGCTCGCGGCCCTCCAGCTCCAGGTGGAGGCGCATGGGCGATCCCGTCTCGAAGTGCCGGCCCCGCTCGCCGGTCCCGCCGTCGAGGACGACCTTGCGGAAGCGGACGGCGCCGGTTCCCCAGCGCTGGATGGTCAGGTCCGAGCCGGCGCCGTCGGTCTCGCCCTCGGCCAGCGGCTCCACGTCGTCGAGGCCGCTCTCCTCGCCAGCCCGGCGCCGGTAGACGCCGGTGACGTCCGCCGGGGCGCCCTCCGTGACGACGCGGCCACTGTCGATCAGGAGCGCGCGGTCGCAGTGCATCTCGACGCCCGTCAGGTCGTGGGTGACCAGGACGACCGTCTTGCCCTCGCGCTTGTAGCGCGCGAAGACCTCGAAGCACTTGGTCTGGAAGCGCGCGTCGCCGACCGCGAGGACCTCGTCCATGAGCAGGATGGCGGCGTCGGCCTGGATGGCGACGGTGAACGCGAGCCGGACCTGCTGCCCGGAGGAGAAGTTCTTCAGCTTCGCGTCGGCGAACTGCTCCAGCTCCGCGAAGTGCAGGATCCCGTCCATCCGCCGCTTGAGCTCCGGCCGGGACAGGCCGAGGATCGCGCCGTTGACGAGGACGTTCTCCCTCGCCGTGAGCTCGGGGTTGAACCCCACGCCGAGCTCGAGGAACGGCGAGACCGGACCGTTCAGCACCACCGATCCCCGGGTCGCCCGGTAGATCCCGGCGAGGATCTTCAGCAGGGTGCTCTTGCCGGAGCCGTTGGCGCCGATGATGCCGAGGAACTGGCCGGCCGAGACCTCGAAGGACACGTCGTCCACGGCGAGCAGCTCGCGGTACCGCGAGGTCGAGATCGGGTGCGAGACGCGGTACTTGAGGGTGGTGCTCCGGTCCATCGGGATCCGGAACCGCTTGGTCACGTTGCGGACGGAGATCGCGCTGCTCACAGGCTCTCCGCGAAGTAGGGCGCCAGCCGCCGGAACAGCAGGAGGCCGACCGCGAAGCACGCGACCGACAGGGCCACGGAGGCGGCGTACAGCCGGCCGCCGGTGATCGTCACCGACCACGCGGCCGCCGGCGTGACGAGCGCGTGGCGGAGGTCCTCGATGGTCTGGGCGAGCGGGTTGGCGTAGTAGAGCTGGCCGAGGTCGACGGGGAGCGGGAGGGGGACGTGCGTGCTCAGCACCCGCTTGGCCGGGAACAGCACCCCGCAGACGTAGATGAGGAGCTGGGAGACGATCTCCCAGACGTGGCCGACGTCGCGGAAGAAGACGAACACCGAGGCGAGGATCATCCCGACGCCCAGGGAGAGCAGGTACAGCTCGACCAGGAGCGGCGGCACCGCCAGCATCTGCCAGCCCGGCGTCAGCTTGCCGGCGACCAGGGCCACGACCATGACCAGCGTCATGTTGATCAGGAACGTGAAGAGCGCGGTGACGCTCGTCGCGATGACGAGCGCGGAGAGCGGGAACGTCGCCTTCCGGATCAGGTGGCCGTTGCCGGCGATGGACCCGAGGCCGGCCGACGTGCACTCGACGAAGAAGTTGAAGATGACGACGGCGAGCAGGAGCTGGAGCCCGAAGTCGTCCTGCGTCTGGTGGAAGAGCTGGACGAAGATCACGTACAGCACGCCGAAGTAGGCGAGCGGCTTGGCCAGGGACCACACGTATCCCAGCGCCGAGCCCGTGTACTTCAGCTTGAAGTTCGTGATCGACAGCTCGCGGACCAGGCTCCAGTACCGCGCGGCGCCGGTGAGACCGCCGCGTCCGGTCGCGGCCGTCCAGGTGGCCGACGTCACCGTGGCTGCCCCGAGTGGCGGCCCCGCTCCTGCTGGGCGAGGTACTCGCGGATCTCGTTGACCCGGGCGGCCAGCGGCGCCAGCTCCCACCTGGTCAGGCGGTCGACGGCGCGCTTCACCTGCGCGCGGAGCCCCCGACCCTCGGGGGGCGCGGCCAGGACGACGGGCGGGGGCAGCGCCGGGCCACCGTGCCGCGACGATTCGGGCGCGACCGTCCCCGGCTCGTACCGCTCGCGGAGCGCGGCGGCGCGGCGGTGCACGATCTCCAGGGCGCCGTCGTAGGAGAGCGCCTCGGCAGCCTGCGGCTGGAGCGCCGGCTCCGAGAGGGGGACGCCGGCCAGCTCGGCCATCGCGGCGGCCAGCTCGTCGTCGTCGTGGACGACCCTCGTCGAGGCGTCGGCCTGGTCGCCGAGGCCGCCGGCGTCAGAGACCACGGCCGGCCGGCCGTAGAGCTTGGCCCGCTCCAGCACCCCCGACGACCAGATGTCGCGATAGGGGAGGACCAGCGCGTCACAGGCCACGATCCACCGGTCGAACAGCTCGTCGCTGACGTAGCCCTCGTGCAGCCTGACGCCCGGGACCTCGGCGGCCAGGCGCCGCAGCAGCTCGACGTGGGACTCCACGTCCGGGCTGTGGACCCGGATGGAGCCGACGACGTCGAGCCGGACGTGGCCGGCGCCCAGCCTGGCCAGCGCCCGCACGCCGCGGTCGAAGCCCTTGTGCGGCTGCAGGAACCCGATGCTGAGGAAGTGGAAGTCGCCCTCGCGGAGGCCGAGCTCCCGGCGGGCGCGCTCGCGGTCGGGATCGGCCCGCCGCAGGAACGACGCCCCGTGGCCGAGCAGCGCGATGCGGTCCGCGCTCACGCCGGTCGCCTCGACGAGCTGCCGCCGCTCCCACTCGGTGTGGACCGAGGTGGTGTGGGGCAGGGTGAGCAGCGTCCGCCACATGGCCCGGCCGATCCGTCCCCGCACGTCCGTGCGGCCCACCAGCGAGCGGTAGGGCGCCTCGTGGACGACCAGCTCGACCCGCCTGCCGAGGCCGAAGAGCAGCGCCACGGCCGGCCAGTGGCGGATGAACTGGTCGCGCCGCATGGTCCGGAACAGCAGGTCCGGGAAGAACTCGACCACCGTGCGGTCGGCGCGGCGTGAGAGCGCCAGCACCCGCAGCACGCCGCGGACCGTGCGCGCGCAGTCGGCCGAGTACCGGGCCGCGGACGGCTGGGGGGAGACGACGTCCACGTCGTGGCCCTCCCTGCGCAGCGTGGCCGCCACCTGGACGGTGTAGCTGGCGATCCCGCAGCGGTCGGGCGGGTAGGGCGACACGATCAGGACCTTCACGTCCACTCCTCGATCGCGCGCTCGACGCGGGCGAGCACGTCGGGCCAGCGGTAGTTCCCGAGGACGTACTCGCGGCCGCGGCAGGCCATCGCGGTCCTGGTCTCGGGCCGGTCCAGCAGGAGCCGGACGGATTCCGCGAACTCGTACCGGTCGCGGTAGGGGAGGCCGGCCCCGGAGCGCTCGCAGTGCCAGGCGACCACCGCGCCGGCGGCGTTGGCCAGGACGGGCGTGCCGGCCAGCCACGCCTCCATGATCGTGCGGGAGAAGCTCTCGCGGGCTGACGGCTGCACGTACACGGTCGCGGCCGCCATCGCGTCGGACCGCTCCTGGTCGGACACGTAGCCGACGTCGATCACCCGGACGTTCGGCGGCACCGCGCCGATCTCGCCCACGCCGCACGTGACCAGCGGGACCGGGCGCGGGAGGTGCGAGTTCGCGAAGTCCAGGTGGCGGAGCAGCTCCGGCCACGCCTTGCCCCACTCCCTCCGGCCGGCGAAGAGCAGGAAGTCGCCCTGGATGCCGTGCCGGGCGCGGAACCCCTCCGGGTCGTACGACGCCGGCGGGTGGACGCCGGAGCCGATGAGCGCCGTCCGCGGCGGCAGGTCGAAGATGCGCCCCGCGAGCTCGCGCTCGGGCTCGGTCTGGAACAGGATCCCCCGGCTGCCCTCGAACGTGGGCTTGAACAGCTCCAGCCGGGCCTCCGGCTCGTCGTGGAGGCAGGGGACGAGGATCGAGCGCTCCGGCGCGATCTCCGCACAGGCGAACGTCGTCCAGAACAGGTACGGCGCGAAGAGGATGGCGCGGTAGTCGCCCGCGTGGTCGACCAGGAACTCGTGCATCCCCGGCACCCTGACCCCGGCGTTCATCCACCGGTACTGGTCGGCGAGCGGCACCGGCGCGCCCGTCCCGATGCGGTTGCCGATGCGGTTGCGCGCCCTCCGGTCCGTGCCGACCACGGTGCGGAACCGGGTGACGCACATCCCGTCCTCCTGGGACGTGCCCTCGGGCAGCTCGTTCTTCCAGGTGTAGAGGTCGCGCGCCGCGCTGGTGACGACGTCGACGTCCCAGCCGCGATCGCGAAGCCCATGCCCCAGCTCGCCCATCATCAGCTCCGCGCCACCGGCGACGGCATCCCCGAACCGATTGCAAACGAGTGCCAGACGACGGCCCGGGCCGCTCCCGTTACTGCTCATGAGGCCGTGGCGATTCTACCCAGTACGGGAGCCGCACTTCGGGGATGGGCGTCGTGAAGGAGTTTGATGGCGAGCCGCCGGGGATGGATCATCTGATCGAGGTTAAGCACGAAGACACGAAGGTCACGAAGGTCACGAAGA
>Ga0066903_100003659_pt1 | contig 12654 bp, 16 predicted proteins | sample PanSoiMetaGPlot1_FD_67491 | JGI IMG/M metagenome (GOLD analysis project Ga0066903, IMG submission 67491) | Tropical forest soil microbial communities from Panama analyzed to predict greenhouse gas emissions - Panama Soil - Plot 1 (version 2) | ecosystem: Environmental > Terrestrial > Soil >...
CAAATCCCGTTCCACACAAACCATCGGATTCATTGTGAAGATTAAAAGCACCTTCTATCAGTTTTTCTTGTTTGTTCCGCGCCAGGATTGGGCGACCAACCGTGAGCAATATCTCGCCCTGTTTAAGAGTCTGCGTATTGGCTCCTGACCAAACGCGGGAAGCGGGCGATGGCAGCTATTGGCTCCGAGCGGACGTTCGCCCGACCGGCCGGCCGCGGCGACGCTGCTTGCTGTCAGGACCAACGCAAGAATAGGATGTCTCCATCGATCTAGGCGACGTACCATTGTGTTGCTCCTCCGTGTCCAGGCCGATGTTGGGGGAGCGATCCAGGGCGGCGACGCACACTGAATTTCGCGCCAGCGATCTCGGCTTGGTTCTGTTGCGCGCCCGACGTTATTGCCTGCGCACGGGCATTCTGGTCATATCCTCGTTATTCTTACCTGCGGGTCGCGTGAACAACGTGTCTACGTTCGTGAACAACGTGTCTACGTTTGGATCTAGCTCTTTCGCTTTGGCGATATCGGCATTGCCTCCGGCATCGTCGCCCTTTTCCAACTTTGCGAGTCCACGAAAAAGATACGCTAGGCCAAGATTGGCATCGAGCCGGATCGCCTCGTCGAAGTCGGCGAACGCGCGATCGTAGTCGGCTTTGGCGTAATAGGTGCCCCCGCGGCCCAAGTAGGCGCCTGGGGACGTGGGATCGATCTGAATCGCTTCATCAAAGTCGGCGATGGCACGCTCATAGTCGCCTTTGTCAGAGTAGGTGAGCCCCCGGTTCGCGTAGGCATCTGCAAACTTGGGATCGAGCCGGATCGCCTCGTCGAAGTCCGCGATGGCGCGATCATCGTCGCCTATGTCGGCGTATGTGAGGCCCCGGTTAAGGTAGGCCATGGCGTATTTTGGATCGAGCTGGATCGCCATGTTGCAATCGGCAAGGGCGCGCTCACTCTCGCCCCTGTCGCCGTAGGCCCAGCAGCGGTTGTTGTAGGCAAAGACATATTTTGGATCGAGTCTGATCGCCTCGTCGAAGTCGGCGATAGCACGGTCAATGTCGCCCTTGTAACGGTAGGCGAAGCCCCGGGCGTTGTAGGCCCTGGCGAAATTGGGATCGATCCGGATCGCTTCTGTGTGATTCTCGATAGCTCGCTCGAGGTCTCCGTTAAGGCGGTGCGCGATTCCCCGGTTGCGGTAGGCCTCGGCATCGTGGGGGTCGAGCCGGATCGCGTCATTGAGGTCAGCTATTGCGCGGCTAGAGTCGCCCTTGTCCTTGTATGCGGCACCGCGGTTGCCGTATGCGGCGGCGAGCTCATTGCCTTGCAACCGGCCGGAATCGATCGCACGCGTGCAGGCTGCGATCCTTTCGTCGGCGCTTCCGTTCAGGCATTGATCCGCGTCGTTGGCAATGGCCCACGACAGCGACCTCGAGGCCACCACCGCGCAACACACGACAACCGAAATAGGTAGCACCGAAAACCGCATGTCCCACCCCGCTTTCAGCTAGTCCAGCATCACTTTTCGCTGGTAATACGCCCACAATAGCGGGAACAGCCGCGGATTGAACGTCGCTTCGGCGCCGTCGCGCGCCTCGTCCTCGCTCATGGCGATGGCGCCGCCCATGATCTCGGCCTGAAGCTGGATCTGCGCGTTCTCCTCCATGAAGGTACAGGCGAACAACGCCTCCTCCACGCTTGCGCCCACCACGACGCTGCCGTGGCCGCGCATCTGGGCGCAGCGATGCTGGCCGAGCGTGCGCGACAAGTCGGCGGCCTGCGCGTCGTTCACGACCAGGCGCGGATTGTTCCAGGTCGGCACGCCGGCGCACAGGAACGAGCCGTGCAGGAACACCGGCTTGATGTCCTTGCCGGCGATCCCGAGCGCGCGGGCATGCGGTGCGTGCAAGTGCACGACGCACATGGCGTCGGGCCGGTCGCGGTGGACCTGCGTGTGGATGCGCCACTCCAGCGGGATCAATCCACCGGGATGCTCGATGATGGTGCCGTCGATGCTGTAGACGAACATGTGCTCCGGGCGCACCACGGTCTTGTCGGTCGAGGCGCCCGGGCTGATGAAGCACCTGTCCGTACCGGGCACGCGCACCGACACATGGCCGAACATCCCGATCGTGCCCTGGAAATTGAGAATTCGCGTCAGCGTCGCAGCCTTCTCACGCAGCACCGCCTCGTCGTTCATGAGTCGAATTCCACCGTCCGCTCGAAAGGGATTGATGACGCCGCCCCGCCTATTCGGTCCTCGCCAGGCCTGCGCGCTGAATCAAACTGCCCCAGCGATCGATCTCCGCCGCCAGGAATTTCTGCAACTCGGCCGGCGGAGCGCTGTCCACCGGGATGGTGCCGATCCGGACCATCACATCGCGAATCTCGGGCATTACGGCGACCGCCTTGAGCTCGGCGTGCAACCGATCAATCACCGGTTTGGGCGTTGCCGACGGCGCGCAGATCATGGTCCAGCCGACGGCATCGAAGCCCGGCACTGCGGCCTCTGCGATCGTCGGCACCTCGGGCAATGCCGGGACGCGTGCGGTCGAGCTCACGCCGAGCGCGCGCACGCTGCCGGCCTGGATATGGCCGACCACGCTGCCCGCGTCCGCAAACATCAGCGTAACGTGGCCCGCCATCACGTCGTTGAGCGCGGGCGGCGCACCGCGATAGGCAACGCCGCTCATCTTGGTCCCGGTCATGCTCTGAAACAGCTCGGCGGCGAGAAAGATGGCCGCGCCCGCGCCGCTATGGGCGAATGTGATCTCGCCGGGCTTCTGCTTGAGCCATGCGATCAATTCCGGAACCGATTTGGCCGGCACACCGGGATGGACCACCAGCGCAAGCGGCGTCCGGAACAGAAGCGCAGTCGACTGCAGATCCTTGAGCGTATCGAACGTCATGCTCTTGACCAGCGTGGGATTGGCGGCAAGCGAGCTTGCCGCCGCCAGCAGCGTGTGACCGTCCGGCAGCGCGTTGGCGACAGCGGCGGCGGCAATGTTCCCACCGGCACCGACGCGGTTCTCGATCACGACCGGCTGGCCAAGCCGCTCCTGAAGTTTGGGAGCCATTGCCCGCACCACGATGTCGGTGCTGCCGCCGGGTGGGAAAGAGACAACGAAAGTGATCGGCCCGGTCGGGAATTCTTGTCCGAAGCCGCGCCCACCAAGTGCGAACAGCCCTGCCAGCGCGAACACAATCAGAACGGCACGTCGTGCGATCATGGTTCGTTTCTTCCGATGCCAGGAAGGCTATATGCACCATCCGCGAGGCGTAGGTCGCAGTGCTGCACGCCGTAAGCGCAGGCACGCGGCACTTTGTCTGGACGCGATATTGGGGCCAATGGTGGACCTCCGAAGATGAGCGGTTGTGGCCCATCGCGTCGGCTTGCGGCAGTGAGCACTTCGGTTGCCTTTAGAGCGAAGCGGGCGGCTATTCAGCGGACCTTATGACGACACGGCCTCGCTAGAATTCCTCCGGGCAGGGGTCGACGACCGCCCAGAGGTCGGGCCCGTTCTTGAGCTTCTTCATCTGCGTGGTAAGCCCGCCGTTGCGGTTGATCCAATCGCGGGCGGGCGGCGGGTAGTAGGACACGAGGTCGGCCGTCCCCGCGTAGCTCGTGACCTTAAAGCCGAAGGTCTCAGTATAGGCGAGGTGGAATCCGAGGCTCGCCTTCGGGGTGACGCAGACGCGGTTGAGCGGCACGATGCCCAGCACCAGCGTGCAGGCGGAATTGCAGATGCCGTCGATGATCACACGTTCGCCACGATCCCTGATCTTGGCGTATTTGGCCTTGTAGTCGCTGACCGTGCCCCCGAAATCGCGCGTGATTCGATAGTCCGCGGCGGCGGCAGAACTCCACAAGACAAGCAGAATGAACGCTAAACGCCGCATTATCCCCCCGATTGCGACAGTGCAGGTATTGCTAGCCGCTGCGGCAAAACTTTGATGGCGGTGAAAGTTGTCCCCCGGCCGGGTTGCTTGCCGCCGCGGCAAAGCCTTGATCGCCCGTGAAAGTTGTCCGCGCCCGGTTGGTATTTCGTTAAGGGTCGCCTCACTTTGCGGCCCCAATTCCTTGCGCCCGCCCGTTTCCCCTGATTCAATTTTTGCGTTCAAGCGGCTGGTTCGACTTTCCACAAGACTGTCTCGCAGGTTGCAGGTCACCTATGCCGCCCTTCTCGCGGTGAGTTGATTGGGGCGTCACAGTCGCGACAAGCCACTGCGGTGCAGTCGGTCCAAACACTGGAATGGAGAGGAGGGGATCATGGCTGTGATCATGATCAAGTGCCCTTCTAAGGGAAATCCGATATCCACCGGCATCGAAGTCGCCGACGTGGAGCAGCTTCCGATCGTGGTCGCGAAGACCGTGTGTCCGTCTTGCGGCCGCGTGCACAAGTGGACGAAGCACGATACGTGGCTTGCCGATGGCGGCGAGTACTATCGAAAGGTCACGGCCTATTAGCCGATGTCGCGGACGCGCGCCCGCTCCGGATCTGATCCGGGGCGGGCTCGCGATTCAAAGACGCTGCATTTGTTGCGCTAGCGCTCGAGCGCCCGCATGGACCTACTCAATGAGCCGGGACCGGCAGGTCCCCCGGGGCCGGCACGCCGCCCTAGGCCTTCGGTTGCGGCACGATCCTGATATAGGGCTTTGGCGCTTTCCAGCCCTGCGGGTACTGCTTCTTGGCCTCCTCGTCGGAGACCGAGCCGGAGATGATCACGTCCTCGCCGTTCTTCCAGTTCACCGGCGTCGACACCTTGTGCTTGGACGTGAGCTGGAGCGAGTCGATCACCCGCAGCACCTCGTCGAAATTTCGCCCGGTCGTCATCGGATAAACCAGGATCAGCTTGATCTTCTTGTCCGGCCCGATCACGAAGACGTTGCGCACCGTTTGATTGTCGGCAGGCGTGCGTTTGGACGGATCGCCCGAGGTGCTCGCTGGCAGCATCCCGTAGAGCTTCGACACGTTGAAGTCGCTGTCGGCGATGATCGGATAGTTCGGGGCGAAGCCCTGTGTCTCCTGGATGTCCTTGGCCCAGCCGACATGCTTATCGACCGGATCGACTGACAGGCCGATGATCTTGACCCCGCGTTTGTCGAATTCCGGCTTGATCTTGGCCATGTAGCCGAGTTCGGTCGTGCAAACCGGCGTGAAGTCCTTCGGGTGCGAGAACAGGACCGTCCAATGATTCCCGATCCAGTCATGGAACTTGATCTTGCCTTCGGTCGTCTGCGCCTCGAAATCCGGGGCCGTATCGTTGATTGCAAGTGTCATTGCGCACCTCTCCTCGCGCCTAAAATTACCACTCGGCTAAAATATAGGTCATTGCGGGGGTGCCATCCAGTAACGCCGCGTGCAATGCACAAAAAGCATCGTTTGGGGCGGCTCTCGGAGAATCAATGAGCGGCGCGGCGCTCGCCCAGCGGAAGATCGTTCCGGTGGCGGGCCCAGTGGCTCGGTCGCCCTTTGCGCGCACGAGGTGCCGAGCGGTGGTGTCCGGTTGTGGAGTACCGGCCGCCGGCTGGCAAATTCGGCCGTCGAGTCAATGCGAAGCCCTAACTTTGCCACGACGGCGCCGTGACCAGGTCGTGCTCGCGCGTCAACGTTTCTTTGAACCGAATCACCGATTGTCGCGACCAAGATTGGTATGGGAACCGCGCGTCCCCGGGGGCGTTTCCTCACCGTTGCACCCGCCGCATTTTTGGTTGCCTGAGAAGTCCCGGTAACGGGACCTGGAGAGCGTTCAATGGTTGTGTGCTCTGAGCTGTCAGCAGCTGATCTCGATGCGCTGAAGGAGGCGATCGCCCGCTCACCGATCATGTTGCGACACCTTGCCCTGGCAGAGCGCCTCGCCGACTGGCAGGTGACGCGTATGGCGCCGGACGTGGACGAGGTCGTTCTGGCGTGGCTTGCGAGCCACACGCTCCGCCGCCCACCCGCCGCGCTGCTGTAGACGCCGGCAAACTCCGAGTTCAACCGCCGGCCGGACTTCCGGCGGGCTTTTGCATACATTGACTTTTCGACCGGCGCGCCGCAAAGCCACGATCAGTTCGAGGCAAGCGCGGCATGTTCAAGCGCATCCTGATCGCCAATCGCGGCGAGATCGCCTGCCGGATCATCAGGACCGCGCGGCGCATGGGGATCGCCACCGTCGCGGTCTATTCCGAGGCCGACGAAGACGCGCTACATGTCGCAATGGCCGATACGGCGGTTGCGATCGGCCCGCCAGAGGCGGCGCAAAGCTATCTCGCGATCGACAAGATCGTCGAAGCCTGCGCGCGCACCGGCGCCGAAGCGGTGCATCCGGGCTACGGCTTCCTCTCCGAACGCGCCGCCTTCGCGGAGGCGCTGGCGAAGGCCGGCATCGTGTTTATCGGGCCCAATCCGCAGGCGATCGCCGCCATGGGCGACAAGATCGCGGCCAAGACCGCGGCGGCGAAGGCCAAGGTCTCGACCGTGCCCGGCCATCTCGGCACGATCGACGACGACGCGCATGCGGTGCGCATCGCCGACGCGATTGGCTATCCGGTGATGATCAAGGCTTCGGCTGGCGGCGGCGGCAAGGGCATGCGCATCGCGCACAGCCGCGCCGAGGTCGCCGAAGGTTTTGCCCGCGCGCGCTCGGAGGCGAAATCTGCCTTCGGCGATGAGCGGGTGTTCATTGAGAAGTTCATCGTCGATCCCCGTCACATCGAGATCCAGGTGCTCGGCGACCGGCACGGCCACGTCATTCATCTCGGCGAGCGTGAATGCTCGATCCAGCGCCGCAACCAGAAGATCGTCGAGGAATCGCCGTCGCCGCTGATCGACCCGGTCACCCGCGCCGCCATGGGCACGCAGGCGGTCGCGCTGGCCAAGGCGGTCGGCTACGATTCCGCCGGCACCGTCGAGTTCGTCGTCGGCCAGGACAAGCGCTTCTATTTCCTCGAGATGAACACGCGGCTGCAGGTCGAGCATCCGGTGACCGAGCTCGTGACCGGCATCGATCTGGTCGAACAGATGATCCGCATCGCCGCAGGCGAGCTATTGGCGCTCAAGCAAGCCGACGTGGCGCTCAGCGGCTGGGCGGTCGAGACCCGCGTCTATGCCGAGGATCCCTACCGCAATTTCCTGCCCTCGACAGGCCGGCTCACGCGCTATCGGCCGCCGTCCGAAACGAGGAGCGACAGTCTGACCGTGCGCAACGATACCGGCGTGGAGGAGGGGAGCGAAATCTCGGTCTACTACGATCCGATGATCGCCAAGCTCGTGACCCACGCGCCGACGCGCGCGCAGGCGATCGCCGCTCAGGCCGACGCGCTCGACGCCTTCACCATCGAGGGCATCCGCCACAACATCCCGTTCCTCGCCGCGCTGATGCAGCACAAGCGTTGGCGCGAGGGCGCGCTTTCGACCGCTTTCATTGCCGAGGAATACCCGCAAGGCTTCCGCCCGCTCGTGCCGGAAGGCGACACCGCGCAGGTCGTGGCCGCCGTGACCGCGGCGATCGACCACGTGCTCGGCGAGCGCAAGCGCCGCATCTCCGGCCAGCGCGCAGGCCAAGCCGTGGTGCGCGAGCGCAAGCGCGTGGTCCGCCTGGGCGACCGCGAGATCGTGCTCGACATTGCCCGCGATGGCGAGGCCATCGCGATCCGCTTCGCCGGCGGCCGCAAACCGCACCTGCTCGCCTCGGCGTGGAAGCCGGGCGACGCGCTGTGGTCGGGAACGTTCGACGGCCGCCCGGTATCGGTGCAGGTGCGCCCGGCGCTCAACGGCTTCGGGCTCGCCCACCGCGGCGTCGAGGTCATGGCTTACGTCTATACCGAGCGCGAGGCCGCGGCGGCGCGGCTGATGCCGTTGCAGAGCCTGGCCGACACCGGCAAGTCAGTGCGCTGTCCGATGCCGGGGCTGGTGCGCTCGATCGCCGTCAAGGAAGGGCAGGAGGTCAAGGCCGGCGAGCCGCTCGCGGTGGTCGAGGCGATGAAGATGGAGAACGTCCTGCGCGCCGACCGTGACGGCGTGGTAAAGAAGATCCGGGCGCGGCCGGGCGACAGCCTCGCGGTCGATGCGGTGATCCTGGAGTTCGCGTAACGGGGGAGGATGTGATGCGGCATCTGAGGTTCGGTCGACGACCTTATTGGTTTGCTGTCATAACGCTGATCGTGCTGAAGTTCGGTGGCGTAATGGTCATGCTTTCTGCGCCGCAGACGTATGGCATCCTGCATCATGTCGATACGGCCCTTGTTATTGTGCTGGCGCTGGTCGTGGGCGGACGCTTTGCCGATATCGGATGGCCTCGTTGGTTCGGTATCACGATGGTATTTCTGATCACGCTTGTCCTTCCATTGGCGCTTTTCTTTGCACAGCCGAGGATTCCCGCGCGCGGTCAAAGTCCTCTCGATGTGTTGCCTGACCTGGCCTGGATTTCGACCGTGCTGCTGGCGATCCTGCTGATAGTGGCCGGCATCAAACGGAGCGCTTCCGACTTCGCAGCCGACGAGACTGGAGGAACGGGCGCGGGCTATGACAATCGTAAAGAGCCGACTTTTCCGTAGCGCGATCCCTGCCAGCCGAGGCGCGTCCCGGTGACGGCCTTGCGGTCGACGCGCTGACTTTCGCGTTCGCGTGACACCGGTGCCGGAGCGGAGCGGCCGTGCCGCTCATGCACGGGCGTTTGCGTGATGAAATCCGCTTCGCGCCATGCCACGATAAGCGGATGGGCTCTCTGTTCTTCTCCCCGCACGGGCGGATTGCCCGCAAGCCGTTCGCGATCGGCGCCGCCGTCGTCTATCTGCTGATCGTTGCCTCGCAACTGCTGCTGTCTGCGCCGCTGACGGCGCGCGCCAATGTTATCCCGTTCGCGCTCGCGCAGGGACTTCTCGCCTTCGCCTGGTACGCGCTCCATGGGAAACGCCTGCGCGACGCCGGCCGTGCCACCGGCGCTGCGCTCGCGATCGCGGTCCTCTATGCGATGTCGGTCGTGCTGTTCATCCTCCTGCTCGAGCTCGTGATCGGCCCGGGCAACGGAGGCGCCGACGGCAAGGAGGGCGGCCTGTTGACCTCGCTCTTGGTGTGGATCGCGCTCGGCGCAGTGCTTGCCGGCATGCAGGCGATGGACCTGTTCCTCTATCTGGCGATCGTGATCGCGGTGCTGATCCTGCTGCCGTTCGTGATCGCGCTGGGCTTCTCGATCTGGCTCGCGACGCGCCCCTCGGCGCCCGTGCCGCCGTGACGCTCCACTTCGCCTATGGCTCGAACATGAGCCGCGCGCTGATGGGCGCGCGCTGCCCGGGCGCGACCGCGCTCGGCGTTGCTACGCTGCCGGGCTGGCGTTTCATGGTCAACGTCGACGGCGTCGGCTCGCTCGCGCCGCAGCCCGGCCGTCTCACCTATGGCGTACTCTGGCGCCTGACCCCGCGCGACCTCGCCGCCATCAACGCCTACGAGGCTGTCGACACCGAGCTCTATCTGCGCCGTACCCTGCCGGTGCGGCTCGGCGCCCGTCAGGCGGCGGCGCTCGTATACCTGGCGCGGCGGCGCGGGGAGGGGGTGGCGCGCCCGGGCTATATTAGCCTCGTGGTCGAGGCCGCGCGCGAGTGGCAGCTTCCGCCAGCCTACATACGTTCGCTCCAGCGGCTGTCGCCGTCGCGCTGGCGTGGCGCCAGGGCCAAGGACACCGGGGAACTGGGATGAACGATGCGCTCGTGATCCGCCACGTCATGATCCGCGGCCGTGTCCAGCGCGTGGGCTACAGGGCGTGGACCGAATACACCGCGCTCGAGCAGGGCCTCGAAGGCTGGGTGCGCAATCGCAGGGATGGCGCGGTCGAGGCGGTGTTCGCGGGTCCGGCCGCCGCGGTCGAGGAGATGATCGCGGCTTGCCGGGACGGCCCCCGGGGGTCGCGCGTCGATGCCGTCGAACAGCGTGAGGGCACGGTCGGTGATCTTGCGCTGCGCCGTCCCGGCGAGCTGTTCTCGGTGGTGTCGACGGTGTAGCAGCCACGCCGCGATGAGACGACGATGAAACGGATTCGCCGCGGCCTTAGGATTGGCATCTGGCTCACGCTTGCCGGCATCTCGGCATTGGCCTTCTACGACCGCTACTGGCGTTGGCGCGATTGCTTCAACGAGCTCGGCCGCTGCTACGACGCGCAGAGCAGGTACGTCTTCGTCGAGGGGGCAGGCTTCGTTTGGAGCAGCCTGACCGTACTGTTTCTCGTCCTGGCGGCGTTCGCTTGGCGCAGGGCGAGGCGCTCCTGAAGCAACTCGCCCGCGTCGCGGTCCTACCGCCGCACCGCCGCGCGCACCCGCTCCAGCACCTCCGGAGCGACGTTGCGTGTCCCCGCAATGAACGCCTGCAATGCCGCGCCGTCGAGCGGGCCGAACTCGGCGTGGGTCTTGCGAAGGTCGGCGAGGAATTCGCCATCGCGGAGCATGTCCTGGAACGCCACGCGCAGCGCGGCGATGCGCTCGGGTGGAACGCGCGGTGTGGTCAGGATCGAGCGGCCGACCGCGCCGACGCTCGCGACGATCGCCAGCACCGCCCGATCCTCCGCGCCGTCGGCGAGCTCGATCAAGTCCGGCACGTTGGTGAGCTCGGGCAGGCGCTGCGGCGCACACACCACCAGCATGTTGACCTTGTTCTGTGCGAGCCAACTTGGAAACGACGATTTGAGCGTGGTCAGCGAGGTATGCGCGCCGCCGGTCTCGCCGCGCTCCATGGCCAGCAGCATCTCGGTGTGCCGATAGCCGGGGACGACGCTGAACCGCGTCCCGATCAGGCTGTTGAGCACCGCGGGATAGAGGATCGTGCCCGAGGCCGGGCCGGTCGCGCCGAGCGGCGCCGCGACGCGTCGCGCGTCGGCGATCGTCTTCACGCCGCTCGTCCACCAGGTCACGATCACGTCGACGCTCGGGGCCAAGCGCCCGATCCAGTTGAAGTCGGTCGCCCGAAAGCGCACGTCGTTGCCGCCGAGCACGTCGGCGAGCACGTTCTCCTGCACCGGCATGCCGAGCACGCTGCCGTCCTGCGGCGCCTTTTCGTAGAGATAATTGGCCGCCCGCAGGCCGCCGGCGCCGGGCATGTTCTGCACGATCACGGCGGGGCGGCCGGGAATCCACTTGCCGATTTGGCGAGCGATGAGCCGGGTATGCAGATCATAGCTGCCGCCGGGATCGGCGGGCACGATCATGCTCAGGGTCTTGCCGCGGTAGAAATCCGCGACCGCCTCCGCCCCCGCCGGCGAGGAGGCCGTCGCCGCCGACAGGACCAGCGGAGCCCAGCCCCAACACCAGCGCGAAGCGTAGGCCTGGCGGCGCTTCATGGTCCTCCTCGCGGTCCGCTTTGCGCTACGTTCCACGATTGGAACTGGCGGGCAAGGGCCCTCTGGCCGTCCGCGATCGGAATGCGATCCTGGCAACTGCGTGCGTACGGCCGCGAACATTGCGTTCGCGGCGGGCGGTCACCATGTGCGGATCAACCAAGGAGGACACGTGACCACGACCTATCATCAGCGCGGCTTCGAGTTGCGCGGCCGCTATTCCCGGCGCGAGCGGATCGAGCGGCTCGACTGGCTCGCGATGCTGCTCGACACGGCGCTCGTCATCCCGGGTACCAATGTGCGCTTCGGCCTTGATGCGCTCATCGGTCTCGTTCCGGGCATCGGCGACGCTATCACCACCGCGGTGTCGCTGTTCATCGTGCATGAAGCCTACCAGCTTGGCGCGCCGGGGCACCTGATCGCCCGCATGCTCGGCAACGTGGCGATCGACGGATTGTTCGGCAGCGTTCCGGTCGTGGGCGACGCGTTCGACGTCGTGTGGCGCGCCAATGTGCGCAACGTGCGGCTCTTGCGGGAGTGGCTGACCCGGGAAGATCTCCTATGAACGGCGCGTCGAAGTCGATCACCGTCTCCATCCCACACCGGCTCGGGCAGGCGGAGGCGCTGCACCGCATCAAGGCCGGGCTCGGCAACGTGCGGGCGAACTACGGCACGCTACTGGCGATCGAGGAAGAGGTCTGGGCCGGCAACCGGCTGACCTTCCGGGTGCGCTCGATGGGCCAAGCCGCCGCCGGCACGATCGATGTAGAGGAAGATCGGGTATTGCTGGATGTCACGCTGCCCTGGCTGCTCGGCGTCCTCGCGGAGAAGATCGTGCCGACGATCCGCAAGCAGGGGACGCTGATGCTGGAGAAGAAGCCGTAGCCGCTTGGGTCTTGCCCTGTGCAGCCTGGCGCGATTTGACGCGGCTGCTGCTGGCCGCGCGATCGTGTAATCTCGCGCCGTCGGAAACAGGGCAGGCAACACCGTGACCAAACCCATGCTGTTCGCGGCCGCTCTCCTCGCGGTCGTCCTCGCCGGGTCCTCGGCCGCGCGCGCCGAGAGCGCCGAGGATTTCTTCCGCGGCAAGCAGATCTCGCTCATCATCGGCTACAACCCGGGCGGCACCTACGACCTCTATTCTCGCCTCGCCGCGAGCGTGCTGCCGCGCTACATCCCGGGCAATCCCACCATCATCCCGAAGAACATGCCCGGCGTCGCGAGCGTCAAGGCCGCGAACTTCCTCGCCAACCAGGCGTCCAAGGACGGCCTCACGATCGGCATGATCGGCCAGCAGCTCGCGTTGACGCAGGCGCTGCGCGACCCGTCGGTCGAATACGACATGCGCGCGTTCCA
>Ga0066903_100003660_pt1 | contig 12651 bp, 14 predicted proteins | sample PanSoiMetaGPlot1_FD_67491 | JGI IMG/M metagenome (GOLD analysis project Ga0066903, IMG submission 67491) | Tropical forest soil microbial communities from Panama analyzed to predict greenhouse gas emissions - Panama Soil - Plot 1 (version 2) | ecosystem: Environmental > Terrestrial > Soil >...
GGACGCCGTCCTGATGCCCGCCTACCTCGCCGTCGTTCCGATGTACATGCCGCTCGACGCCGCTACGCCAAAGGAGGCCACCAAGGCGATGCCCCTTGTCGAGGCGATCGAGCAGCGGGCGACCGCCCAGGGGATCCCGGTCGACTCCCGGATCGAGCGCGGGCGCTCCTACAAGCACGCGCTGCTGAGGTTGCTGGAAGAAGAGGAGTTCGACCGCGTTGTCGTGCCTGCCAGCGCATTGGCGCACGGCGGGTTCTCCGGAGAAGACCTTGTGTGGCTGCTTGAGCAGGCACCCGCCGAGGTCGTGATCCTGCGTCCCGCTAAGGACGACACCCGGGTGGTGTCTGGAGCGCGGAACAATGGACGCCCCGCCCGCCTACTGGCGGCGGAGCCTTGAGGAACGAACGCGGCGCGGCTACGGGGAGATAGAACCCAATGCGAGCGTGCGCATGACGTCACGAGGTGGGTCACAGCGAGAGCCCTAGACAGTCGCTCGGGTGCCTAGGGCTTCTTAGGCTTCGGCCGATTCGCCTCGAATCCGTCGAACAGCGCCTTCAGGCCTCGCTCGAAGCGGCGATCGTTGGCCTTTCCGGAGAAACTCTCCATAACGCGTTGCATCCCGGTCGCCAGGTCCCCACGGAAGAGCTTGCTCGAGTTTGGGTACTCGCCAGTCGCGAGCTCAGACTCGAAGAACGCGATACCCGACTCCGCCATGTTCGGATCTCCCTGGTCGTCATACATCTGCTGCAACACCTCGCGAAGTGTGAATCCGAAGACGTAGTCCTCGACTAGGCCGATCAGCTCGAGCCGGTCGCGCGTCGGTACCTGCAACTTCCGGACAGCCTCAAGGGACTGCTCGAATTGCCTCAGCCCATTCGGCCCCGATTGCGCCGGCTGGCTCATCGCCCCAAAGATCCATGGGTGCCGCTTGAAGGTCTCGCGTGTTGTGCGGGCACGTCTGGTCAGCGCCACGCGCCAGTCCCCTGAGAGCGCCTCGTCGGGGAGGATCAACTCTCCGATCACGGCGTCCCACATCAACGAGAGCAGCTCATCCTTGTTCCGGACGTAGTGGTAGAGCGTCATCGTCCCCGCATCGAGCTCGCGCGCAATGCGCCGCATCGACAGCGCGTCGAATCCCTCGGCGTCGGCTATGGCCAGCGCCGCCGCCCCGATCTGCCCCCGTGATAGGCCCGCCCGTCGCGCCCCAGGTTCCTCGCGTCTCCAGATGATCTCTTCGGGACGGTCCGCCTTCGCGGCGCCGCGGCGGCGGGTGGATGCGCGCGTCTTCCGGGATTGAGGCCGCTTCTCGCGTGGCGACATGTCGTACAGCGTACTGCTAGAGTGTGGACGTACACTGTACTACTACGACGTACGAGGTACGACATGAGAGACCAAAACGCAATCGTCGCCAGCGGGTTGAGCAAGCGATACGGGGACGTCTGGGCGCTGCGCGACGTCAATTTCTCGGTCCCCACCGGATCGGTCCTGGGATTGCTCGGCCACAACGGTGCGGGCAAGACCACCGCGATCCGAATCCTGACCACGCTCGCAGAGCCCACGGAGGGATCCGCGACAGTCGCCGGCTTCGACGTCGCAAGCGACGGCGCTCGCGTACGGGAGAGCATCGGCGTAACCGGCCAGCAGGCAACGGTCGACGATCTGCTCACTGCCCGCGCGAACCTGGAGCTGGTCGGGCACCTGTATCACCTGCCCCGGACCGAGGCGCGGCGCCGGGCCGACGAGCTGCTCGTCCTGCTCGGACTAGCCGATGTCGGGGACCAGCTGGTCAAGACGTTCTCGGGCGGAATGCGCAGAAGGCTCGACCTGGCGGCCAGCCTGGTCGCGGATCCTCCAGTCCTCTTTCTGGACGAGCCGACGACCGGCCTCGACCCGGAAGCACGGAACGGGCTCTGGAAGCTGCTCCGTGAGCTCGTCGGGCGAGGAACCACGCTGCTCCTCACCACGCAATATCTGGAGGAGGCCGATCAGCTCGCCGACTCAGTCGTGGTTTTGGACCACGGCCGGATCGCAGCGGAGGGATCGCCTGGCGAGCTGAAGGCACGGATCGGCGGAGAGCGGATCGTCGTCAACCTCGCCGACGCCTCCGAACTCAGCCCGGCTGGGCAGGCCCTCGAGTATTTCGCGGATGGCCCAATCGACCGCGACACTGACGAGTCGATCGTGACCGCGCCAGTCCGCCGGGGGACCCGGCTCGTCGAGGTCGTACGCGCCCTCGACCACGCTGGGATCGACGCAGCCGATCTGCACCGACGCGAACCGACGCTCGACGACGTCTTCTTCGCCCTGACTGGCTCCAGCGGACGGGATGAAGCAGACCAAAGCAATAGCGATCTCGAGGAGGTGGCCGCCTGATGGAGGCAAGCACCCAGACAACCGTTTCTGCACTGCACACCCAGCTGCGCTGGCTGGTCTCGGACAGCGCCGCGATCGCCAGCCGGAGCCTGGCCCACATCCGGCAGACCCCGGAGAAGCTCCTCGACGTCACGTTGCAGCCGTTGATGTTCGTGCTGCTCTTCTCGTTTCTCTTCGGGGGAGCAATCCACGTCGCGGGCGGCAGCTACCGCGAGTACGTGGTGGGTGGGATCCTGATCCAGACGATCTTCTTCGGGATCTTCGGACCCGCCAGTGCGGTGGCGACCGATCTGAAGGAGGGGGTGCTGGAGCGGTTTCGCTCGCTACCGATGTCGCGGCCAGCCTTTCTGTTCGGCCATCTCGGCGCCGCGTTCGCAGCGATGATGGTCGCGCTGGTCCTGATGACGGGCAGCGGCCTGGTCGTCGGATGGCGAATCGACGCAGGCGTTGCCAGCGCTGTCGCAGGCTACGGCCTGCTGTTGCTGCTGGTGACCGTCGCACTGTGGCTCGGGATGCTCGTCGGGATCGCGGCCCGCTCGCCTGATGCGGTCACAGGTCTGGCATTCGTCGTGCTATTCCCAGTGACGTTCGTCTCCAGCGTGTTCGTCGGCATCGGCACCATGCCGGATGGCATCAGGCAGTTTGCCGAGTGGAACCCGATCAGCGCGATGGCTGCTGGCGTGCGGACGCTGTTCGGCAACCCGACCGCGGTTCCGGACCACGCCGTATGGCCGCTAGCTCACCCGGTGCTCGCATCGGTCATCTGGTCGGTGATCATCCTGGCGGTGGTAATCCCGGTGACGATGCGCCTCTATCGCAAGCGGACAGCGGGCTAGCGGAACGTCATTTCGCGATCAGCGTTGGAGCCCCGTACCGGCCCAGTCCTCGCACCGGTCCTCCGCCGGCTCACGGCTGGCTCGGGCAGCCCACCGGACGACTTCTGCTTTCGCGTGAAAGCAGAACTGGCGTTGAGCCAGCGGACCGACCTACGGACTGCTTTCAGATTGCGCGCCCACCACCGTCGTCGCGCAATCGCCGCGGAAGTTGATGACGATTCCAACCTGCGCCATCGGCGTGCCACCGTTGCCGGGACGCATCGCCTGGATGTGGGCCATCTCGAACGGATTCGGCCGGTCGTAGACGATGATGCTGTGGGTCTGGCCCGGCCCCAGAGAGAGGCCGGTCGTCTGCGCGCTACCGCCGGGATCAGCGAACACCAACTGTCCTTGCGGCGTGGTGTTCTTGTAATTGATGATGATGCCGCCCCGGCCGCAGGCCGCGGTGAGGTTGCCGACCCCGGGGACGCCGAGGACGGTCCGAGCCTTCTGCAAACCCGTGACGGCGTTAAAGCCCGCCGGCGCCCCGTTGATGATGATCGCCGAAGCAGTCCCGCCGCCGACGGCTACCAGCAGCGCGACTGAGGCGGCGATGTTGGCGAAGGTGAGCTTCGACCGAAATCGCTGACGCATGTGAGACCTCCTCACTCGGGCGGAGGCCGAAGGCGTCGGCAGGCCCTTCCTTGGTCGAGTCGGCGGGTTCGGCTATCCGCCGATGTGAGGCGAGCGTCTCATTCGAGGCCAGCCGGGTCAAGGGACCAACACTTCTGCTTTCGCGTGAAGGCGACACTTCTGCTTTTCGCGCAAAGCAGAAGTGGACGTCCCGTTGATCAGGCCCGCGCAGGGCCGACTCCCTCGAGGATCCTGCCGCAGCGCAGACGACCATGCGCCCGCTGGTCGGGTGGTTCACGCCTAGGTAAGAACTCTGTCAATCCGTCGAGCGGGCCTTGCATTCACAAGGCCCGCCGATTTAGGATCGGCGCATCGAGGGGACGCGGCAACAGGTACGGCGTGCTCGAGTACGGTGGCACAAGCCGACCCTCTCGCTGGTTGCGCTCTTCGTGTTGTGCCTCATTCCGGCAGCCGCCTCGGCTGACCGCTACGTCTACGTCAGCCACGGTTTCCCGGGGACCGGTTCCGAGAACATCGCCGCGCTCCACATCAACTCCGACGGCTCGCTGACTCCGGTGTCGGGATCGCCGTTCCCGGCAGGGGGCACCGTCACAGAGGGCCTGACGATGACCCCGGATGCCCAGCACCTCTACGTCGCTGAGTTTGGGACCAACAACATCGCCGGCTTCAACATCCGTTCTGACGGCGGCCTCGCCGCAGCGCCGAACTCGCCCTATGGCCCCGCGCCGACGGCCCTGGGGGTGATCCCTGATCCAAACGGCGGCCACGTCTGGGTCTGGAACCACAACAACGACACGATCGGGAGCTGGAACGTCGCATCGGATGGATCGCTCAACCAGATCTCGGGCTCGCCGATTCCGATCCCGGGTGGCCTCCATAACCCGTTTGCCGGCTCCGTGACACCGGACGGCCGCAACGTCTTCGTTCCCAATGAGAACTCGAACCAGATCGGCGGCATCTCCACCGACGAGGTCACGGCCTACGACACCGGGTCCGATGGCAGCCTCGGTGCGCACCAGAGCATCGCCTCCGGAAACCCCTCCCCGAACGGCAGCAACCCGTTCGGATCCGGGATCACGCCCGACGGGCAGTTCTATTACGTCTCCAACCCGGAGGACGGTCCGAACGGGACGCTTCAGGGCTACTCGGTCTCGGCGGGCGGCTTCCTTACCCCGCTGCCGGGCTTCCCGAAGAACGTCGCGCCCGGAAACCACCCGCTGAACATCGCGATCTCTCCCGACGGCCAGCACCTCTACGTGGCGACGCGGATCAGCAGTTCGGTCAACGCCTATGACATCGGCTCCGACGGATCGCTGACCTCGATCCCCGGCTCCCCCTTCGCCACCGACGGCATGAACGGAAAGGCCCTGGCGTTCACCCCTGACGGCAAGCGCCTCTACGTCTCCAACAGCCTCTCCGACAACGTCACCGGCTTCAACGTCGCCTCTGACGGCTCGCTGACCCTGATCCCAGGTTCGCCCTGGTCCACCGGCGGCACGGCCCCTGATCTCGAGTCGATCGCGATCACCCCGAATCAGCCGCCGACGGCCGCCTTCAGCGTCAAGTCGAAGCCGAAGAAGAAGTCGGCGAAGTTCGACGGGTCGAGCTCGACCGACTCCGATGGCACCGTCGGCACATACGCCTGGGACTTCGGCGACGGAACGACGAAGCAGACGAGCGGTGCCGCGACGCGCCACAAGTACGACAAGCCGGGGCGATATCTCGTCACCCTCACCGACACCGACAACGAAGGGTGCTCGACCAACCGGATCTTCACCGGCAAGGCGACCCTCTGCAACGGGTCAGTCGCAGCACAGACCAATCTGCACGTGATCGCGCGCAAGCTGACGATCAAGTTCAAGAACCGGAAGCAGAAGTTCAAGGGCAAGCTCAAGGCCGAGAAGAAGCTCTGCCGCCAACAGACCGTCAAGGTCTTCCGCAAGCGCAAGGGCGACGACAAGATCATCGGCAGCGACAAGACCAACTCTGCGGGCAAGTGGTCGCTGAAGGCTTCGGGTGCGAGCGGCAAGTTCTATGTCCAGGCAAAGCAGAAGGCCCAGCCGAGCGGAGCTCCCTGCCTGGCCAGCAAGTCGAAGGCAAAGAAGGTCGGCTAGGGCGTGCCATCAAGCGCCGGCCGTCGCGCCCTGCGGCGATGGTGGTGGATAGGGGGGACCCTGGCGGCCATGCTGGCCGTCTCGGCGCCTGCGAGCGCCCACGTCTACTGGACAAACCAGGGCACCGACAGCATCGGACGCGCCCGCCTGAACGGCGATGTGGCAATCCGGAACTTCATTCCGACTGCCCAACCGTCCCGCGGCCTGGCCATCGACGGGCAGCATGTGTACTGGGCCCAAGGCGGGGCCCAGGGGAGCATCGGCCGGGCGCGACTGAACGGAACCGCCCGCGACCAGAGCTTCATCGCCACTGGCGCGAACCCTCGCGGGGTGGCTCTCGACAGCTTCGGGATCTACTTCTCGCACGTCGTCGGCGGCGCGGGGGCGATCGCCCGCTCGAGCCTCGACGGCTCCTACGTCAACCCGATGTTCATCGGCACATCGGGTCCACCGTGTGGAGTCGCCGTCGATCCGGACAAGATCTGGTGGGCGAACTCGACAAACCCGGGGACGATCGGCCGCGCCCACGGGCCACTGGACGTCGAGCCGCATTTCATCACCGCCGGCGGCAATCCATGCGGCGTCGCGGTGACCGGCACCCACGTCTACTGGGCGAATCACAGCGGCAACTCGATCGGGCGAGCGAGCCGCGACGGCACTCACGTTCGCCAGAATTTCGTGCCTGCGCAGGGGGCCTGCGGCGTCGCGGTCAACGGCTCACGCATCTACTGGACCAGCACGGCCACGAATTCGATCGGCACCGCGAGGCTGGATGGAACCCGTGCCAATCAGAGCCTGATCAGGAACGTGAGCAGCCCGTGCGGGGTCGCCGTCGATCCGACGGCAGCCGCGTCGCCGAAGGCCTACACGTATCCCAGGACCAGGATCGGCACGAAGGGACAGATCCACGCCTTCTTCATCCGGAACACATCGAGTTCCGTCCTCGACGTTCGTCGAGTCAGCATCGTCGGACCAGCGGCCTCCGATTTCAAGAAGACCGGAGATGGATGCACCGCCGTGAACGCTGCGGCCGGCGGCGGGTGCCTCATCAACGTCCGCTTCTCGCCGACCGCGCCAGGTAACCGTCGGGCGACGATCAAGGTGATCAGCAACGCCAGCAACTCGCCGATCTCAATCACGCTCAGGGGGTCCGCGACCTCTCCATAGGCAAGGGCAACCCGGCTGCTCAGGCGGGACTGGACTGGGCTGGGCCGCGGGGGGGCGGGCAGACGCATTACTTCTGCTTTCGCGTGAAAGCGACAACGACGGCGCCCGGCCGTATGAGGCTTCAGCCACCTTCCTGCTGTCCGTGGCGGGTTTTCCCACAGGCTGCCCGCGCAGCGCTACCATCCTGCGCTCGTTCGTCACATTTATTACATATGGCGCCTGAGGGGAGGTCGAGCATGAAGCTCTCGGTGAATGGACTCAGGACCCAGGGTTGAGGGGCGACAATGGCCATCCATTGCCCCGTGTGCGGCTGGAGATTCGGCAGCGAGAAGTCGCTGCAACGGCACCTGTCGGCGCACCACACCGAGGCCGAGCAGCACGCCGCCTGCGAGCCGCAGGCATCGCCGGCGCCCGAACCGCCGCCTGACTCGCGTCCCGGCTGGTATCAGCTCCCAAGCGGGAAGGGGGTCTATTTTGATGGAAGCGAGTGGGTCGGATGGGCATCGTCTGAGCCCGAACCGGAGCCGCGACGGGTAGGTGGCCTTGCGCTCGTCCTCAGCTACGTCGCGGCGGTGTTGTTGCCGATCGTCGGATTCTTCGCGGGCATCTGGCTGGTGGCCCGGCGCCGAAGCGAGCACGGCATCGTCGTGATCCTGATCGCGATCGTGATCGGCGCCGCAGGAGTACTTCCGGTGCTCCTGTCCTCGCACGATTCCGGCGGCACGTCCTCGCCCCACGCTCATTCGGTGGGAGGCATCATGAAGTGCGCAAGGGGTCAGGTCGAGCCTGGCAGTACTCGGCTGAACGAGTGCATTGATCAATACCTCGTCCGCTGACCACGCTTCTGCTTTTCGCGTAAAGCAGAAGTGAGAGCTACTCCCGCAGCCCGGCGGCTTCGAGGGCACCCTCCCGCGTCCCGAAGGCCTGGAACCGGACCATCCTTCCGTCGTCGCGGTGCGTGGAGAGTGCCCACCAGACCTCGTCGATCTCAAGCCCGTGCAGTTTCCCCTTCATTCGCAGGACGGTGACCACCCGATCACCGCGGTCGAGAAATTCCTGCGGCTCCGTGTGGATCTCATCCCAGACGGCGAGGAAGTCAGCCGCCCAGCGGCGGAAGCCGGCGAAGCCCGTGTGATGTGGCCCCCAAGGATGCCCTCCCGGATCGGGAACCATTCGAGCTTCGGATCAAAGAACTCGCCGAGGGCGGAGTCGGGCAACCGATCCGCAACCTCGTCGGCCTCGATCCGCCCTTCAAACGTCTTGACGAACGCATAGAACCGCCGAGCCAGCTCCACGTTCTCCCGCGACATCGCCTACTCCGAAAGCCCGGCGGCTTCGAGGGCTTGCTCCCGAGTCGGGAAGTAGGTCACCCGTACGACCTTTCCTTCACGAAGGGTGTAGGTCCAGGTCACGCGGGCCTCGACCTCGATTCCGTCGCGTCCCGTGGTGCGGGACGTCCACGGGACGACCACGTGCTCACCCGCTTCTATGAACTCCTCCGGCTCGATCTGCCAGGACTCCCAGTGCTCGCCGAAGTCCGACCAGAGTTCCTGCACCTGATCGCCCCGATAGACGCCACTGTCGGGGCCGACGCCACGAGACAGGTCCATCTCGAAGTCCGGAGACGCGTCTTTGAGGGCGCCATCCCAATCCCCCTTATTGAACGCCTCGATGCCGGCCCGCACGATCTCCACGTTCTCCCGCGACATCGTCTACTCCGAAAGCCCAGCGGCTTCGAGGGCACCCAGCGCGTCGAGCGCACCATGCCGATCAGCGCCGAACGCGGCGTCGACACGCACGATCAGCCCATTGCGGAAGGTGTAGCGAACGGTCCCCCAGGAGTCCAGCCTGATCCCGCTCGCCGCACCCTCGCCCCAAATCCGGGCGACCATGAGGACCTGGTCACGTCCTTCCTCGATCACCTCCTCGATCTCGCCGTCCCACTCCTTCCAGGCCTCGTTCCAGACCTCCATTGCGCGGAAGTGGCCCTCAGGGCCGTAGTAGACGGGATCGGCATCAATCGGTGCCCCGACGATATGCGTCTCGACCTCAGGGGCGTCGAAGATCTCGGGGATAACCCTGCAGTCGCCGCGATTCCACTCCTGGAATGCAGTCCTCGCCAATCGTTCGAGCATCGCCGTTCGCACCCGCGATCCGGGCGAGAGGCCGATGACGGATCGTACGGTTCGCCGGGCCACGCTGGGCCAGCGGATCCCGACGCGTTCCGTGACCGTGCGCTGGTTCTCCTGCGACATCGGCTACTCCCGCAGCCCGGCGGCTTCGAGGGCCTCGGCCACGGTCTTGTGCACCTCGCACCGGGTGACCTTGCCGTCTCGGAGCGTGAACAGGTTCGCGAAGGACAACTCGACCGGGAGTCCGGTGTGCCGGGCGCGTCCGCCGAACCGGTAGGAAACGATCAGGTAATCCCCCCGGTCGATGAACTCGTCCGCCTGAACCCAGCCCTCGTCGAACACCTCCATCTGGTTGCCGATGAACTGCAAAAAGCCATCCCATCCTCGGTGTGGGCGGGGGCTGCTGTCCGGCATCACCCCCCCAGGCACGAGTACTACATCTGGTGCCCACAGCTCCTCCAGGATCGGCCGGAAGATCGCCGGGTCACCGGCTCGATACGCCTCGTTCAGGGCCGCAAAGCCTCGGCGAGCGTTGTCCACGTTCTCCCGCGACATCGCCTACTCCCGCAGCCCCGCGGCTTCGAGGGCTTCGGCGGGGTCGACGAAGTTCCGCATCCGGATGATCCGGCCGTGCTCAAGCTCATAGAGCAGGGCCATATGCAGCTCGACCGTCGCCCCGCTTCCCTTGCCGGTCGCGTGCTGGTGGAACATGGCGACGACGCGGTCATCGCCCGCGTCGACAACACGCTCCAGATCGATCGACCAGTCGAAATCTTCGGTCCAGGTGCCCATGAACTCGACGAAACCCTCACGCCCTCGGTAGACGGGGCGGAGGCCAACGGCGGCGTTTGGATCCGGGATCCATTCGGCATCGGGTGCGACGGTTTCGGAGTCGTAGGCCGCGCCTGGATCGCCCCGAGCCAAGCCAGCCTGGAACTCGTCGATCGCCCGGCGCACGATCTCCACGTTGTCCCCCGACATCGCCTACGTAGTATCTCGGGTGCGGGGGCTCCGGATAGGAGACTTCTGCTTTCGCGTGAAAGCAGAAGTGATCCAGCTCAGTCAGCCGGGCGACATTTCGGGTTCCGCTCTGCAGGGCCCCGCTGAGGTTCGCGCCGAGAGGGCCGGACGACGATAGGGAGACGGCCCGACCCGGAGGCTTCGCGGTTACTTCTCCGGGCCCGGTTCCGCTCCCTATCTTGGCTGGCGCCCGGTCGGGCAGGGAAAGCGGACCGGACGCCGGATGCGCCGCCCTTGTCCTACCACTCGCTCGGCGCATGTCAAGGGTGTCGCTCAGACGAAGCATCAGTTCATGCCTGCTTCGCGGCGCTTGTCAGCGATCGACGTTGCGCCGCCACTTCGGGCGCCGATAGGGTCGGCCAGCGGCAACAGAGGAAGGCGGGCGATGCAGGGGATCGGGATCGGGATTCGTGGCGGTCTGCCGTCCGCGAACGCGATGGCAAGGGTGGCGTCGGTTCTGGTCGTCTCTCCCGGCGGTATTGGTGACGAGGATTTAACGACTGTTTCCTCCTCCCGAGCGATACTGCGTAGGCGATGCCGAGCGGGACCCGGCGCGGGGAGATGCAATGCACACCGGACCTGTTCTTGCGGTGTCCGAGTACCAGAAAAGACATCCGACACCCGTCTCCGATGTACCCCGGCGTCTCGATTGTGGGTTGGGCTTTTGTCTGTCCCCACTGCGGCGATAGACACGTGGCCAGCTATCCGCCGCCGCAGGTCGAATCGGCCCAGCCTCAACTCCGATCCGCCTGAACCAAATTCAGCGCCGCGACCCTCCCTATCCAGGAGGTCAATCCTCCGCGCGAACGTCGCCGATGGTGAACTGCTCATCGCCGAGCGCAGAGCCGACCCGATCTGCGGCGTGGGCGGCATCATCGGCAGCGAGCCGGGCGCTGACCCGCCAACGACCTGCCGGGCTCGGATCGGACAGGGCCTGCATCCCGGCCTTGGCCAGGAGTCCCATGACCCGGTGCGAGTCGCCGCGGATCTCGACGAGGAAGTAGGGCACCAGGCCCACCCTAACCCGCGAAGAGTCGGGTACCGTGCGCATAACTAGCCCCGGCCGACGCGGCAAACCAAACACAACCGACCGGGGCTGCGATCCGTCAAGCCGACCCTCTCACCCCGAGGGGTAGGCGGTCAAGCCAACACGCCGGCCGGGGCGAGAGGCGACGGGCTGTAGTCATCCCCTGATGCTGACCCTGCCCAACCCTTGTCAGCTCGCTGACGCCTGGCTTACTCTCAAGGCGGGAGGCAGAGGTTGAACGCTTGCCCGACCGGCCCGTTTCCAGGCGAGCCCTGCGGGCACGGGGTGATTAGTCTCTTTTGAACACATCCGTCCTTCTGGAGGACACCCGCCCGGGCTGGCATCGCCCGACCGAGCGGTGGACGACTGAATCGGAGGTCGGTTCCACGCTTACGCACACCCGTCGGCAGCGCCCGGCCCGGGACGCACATAGGCCATGGCCGCGCTTCGGTGTGGCGGCCCGGTATGCACGCCGGGTCCACGCGCGTCAGCGTCGTCCCGGGACCGATGAGCCCTACATCGAGCACCTGTTCCGAGTTGCGATCCGCGTGATCGAGGACGGTGGCTCTGAGGAGGAGGCGATCGCCGCCCTGCTTCACGACGCCCCCGAGGAGCGGGGCGGGCAGGCCCGCCTGTCGGATATCCGGCGTCGCTTCGGTTACGTGGTCGCTTCGATCGTCGATGCGCTGACCGACACCTACGAGGATCCGCGCCCGCCCTGGCGAGCTAGAAAGGAGCGCTATCTCCTCCACCTTGCCGATTCGTCCCCCGCTGCGCTGCGGGTCTCGCTTGCCGACAAGCTCGACAACGTTCGCGCCCTCGCCCGCGACTACCGGCACCAGGGCGAGAAGCTTTGGGCACGGGCCGGCAAGCGCCGCGAGGACGTGTGCCGGTACTACGAGACGCTCGCGGCACGGTTTGCCGAGCTAAACCCGGGGCGGCTCGCCGAAGAGTTCGAAGCCTCGGTCCGGGAGCTGGACGAGACGATCCGCTGCGAATAGGCGGGCTTGGTGGCACGGCTGGCTTCTGCTTTCACGCGAAAGCAGAAGCGCCATCGTGTGACGCACCAGCGGCAACGCCAACTCCAGCTGCGCGTTTCCGACCCCACACGCGTCAAGGCCGGTTGAGAACGCACCCGCGCGCCGGCTGAAAACGCACCCACCCCCGGATCGTCGGCGCCGACCTCAGCAGCCCCTTACCGCCCTCGGGCCCGCTCCAGGTTCGACTGGTGGATGCCGGAGACCCAATCCTGCTCCAGACGCGTGTCGACCGGCTCCTCTCCTCGCCGCAGCGCGTCGATGTAGGCACGATCGGCGGCGAGGCGGGCCGCCACCTCGGGACCCTCGGCC
>Ga0066903_100003661_pt1 | contig 12651 bp, 11 predicted proteins | sample PanSoiMetaGPlot1_FD_67491 | JGI IMG/M metagenome (GOLD analysis project Ga0066903, IMG submission 67491) | Tropical forest soil microbial communities from Panama analyzed to predict greenhouse gas emissions - Panama Soil - Plot 1 (version 2) | ecosystem: Environmental > Terrestrial > Soil >...
GGTCAGCTCGATGATGGTCGGCACCGCCTGCATGATCACCATGCGCACGATGGTCTCGATCGCGTTGCGGCCGCGCTCGAGGACGCGGGTGAGCCCGCCGGTCTTGCGCTCGAGATGGAAGCGCAGCGAGAGCAGGTGCATGTGCTCGAACACCAGATAGGCGAGCCGCCGCACCGCATTCATCGAGACCTGGGCGAAGACGCCGTCGCGCATCTGCGTGAACACCGCCATCAGGACGCGCATGCCGCCGTAGGCGAGCGTCATCAGGATCGGCGCCGCCAGCGCCCAGCCAAGCCACGACGACGGCGCGAACGGGGCGCTGCCCTGCCCGGCCAGCGCATCGGTCGCCCATTTGAAGGTGAATGGAACCGCGATGGTCGCGAGCTTGGCGAAGACCAGCAGGCCCATCGCGATGACGACCCGCAGCTTGAGGTCGCGCCTGTCGGACGGCCAGATATAGGGCCACAGCCCGATCAGGGTGGGCAGCAGCGCGCCGCCCCGGTCGGAGGAGATTTCGCGCTTGAGCGCGCGGGTCGATCGGAAAGTCCCATCAGACATCGGTAGCCCTGGCCGCAGACGGGGCGCAGGCACCGTCACGCCCTATTCATATAGAAATCCTGCGAAAGACAAACCCCCGCACTGCAACATGCCCCCAACGGATGGGTCCGGCCGGCGACTTGCGGTTCCCTGGCGGCAATGCCACATGAATCCTTCACGGCATCGCCACATGACTCCTTCTATGAGCCGACTGAAATCGATCTGCGTCTATTGCGCCTCCGGGCCGGGCACCAGCCCGGCCTTCGTCGCTGCGGCGAAGGCGTTCGGCCGCATCCTTGCCGAGAACGGGCTAGGCCTGGTCTATGGCGGGGGGTCAATCGGGCTGATGGGAGCGCTGGCGCAATCGGTTCTCGACCATGGCGGTTTCGTGACCGGCGTAATCCCGGACTTCCTGGTCGACCGCGAGCACATGATGGAGCGCGCGCAGGAGCGCATCATCACGCGCGACATGCATGAGCGAAAGCGCATCATGTTCGAGCGCGCCGACGCGTTCGTGGCGCTGCCGGGCGGTGTCGGGACGCTCGAGGAACTGGTCGAGCAGCTCACCTGGGCGCAGCTCGGCCGTCACAAGAAGCCGATCCTGATCGCCAATGTCGAGCGATTCTGGGATCCGCTCTGCGCCCTCCTCGATCAAATGCGCAGGGTCGAGTTCATCCGCGCCGGTCTTACCGTCGACCTTCTGGTCGCCGACCGCGTCGAGGACATCCTGCCCAAGCTCGCGGAGGCGGCGCGGGCCGTTCCGGAGCTCGCCAAGGAGATGACGCCGCTCGCGGCGGAAAAGCTATAGCAGACCGCCGACGCTTCCGGCTTTCCCGGCGAAGAGACCCTCTCTGCGTTCGTCCCCATGAAAGTGGGGACAAACGCTTTCTGCGAGCGCTTGTGGCCCTGAGTCCCCGCTGGCGCGGGGAGGAACGGAGTTAGCGCGAAGCAGCGACGATGACCGAGAGGCGGAGATCAAAAATTCGCCGCTCGCGCGACCGCGGTCCAGCGTGCGAGTTCAGCCGCGATGTGGGCCGCGAAATCCTGCGGCGATCCGCCCTTGGGCTCCATCCCGAGCCGGGCGAGCGCCGCCGGCATCTCGCGCCCGCGCAGCCCATCATTGATGATCACGTTGAGCTTATCGATGATCGGAGCCGGTGTTCCAGCCGGCGTGAGCACACCGTTCCAGTAATATCCGTCGAACCATCCATCGATCCCCGCCTCGGCCATGGTCGGCAGGTCCGGCGTTTCGCGACTGCGCACGCTGCTCGTCACCGCCAGCGGGCGGAGCTTGCCGGCCTGGATGAAGGACTGCACGTTGCGCAGGTTGTCGAAGAGCATCTGAACCTGGCCCGCCACCAGGTCGACGATCGCCGGTGTCGCGCCCCGATAGGGGACATGAACAATGTCGATGCCGGTTCGCTGCTTCAGGAGCTCGCCGAACAGATGCGAAGACGTGCCGAAGCCGGGTGACGCGAAATTGATCTTTCCCGGATTGGCCTTCGCGTACGCCACGAACTCGCGCACGGTTTTTGCCGGCACCGCCGGATGCACGACCATCACGACTGGTGAGGACGCGATCATCGCCACCGGCGCGAGCTGTTTGATCGGGTCGTAATCGAGATTCTTGTAGACGGCGGGCGCCACCGTGATCGGCCCCGGCGACGCGAGCGTGAGCGTGTAGCCGTCGGGCTCCGCGGTGGTGACAGACTTGGTGCCGACGGTGCCGCCTGCGCCGCCGGGCCGGTTCTCGATCACGACCGGCTGGCCAAGCCCGGCGCTGAGCCGGTCGCCGACCAGGCGCGCGATGACATCGGCGCCGCCGGGCGCGAACGGCACCACCATCTTGATCGGGCGGGTGGGATAGGACTGCGCGACGGCTTGGCCAATCGAAATCCCGAGCGCGAGGATCGCGGTGGCGGCTGCAACTCCCGTTCGACCCCGCGCTTGGCCGTGCGAACTAGTGACCGAAAAATCTCCGAATCTCATGCTGAGGAGCGTCAGCAGCCAGCCCTTGCGGGCTGATGACGCGTCTCGAAGCGTGGCCAAGGTTTCTGCTGTTACCGCTCGGAGCGCAGCAATATCGCGATCGCGGCCATGCTTCGAGACGCAGCGCAAACCGGCAACTGCCGGCTTGCGCCGCTCCTCAGCATAAGGTCCGTGATTGTTGCTCAAAAGCATTTGTGAATGCCCATGCGTCCCGCGCCTCATCTCAATCGACCATCTCGCCGGTTGACTCGTAGATGTGGCGGCCGGTGCGCGAGGGGAAACCGCCGCGCACGACGCCCGGCCGCTGATCCTGATAGATCGTGCCCATCGCCCGTGACAGCCGCCGGCTGTTCGGCACCGACAGCCACATCCGCAACAGATGCCGCCGGCGCTCGCGCTCCGGATAGTCCTCGAACGCGGTGCGGGCGTGAAAGCAGACATGGTTGTTGAGCAGCTGCACATCGCCCGGCTTGAACGCGTAGGTGATGTGGAAACGCTCGTCGTTGGTGACGGCGTCGAGCAGGTCGAGCGCCTCGATCTGCGCAAGCGTGAACCGCGGCACCTCGGGGAAGCGCTGGGCGTTGACGATCTGGCCGCGGATGTAGCGGCAGGCGAACTTGCCGTCCTGCAAGCTGAAGATCGGCTGCGCATAATAGGGCGGCTCGCCCGGTGGCTCCTGCTGGTTCCAGCTCCAATAGAACGGCTGATAGAGGACCTCGAGCAGGTCGGGCCGGCGGCGCAGGATCTCGTTGTGGGCCGACACCGAGCTTGCGACCTTGCTCAGGCCCCCGGTCTTCGCCACGCACAGTACGAACAGGCCCACTACGTCGGCAGAATCGGTGTGGAAGTTGAGGCGCTGGTTCGACTTGTAGCCGCGCCCCTGCGACGAATGGATGTCGACCCCGACGTTGCGGACGTCGCCGAGAATATCCCCGTCCTTGCTTTGCGAGACTGCCGTACCGATATGACGGCCCAGCCCCCAGTAGAGGAGCCGCAGGTCGTCCTTCGAATACCCGTCGATCTCGATGCCGCGAAATTGGTAAATGCCCTTGCCCTCCTCCAGGAAATCGCGTGCAAACGCAATGCGCTTTGCGGTCTTCGGCAGCGGAAAGTCATCCCGCGTCAGCGTTTCGAGCGTCTTCCCGCGCGCCTTGGCGCTGCATAGGGCCTCCTCGATCTCCGCGATCTCCTCGCCCGAGAATTCATGGATCCAGTCGCGCGACGCGGCGAGTTCCGCTCCGCGCCAGGCCGCCGGTCCTTCGATGTTCGTGCGCATTCCATGATCCCGAGCCGCAGACATTAAATTTTAGCAAACCTTGGTATTGGCGTGGAGCCCGAGAAAGCCCCAAGAATGCTTGCGGTTTCTGCAAACCTTGAGAATCCCGTCTCCGTCCACAAATGGGTCATGTCTGTGATGTCCATCACAGTCGCGCGTCCACTCAACCGACAGGCTGCAGCGGTCACACCATAGGAGGACAGCATATGATCAGCCGACGTTACTTTCTTTCCAGCGCTGCCGCGTTGACGGTGGCCGGGGCCGGTTCGGCATCGGCCGGCGTGGGCACAGGCTTTAATTCCGATCTCGCGGGCCCGGATATCACACCGGCCCAATATTCCGACGCCGCGCCGCTCATTCCGCTGCGCGACTTCTTCCGCAACCCGGAGCAAAGCAATTTCCAGGTCTCGCCCGACGGCCGCAACATCTCATTCCAGCAGCCCTATGAGCGCCGCATGAACGTCTTCGTGCAGCCGCGCGCGGGCGGAGCGGCCGTGCGCGTCACCGGCGAGACCGAGCGCGACATCGCGGGCTATTTCTGGAAGGGCCCGAACCGCATCGTCTACGCGAAGGACTTCAAGGGCGATGAGAACTATCACATTGTGTCGGTCGACGCCGACGGTAAGAACCTCACCGACCTGACGCCGTTCGAGAACGTGCGTGCCCAGATCGTCGATGGCCGCATCGATCACGACGACGAGATGATCATCGAGCTGAACAAGCGCAATCCGGAGGTCTTCGACGTCTACCGGCTCGATCTCCAGACCAAAGAGCTGAAGATGATCGCGGAGAACCCCGGGCACGTCACCCGTTGGGTGACCGACCACGACGGCCGCATCCGCGTCGCCATCACCACCGACGGCGTAAACAGCAGCATCCTCTACCGAGCCGACGAGAACGCGCCGTTCCAGACAGTGATCACGACCAACTTCAAGGAAGAGATTTCGCCGCTGTTCTTCACCTTCGACAATAAGCAACTCTACGTCTCCTCCAACATCAACCGCGACAAGTCGGCGATCGTGCTGATCGACCCGGCGACCGCCCAGGAGCAGAAGGTCGTCTTCGAGCATCCTGAGGTCGACGTCGCGCATCTCGGCTATTCGCACAAGCGCAAGGTGCTCACCGGCGTGTCATTCACGACCTGGAAGACCGAGCGGCGCTTCTTCGATGCACAGATGGAGGCGATCTATCACGATCTCGAGCGCCAGCTCCCGGGCTATGAGATCACCCTTCAGGGTCACGACAAGAACGAAGGCATCTTCGTGGTCGCGGCCTCGAACGACCGGACCCAGGGCGTGCGCTATATCTATGACGTGGCGACGAAAGGGCTGACCAAACTTGCCGAGATCGCGCCCTGGCTGCCGGAGAAGCATCTCGTCGAGGTCAAGCCGATCACCTACCAGTCGCGCGACGGCCTCACCATCCACGGCTATCTGACGCTGCCACAGGGTGGCGGCAAAAACCTGCCGCTCGTCGTCCACCCGCACGGCGGCCCGTGGGCGCGCGACGGGTGGGGCTACAATCCCGAGCTGCAGTTCCTGGCGAACCGCGGCTACGCCATCCTGCAGATGAACTTCCGCGGCTCGACCGGCTATGGCCGCAAGTTCTGGGAGGCGAGCTTCAAGCAGTGGGGCAAGACGATGCAGGACGACGTCTCCGACGGCGTCGCCTACGCCATCAAGGAGGGCATCGCCGATCCCAAGCGCGTGGCCATCTACGGCGCAAGCTATGGCGGCTACGCGACGCTCGCCGGACTTGCCTTCACGCCCGACCTCTACGCCTGCGGCGTCGACTACGTCGGCGTGTCCAACCTGTTCACTTTCATGAAGACGATCCCGCCCTACTGGAAGCCGATGCTCGACATGCTCTACGAAATGGTCGGCGATCCGGTAAAGGACAAGGCGCTGCTCGAAGCGGCCTCACCAGTGATGCACGCCGACAAGATCAAGGCGCCACTGTTCATCGCGCAAGGCGCCAAGGATCCGCGCGTCAACAAGGACGAGTCGGATCAGATGGTGGCGGCGCTGCGCAAGCGCGGCATCGACGTCGAATACATGGTCAAGGACAACGAAGGACACGGCTTCCACAACGAGGAGAACCGTTTCGCGTTCTACGAGGCGATGGAGCGGTTCCTCGCCAAGCACCTGCGCGGACGCGCGGCCGGCTGACGGTTGTCGTTGATGCGGGCGGCGGCGCCGCCCGCATCGCTCGTCCCGGTCAGGCCGGCGCGCCGGCCTTGACCAGCTTGTAGACGATCGAATCCATCAGTGCCTGGAACGACGCATCGATGATGTTGGGCGAGACCCCGACCGTGGTCCAGCGCTCGCCGGTCTCGTCCTCACTTTCGATCAGCACGCGCGTCACTGCCTCGGTGCCGCTGTTGAGGATGCGCACCCGATAGTCGGTGAGCGACAGACCGCTGATCGTGCTCTGATACTTGCCGAGGTCCTTGCGCAGCGCGACGTCGAGCGCATTGACCGGGCCGTTGCCCTCACCGGCCGAGATCAGGGTTTCCTCTCCGACCCTGACCTTGACCACCGCCATCGAGACGGTGACGCGCTGGCCGTTGGCGTTGTAGCGCTGCTCGACATTGACGTCGAACTGAACCACATCGAAATAATTGGGCACCTTGCCGAACACGCGCCGCGCCAGAAGCTCGAACGAGGCGTCGGCCGACTCGTAGGCGTAGCCGGTCGCCTCGCGCTCCTTCACCACGTCGAGGAGCTTGCCGATGCGCGGGTCATTCTTGTCGACCTTGAGCCCGATGCGCTCGAGCTCGGCCAAGACATTCGAGCGGCCGGCCTGGTCCGACACCATGAGCTTGCGCCGGTTGCCGACGGTGTCGGGCGCGACATGCTCGTAGGTGGCGGGCTCCTTCACGATGGCGGAGGCATGGATGCCGGCCTTGGTCGCGAACGCGCTCTCGCCGACGTAGGGCGCATGGCGGTTGGGCGCCCGGTTAAGCATCTCGTCGAGCGCGCGCGACACATGCAGAAGGCCGGTCAGCTTCGCGTCGGAGACGCCGATCTCGAACTTGTCGGCGAAGTCGGGCTTGAGCTTCAGCGTCGGAATGATCGAGACGAGGTTGGCATTGCCGCAGCGCTCGCCGAGGCCGTTGAGGGTGCCCTGGATCTGACGAGCGCCGGCGCGCACGGCGGCGAGCGAATTCGCCACCGCCTGCTCGGTGTCGTTGTGCGCGTGGATGCCGACGTGGTCCCCGGGAATGACCTTGACCACCGCACCGACGATCTCCTCGACCTCGTGCGGCAGCGTTCCGCCGTTGGTGTCGCACAGCACCACCCAGCGCGCGCCCTCCTCGTAAGCGGCCTTGGCGCAAGCGAGCGCGAATTTCGGGTTGGCCTTGTAGCCGTCGAAGAAGTGCTCGCAGTCGAGCAGCACCTCCCTGCCCTTCGCCTTGGCGGCGCGCACGCTGTCGCGGATCGAGGCCAGATTCTCCTCGAGCGTCGTCTCCAGCGCGACCCGCACGTGATAGTCCCACGATTTCGCCACGAAGCAGATGGCATCGGCCTTGGCGTCGAGCAGCGCCTTGAGCCCGGGATCGTTCGAGGTCGAGCGGCCGGGGCGCCGCGTCATGCCGAAGGCGGTGAATGTCGTGTCGAGCGCACGGTCATGTCCGAACAGCTCGGTGTCGGTCGGATTGGCGCCGGGGTAGCCGCCCTCGACATAGTCGATGCCGATATCGTCGAGCATGCGCGCGATCGCGAGCTTGTCGTTGAGCGTAAAATCAACGCCGTTCGTCTGCGCGCCGTCGCGCAGCGTGGTGTCGAAGAGATAGAGGCGTTCGCGGGCCATGACAGGACTCAAAGGTTGGGCGGACTTAGATCAGGCGATAAGCAGTGTAGATGGTGACGACAAGTGCTGCGATCAGCACTCCGTATTTGAGCACGATGTAGTAGAGCCAGTGGCGGGGAAACGGCGTGTCGGGCTTGTCCATCAGCTGCGCTCCTTTGTGCCGAGGGTCTTTTCCATCGTGGTGTTGGCGAGCCACTCGCCGCCGAGCGGCACGCTGTTGCGCTGGGTCGGAACGAAACCGCGCTTCCTGAAGAACTCCTGTGCGCTGTCGCTCGCGTCGGCAACGAGTCGGCGCGCGCCGCGCGCGGCCGCAAGCCTCTCCACGGCGTCGAGGAGCATGGAGCCGACGCCGTGACCGGCCGCAGCCGGATGGACATAGAGCATGTCGAGCTCGTCGGTGCCCTTGAGCGAGACGAAGCCGACCGGCGAGCCGCCGATCAGGCCCAGGATAGTGAGCTGTTTGCCCACCCGCTCGCCCAACTCTCCCTCGTCATCGGCCGCCGACGCCCAGGCGTCGCGCTGCGCGTCGCTGTAGTCGTCGGCGGTCAGCTCGTCGATGCTGGCGCGGAAAATCTCGGCGATGAGCGGCGTGTCGGCCGGCAGGAACGGCCGCATCGTCAGCTTCGGGTTGGCGGCGGCGCTCATCGCTTCACCTTCCAGAGCGTGGTGCCGTCCTTCTTGTCCTCAAGCTCGATTCCCATGGCGTTGAGCTCGTTCCGGATGCGGTCGGCTTCGCGAAAATTCTTAACCCTCCTCGCTTCATCGCGATTGGAGACCAACCTTCGCACGCGAGTTTCGAAATCTGACTCGGCCGGCCGCGCTCTGCTCAGGAAATCTGCGATGAGCTGCGAATATGGAGCCCACGAGGATAGCTCATTAACCCGCACTTCCTGCGACAATCGATTGAGATTGCCTAGATAATAGAAGAATAATGTTTCTGGTTTGAGCTTGCCGCTTCGAAATCTCGGACGCTCCGTTGCCGACTTTGAAACATTGATCCAGTCATTATGAGTAAAGGTTCCCAGTTCGTTGGCCAACTCATTCAAACGATCTGCCACGGTTTCCGGACTCGATTTCTTTGGATGCGCAGTTCCAGCCTCAAGAATTCGTACTTCATTCGCAAATTGGGACACGTCCACAGAAGCAAAGTTGTTCTCTCGCCAAAACGCCGCGAGTGCGTCTAGATATGCAGCGATTCTGATCTGAGCTTCGTTCGATAAATTGGGCGCAACCTTGAGCGCTTCCATAGCAAATAGGTCATCGCGCCCAACGAATCGACTTAACTCTAGTGTGCGCTTCTGAAAGGCCTCGGCCAATCGTGTAATTCTAGTTTTCCTGGCCCGCACACCCAGCAGCCGCATCACTCTGTAGACCGTATAGCGATCTTCCGGCGACTGATCCTTATTAATCGCTTCATCAATAATTGAAAAAGCTTCCGGCGTATTCAGGTCATCAGCGAGAGCCGAAATGAACTTCGAGAAGAGTGCTTTGTTTGTGCGACGAAGAGTTCGTTCGGAAACGAAATCCTGCCACCGCGTCAATCGCGCTTCAGATTGTTCAAGCAATCGAACCGTCCAGTCTAAAGGCTGCGAGTAATGCGTTTGCAGCATCGCAAATCTCAAAATATTCCCATTCCATGGGCGGCCACCGAAATCATTCGTTTCGAGCAGCTGCCTAATTGTGAAAAAGTTACCCTCCGACTTCGCCATCTTGGCACCCTCGACCTGCAGGAAGCCGTTGTGCATCCAGTAGTTCGCCATCACCGGCGTGTGTAACGCGCTGCGCGACTGCGCGATCTCGTTCTCGTGGTGCGGGAACACGAGGTCGATGCCGCCGCCGTGGATGTCGAAGGTCTCGCCCAGATGCTTCCACGACATCGCCGAGCACTCGATGTGCCAGCCGGGGCGGCCGCGCCTCTTAATGCCGGCGGGCGACGGCCACGCCGGCTCGCCTGGCTTGCTTGGCTTCCACAGCACGAAATCGGTCGGGTCGCGCTTGTAGGGCGCGACCTCGACGCGGGCGCCCGCGATCATCTCGTCGAGCGGACGCCGGGAGAGCCGGCCATAGTCCGGCATCGACGGCACGCTGAACAGCACGTGGTCTTCCGCCACGTAGGCATGGCCGGAGGCGACGAGCTTCTTGATCAGCGCCTTCATCTCGGCGATATGTCCGGTCGCGCGCGGTTCGACGGTCGGCTCGAGCGCGCCGAGCGCCGCGACGTCCCGATGAAACTGTGACGTCGTTATTCCTGTCACGAGGCGGATTGCCCGGTTGAGCGGCAGGTTCGGATACTCCTCTGCCGCCCGCGCGTTGATCTTGTCGTCGACGTCCGTGATGTTGCGCACGTAGACGACGTGCTCGGCGCCATAGAGGTGGCGCAGCAGCCGGAACAGCACGTCGAACACGATGAACGGCCGCGCATTGCCGATATGGGCGAAGTCGTAGACCGTCGGCCCGCACACATACATGCGCACGCGCTTGGGATCGAGCGGCACGAACGGCCGCTTCTCGCGGGTGAGCGTATCGTAGAGGCGAAGGTCCATTCGGAACGCTTTCTCGGCCGGCTGGCCGGGCGTCCAAGCATCTCGATCAGGAGAAAAGACGGCCGCAGCCAGCGATGAATCGCTAGCGGATAATCTTCCGGCAAATGCCGCAGATTGCGTTAAAGCCGTACATGCGGCGGACAATGGGGAACGACGTGGGCCGCGTCAAGGGGCGCGTGTCGCCTGCGTACGCCCCGTCCAGGCACCACGCCCGCGGCCAGCGCGCTCCGTCGCTCGTCATTCCGCCGCCGTCGCACAGCGGGACGCCCTCAAATCCACGTCCTGATCGCCCATGAATTCCCCGCTCGCGCCTTGGGCTACGACCGGTGATGGGGCGGACCGCAAAGAGTCGGCCAGTGTGTCTTTTCTGCGCTAGGCACGGCAGCGTTTCGCCGGTAACACAGGTGCAACAGCGCGTGTCGCCGAGAAATCTCCGGGTTAACGGAACCGCAACGGTTTTACACGCATTCTCTAGTCGTACCGATCCCGGTGCATCCAAGCGAGCAGGTGTAAGTCCATGCGCGCTCTTGCCGCCATGCTGACCTTTGCGGCTGTCCTCTTCGGCAACGTCGCCGCGCAGGCTGAAAAGCGCATCTTCATCATCGCCAACAATCCCGACGGCTATGGCGTCGATCGCTGTCTGTCGAGCGGGGCAAGCTGCGGGGCCGCGGTGGCGACCGCCTATTGCCAGTCGCGCGACTTCGTCCAGGCAGCCTCGTTCCGCAAGGTCGACCGTGACGAGATCACGGGTGCGATCCCGGCCGGACTCGTCAAGGCCGAGGAATTCGTCGCGATCGAGTGCTCGCGCTGAGATTGCCCGCGATCGGCACCATCCGATGAGCCGGCGGCGCCGTAATCGGCGCTTGCGTTCGCGACCGCCGCCTGAAGCCATGCCGCCGTTGCGCATCGCGGCGTCTTCCGCCATCCTCCGTTCCGCGCGTAGCGGCCGGCAGCGCACCCCCGGCCATCACCGCCGGGGCGTGACACCGATGAATGCCCGAACTATCCAGGACGCCCGAGCCATCCAGGACGCCACCGTCGAGACCGGAGCGGCACATGAGGGGCCGCCGCTTCAGCTTGAAGATTTCCTGCCGCACCAGCTCAACGTCCTGTCGAGCTTGGTCTCGCAGGCGCTCACCCGTGTCTACGGACGATACGGTATTGGTATACCTGAGTGGCGCGTCCTGGTCACTCTCGGCCAGTTCGGCGTGATGACCGGCAAGGCCATCGGCGCGCGCACGCATATGCACAAGACCAAGGTTTCGCGCGCGGTCGCCCAGCTCGAGCGGCGCAAGTTCCTGACCCGCCGCGCCAACCGCGCCGACTTGCGCGAGGCGTTTCTGTCGCTCACGCCCGCCGGCCGCGCCGTCTATGGGGAACTCGCCCCGCGCGCGCGCGAATTCACCGAACGGCTCTCGCAAGTGGTAACGCCGCCCGATCGCGCCGCCTTCGACCGCGTGGTCAAGCAGCTCACCGAGTGTTCGGCCAAGCTCGTCGGCGACGCTGGCCCTGACGAGACTTGACGGGCCGTGCCGCGAGTCGGTTTCGTTGCCGCGAAACCAACGGATCAATGCAGGAGCCGCCCCGTGAAGCTCTATTCGTATTTTCGTTCGTCCGCCGCCTACCGGGTGCGCATCGCGTTCAACGTCAAGGGGCTCGGCTACGACATGATTCCGATCCACCTGCAGAAGGAGGGAGGGATCAACCGCAAGCCCGAATACCGGGCGATCAACCCGTTGATGCGGGTACCGGCACTCACGCTCGACTCTGGGGAAGTGCTCACCCAGTCGCTCGCCATCATCGAATATATCGACGAGATCCATCCGCAACCCCCGCTCCTGCCACATGACGCGATCAAGCGGGCGAAGGTGCGCGCTGCCGCGCAGCTCATCGCCTGCGACATCCATCCGCTCAACAATCTTTCGGCGCTGCGCTACCTCAAGAACAAGCTCGGCCAGGAGCAGGCGGCGATCGACACCTGGTACCACCACTGGATCCTCGAAGGCTTCACTGCGCTCGAGGCGATGTTCGCGCCCGGGCCCTACGCCTTTGGCGCAGACGTGACGCTCGCCGACATCTGCCTGGTACCGCAGGTCGCCAATGCGCGGCGCCTCAAGGTCCCGCTCGACGCCTTCCCGGGGATCGTCGCGGTCGATGCCGCCTGCGCCAAGCTACCGGCTTTCGAGAAGGCGCGGCCCGAGAACCAGCCCGACGCGGAGTGAATCTTCGCCTCCACGCTTTTCGAATAGCCGGTATCTCCACGCGGGACCCATCACGGGCTAGCCGAATGCCGGCCGTCGCCGCTATGGAGATTCAGCGAAAGCCATCCGCCTCACCCCCCACCGCGCGAGCGCGCAACCTCCGGGAACGAAACTGTGGCGCCCATCCGCCAACTCGCGCGCGTGATCTTGTGGATGACCGGCGCGCTCGTCTCGTTCTGCGTCATGGCGGTGGCGATCCGTCAACTGTGGGGGCCGCTCACGATCATGGAGA
>Ga0066903_100003662_pt1 | contig 12650 bp, 9 predicted proteins | sample PanSoiMetaGPlot1_FD_67491 | JGI IMG/M metagenome (GOLD analysis project Ga0066903, IMG submission 67491) | Tropical forest soil microbial communities from Panama analyzed to predict greenhouse gas emissions - Panama Soil - Plot 1 (version 2) | ecosystem: Environmental > Terrestrial > Soil >...
AGATTAAGACCATCGGCGACGCGTTCCTGGTTGAGTTCAACAGCGCGTTGGCAGCGGCTCAATGCGCTATCGAAATTCAGCGGGCCTTAGCGCACCGCAATGCCGATGCTCCGGCGCAACACCAAATCCAGGTCCGAATTGGCGTTCACATTGGTGACGTAGAGCATCGTGGCGGCGATGTTTACGGCGACGGAGTAAACATCGCTTCGCGCATTGAACCACTGGCAGGGGCGGGTGGCATTTGCGTCTCGATGGATGTGGAGCGGCAAATTCGCAACGCGGTGGAGACCCGCTTCGAGAAACTCGCGCCTACGGAGTTGAAAAACATTTCGGTGCCGATGGACCTGTTTCGCATCGTGCTGCCCTGGGAATCGGGCGGAAAGCCACAGAACGACATCCGGACACCGCAAAAATCGAGATTGACTCTTCTGATTACAGCTGGCGCAGTCGTCGTGCTGCTTGCGCTGCTCGCGGGATGGTGGTTCATGGAACACTCCGGACGAGATCGCGAAACAGCGTCGACAGCATCCTCGAGCGCTCCCGCAAAAGCGCCTGACCAAAAATCAGTCGCCGTTTTACCATTCGTGAACCTGAGCGACGACAAGGGCAGCGAATATTTCTCCGATGGCGTTAGCGAAGAGCTTTTGACTGTGCTCCAAAAAATTCCGGGAATGCATGTCGCGGCGCGGACATCCGCCTTTTCGTTCAAAGGCAAGAACGCCACTGCGCAGGAGATCGGACAAAAACTAGGCGTCGTTCATCTCGTCGAGGGAAGCGTGCGTAAATCCGGTGACAGCGTTCGGATCGCAGCCCGGCTTACCCGCGTCGATACCGGCGAAGAACTCTGGTCGGAAAATTATACACGTAACTTGAAAGACGTCTTCGCAGTCCAAACTGAGCTCGCGCAGACTATCGTCGAGCAATTGCGCAGTCGATTTGCCGGAGCGGATACCGGTTTAGCGGCGAAAGAAAAAATTCAGGCGGAAGTGCTGGCCGCGGAAAAAGGCGGAACGAAGAACGTCCAGGCGCACGAGCTGTATCTTCAAGGTCGATTCTTGGATAATCGCCACTCCGAAAAGGGGGCTCGGGAAGCTCTCGCTACTTACGAGCGAGCGGTCGCGCTCGATCCTCGGTATGCCAAGGCATGGGCTGGGCTAGCGCAGGCGCATCTTTGGCTTGCCGCATTTGGTACCGAAGGCGGCCAAAAAACTTTCGATGCCCATTTGGCTCAGGCGCGGGATGGGATTGCACGTGCGTTGTCGATTGAGCCTGATTTGCCCGAGGCTCTGTTCCCTCGATCCTGGATGGAAACCAATTTCGATTTCAACTGGACCGCCGCGGCTGAAACGATACGCAAATTATTGGCATTGGCTCCAGCCGATCCGAACACGCTAGTTTCCGCGGCAAACCTTGAAACGGCGCGCGGAAACAGAGATCGAGAGATCGAGCTCTATAGCAAAGCAGTCGAGCTCGATCCACTCAACGGGCAAGCTCGCTCATTTCTTGCCTATGCCCTGGCGACGACAAACAGATTCGACCAGGCGCGAGTCGAATACGCACGGCTGGTGGAACTAAATCCGTCAGCACCTTGGGCGCATGCCGGTCTGGGTTTAGCATATCTCCAGCAGAACAAATTCGAGGAAGCCGCCACCGAAGCCCAAGCTGACGCAGGCGAATGGGCGCGGCTTCTCGTCGTTAGCTGCGCGCGTTGGGGACAAAAGCGCATCCCGGAATCCGATGCCGCGCTAAATTACTTAATCACAAATCAGGCTGAGATAGCCGCCTATCAGATTGCGGAAGCGTACGGATATCGAGGGGCCAAGGACAAAGCGTTCGAATGGTTGGAGCGCGCGCGCCGACAACGTGATCCCGGTCTCCCAGGTCTGCGAAGGGACCCGCTGCTTGAAAATCTTCACGATGACCCACGCTGGGAGAAATTCCTTCGCTCCATGGGGCTGGCTGACGATCAACTGAAGAACATCTAGGCGTTGGCAGGGAGCCAACTTACCTTTCTGACTGTCACTTCACCAACAGGTTACCTCCGGTTCGCTTTTCCCTCCTGCGACCTTCAGGTTAAGAACCTGACGCGCCACCCCGTTGCGGAAAGAATTCTTTTCTCGCCGAGGTGAGGCGGCAGCCCTAGCTCCTAGGCTCTCTTTTTGCCAGGGATACGCTGCGAAACGGGCGGCGACTGTTAAGGATACGGTTCATTCACCGATTCTAATGTCCTTGACTGAAACACGGAGCCACTTTGCCGCTGACTTCATGTCCCTGAACATGGCCACTTCCAACGGCGAGTGGTCGGTCATTATTGCGTGAATGTTTACCAACTGGGCCGCTTCTTCGCTCGTAACGTAATAGGCGGACTTTACCAGAGGACGTTTGGAGTAGCTCTGGAGGCGGTGAAATGAAACGCGAAGTACATAATCAAAGCTTAAACGAATATCATAGAGCTTCGACAAATCCGAGAATCGATCAAATTCCCGGTGGGCTCGTTCTTCTTCCTTTTCCAAGAAGGCAACAATCTCATTGACGCGCTTCTCGCTGAGAATGCCACGTGGCCGGAAAACGAAGAGCCTCAGGTCATGGTGAAAAACGGCACATCACGGGAAGCTTCGTCTTCATCAGAGCAATCCCCGCTTCGTGTTTCGTACTTCGTCCGGTGTATGTGGTAAATGAAATAAAGACGTCGCGCTTCCGCAAAGAGCGTTGATCGTTGCTCGAACACAGGCGACGGCTATCGCCGAACGAACCATTGGCATTGGCATCAAACCTCGTTTGGGCTGATATGGAGCCCACGAATATCGATATACCAGGGGAATTTTTGGCTGCGCCTACGGGAGTTAAACCAGTTCTCGGACAACCACTACTGCCCGGGAGTTTGAGATGAGGTTCGCGACAACTCCGTGTGAATCTCTGACTTGAACTCCGCCAGCGAAATCGCATTCGCTGCGCTGACTGATTCCTCTTCGCGACCGAGCTTCGTCACGTCGCGAACCGGTTCCCCTTCGCTGTTCACGACAATGTCGCGACCAGTCTCCTGATTGTGCTGGACGCGAAAGCGGCCGTGACTGATTCCGACAAGGGGAACAAACTGATCAAAGTTGTGTTCGACAAAAAGAATCTCGCGATCCCCCACGCTGAATTTTGGAGTGTCGGTTACCATCATTGTTTCATCGCCTACGGTCCCGCCGAGCATGCGAATCGTGTAGGACGAACCGGCGTTGCCCTTGACAGTATCTGCGACTTGAAACGTTACATAAGTGTCAATGTGGCGTTGCCCGCCCTCGCCTTCCCAAACCGATTTAACATCGGTGACAGTTCCGTGAAAAATCAGTTCCGCCTGTTGAACTAATTGCTCAAAGGTTGGCGGGATTACCGTCGTCGCCGTGATGCGGACGAGAGTGAAGCCAATTAATGCGAGTGAGAGAAGATATTTTGTTTTCATCTGATTAGGAAATGTTTGTCGTCTATTGACCCATAGAAACTTTGGCGCTTGTTGGTGAGGACAATGTGTAACCGGAACCCGTTTGAAGAGTCATCGTCGTTGTCTTGCTCCTTCTGCCCATGCTCATGACACTCAGTGTCACCGTTGCGGAACTGGCGCCAGGTTGAATCGTAAAATGGCTGGTGCTAAGCGTGTAGTTAGAGCCCTGAATCGCCTTGCCGCTCATTTTATAATTAACGGTGATCGTGCTCGATGCAGGTATCGAAGCTGAAACGGTAAACGTCGCTGTTCCGCCACTTCGAATACTGGTTGGCGAAACCGATAGACTCACCGCTGGAGTGATCAAGGGGGTTGGCGTCGGAGTTGGTGTCGGCGTCACCGTCGGCGTGGGAGTCGGGGTCGCTGTTGCGACTGGCGTTGGCGTTGCGGTCGGTGTTGGGGTTGGGGTTGGCGTCGGAGTTGGGGTTGGCGAAGTCCCCGGGCCGTACAGTGACTGGGCGCCAGCGATGTCGTCGGCCGATAGCATGTAGACACTGCTGATATTAGGATACATGATCGCAGTAGACAGGCTTGAATGAGCCAACCCAAGCGTATGTCCCAATTCGTGGAGCGCGACCCGCTGGATGTCGTAAGCGCCGGATTTCAGCGCTCCTCGATATGAATCCCACGTAAACTTGTTGTTAAAAAGAGTGTCGCCTTCAGTCATCGTAGAGCCTGAAAACCAATAGGTCGTGGTCGCCAACGTGTTCGATCCAAACGACTGTCCGAAGTTCGTGCTGGAGAGCGCCATTGAATTTACACCATCACCGCTTGAAACGGCAGCGGTCGAGTTCATTACATACCCAAATTGCATCTGGCCGATGACGGCGTTCCAATAATCCAAAGCCGGGGACACGGCGAAATTCCAAGATGTATTACCATCCGTAAGAGTTCGTCCGGGGTTTCCAAGGGAAAGCTGCATGACAACGGTGCTACCCTTCGGCCATTTCGGTCCTTCGAGCGCATAGCCGCATGCGTTGCGCGCTCCAAACTGTCCGGCAACAAAGATAAAAGCTACCGTCGCGCAGATAAGCGATCGATGAAGGGCTGTTTTGGTAGTCACTGTTGACAAAACCGGGGGACAAAGAACCTGCTGTGAAATCATAATTGGGGGCCTAGTGAAGCAAGATTTGTGCGAAATAAGGCTACGAAAAATCCTTAATTCTCTCTCGTCCATTGCGTTATGGTCTGCAGTCGCATCTGACTCAAAGCCAAATCATTTGACGGGAGAGCCTTTACTCGGGTCGAAATCGTGGTTGCTGTGATCTCGCTGCTTAGGCGAACCAGCCCGGTGTGATCTACAAACTCGGATTGACCGTTGATATTTCGCGGGTTGCCGCTTTGATGTGGCAATAACTTATGCCATTGCCAGGCGTTTCCGCGATTGCTGCCAGCGATCGAATGAACATCTTATGGAAAAACATCAACCGCATTACAAGCGTCGTCTGTCTCATTTCCATAGGTCTTTCGTCAGCGGCCTGCGGTTTCCATCGAAATAACACCGCGATTTTACAGCGGGCCGACCAATTCTTTCAGCGTGGCGAATATGAAAAGGCAAAAATCGAGTATCTCAATGCACGCCGTATCGACAATCAGAACGCCCATGCGTTTCAGCAATTGGGATTTATTTGGCTGGGACAGGGCGCACCCCTGCGTGCTCTGCCGTTCTTGATTCGAACCCGTCAGCTCGCTCCGGACAATCTTGCGAGCAGGGCAAAACTCGCATCCGCCTACCTCGCGGTTGGCGACGCTGCCGATGCCAGGAAGGAAGCTTTGGCCGTGCTGGAACGTGATCCGGCGAGTGCCGATTGTTTGATGATTGTGGCAGATACTTCTCAGGGCAAAGAGGAGATTGCTGCGACCGAGCAACAGCTGAACAAATTTCCGGCGAAGAATACAGCGGCATTCCATTTGGCCGCCGCCAGCCTGGCCACGCGCAAAGCCGAATCGAGCGATGCCGCAGATCAGTTGCAGCAGGCACTCGCGACGGAGCCAAACTCGGCTCGAGCCCATTTGCGGATGGGTTACTTGTACTTACTCCGCAGAAACCCGGGTCACGCCGAGTCCGAGCTAAAAACGGCCGCTGATCTTGCTCCGCCAAGGTCGGAGGAACGGATCCAGTATGCCGAATTCAAGGCCTCCAATGGCGCGGTCGACGAGGCAAAGAAAATTTTGACCGGAATAACTAAGGAAGCGCCGGATTATTTTCCGGCTTGGGGCCGTCTCGCTCGGATTGCTCTGAGCGAAAAGAAATATGATGAAGGATTGTCCTTCCTGGAAAACATTTTCAGCCGGGACGCGCAAAACCCGGAGGCACGGTTGCTTCAGTCAACATTCTTCCTCGCAAAGGGAGATCGCGTGAAAGCGATCGCAACCTTAGGTAAGCTTAATGAGGCGTACCCGAATAATCCGCTGGTAAAGCTCCAAGTCGGTCGGGCTTATTTTCAGAACAACAACATTGTTCAGGCCACGGCTGCGCTGGAGCAGGCGGTCGCGGCCAAGCCTAACTACGTTGAGGCGATCCTCACTTTGGCGGAATTGAATATCCGCGCAGGCAAGATCCAGGCGGCCGTAAGTGCGCTTGAAGACCTTCTTCGAAAGACTCCCAATTTCCCTCAGGCTCAGGTGCTTCTGATTGAGGGCTATCAAGCACTTGGTCGATCGGATGAGGCGATTGCGCTTTGCCGGGAAAGAATCAAGGGAGCTCCCAACTCAGCGGACGGTTATTACATGCTCGGGCTAATCCTGCATCAACAACAGAAAGATGACGAAGCAAGAACCGCGCTGGAAAAAGCTGCAGAGCTGGCCCCGGACAACTTCAACTTTCTCGACAAGCTCGTGGAATTGGATCTTGCAGCCAAACGCTATGATTCTGCCAAAGAACGCGTTCAAACGCTTGCTCAAAAGAATCCAAACGCGGCTGCACCGTATTTCCTTGAAGCGAAAATCTACTCATCAAGCGGTCCGCAACAGGATCTTTCCCGTGCAGAATCAAGTCTTCGCAAAGCCCTTGCGCTTGATCCCAATTTTACGTCTGCCTATGACTTGCTCATTTCGGTCTACGTTGCCGCGAACAAGTCCGACGAGGCCTTGAAAGAACTCAACGCTGAATTGACGAAGAACCCCAAGAACCAACGGGCCTTGCTGATGAGGGCGCTTCTCGATGACAAGTTGAAGGATTATCCTGCCGCTCGCGATTCTTACGAACAATTACTCGCGCTAGACGGCGATTCCTTTCTCGCGCTAAATAATCTGGCCTATCTCTACGCTGAAAGATTGAACGATCTTGATAAGGCGTACGAGCTGGCTCAAAGAGCTCGCACTTTGGAGCCCCGAGATGGAATCGTTGCCGATACGTTCGGCTGGATTTTGTACAAGCGGGGGGAATACCAGCAGGCGCTAGGGTTATTGCAGGATAGCGCGGCAAAGTTTCCAGATAATCCAGAACTTCAATTTCACCTCGGCATGGCTCACTACATGATGGGCAATACTGACGCCGCTCGCAGCGCCTTGGAAAAGGCGGTGCGTTCCGATGCGGCCTTCCCGGGCAAAGAGGAGGCGCAACAACGGCTGACGCAACTGGCGAAAGGTTCGGCAAATAGTGGCCGGTCGCAACCTGCGGCGACGAGCACACAATCAAACGACGTGATCGCTCTCTTGCGCGAAGCCGAGGCATACGAACAGCAGGGCAACGATGGTAAAGCCGCAGCAAGCTATGAGCAGGCATTTAAGGTGAATCCGAAGCTGGCGACGACGGCGTTAAAGATCGCGCAACTTAACAGCGGATCATTGCACCAGCTGGCCAAAGCCCTCGAGTTCGCCCGAAAAGCCCGCGACCTCGCGCCTAACGACCCACAGGTTGCTGGAGCGGTAGGCCGAATTGCCTTGCAGACCGGGAATATCACATGGGCTTCCAGCCTTCTCCAAGAGAGCACGCGCCGCGGCGTTAATGATCCAGCAATCCTGCACGATTTGGCAATGGCGACGTACCTGTCCGGAAAGGTAGGCGAGGCGCGACAAATTATGCAGCGGGCAATGGAAGCGAAGCCGCCAGCAGACGAGGCCGAAGAGGGGAGACGATTTCTGGCTATGACCTCGGTAGAGCTGCCCTCTCAAACGGACATCGCGAGTGCGCTAAACGCGCAGCCAAACTATGTCCCCGCGGTAATGGCCCAAGCGGCCTCTGATTTGAAACAAAACAATCGCGAAAAGGCGGCCCAGATTTATCAAGAGGTTCTTAAGAAATATCCGGATTTTGCCCCTGCCCAGAAACAATTGGCCACAATTTACGCGACCGATTCGGCTAACTTGAAGCAGGCTTATGAACTGGGGATGAAAGCGCGGAAAGTGCTTCCAGACGATCCGGAACTAGCGCGGACGCTGGCCGAGGTCAGTTTTAAGCGCAACGAGTTTAACTACGCTGTCCAACTGTTCCAGGAAAGCGGGGCAAAACAGCCCCTTGGGGCGAAGGACCTTTATTATTTGGGTATCGCGCAGCTACGAAACCGCCAGGAGGCAAAAGGGCGGGAAACCCTGCAACAGGCGCTGGCCGCGGGCCTCCAAGACCCGCTGGCCCAAGACGCCAAAAACCGGCTGGCCGAGCAGGCGAGATAGTAGCTTGCCCGAACGGCGAGCACTGCATTGCCACGGGTTGTTACCTAGCCACCCTGGGGGTTCAATATAAATTCCATATTGCCTATAAGACGATAAGTCAAAACCGTAGCATTTTCGACAAACGTCGGAAAATTTTACAGTTCGCTCAACCTTGCGATTTCAGTTTGAAAGGATAGTGAAATTATAAATGATTGCTACGGGGATGGTTATAATCCGAAGCCTTTGGGTTGGCATGGGTCATGCTTGCGTTCTACCCCAGGAACCGGGTTCCCGCCCCAGGGAATGAATTAGGTTTAACTATAAATTGAGGAACACAAAGATGAAAAGCAAACTATTGAAACTGTTGAGCTTAGTCGCTCTCGTCGGGCTGCTCGTGGGCTCGCCGTCAGCGCAGGCTACATTCTTGACTATCGATGAGCGCATTTTTCAGAGTGGCACCGGCCAGACCCCAGCAGATATGACTGGGACACTGGACTATACGATCACTGGCGCCCAGCAAGTCACGATCACGATGACGAACACGTCCCTTGACGCCGCGTTCACCGACTCCACAGCCCCGGCGTCCATGCTGCTTACCGGCTTCGGTTTAAATTTGGGTGCTAATATCTTAAGCGGCACCGTAACAGTCGGTGCTACGTCGACCGCCCTCAACTTTGATGTGGGCCAGTCCACGACCAACGTGTCAAACCAGTATCAATATGCCAATAAAGCAATTGATGGGTATAATAGCATTTCCGGGGTTACTCCCGTTAGCAATGTCGTTACCTCACAAAATAATGGTCAAGGCACCGACTTCGCAGGGACGGGAAATATCGACGGCCCCGGATATGGCGCGTTGAGTAAGAACGAAACGCAGTTTGGCACCTCGCAACCGGGTATACAGGATAGCGTCGTATTTGTGCTAAACCTTTCCGGAACACCTAATACCGCTGCGCAGGTCGATGCCCTCGACGTCGTTTTAGCCTTCGGTTCTCCGGACACACTGGCGAACGGCTCTGGCGGAAACAATGAGAACGTTCCGGATGGTGGCACGACCGTGATGCTACTTGGGTTGGCTGTCACTGGCCTCGGCGCAATGCGTCGCTACGTGAGCAGCTAAGCTCAACCTCAACTTAAGAAATTGGAGTGGCCGCTCATTGAGCGGCCACTTTTTCTTTGGAAAGCTGAACTCGCTGCGTCGGAAGCGCCGAAACAATAGAACGAATTTTTCGGACAAGCCAGCGGCCCCTCGTCGAATGATCGCAAGCGGGATTGCCACGACACCTTGCCGTGGCTTATCTCTTTCTCCTTAGATCTATCGGCCAGCCAAAGTCATGCATCACCGTGCGAGGGAGTTGATTAGGGAACTGCGTCTGCAACCCCATCCCGAAGGAGGGTACTTTCGGGAGATTTTCCAATCCTCGCACAAAGTGCAGCCATCGGATGAGAGATCAGCGCGTTCCGCATTGACGACGATTTACTACTTGCTCGTAAAGGGACAGCACAGCCGCTGGCACCGAGCCGCTTCGGATGAAGTCTGGCATTTCTATGAAGGAGATCCGCTGGAGGTCTACTGGATTGATGGCCAAGACGTCGTACATCAAGAGATGCTCGCAACGCATTCGTCAAATGCGCAGCCGGTGTGCGTGGTCTCCGCGAGATGTTGGCAAGCAGCCAGGCCTCTCGGAGAGTATAGCTTGGTGGGCTGTACCGTTGGTCCCGGATTCGATTTCCAAGATTTAGAGTTGATCTCTGAAGGCTCAGCGATGCTCGCACACATCAGGTCGCTGCGGGCGACGCTTGCCGATCTCGCCTAGGGGCGCAAGGGCGTTGCATCACTCAGTATAATGTATGGACACATCTAACCACTCGATGAAGCCAACGGCCCGCACTGCGAGGCAGCCGAATTTAGATGGTCGGTTTCCCTTTTGCGGCCTTCAGGTTAAGAACCTGATGCGCCACCCGTCGGTGGGAGGCGGCAGCCGCACCCGTAGGCTCTCTTTTTTGCGAGATGCGGTTCGCACGCATCTGCGCAGAAACAGCAATGCGCCAATTTTGTCTCTCCGCAGATAAGCGCAGGTTTTCGGCTTGCTCTCGCTGGGAACTTGTCGCTAAAAAAACGGTGCGAGGAAATAATTAGGGAGGCGGTTTGAACATAAAGAAACAAATCCCAAACATCGACATAGTTCGATCCGCTTGGCGCCGTGTCAAAAAGGAGATAAAGGACGCCATAATTCGTGACCTGGAGCCATTAAAAGACGTCAAAGGTGGGAGCGGTGGTAAGGGCAAATCCAAATCCACCACCGGCGGCACTGGCGCCAAGGACAGCGACCAAAAAAGCTAAAGAGCAGCACGCCGCTAGCGTTACCCCTCCCGGCTGAGGCGGTGGGCGATCTGGCGCCACATTCGTGGAAGATTCTGGCCGAAGGTCCGCAAGTATCCTCTCTGAAGAGGTCAACTCTCAATAAAGACGGCAAAGCCGTGACGATTGTTCTCAACGACGAGGATCGAAAAGGCCTCCCGGAGCACAGCGGCCCAACCAGACGTTTAATTGGATCGCCGGTACAAGCCCTTCTACTTGTCGTTTGTCGGTCACGGCGGACCGGTTAACTTGGTCTTGTTAGGCGGCGTTAAGATGAAAAAGCGTGGTGGCAGGAAACCAAAAGCGAAAACAATCGACGAGTATCTTGCAACGGTTAGGGCAGACCAGAGAGCGGCGCTTGAGAAACTTCGAAAAGCCATTCGGCGCATCGTGCCGACGGCTGAAGAGTGCATAAGTTATGACATTCCCGGTTTCCGCCTTAATGGAAGACTCTTAGTATCTTTCGGTTCGGCTAAGAATCACTGTGCGTTTTATCCGGGCGCGCACCCGCTCAGGGTTCACAAGAAGCAACTCAAAGGATATGGCATTGGAAAGGGGACGATTCGTTTTCCGGCCAATCGGCCCTTGCCCGCGCATCTAGTGCGGAAGCTCGTGAAAAGTCGCATCGAGGAATATGCCGCCTAACCACTCGATGAAGCCAACGGCCCAATTACGGAACGACTTCAATCTTGATCGCCACAGCACTATGCGTTGGCTTATCTCTTTCTCGTTGGTCGAGGGACAGTTTTGAGCGAGGGGCAAAGACAGAGGTGAAGTGGACAAACATCGGCCCTCGAATCGTTCTTGTGGTCTGTTGTGTGGCCGCGCTTCCCGTCGGGTCACGGGGTTCTCCTCAAGCTGGCGGACAAGACCGTGTAGAATTTGATGCCTTTTTCGACAAGGTCACGAAAGCAGAACAGGAGTTATTTCGAGGGCGTCCGGAGGCCCTCAAGGCGCTCTGGACTCGCGCCCCCGAGGTCACGCTCTTTGGCGTCTCCGGCGGAAATGGCGAGCACGGGTGGGAACAGGTCGGGCCGCGACTCGACTGGACCAATTCTCAGTACCGCGATGGGATTCTGACGGTTGAAAGAATTGCATCGTACGTAGATGGGAATCTCGGCTACGTTGTGCAGCGCGAGAAAGTGCGCTTTAAGGTTCCCGGTCAGACGAAGGAGTCGATACTTGAGATGCGCGCGACCTGGATCTTCCGACGCGAGCAAGATGGTTGGCGCATCATTCATCGCCATGCCGATTCACTGATGAAGCGTCGAGGTCCCGCTGAACTCAAGTAGTGAACGCCGTCGAAAAATTGGCGTGAAATAGCGCAAGTTTACGAAATCTCGCAATCGGCACCTAATTTCCGAAATAATAGAGCGAAACTTTTCCGAACGAATTCGACCTTTTCTCGAGGGATCATCAGGTTAGGAACCTGATGCGCCACCGGCCAAGTAATTCTTTTCGCACGGGCCGAGGGTGGATGCCCCATACCCTAGGGCTCTCTTTTTGCGAAGTGCCGCTGCCAACTGCGTTTCTTTCGCACGCTTGAGTTACGATATGATTCTGCGAGTTTTTTGTCACTCGTCAGGATCAAGACGGGCATGAATGACGCGAAAAAAGAAATCGTCTGGCAGTGGCCTGACCGCCGCTCAGGAATCTCTGGGCCAACTTTGGGAGGAACACGTGCGTCACGAGTTCACGACGCACAACACGGAAGATACTCTCGCCACTATGGTCAAGGACGCTTACGTAAATCACATCCCAGTGATGACCGGCGGCGTGGGTCTTGACGAGCTGCGAGAGTTTTACTCCAAGCGTTTCATTCCGCAGATGCCACCGGACACGGAGATGATTCCGATCTCGCGAACAATTGGCAACAACCAGCTCGTCGACGAAATGATTTTCAAGTTCACGCATACCATCCGGATGGATTGGATGCTGCCCGGCATTGCACCAACTGGAAAACGAGTGGAAGTGCCGCTGGTCGCGATCGTCCAATTCCGTAAGGGCAAGCTGGCGCACGAACACATTTATTGGGATCAAGCTTCTGTCCTGGTTCAGCTCGGCCTGCTCGACGCGAGTTCTCTTCCGGTGGCAGGTGTCGAAACTTCCCGCAAGGCACTCGATCCAAAGTTGCCATCGAATGAATTGATGTGGCGCTCGGATTAAACGGCGACATCGTTACTAACCACGAAGCTTCTTTTTGTTGTT
>Ga0066903_100003663_pt1 | contig 12649 bp, 7 predicted proteins | sample PanSoiMetaGPlot1_FD_67491 | JGI IMG/M metagenome (GOLD analysis project Ga0066903, IMG submission 67491) | Tropical forest soil microbial communities from Panama analyzed to predict greenhouse gas emissions - Panama Soil - Plot 1 (version 2) | ecosystem: Environmental > Terrestrial > Soil >...
TGGGGCGCGCTCACCGCAGCAAAGGCCACGTTGCATGTGACGCGAGGGCTCAAGGGCGAATACTTCGAGACTATTGAGCCCTCCGGCTCGCCGGTCCTCTCGGCCATCGACGAGGAGATCTCGACCGAACGAGTTGCCGGAGCCTGGTTCGGTTCGGTGCCGCAGGCGTTTTCCGTCAGATGGACCGGATACCTCGCAATCGACGAGAACGCGATCTATACGTTTTCTCTTACATCAGACGATGGCTCGACGCTCTGGATCGACGGCCGGATCCTCGTGGACAACGGCGGGCGGCACAGCGCGATCACACGAAGCGAGCGGGTGCGGCTCGATCGCGGGCTGCATCCGCTCATGCTCGAGTACTTTCAGTCCGGCGGCCCCTACGCCATCGCCCTGTCATGGGAGCGCGACAGCGGTCGCGCCGCAGCGCCCATCCCCCCGTGGCGACTCTCTCCCGTCAAGATTCTGCCGTGGAAGCTGACGACGGCCCGAGTCCTCGACATCCTCCGTTGGACGGTGGCGGCGCTCTCTGCCGCGCTGATTCTCGGGCTCGTGATGACCTATTGGTGGCCGCTCTTTCGACCCGGCGAACGCCTTCGGCAACCGCCAACGCTCCCGGCCCTTCCCGCCCTCTTGTTCTTCATGGCGATGACGGCTGTCGAGACCTGGCCGCTCGTGACGAACCCTGCCCGCCTCTCGCGTAACGACAACAGCGACACCGTCCTGAACGAATGGGCGCTCGCCTGGGTCGTCCATCAGGCGCCTCGTGCGCCGGCCCGTCTCTACGACGGCAACATCTTCTACCCAGAGCGCGACACGCTGGCGTACTCGGAGCCGTTGATCGTGCAGTCGGCACTGGCCGCGCCGGTTTTCTGGCTGGGCGGATCGCCTGTGCTGGCCTACAACCTTGTGCTTCTGGCGGGATTCGCACTGACCGGGTGGACGATGTCCCTCGTCATCTCGCGATGGACGGGTGACGGGGTGGCCGGGCTGATCTCGGGAACCCTGTTCGCGTTCAACGCGCACACGTTGACACGATTGCCGCACCTGCAGGCGCAGCACGTCGAGTTCTTGCCGCTTGCCCTCCTGGCGCTCGACCAGGTGTTGCGCGCGCCCGGCGTTCGCAACGCCTTGTGGCTGGCGCTGTGGTTCACGCTCCAGGCGCTCACGTCCCTCTACCTGTTGGTCATGACGGCTGTCGCGCTCGCGGCGGCGGCGATCGCGCGCCCGGAAGACTGGGCGGGGCGCCCATTCGTCAAGGTCGCGGGTGGCATGAGTCTGGCTGCGGCAATCGGGGGGCTTGCGACGTTCCCTTTTCTGGTGCCCTACTGGCGTTTGTGGCTGCAGGGCTACGCGCGCTCCGTCGAGGCCGCCGCCACGTTTTCCGCGGTGTGGGGTGACTACCTCACGACGCCGGGCCGCGTCCATTACGCGCTGTGGAGTCACCGGTGGTTTTCGGCCAATGCGCTCTTTCCTGGAGCACTGGCGCTGGCGCTGGCGATGGTGGCCGCCGTTAGAGGTGTGGCGTTTACCGACCGTCGGGCGCGCATGGCCGTCGCGTTCGGCGTGGCCGGCATCGTACTCTCGTTTGGCGCGCGGGTTCCTGGCTACTCCCTGCTCTATCGAGCCATTCCTCTCCTGCAGGCGATACGGGTGGTCAGGCGGTTCGGCTACCTCGAAATTGTGGCGGTCGCGATGCTGGCGGGCTTCGGCGCAGCCTCGATCCGACGGACGCTACGGCCTGGGTGGCGGCGGGTGTTGTCCACAGGTGCGCTGGCGCTCGCCGTGCTCGAGCCGCTCGCAGTGCCGATCGAGTTCCTCGAATTTGCGGGCATCTCTCCGATCTACGACCGCGTCGCGACCGAGCCAGACGCCGTCGTCGTCGAGATCCCGTTCTACCGGCCGAACATTGCCTTTGGGAACGCCAAATACATGCTGCACTCAACCCGGCATTGGAAGCCGATGCTGAACGGCTACAGCGGCTTCTTGCCGGCGAGCTACGTGCGGCATTTCGACTCGCTCAGCGGGTTTCCCGATGCCAACGCAATCGTCGAGCTGCGAACCGAAGGCGTGACCTACGTTTTCGTTCACATCGACGAGATCAGTCCGGCCGCGCTCGAGCAGCTCGGACATACTCCCGCTCTGCACAAGGTTGCTTCTGACGGATTGACGGCGCTCTATGCGCTGGATCGGTGACCCGTTGGCCCGTAGGCCTGGGACCTCAGTTTGCCAAGCGCGCGGCAGGGGCCTTGAGCCCGACCGGGAGCGGCACGACCGTCTCGATTGGCGCCTCCACGACGCGCCACGAGTGCGTTTCTTCCAGGATCTTTGTCGCGAACTCGGTATGCAGCGCGTGGCCGGCGCGGTGCGCCACGAGGTGGCCGATAACCGGATAGCCGACGAGGGCGAGGTCGCCGATGGCGTCGAGGATCTTGTGGCGGACGAACTCGTCCTCGAAGCGCAACGCGTTGTTCAGGATACCGGTCTCGCCGAGCACAATCGCGTTCTCAAGCGACCCGCCGAGCGCGAGACCGTTTTGCCGCATCACCTCGACGTCCTTCAGGAATGTGAACGTCCGCGCGGGCGCGACGTCCTCGACGAAGGACTCCTCGGTGATGGTGAGCGTCCGCGACTGATGCCGAAGCAACGGATGGTCGTAGCTGATGCTATAGGTGACCTTGAAGTGATCGGACGGATAGAGGGCGATGCGCTTGTCGCCGCGGGAGATGGCGATCGGACGAACAATCTTGAGGTACTTCCGCGCGGCCTGCAGGCGCTTCACGCCCGCCTCGTGAATCAGGTAAATGAACGGCGCGGCGCTGCCGTCCATGATCGGCACTTCGGGCGAATTGAGCTCGACGAGCACGTTGTCGACGCCAACCGAGGTCAGCGCGGCCAGCAAGTGCTCGACCGTTTCCACCGACACTTCGTTGCGCGACAACCCGGTCGCCAGCTGGATCCCGGCCAGGTTATGCACCGTGGCTGGCACCTCGTGATCGCCGAGATCGGTCCGACGGAAACGTACGCCGAAATCTGCAGGGGCGGGTTTGAGTGACAGATTGACTTTGTTGCCGGAATGAAGACCGATTCCCACACACGAAATCTGGCGGCGAAGCGTACGCTGTGCGTCCATGTGCCCTCAGGCAACGGGGAGCTGCACAGAGCCGTCGAGCAAGGACAGTGCCCGGATTCTGCCCTTGCGGTCGTTCGTTGTAACGTATTGATTCAAATAGACCTTAGATGAAAGTCAGTCGATTTCGGCGATCATGCCGCATTCAGTTTTGTGGTACGCGCGCCACAGCCGAACGCCGCAAAACTGTGGCCATATTACCACAGCTCATCAGGCAAGGTGCCCAGAACTGAACAGCCCCAAGGGCGTTCCCGAGCCCGGCCTAACCTGCGTGCCTGCGGGCCGCCTCGCTGCCGCGACCGAACAACAGATCCCCCAGAAATCGCCCGGTCGACGATGCCTCGACGCGCGCCACTTCTTCCGGCGTCCCGGTGGCCACGATGCGTCCACCCGCCGCGCCGCCCTCGGGACCGAGATCGATAATGTAGTCGGCGGACTTGATGACATCCAGGTTGTGCTCGATGACGACGACTGTGTTTCCCTGGTCGACGAGCTTGGTGAGAACGTCGAGCAGCTTGCGGGTGTCCTCGAAGTGCAGGCCGGTGGTCGGCTCATCCAGGATGTACAGGGTGCGACCCGTGCCACGCTTGGACAGCTCCTTCGAGAGCTTGACCCTCTGAGCTTCGCCGCCTGACAGCGTCGTCGCCGACTGTCCCAGCTCGATATAGCCCAGTCCGACGTCTTGCAGCGTGCGGAGCTTATTGGCGATCGCCGGAAAGTTCTCAAGCAGCGGCAGCGCTTGATCGACGGTCAGATCGAGAACGTCGGCAATGGACTTGCCACGGTATTTGATTTCCAGCGTCTCGCGGTTGTAGCGGCGGCCTTTGCACTGCTCGCACGTCACGTAGACGTCCGGCAGGAAATGCATCTCGATCGCAATCACACCATCGCCCTGGCACGCTTCGCAGCGGCCGCCCTTCACGTTGAAGGAGAAGCGCCCGGCTTTGAAGCCACGCTGCTTGGCTTCGGGCATCATGGCGAACAGGTCGCGGATGAACGTGAAGAGGCCGGTGTAAGTCGCGGGGTTCGATCGCGGCGTCCGGCCAATGGGCGACTGGTCGATCTCGATCACTTTGTCGATGAGCTCGATGCCCTCGATCCTGTCGTGAGCACCTGGATCGTCGCCGGCGTTGTACAGAGTGCGGGCGAGCGACTTGTAGAGAATATCGTTCACGAGGGTCGACTTGCCCGATCCACTCACGCCGGTCACGGCGGTGAAAACGCCCAGCGGGATGGCCACGTCGATGTTCTGCAGGTTGTTCGCGCGCGCCCCGCGAATGGCGAGCTCGCCTTTGAGCGCGGGGCGCCTCGCGCCGGGCGTCGGAATCGTCCGGCGACCGGTCAGATACGCACCGGTCAGCGACAAGGGGTGCGTGGAGTCTGCCACGTCTTGCGCGGCGCTCTCCATCAATTGCGCGGGCGTGCCTTGAAAGATGACATGGCCGCCGAGATCGCCGGCCCCCGGTCCGAGGTCCACGACGTAGTCCGCGACCCGGATCGTTTCCTCGTCGTGCTCCACGACGATGACCGTGTTGCCCAGGTCGCGGAGTCGCGACAGCGTGCCGAGCAGCTTGCGGTTGTCGCGCTGGTGGAGGCCGATCGACGGCTCGTCGAGTACATAGAGGACGCCCGTGAGGTTGGCGCCGATTTGCGTCGCGAGGCGGATGCGCTGCCCCTCGCCTCCGGAGAGTGTCGCCGCGCTGCGGCCCAGCGTCAGGTAGCCGACGCCCACGTCGTTCAGGAATCGCAGACGCTCCTGAATTTCGCGCAGAATGCGCTCGGCGATGATCGCCTCGCGATCCGTGAGCTGCAGCTCGTCGAACACATCAAGCGCTTCGGTAATCGGCAGGTTCACGTAGTCGGCGATCGTTCGGCCCTTGACCTGCACCGACAGGCTTTCGGTCTTCAACCGCTCCCCGCGGCAGGTGGGACAGGGACGAAGCGAGCGATATGGCGCGAGGTCTTCCTGCTCGGACCAGCTCCCCTCCTCGAAGCGGCGGCGAAGATTCGGAACGAGACCCTCGAATTCCGCACGGGGACCCTTCCCCGACCGTCCGGCCCCGAAAAACAGAATGTCGCGCTGCTTTCGCGGCAAACGTCCAAACGGAACCGTCAAATCGATGCCGAACTCTCGCGCCAGCGATTGCAGTTCCTCGCGGACGAGCTTCTTGTCCCCTTTCGCCCAGGGCGCGATCGCCCCGTCGGCGAGCGATTTCGACTCGTCAGGGACAATGCGCGCGGGATCGAAGTCGATGGTGGCGCCAAGGCCCTGGCAGTCGGCGCACGCGCCATGGGGCGAGTTGAACGAGAACGCGCGTGGCGTCATCTCCGGTATGCTCAACCCGCAATCGACACACGCCAGGCGCCGGGAGAACAAGCGGTCGCCGCGCTCGTACGAGTTGATGATGACGATGTCGTCGGCAAGGGCGAGGGCCGTATCCACCGACTCCATGAGACGGCGCTCGATCCCGCCGCGGACGATGAGACGGTCGACGACGATTTCAATCGTGTGATTGCGGCGCCGATCGAGCCGGATGTCCTCCTCAAGCGCCCTGAACTGGCCGTCGATGCGCGCCTTGGTGTAGCCGCGGGCGCGAACGGCAGCCAGCTCCTTCTTGAACTCCCCTTTCCGGCCCCGGATGATGGGCGCGAGGACGTTGATGCGCTCGTCCTGCGGATAGAGCATGACCATGTCGCAGATGCGCTCGAGCGACTGACTGGCGATTTCCTTGCCGCAGTTGGGACAGTGCGGGACGCCGATGTTCGCGAAGAGGAGGCGCAGGTAATCGTAGATCTCCGTGACGGTCCCAACGGTCGACCGCGGGTTCGACCCTGTCGTCTTCTGCTCGATCGAGATGGCAGGAGACAGTCCATCGATGAGATCGACGTCCGGCTTCTCCATCTGCTCGAGGAACTGCCGCGCGTACGCGGAGAGCGACTCGACGTAGCGCCGCTGCCCTTCGGCATAGATCGTGTCGAACGCGAGCGACGACTTGCCGGACCCGGACAGACCCGTGATGACGACGAGCTTCTGTCGTGGGAGGTCGACGTCGATATTCTTGAGATTGTGGACGCGCGCGCCTCTAACGGCGATCCAGTCGTGGGCCATGACAAACGTGATTCGGAATTCGGGATTTGGGAGTCGGGGAACGACGTCCGCACTCGGGATGTGGTTCGTGCTTGATGATACGTCCCTCCATTCGGGTTTTCTCGAACACCGCAACCAACGATAGTAGCACGGGCAGAAAGGACGGCAAAGGCCGTCGAGCACCCTCTAGATGACACCCGCCGAGCGCAACGCCGCGCGCTCGTCTTCGCCGACACCGACCTCCTCGAGCATCGAGTCCGTATCCGCACCAAGCGGAGGGGCGGACCGGATGGGGACGCCGGGGGGCGCGATGTGCGTGGCATCGGACTCGCCAGTCACGAGCCCGCGAGCCGCAACCTGCGGGTCGGCGAGCGCCTCGCCCGGCGACTTGACGGGCGTCAGGCAGACGTCCGCCTCAGCGAAGTGGGCAAGCCAGGCCTCACGCGTTTTCGTGCGCAGGAGCCTCCGCACTTCGGCAAGGGCGCTCTCCTGCTCGTTGCCGGGCTGGGCGTCATTCAGCAACGCAAGATCGGGCCTGCCGAGCCGCTCGCAGAATGCGATCCAGAACTTGTCTTCGAGAGCACCGAGCGCGAGCCATCGGCCGTCGGCGGTCTCATAGACGTTGTACCGTGCGGCGTCACCGCGCACGGGGAGCCGTCGCGCGTCGCTATCACCGCCACGCACCAGCCGCGGCGCCGACGGAAACACCATCCACTGGAGCGCTGCCTCGTGAATCGAGACATCGATCGTCGCGGGCAGGCCGGAACGTTCCCGCAGGAAGAGAGCCGCGACAATGCGGGACGTTGTCTGATAGGCCGCGCCGATGTCCGCGACGAGGAGTCCGGGGACGCGTGGCGAGCCGCCCGACAGCGAGAGGAGCCCGGCGAGGGCCTCATAGTTGATATCGTGCGCCGCGCGATCGGCATACGGCCCTGTCTTGCCGAAACCGGTGATCGAGGCACAAATCATCTCGGGATGGTACCGCTGGATCGTCTGTGCATCGACTCCAAGACGCGCCGCTGTCCTCGGCCGAAAGCTGTCCACGAGGACGTCCGAACGGGCCAGCAGTCGATCGAGGATCGCGGCGGCTGTGGGAGCGCGCAGGTTGAGTGTGACGCTGCGTTTGTTGCGATTGAGGACCGTGAAATAGACGCTCGTGCCGTTCACCAGCGGCGGCATGTGCCGCGACTGGTCACCGCTGCGGGGGTCTTCAATCTTGATGACATCAGCGCCCAAGTCCGCCAGCATCAGCGTAGTATATGCGCCGGGGAGCAGTCGGGTGAGGTCGAGCACACGGACACCTTCGAGCGGGCGAGACTCGGCAGCCGAATGACCACTCGCGATCGCCCCACTACCGTGAGCGTCAGCCATCACAGCCCCGCTACGCGGGGGCGGGGCTGATCGGCGGCGCGCAAGCGGCTGTTCCGAAATCCGTACGAGAAATACAGCACGAGGCCGATGACGAGCCAGGCGCCAAAGCGCTTCCACGCAGCCTGCGGGAGGCCGAGCATGATGTAGACGCAGCCGGCGGCAGACAGCAGGCAGACAATCCAGGGGAACGGCACTCTGAACGGGCGTGGACGGTCCGGCTCTTTGTAGCGCAGGACGAGAACGCCAATGCTGACCAGCATGAAGGCGAACAGGGTGCCGATGTTCGTCAGGTCGTACGTCTCTGCCGCGTCACCGACGAGCGCCCAAAGCCCGACGAACACCCCCGTCACAATCGTCGTCACTGCCGGAATCCTCGTGACCGGGTCGAGCTTCGCCGCCCACTTCGGCAACAAGCCGTCGCGTCCCATGGCGAAGAAGATCCGCGGCTGGCCGTACTGAAACACGAGCAGCACAGCGGACATCGAGACAATCGCGCCCAGCGCGACGAACGATCCGACCGTCGTGAAGCCGGCGAGCTCCAGCGCCCGGGCAAGCGGATCGGCAACGCCGAGCTGCGTGTACGGCACCATACCGGTCAGCACCGCTCCCACGATGACGTAAATGACCGTGCAGACCGCCAGACCGCCCAGTATGCCGATCGGCAAGTTACGCTGTGGGTTTCTGGTTTCCTCGGCTGCAGTCGAGATGGCGTCGAAGCCGATATAGGCAAAGAAGACGATCGCTGCCCCTTGGTGGATGCCGGTGAATCCGTTTGGCGCAAAGGGTCTGTAGTTCGCAGGGTGCAGGTGGCTGGCGCCGACGATGATAAAGACCGACAGGGCGACGAGCTTGATCACGACCATGATGTTGTTCGCGGTCGCGCTCTCTCGCGCTCCGCGCAGGAGCAACCAGGTGATGAGCATCACGATACCGAACGCGGGCACATGAATGAGCAGCGGAAACCCGGCGACGTGCGGCGCCGAGTCGAGCAGGCCGTGAATTTGTGGATCCGCGCTCAAGAGCGCAGTACGGTACCCTGTCGTCAGCCAGGCCGGCAACTGGAGCCCAACGCCGCGCAAGAGCGTGTTGAAGTAGTCGCCCCACGAAATCGCGACGGCGACGTTGCCGACGGCGTATTCGAGAATCAGATCCCAACCGATAATCCACGCGACGAGCTCACCGAGCGTCGCGTATGAATACGCGTATGCGCTGCCTGCCTGTGGAATCATCGACGCCAGCTCGGCATAGCACAGTCCGGCCAGCGCGCACGCCGCTCCCAGCAGCAAGAACGACAAGATGAGGGCGGGCCCGGCGGCGTGACGGATGACTTCACCGGTTTGCGAGACCTGGCCGGCAGCGGCGGTGCCGATGGCGCCGAAGATTCCGGCGCCGATGACGGCGCCGATCGCCAACATGATCAGATCGCCGGCGCCGAGACTCCGCTTCATGCTTTGGGACCCTTCGCCTTCGTGGAGCAGATCCGCGATGGGCTTGCGCTGAAAGAGCTGCGCCATGGCGACGGATTGTAACGTAGCTCGTCAGGTGGCGAGCTGCGGCGCGAGGCGGTACGCCGTGTCGTTGGAGGATGCGACGAGACCGCCGTCAGGAGCGAATGCGACGCCGATGAGTCCTGGGCCTGCGAGCACGAGCTCCGGACTTCCGTTGGAGTTGAGGCGGTACAGGCCGCTCGACCCGGCGAGTGCGTCGATGACGTGGAGCGTGCCGTGCTTGTCGAAGGCCAGGCCTTGCGGGCGGCCGAATCCATCGTACGCCTTGGTGACGATGCCGTTGGCGTCGATGCGATAGAGCGCGTCACACGAGGACAGTGTTGGTCCGGTCACATGAAGCGCGGCGTTCGGCCCCGGAGGCCCGTAAGCGAGATGGAACGCCGCCACGCTCGCCGGCACTGAGGCCAACGTCGAAGCGCGTCCGTCCCGATCGACCTTGAAGATCGTCCCGGACCGATCGCCCACGAACAGCGTGCCGCCCTCGCTCGGCGGCGCGAACGCGAGACCGCACGCCACACCGAGGTCGCTCGCAAAGGGCTCCGCTGAGCCGTCGGCCGCCACGCGGTATACGACACCCTCGAAGCGGCTCGAAACATACAGACGGCCGTCCGCGTCGATCGCCATCGAGGTCGGGTTGACGATGCCTGACGAAAAGGTCTCGCGGGTGCCGTTCGGGCGCACGCGAAAGATCGACACGGGGACCTGCTGGCCGCGGGTCCCGCTGTAGGTCACATAGAGGTTGCCGTCGCGATCGAAGATCGGGTTGTCGACCTGGTGGAGGCCGGTGGCGAGTGGCGCAGCGATCCCGACAGAGGCGCTGGAGCCCGCCGCCCCCGCCCCACCCCAGATACGGACCGGCATCTGCCCCCCCTCGAGCCCGGCCGGGACGACCACAATGAGGCGGTCGGCGGAGGCGAACACGACACGGGCGTGAGCGCGGCCGATCCGGACGTCGGGGAGGCGCGGGCCATCAATCGCAAACCCTGCCCCTTGGATGGTGATGCGGCCACCTTCGATGGCGGACGGCGGGTGGACGGCAGCTATCTGAGCGGATGAGGCTTTCAGGCTTTTCAATCCAGGGCCTGGCGCTCTGACTGCGATCTATGTGTCATCGAGCTCGACGTTCCAGTAGAGATAGTCTCGCCAGCTTTCGGGCGCCTGCCGGAGGCCAACCGTGATGCGGATGGCCGGCGCCGACTGGGGGCGCTTGGGCATCCGCAATAGATGCATGCCGGCTTCACCCGGCGTTCGCCCACCTTTCCTGCGATTGCATGTCACGCAGCACGTGACGATGTTTTCCCAGTCCTTGCGACCGCCTTGCGCGACCGGGACGACGTGATCGAAGGTCAGGTCAGCCGTGGAGAAAGAGTCGCCGCAATATTGACACGTGTGGTCGTCGCGCGCATAGATGTTCGCTCGCGAGAACGGGACGTAGTCGAAGCGGCGCTTAATCTTGATGTAGCGTAGCAGCCGGATGACGGACGGCAGCTTGATGCTGAAGGAAACTGCGTGGATCTCGCGGTCGTACTCCCGAATCACCTCGACCTTACCCTGGCACAGAAGGGTGATGGCCTTCTGCCAGTGGACAATTTTGAGAGGCTCGTACGAGGCGTTCAGCAAGAGTGTCTGAGACGACACGTGAAAATTTTGCACGACGGTAGTCGAGCTGTCAAGGCAGGTATCAAGCAAACTCTTTGAAAACATTGCCAGTTAGGGCAAACTTGGTCGCACAGGTCGCAGCTGTCTGGACCGGCCCAGGTAGGTGTTGGCTGGGTTCTGTCGCATCGGTCGACTGGGTCGAGTGCGTCACGCAGGACATTCACGTGAGGCGGAACAGAACGTTCTGGAGTGTGATCCTGGTCGCGACACTGGCGTCGGCATGTGCGTCGACGGGCGCCGTGCCCCACCCGTTTCCGCGGACGCGGGGCTCCCAACCTCCACAAGGTTCGGACAGCTTCGAGGGCGCGATTGGTTCGTTGATCGCGACCGCGCTGTCGCTTCGCGGGACGCCTTATCGCCAAGGCGGCAGCGATCCGAATGGCTTCGACTGCAGTGGGTTCACGCAATATGTCTTCGCGCAGCACGGGGTCGCGCTCGCGCGCGACGTGCGCGATCAATTTCATCAGGGGCAAGCAATCGATTCACGCGAGCTATCGCCGGGAGACCTCGTGTTCTTCCGGACCACCGACACGAGCGTGTCGCACGTCGCCATCCTCGTCGGCCGCGATGAATTCGTCCATGCGCCGAGCTCGTCGGGTGTGGTTCGCGTCGAGCGTCTCAGAGCGCCGTACTGGTCGCGGCGGTTCGCAGGGGCGAGGCGGGTTTCAGGGACGTGATTCGGATCCCGGATTCGGGACACCGCGCCACGACGCTGACTTGGCAGGCCTTCCTGGCTATCTCACGCCGCGCGAAAGGCGCCTTTCCGGATCAGCCGTCTCGAGGTGGTTCTCGTGAACTGGCGGATATGTAGGTCGTCCTGCGTGTAGGTCACTGGTTGGTGCGGGGAGCGCAGGGGCTCGACTTTGACTCCGCGCCCGTCGACCTCGCACGGAAGCTGATGACCCAACCGCTCGATGTATCGCTGTGGGAACGACGGGAAATTGCGGAATGTCGTCGCCACGATGCCGCCATGCGACGCCTCGATGGTTGAGAAGTCATCGCGCAGAAAATCGCAGACACCCGTGGACGGCCGATTGCCAAGATACGTATGAACCATGTCCGCGACCTGCTCGAAGAACTGGTGCCCATGGCAGTTGGCTGAGTACGTCCCGTCTTCGCGCTCGATGCGCCGAATGCCTTTCACGCTCGGATCGATGTGATAGAGCTCGTGCACGACGGTGTCCAGCTTGGCGATCCACGGATCGGCGCCCGGGTAGAAGCGCTCTTTTCGCGATCGATCGAGCGACTGGTCGCAAAAGCGCGGCAGCGCGAACGAGATCATGTACTTGATCCGGTGCGAGCCGACCGTGACCGACGGCGACCTGGTGATGAACCACTCGCTCCGACGCGTGATCGCGCCCGACGCCCGATCTCTCCAGAAATAATAGCCAGGCTCGCTAGCGGGCAGCGTCAAGCAGTGGCAGGTCGCGAATGCACCCTCGGCGTTCGATCGCCCTGAGCGTGCGAAGACAAGTACGTCAGCGACGTCAATGAACGACAGCTTCGGCACACGCCTCACGATGTCCTGCATCAGGAGCGTGAGGCGTTCGGTGTAGTTCAACAAATCGTCGGACTTTTTGGGGAGCCGGCGTGACTATAGCGTCCCGACACGGAGGTGTCAAGCTGGACGGGCCGCAATTTGTTGTTATCGTTCAAGTTGAGCTGAAGACACGTGCGGTCGTGAGACAGTTTGTGCCTCTGGCTCGAGCGGCGGGACGGCCTCAGGTGCCGACTCTGGCGTTGACTCTGGCGGCGAAACGGCGCCCATGCGGTGCAGGATCAGCTGCTGGCGTCGAATGAGCCGGGTGCCCGGTCTCGCGGGATTCAAGCGGCGCGGGTTGATGATCGCTGCCGCCAGAAGCGCTGACTCGTTGGGTCCGAGATCCGAGGCGT
>Ga0066903_100003664_pt1 | contig 12648 bp, 8 predicted proteins | sample PanSoiMetaGPlot1_FD_67491 | JGI IMG/M metagenome (GOLD analysis project Ga0066903, IMG submission 67491) | Tropical forest soil microbial communities from Panama analyzed to predict greenhouse gas emissions - Panama Soil - Plot 1 (version 2) | ecosystem: Environmental > Terrestrial > Soil >...
GGCGCGATCCCCACCGACCGCCAATTTCAAACCCGACTAATGTCCGATGCCAAACCGACGGTTGAACTGCACCTTGTCCCGGCCGTCCACAACGCCGTCCCCGTCAAAGTCGAAATACCAGAGGTAACGGGCGTCGGCGGCACTCGTCTTGAACGCCGAGCGGAACCGGCGGCGGTCCAAGCGGTCCACATCCCCGTCCCCGTCGCTGTCCCCGAAGAGCCGGCGGAAGCCCTCCGCCCGGTCGCCCCCCGCTGACCCGTCACCGTCGCCGTCCAATTCCCGTCCCCAGCGATCGTGGACACGGTCCGCGCGGACCATGAGGGTGTAGGTGCCGTCTGCCAGCGACCCACCGACGAACTCCGGTGCAGTGAAGGTGAGGACGGCTACCGTCCTGCCGTCCACGAGGGAGATGCTGACATGTGCGTCCACCAGGCTGCCGTCCTCTCGGTGGAGTTCGATCGCACCGGGGTCGAGGACCGCGGACCCTCCGAATGTCACCGTGATGCCGTTGATCATCGAGCGCTGGGCCGCTCCGTCATTGAGGACAATGCTCTCGACAGTCCGCGGCGCCCCAGCCAGTGCGTCGTCGATCCCCTCATACAGAGTCCGAGTCCGGTAGCTGCGGTACAAGCCCCGGCCAACCTGGAGGACGTACGACTTCGTGCCGTCAGGCAACACCTCGACGGACTGGCCGACGAAGGGCGGGGCACCAATGGCTCCCGACGTGAAGGAGTAGTTCCCATTCGAGAGTCGCTCGGCGCTCCCCACGCGGTCGGAATATGTCCCCATGTCCGCGTTGAGGACCAGGGTCGCCGTCATGGCCTGCTCGTCGAGTGTCCACACCTGCCCGCGACTGTTCGCGGTGGGATCGCTGGCCCGGCGCGTGTTGCCGTTATCGAAGAGGATGAGCGTATGGTCGTCGATGAAGTGGGGGGTGTGCTGGTGGGAGAACCACAGCTTCGGGTCCGTGAAATTGGCTGCGAAATCCCCGCCCTGCCCGAGCCGCCAGACGACGTAGCCATCGCCGGCTCCGTTTGCGTAGTCGATCTTGATCACCCAGTCCTGGTGACGAACGGACAGGAGCAGATTTTGGTCGGGGGTCATGCTCACCGTGTTAATGTGCAGCCAATCTACCGCGGGCAGGAGTGGAACGGCGGTTGACGGTTCCGTGCCCCCGAGTTGCACGATCTCGCCGAGGACCGGCCCGCGATTGATGTCCAGGTGATCGAAGGCGTCCCAGGCCCATGTCACCTGAAAGTTGTCGTCGAGCACAACGATCATGTCGCCGACGTAGTTCGTGGGTGTGCCGTTGATGTTGACGGTGCGCTCTGTAAAGGCGATCGCGGCCGTCTGGCCGTTTGGCAGGCGTTGGGCATCGTTGGTGAAACTTGTGATGGTGCCGTGACCCTGGGCCTGGAGCTGGGCGTTTATCGCGTCGAGATTCGTCTCCCGCAGCGAGTTGCCGGCGAGGTCGATTTCGCGCAGGACGTTTCGAGACAGAGGGAAGGGCGCAAAGTTGTTTCCGCCCATGACCAGCACGCTGCCTCCCGGAACAAGACTGGCCCCCTGGGCCGGGTTGTTCGGAACAAAGCCCGACTGCGGCACGTCGTAGTACCACGTGATCCGCCCTGTCAGGTCCGTGGCATAGACATAGGGCATATTTGGCCCCGACCGAGCGAGGCTCTGGAAGAGCATGTCCTGATTCGGGTCGCTACCGGAGCCGGGCGACTGCAGCACCGTGCGGGCTGGGAACGTCAATGTCGACGGGATTGACCCGGTGGTGAACAGTACGGGATCGGAGCCGGTGCCGTCGCTGAACACGTGTCGCATCTGATAGGTCGTGTTCGGCAACATGCCCGCCACGAAGATGTTGGTGCTCTTCCCCGGCTCGATGGCGCGAGCGTCGGTGTTCCGCCACGCGGGGTTATCCCCCGCGAGAGCGAACTGGACTAAGACCGTCGCAGCCGTTGAGGGCGGTACGCTGTAGAGGGCGACCAGCGGGTTGAGCGTGGACGTGACGACGGCCTCGGACCCGGATACCCGGGACGCCACGGCGTCGGCCGCCACCGCAGAAGTCGTCTCGCTCGCCTGGTAGCCATCCTTGACAGTGACCTCTATGTCGTACGTCCCTTCCTGGTTCGGGGTCCAGACGAACGTGTTAGTGGGACTGAAGTCGCGGACCACGTGGAAGGTGCCGCCGTGCGGCGCAGCGTTGAACTGGTAGACGGGGGACGCACCAACGTCGCTCGCGGCGGCCGTCCAGGTGACGCGCTCGCCGACCAGCGGCGAGTCGTCGCTGGGGGTCAGGGTGACTGTGGACGGCAGCGCCCGTTCGTCGAGCGGCTCCAGGCGGAGCCGCCGGGCGGGCCATCGCGAAATCCGGCGAGGCGTCTGTGCCCGGCTAAAAATGAGAGACCAAGAGTCGCGCAAAAACATGATCGACCTCCCTCGAAGAATCTGAATTCCCTTCAGCGGGGGGTCTGCGGTAGAATGCACCCACATCTCCCTCAGGCGCGCAGACCGGGCGCCGGGGCGGTGCCGGGCCGGCGGGGGGCTTGCTTGGCGGTAAGGCCCCGCCGGCCGCTTTTTTCAGTTCGTACTTTCGTCGTCAATCAATCCCCGTCGAGCCGTCGATTGAACTGCCCGTTGTCCCGTCCGTCCACGTCGCCGTCGCCATCGAAGTCGAAATACCACAGGTAAGCGGAATCGCCGGCGCTCGTGTTGAATGCGGACCGAAAGCGGTCTCGGTCCAGTTCGTCTACATCTCCGTCGCCGTCACTGTCGCCAAACAACCGGAACAGGCTGTCCATGCGGTTGCCGCCGACGGCGCCGTCGCCGTCGCCGTCGAGCGCCCGGCCGACTATGTCCCGGACCGCATCACTGCGAATCGTAAGCTCGTAAGTGCCGTCCGCGAGCGAGCCGACAATGATCTCCGGACCGGCAAACGTCAGAATGGCCACGGACTTGCCGTCCACCACCGACGAGGCCACGTTCAGCGCGACCAGGCTACCGTCCGTCCGTCGTAGCTCGAAGGCGCCCGCGCCAGAGGTGACCAGGTGGTCGAACGTGACCGTGAGGCGGTTGACCATCGACCGCTGGGCGGAGCCATCGTTGACCACAATGCTCTCTACCTGGGCCGCCGCCTCGAAGGTGCCGACAAAGCCGTGCGTCGTGCCGCCGGCGCCGTAGCCCCCCGCGATCAACCCGGAGTCGTTGATCTTTCTTAGTGTGGTGAAGGTCGCGCCGGGAATGTCGAAGGGGGTGTACGTCCCTTCGCGGAGCAGGTACCCGTGCCGGATGCCGGCTGCCGTGTAGCCGCCGATGATCTCGCCGGAGTCATTGATGCCGAGTGCGGCTGACGACGCGGCACCCGGGACGGCGAGCGTGGTGTAGTTTCCACCGCTGAGCAGGAAGCCGGAGTTCGTCCCGGGGATGTCGAAACGCCCAACGATGTCACCGGCATCGTTGATCTCGCTCGCGTACGACGTGAAGGTGGCACCGGGCACGTCGATCGAGGTGAAAACTCCGTCGTCGAACACGAACCCGTGCGCGGTACCACTGGCGGAATACTCCCCGACGATTGTGCCGGAGTCGCCGATCCCGCGGGGCATCGTCTGGGTCGCACCTGGGAAGTCGAATGTCGTGTAGGTGCCGCCAGTCAACAGGAACGCATGCGTCGTGCCTCCCGCCGTATAGCTGCCGGCGATCTGGCCAGAATCGTTAATGTCCCAGGCCGCGGTCGAGGTCGCCCCGGGCACGTCGAGGGTCGTGTAAACGCCCTCGCTCAGCAGAAAGCCGTGAGTGAGGCCGTCGGCCGTGTAGCTTCCAACGACCTGGCCCAACCCATTGACGCCGTTGATGTCGGTCAGGGTCGCGCCGGGCACGTCGATCGCCGCGAAGGCGAAGGCGGGAAGCTCCCGCCCCTCCAGCGCCTCCACCTGCAGCCGGGGGCTTCGCGCGCGGGTCGTCCGAGAGCAGAACCACATGGGAATCTCCTTTGCGGGTGTGGTCTGCTTTGGTTTGTCATCGGCCCCCGCGGCGCGCAGACCGGGCGCCGGGGCGGTGCCGGGCCGGCGGGGGGCTTGCTTGGCGGTAAGGCCCCACCGGCCGCTTTCATTTCGTCAAGTCAGCAATCAATAGAGCGAGTTCAGTAGTCCGCGACCACTTCGCCGCCGGCGCGGGTGATCAGCGCGGCCAGGACGCGGATATCCATTCCGGCGCGCAGAAACCGTACGGATCCGTCGGCGAATACCGCATTCGCCCCGCCGGGGTGAAAGGCGTAAACTTCTCCGTCGTTATTGCAGTTGATTGCGCACGGCCCCGGCTTCGCCGTGCCGTCTGCCGTTGAGCCATTGAGGATGATCCCGCCCTTGTAGTGGTTCCACGCTCCTCCCTCGAGCGCATCGTCTGCCGCGCCGCGCACTCCGGCCCGCCAGAGTCGCGGACGGCCGGCGTCCTCCGTGAGCAAAATTGTGTTCGTGGTGCCGTCCGCAATATCGTTCAAACACGTCGGGGTGCGCCCGAGCGTGACGGCAAGCGTGGGCGTCGGAGTATAGGTGAGCGCTCCCCGCGGGTCGGCGCCGGCCTGAATGAGCCCGTCACGAACTCCTAACGTTGTGGCATAGTCGCCACAGGCGGACATCGTTCCGTGGACCTGGAACGGGCCTATTCGCGTGTACCGATTCCGTTCCGGAGTCGAAGGGCACTGGAAAATCCTTTGCTGCTGTGTCATGACCTCCTGGTTCAACGGATGGTACAGCGGCACCTCCATGTGGTAGCGGTCGGCGAGCGCCTGGAGCTCGATAAATGGGAGAAGGAACGCCGCCCAGCCGTGGGTAAAGCTGTAGGGCGGCGGCGGCCACGGCCCATTGTTCACGTACGCGGGTGGAAATGTGCCGTATGAATCATGGTGATGGTGCATCCCCAGGCCGAGTTGCTTCAAATGATTCGAGCAGGCAATCCGGTTCGCGGCCTCACGGACCTTCTGAACGGCCGGGAGCAAGAGCCCAATCAGAATCGCGATGATCGCGATCACGACCAGAAGTTCGATCAGTGTGAAGCCGCGCTGTGGATTCCTGTTGAGGGCTCGAGTCATCGTCACACCCTCCTTTCGTGAACAACGTTCCGGTCACTTACTCGACCTGATCGCAGCCGCTTTCGTCGGCAGGTCCGTCAAGTCCCACAGTTCGATCGTGCCGACGTCTTCGTGGCCGCCGCCCACGGCGAGGAGGAGGCGATCGGGACTCCACGCCACGCTCCAGATCAACCCGCGAAAGCCACCGATGCGGTGAACTTCTTTGTTGGTCGCCGTATCCCAGATGATCACCTCATGCCAACTGCCCGAGGCCAGCCAGCGGCCGTCGGGACTGTAGGCCACGCAATAGACATCGTGTGTGTGTTCCTTGAGAGTCTTTGTCGGCACCTTTATGGTGTCCCCGTTCGCGGCATCTCCGAAGTCCCAGATCATGACCCTGTTATCGGAGTACCCTGCGGCCAGTCGGCCGCGGTCCGTCGGGTGAAACGCCACCGCCCACGAGCGATCCTCGACCTGCGATTGGGCGGCCATCGATACCTTTCTCAGGCCGGTGGCGGCATCCCAGAGGCTCACGACACCGTCCGTCCCTGCAATGGCGATGAGCGTGTCGTCGGGACTGAACGCGACGCCAAACGCGGGCCCATTGTGGCCTGCCAGCCGGGGAGACCGCCTTTCCATCTCGGGCCCGTTCGCGCAAGGATGCATGTCCCACCGCCACAGTTGAAATGGCGGCGTGATGCTGCTGGTAACGAGCATTTTCCCGTCGCGACTGAGCGCCAGTCCGCGAGCACGTGTCTCGGGGCTCTTCAGGGTTTGCCGCTCCTCTCCGGTCCGTGCATCCCACACCCGGGTGGTTTCGTCATAACTCCCCGAGATCAGCAATCCGTCGCGACCAAAAACGGCCGCGAAAACCGTATCGTCGTGGCCCCTCAGCGTCTGAATCTCGCGCGCCTTCGCCACGTCCCAGACGCGGACAGTTTTGTCGTGGCTAGCGGAAACCAGTTGCTGACCGTCGGGGCTGAAATTCAGTCCAAAGACCTGGCGCGTGTGGCCGACGAGGCTGACGCAGGGACGGCCGGTCGTAGCGCCGAGCGGCGTGCCGTCCCAGACCTGTAGCTTGCCGTCGTTGCTGGACGAGGCGAGCCACCAGCCGTTCGGGTCAAAGAGCACGCGCGTAATCAGGTCGGAATGCCCGCGCAGAGTGAGCACTTCCTTGCCCTGATCCAGTTCCCAGATACGGATCGTCTGATCAACGCTGCACGAGACAAGGCGTTTTCCGTCCGGGTGGAAGGCGACGCAGCCGACGCGGGTGGCGTGGCCGACCAGGGAGTGGACCAGTTTGCCGGTCGGGACGTCGTAGATCTTCACCGCCGGATCCGCGACGCTGCCGGCGACCGCCACCAGGTCTCCCTTCGGACTGAACTCCACAGCCCACGCCGCACAGGCGTGGCCGCGGATCGTGAAGCTTTCCTCACCCGTTGCCAGGTTCCAGACCTTCGCGGTCAGATCCCAACTAGCGGACAAGAGGCGATCGCCTTGCGGGCTAAAGGTGACGCTGTAGACGAGATCCTTGTGGCCCTCGAGAGAAGTGAGCCGGTTCGTCGTGAGGTCAAAGACCATCACGGCGTTTCCCGCGCCGTAGGCGAAAAGCCGGCCGTCCGGGCTGAAGGATGCCCGCCGCAGCATCCGCGCTTGATCCAGATGCACAGTCCGAAATTTGCGGGGCTTCTCCAGAGTGGGAAGGTCCCACACCTTGACGATTTCGTCCGCACCGATCGTGGCCAGCCGGCGACCATCCGGGCTAAATGTCATGCCGACAATCTCGTCGTCATGTGCCTTCAACTCGTCGCGGGTCTCGCGGCCCGTTTCGGGATCCCAGAACCGCAGAGTCCCATCGCTGGACGCAGATATGACGAGTCGGCCATCGGATGGGCGGAAGGCGACGCAAAGGACGCGGACCCGGCCCGCGTTATCCGAGTTGCCTTTGAGGGAGCGCTGTTTTCCAGTGGCCAGATCCCAAAGGGTAACCGAGTTGTTCGGGCCGGGTCCGGCGAGAAGCCGTCCTTCCGGACTGAACGCGAGATCGAGGTTGGCGCTGATGCCGCCGGTGACCGGCGCGATCGCGTTTGCGAGCGGAGCGTCGGGCAGTCGTTTGAGGTAGTGGTACTCCCAGCCGCGGAGGTTCTGCGGACACTCCTTGAGGAGTTCCTCCACTCCACCCCAATTGAGATGCTTCGCCTCCACCTGTGCCAGCGGGATATTCCGCAGATAGAGGTTGAACTCCAAATCTTTCTTGGCCTTGGACTCGGCTAGAAGTCGGGCCTTTGCCTCCTCGGCGACCCTTAGGGCGCTGACCACCACCGCCCCCACCGCCACGAGCAGCATCAGCGCCAATGTCCCCGCGGTGGCCAGAGTTCGCTTGTTGCGTCGCGCGAACTTCCGCATGCGGTAACCCGCCGACGGCGGGCACGCCTGAACCGGTTCGTCGTTCAGGTAGCGTTGCACGTCCGCGGCAAACGCGTTCGCGGTCTCGTAGCGACGGGCCCGGTCCTTCTCGAGGCACTTCATTACAATCCAGTCCAGCTCACCTCTAACCAGTCCGCTCAGCTTCTTCGGCTCCAGTCCCCGGTTGGCCGCGATCGTCGGCAGCTCCGTCGTCGCGTTCAACCGCGTGCTCGGCTTCGGCGGCTCCTCCTCCCGGATCACGCGCAGTACCTCTAGGAGTGCCGTGCCCTTGACGCGCTGGTGCGTGACCGGCGTGGTCCCGGTCAAGAGTTCGTACAGCAGAACCCCGAGCGAGTAGATGTCGCTCCGGGTGTCCACATCCAACTGATTCAGTTCCGCCTGTTCGGGAGACATGTACTCCGGAGTCCCGACGACTGCCCCGAACTCGGTGAATAGAGTCTTGTCCGTCAGCCGCTGGCCGGCCGCTTTTACTATCCCGAAGTCGATCACCTTGGGGACTGGCTTGCCGTCGTACGGAGCCACCAGGACATTCGAGGGTTTGATGTCCCGATGGATGATCCCCTTCTGGTGGGCGTGCTGGACTGCCTGGCAAACCGGGACGAACAGCTCCAATCGTTGTCGTGGGGTCAGTCGGCGCTCGTCGCAAAACTGTGTAATCGGAATGCCCTTGACCAGCTCCATGACGAAGTACGGCCGGCCCTCTCCGGTTGCCCCCGCGTCGAAGACCCTGGCAATATTGGGGTGGTCCATCAAGGCGAGAGCCTGTCGCTCGGCCTCGAAGCGTGCGAGCAATTGCTGGTTGTCCACGCCGGCCTTGACCAGCTTCACCGCGACCTTGCGCTGCACGGGATGCGACTGCTCGGCCATCCATACATGTCCCATCCCGCCTTCGCCGAGCTTCTGCAGCAGCTTGTATGGTCCGACCGATGTGCCAGGGCCGTCCGATGACCCGCTGGGGATTGTTTCGGCGAAAGCGCCATTGGTGCTGCCGAGCAGACGCGCGATCGCCGGCTGGCCGAGGAAGCCGCCGGCCCGTTCATGCTGTTCAAGAAGCCGTCCCACCCGGTCGCGCAGCGACGCGTCGCTCGCGCATTCGCGGTCGAGAAACTCGGCCCGCTGCAAGGCGTCCGAGATTTCCAGAGCTTCGATGAAGAGCGTTTCTTCGGTCATGGCGATGACACCTGGCGAGTCGCCCGAGGCCCTTCACCTCCAGTGCGACGCGGGTCCCGAAACTGCGCACGGATTCCGAAAAAGGTCCCCCGGCGGTCAGCGGGGGTCGGCGTTCAGCGAGTCGAGGAGCCAGGCGCGGGCGTATGCCCAGACCTGATCTCCTTTGCGGGGCGAAATGTTTAGCGCCGCGGCAGCCTCCCGACCGGTGAGCCCGGCGAAAAAGCGCAGCTTGACCAGCTCGGCCGCCCTGACGTTGACTGCCGCAAGACGGTCGAGGGCCTCGCTAAGAGCGAGCAGATCCTCGTCGGGAGATTCCGCGGCCACGTCCAAATCGAGCAGGGCAAGTCGCTGGCGATTACCACCGTGCCGCTCGCGTCCCTTTCGCCGGGCGCTCTCGACCAGGATGCGGCGCATGGCCTCGGCCGCGGCCGCGAAGAAGTGCGACCGCCCGTGCCAGTCCTGCGGCTGCTCGCCGCCGACCAGGCGCAAGTACGCTTCATGCACCAGAGCCGTCGGCTGGAGGGTGTGTCCCGGCGCCTCGGCGGCCATCCGGGCACCCGCCAGTTTCCGCAATTCGTCGTAGACGAGTGGGAGAAGCTGGGCCGCGGCGTGTGGATCGCCGGCCTCGATCGCGGAGAGGATGCGAGTGATGTCGGACATCGCCGCCGAGCATACCCGCGCGCGCCAGTTGCCGCAATCGGCCGCCTAGGTCGCGGCTCTAACGGGCGTCCGAAAACGACAAGAGCCACAACCCGCCAGGATTGTGGCTCTTAGAGTTAGTGGGCGCTACTGGATTCGAACCAGTGACTTCCACCGTGTGAGAACGCCCACGACTGAGCCGACCCGGCTCGATTTCTCCGGAGAATTGTGGGATTATCCCACAGTTCGGCCAGTTTGCAAAGCAAAAGATTTGACGTAACGAAAGGGCGGGAATTGCGGTAGTCGGCGGAGTTGTGCGGTAGGTTACCGCAAAACGCTGAGTGGGTGGTCGCCTTAGCCAGCCTCAAGAGTTACCATAGGATTGGACTACGGATGGTGATTCGCCCCGCGTGCCCAACAGGGCCTCCGCGATGCCGTCGCAAGCCCCAAGCCGATCCTCCGTTCCCGGCTGGGAGAATCCCGCCGAAGCGCCAGCCTACTTCGTCTACGAAGCGGCACATTATCTCAGCCTGCCACCGCGCACCGTCCGGAATTGGGTGGGCCTAAGCAGCCCACCGCCCGACCGAAAGGTGCAAGAGCCCTTAGTCAATCCGGCTGACGCGGAAGAGGGTTTACTCTCATTCCTGAACCTTGTCGAACTGCACATATTGGCGTCGATCCGCCGGCACCATAAGGTCCAGCCAAAAGCAGTCCGCCGCGCGAATAGATACCTCAGAAGGACCTTCGGCACTGCGCACCCGTTGCTGCACCGCCAGATGTCAACTGACGGAAAGGACTTGTTCATTGAGCGATATGGAACGTTCGTGGGCGTCTCGCAGCAAGGGCAGATGTATCTAGAGAAGTTCATGGACGCCTACATCAGGCGGATTCAGTGGGATGAGAACGACATCCCAATCCGGCTCTTCCCGTTCACCCGATCAGATTTCGAGACCTCTCCCCAGCTTGTTGCCATTGACCCGCGCGTGCGCTCCGGGAAGCCGTGCATCACGGGGACCGGGGTACCGACCAGCATAGTCTCTGAGCGTTACAAGGCCGGCGACTCGATCACGGCATTAACCAAGGACTATGGGCGCAAGCAGGAAGAAATCGAAGAAGCCCTCCGGTACGAAAGCGGAGCAGCTGCTTGAGAGCAGCACGTTCTTTACGAATGAATGCCTTGGGCATTCCGTTCCGACCAACCTGCGCGCTAGCGGTCTGATTGTTGAGTTTTGGGACAGTCACTTTAAGCCCGGCACACTGGATGTCGATTGGTTGCCGGTTGTGGGCGAGAATAACTGGTTGGTCTTGACCAAAGACAGCGCAATCCGGCGAAAGTCCGGGGAGATGAATCGAATAATGGCTTGCGGGGTCCGTTTGTTTACCCTGCCCAACGGGAATACGACTGCCGAGCAGATGGTTCAGATTTTCCTCGAAAACCGCTGGCGCATGATTCACGCCGCGCTGAAGAACCCCGGACCATTCATTGCGACCGTGTACCGGGATTGTGTCGAGATCAAGTCCGGCGGGAGCAAAGGCGACTAGTGGCGGTCGGCCGGTCGCGGCCGGAGCCGCGGGGCGGCACAGTGGGTACGGCTGCACGCGATCACTGCGACCTTGAACACCACCTCCCACGTCGCGCGGGAGATGGCGAGTGTAGTGAGAGTCTAGGTGTTACCTCTTCTCCGCAAACGCATAGAGATGACCGGTGGTCCGGACGTACAGCGTGTCGTCCGCGATGGCCGGTGTCGCGGCCACCCGCTCATTCAGTTTCGGGTTCTCGGCCACGGTTTTGGGGACATCAGTCCCAGCCTTGAGAACGGTGATCGCTCCGTCGTCAAGGCGCGTGAAGTAGATGTGCCCGTTGGCCGCGACGGGTGACGAGTAGTACCGGCCGGCGGCGACCGCCCGCTCCTGCACGTAGATCCCTTTGCCCATCTTGAGGTCGTAGGCAGTTACCAGCCCGCCATCCTTGACCAGGACGAATTGTCCTTGGTAGACGATCCCTGACGGAACGTAAGGTAGCCCCTTCGTTTGCTTCCAGATCACGTGCGACCTGGTCACGTCGCCCGTCCCACCCAGCTTGAGGGCGAATGCGCTATTCTTCGATGTGGACACGAACTCGAGTAACTTGTCCCACTCCGCCCGCGTGAGCTTACCGTCGTGGTCGAGGTCAAAACTGTCAAATAGCCCCTTCGCGACGGTTTTTTCGAGCCCCTCTTTCGTGACGTAGCCGCGCGACTCGTCTCCCGCCTCCTTGATCAGATCTTCGAAGGAGGGTGGCTTGAAGTCTTCCCCGGTTGCCCAGGCCGCGAAGTAAAGGGTGTCGCCCGCAACGACCGGCGACGCACACACGGCCGAGGGCATCCCGATCACGTACCACTTTTCCTCACCGGTCTTGAGGTCGTAGGCGATCATCCGTCCGCGCCCGGGCGCCACAACCTGTTTCCCCGTTGGCGTGTCGCACACGACCGGGGTGGAGAACGAGCATGTGGAAACGCGGGCCTTCTCCCATTCGAGTCGCCCGGTCTCGACATGGACGGCGAGGATTTTCGAGTTCTTACGCTCGTCTCGAAGCAAGATGACCAGGCCGTCAGTAATGACCGGCGAGACCCCGGAGCCGAAGTCGAACTCGGTGGCCGCGGTGGGCAATTCGTACTTCCAGAGTTCCTTCCCGGACAGATCGTAGCAGAACAATCCGCACGAGCCGAAATACGAGACTATTCGCTTGCCGTCGGTCGCGGGAGTGGACGCGGCGGGGCTTCCCTCGATCTTGTGAAAAGGCTCTATCTGTTTGGCAGGTGCCTCGGCCCGCCAAACTTCCTTGCCATCGCTTCGGGTGTAGGCGATCGTGTAGAGCTTGTTGTTCTCGAAGGACGTGAGCACGAGCAAGTTGCCGGCGACAATCGGCGACGAGGAGCCGCTCGGAACCGGCACCTTCCACTTCACATTCGTGGTCGGACCGACGTCGACGGGGGGCTTCTGTCCGTCGGCAACCCCCGAGCCGGCCGGCCCGCGGAATTGCGGCCACGCCAGCGGCTCGGCTCCCAACGCGACGATTGCACATAATCCGATCAAAGCCGGGGCGAAGGCTTGTTTCATGGACACTGCCTCATTCTCGAACAGAGCGCCGACCGATCCGGCTGCTGGCGACACGACCGCAACGACCTCCGACACAGTACATTCGCTTCTTATCCACGCGGGACCAATGCCCCGACGACGTTCTCCGGCTCCGCGACTCCGCAATGAAAGAACTGCTTCATCTCAATCGTCGGGTCAATCTTCACGTTCAGGCGCGAGTAGACCGATCCCACAATCACCCTCATGGTGAGCATGGCCAA
>Ga0066903_100003665_pt1 | contig 12646 bp, 3 predicted proteins | sample PanSoiMetaGPlot1_FD_67491 | JGI IMG/M metagenome (GOLD analysis project Ga0066903, IMG submission 67491) | Tropical forest soil microbial communities from Panama analyzed to predict greenhouse gas emissions - Panama Soil - Plot 1 (version 2) | ecosystem: Environmental > Terrestrial > Soil >...
CTCGACGAAGACCTCCGCGCCCTAGAAGCGGAAGGACCGCTTTCGAGTGAGGAATACGCGGTCCTCGCCGGACACGGCGAACGGGTCCGGCGGCACGCCGGGAGGTTCCGCTGAACCCTAGAGAGGGCGTCAGTACCTGACGCTGCGGGTGGAGTACAGCCTGACCCCAGTTGGCGCGCAGCCCATCTCGCGGTGTCTTCCTGCCACAAATACTTGGCACTACAATACTGCAGAAGGGATTCGACTGTCCGCGTCTCGCTGTGTCGGAGGGGACCATCTTCCATGACCACACTCCGAATCGGATTGGCTCAGGTCCACCAGTCGGCTGACCTAGAATCCAACGCAGCCATTATTATTCGTGCCATCGATGAGTCGGGCGCGGCGGGCGTGCAACTCCTCTGTTTTCCCGAGACGCAAACCGTCGGCTATCGGGCTGACATCACTCCGGCCAGCGCGCCGGTTCCGGTCGCCCGACTGATCGAACTGCACGAACGTGTCGCCCGGCGCTGTGGCGAACTGGGCATGGCTTGCATTCTGGGAACGGAGGTGCCTCTCCCGGCCGATCCAGCACACGGCAAACCGTACAATTCGGCCCTTGTTATTGCGGAAACCGGCAAGATCTTGGGCGCCCACCACAAGACCAAGCTCACCCCGCTCGATACTGTCGCCTATTCTCCAGGCGAAGGAACGCACGTTTTCGAGTTGCACGGCGTCAAAGTAGGCGTTGTCATTTGTTTCGAAGGCTTTCGTTTCCCGGAAACTACGCGCGAATGCGTCCGGCAGGGGGCGCAGCTGGTCTGTCATCCTCAGAACAACACGATACGGCCGAACGACTGGAAAGTGCCAATCCACCACGGGATGATCACCACACGGGCGGCGGAAAACACAATCTGGTTCGCATCATGCAACGCCTGCCTGGAGCATCAGAACTGCCGCTCGCTGATCATTGCCCCCGATGGCCGGGTCCATGCTCAATCCGAACTCAAGCATGAACAACTCCTCGTTGCCGATCTGGATATTGACCGCGCAACCCGGGCCATGTTTCGTTATGATCTCGAAGGATGCGCGAAGTTGCTCTTCGCCGACACAGTCAAGCCGGAGGAATATGCCATGGCAACGAAATCCGGCCAAAAAAAGTAGCGCGGGAAAGCCGCTGGATGGGCACATTTTTCCTAGGCGCGGGCCATTATTCGAGTTATAAAGGATTATTTGCAGGCTTGGCCTGGCACCAAGGAGCCCCACAGCGAATCGAACATTGATCAAGAAACATCTCGGAAAACAGTCTGACGTGAATCATCCCAAGTAGGCGGCCAGCCCAAGGGAGCCCAAGGCGATGAGTGACTCGCCCCATAAGAGAGAAGACTCGCACGATGCGACCCAACGCCTCGGTTTCGATGCCCTTCGCAGCCAATTTGAAAGCGCCTGGCATGCGGCCCTTCAAGGAGCGCCGCCTCCACTGCTGGACACTTTCTTACTGCAGGCGGCGGAACAGGACCGGCCTGGGCTGCGTGAAAAACTGGCTTCCATGGAATGTGATTTTCAGGAACAGATGAACCAGGCTGGCACTCCCGGCTATCTGGAATCGCACCTGGACAATTCCACCGCTCCTGCCCTGTGCAATGAAAAGACCCTGGCCGATCCGGGTGAAAGACCTAAACCGGACACCGCACAGGACCTCGCTCACCAGACAGTCGATTTAGCCGCGGAGAAGAAAGCTGCCGAGCCGGAACCGCAAGCGCAGGTTTCGAGTCAAACCGTTGCGTTCTCCCCTGAGGAGCCTGCCAAACCACACGGCCAGACGGTCGATTTTCTTCCGGGCAATCCTCAGCTTATCCAGACCATAGATGCCGCATCCCGAGTTAATGACGAAGATTCCGGATTCGGCAACGAGAAGTCGGGCCCGACTGTGCCGGGCTATACGATTCTCGACGAACTCGGCCGAGGCGCCATGGGAGTCGTTTACAAGGCCCAGCAGAAAGGCTTGAATCGGTTGGTGGCGCTGAAGATGATGCTGGCCGGCGGTCATGCCAGCGCCGAACAGCTGGCACGCTTTCACACCGAGGCCAAAGCCGTCGCACACTTGCAAAATCCAAACATCGTGCAGATCTACGATGTCGGCGAGCACGATGGCCTGCCCTACTTTTCGCTGGAGTTCGTCGACGGCGGGACGTTGCACGATCGGCTGGGCGGCAAACCCCAGCCGCCGAAATCTGCCGCCGCCATGATTGAAACGCTGGCGCGGGCCATGGAGTGCGCCCATCAACTGGGCATCATCCATCGCGACCTGAAGCCCGCCAATGTCCTGATCACGGCCAACAACATTTTGAAAATCTCCGACTTCGGCCTTGCCAAGCGCCTGGAAGGCGAGGATTCCGGCCAGACGCGCAGCGGCACCCTCATGGGTACCCCAAGCTACATGTCTCCGGAGCAAGCCCGTGGTGATATCCGCGATATTGGCCCGCCGGCCGATCAGTACGCGCTAGGGGCCATGCTGTATGAGATGTTGACGGGCCGGCCCCCGTTTCAAGGCGCGTCAATCCTCGACACGTTGGAGCAGGTGCGGACGCACGAACCGGTGCCGCCGTCGCGCTTGCAGCCGACCGTGCCGCGCGACCTGGAAACAATTTGTTTGCGAACGCTGCAAAAGGAACCGAAGAAACGCTACGCTACAACGGGTGACTTGGCCGAGGACTTGCGCCGTTTCCAGGCCGGCGAGCCGATCCTGGCCCGACCGGTCGGAAGAATTGAACGCACCTGGCGCTGGTGCAAGCGCAATCCGAGAGTGGCTGTCCTGACTGCCTGCGTCAGCGTGCTGGTTCTGGTGGCACTCGGTTCCGCATTCGCCATCTATCGAAATATGGCCCGCGATGCGGAAACGGTGGCGGAAACACGCAAAATCGCCGAGGGCCGGCAGCAGCAAGCTCTCAACCTGGTCAGGGAAGGCAATTTCCTGGGGGCCAAAAGTCTTCTCCAGCGGGATGACGCCGTGCTGGTCAGCTCACCCGCACTGCAAGACATTCGCTCTGACCTCGAACGACTCCAGAAACAGGTGGACGTTTATCTCGATCTCAAGAGGCTTTCGGACAAGGCCCATTTTGCGTGCCGCTTCGGCTCCATTGAACAGAAGCGAAAGGGGCACGAGTTCTGTGTGGAGTTCTCCGAGATTCTGAATCAGGTGGAGCAAGGGAAAGGAAAAGCCGCCTGCGGCTTGCCTCCGTTGACCGGGCAACAACAACAGTTGTTGAAAGAAGATATTTTTGACGTATTTCTGGATGCGGGCCAGGTGGAAGTGGATCTGGCCGCAGGTGGAACTGTGGAAGCACACAAAGCTGCTGACAAGAAGGCAATCGCGTGGTTCGATCGGGCCGCGAAGATTCTGCCCGATACCCGGGCTGTCTATGCAAGGCGGGCCGGGAGCTGGGGACGACTCGGAAATAAGGAAGCCGATGAGGCCGACATTGCCAAGGCCAAATCGATTCAGCCCACGTCGGCGGTGGACCGCTACTGGCATGGCTATGCCCATCATGTTCGGGCGCAGCTGCATCCGGAAAAAGCCGTCTACTGGTTGGGTGAGGAACTCAAGGAGTATGCCGCGTTCCTTCTGCTTCGGCCCGACCACTTCTGGGGATATTTTAATTATGCCCTGTGCAAGGCGCACCTGGGGGACCGCTACGACGCCATGATCGGCTTTACGAATTGCATTCGCATCCAGCCCGACTCTCCCTGGCCGTTTAACAACAGGGGCACCATGCACCTGCTGCTGGGCGGCAAGGAACACCTCGAACAGGCGGTTCGGGATTACACCACCGCTTTGACCCTTGATCCGGGTTACGTGGAGGCCTTTACCGGACGGGCCGCTGCATACCGGCTTCTTGGCAAGCGGAATTTGGCCTTCGCCGACTTGAAGGCTGCCATCGACCTCGACCCGAAGCGTGCTTCGACCTATGAACAACGGGCCGAGTTGTTCGCTGATGGTAAGGAATTCGGAAAAGCTATTGAGGACCTGACGCGCGCACTGGACGTGAGCTCTGACAAAGTACCGGGATTGTTAAAGCGCGCCGCCGTGCACCGCAAAATGGGCGCGCGGAATCTGGCCTTCGCGGACTTGAAGGCTGCCATCGACCTCGACTCAAAGCGTGCTTCGACCTATGAACAACGGGCCGAGTTGTTCGCTGATGGTAAGGAATTCGGAAAGGCAATTGAGGACCTGACGCGCGCGCTGGACTTGAGCTCTGACAAGGTGCCGGGATTGCTAAAGCGCGCCGCCATGTACCGCAAGATGGGCGCGCGGAATCTGGCCTTTGCGGACTTGAAGGCCGCCATCGAACTCGACCCGAAGCGTGCTTCGACCTATGAACAACGGGCCGAGTTGTTCGCTGACGGTAAAGAATTCGGAAAAGCTATTGAGGATCTGACGCGCGCACTGGACGTGAGCTCTGACAAAGTGCCGGGATTGTTAAAGCGCGCCGCCATGCACCGCAAGATGGGCGCGCCCGCCAAGGCCCTTTTGGATTACGATCGCATCTTGAGCATCAAGCCTAAAGACGAGCAAGCGCTTGAGGACCGGGCGGAAGCACACGAGAGCTTGAAAAACTACGAGAAAGCACGGGACGATCTATCCGCTTTGCTGGCGGCCCGCCCCGATGATGTCGAACTTTTGCGCAGGCGTGCGTTCCTGACATTGGTCCATTTGAAGGATCAGGAGAAGTCGCTGGCCGACTGGCGCCGCCTGACTCAAAAACGACCCGATGACATTCAGGCCCATTATCTGACCGGAGTCCTGCTCATGGGGCTCGGCCGTTACGACCCGGCTGTGGCCGAATTCAAAAAAACCACGGCCTTGAAGAAGGATCTGGTTCAAGCAACTTGGGGCCAGGCGCAGGTCTATCTCTGGCAGGGCAAGGCTAAGGAAGCCTTGGCTCTCATTGATCCCCTGGTGCAGCGGTTGGACCATAACACGCCAGAAACCTTGAACATCCGCGGGGATATTCTGTGCACCTTGAATCGGCACAAGGAGGCCGCGAGCGATTACGGGAAATTGATCGGCTTGCGTCCCAAGGAGCCGGACGCGTATGTCAGCCTGGCGCTCGTTCACGGCAAAAATGGCAATTGGAAGGCGGCAAAGGACTGTTATGATAAGTTACTGGCGGCCGATCCGAAGGCCGGGGCCAGCTATCTATGCCGCGCGGAGTTCTACCGAAGTCGCGGGCAGTATACGGAGGCCCTGGTCGATTGCGACCGGGCTGCATCGCTACTCCACGATTCCCCATTGCCAGAGCTCATCCGGGCCGGCATTGTCGCCGCCCAAGGACGCCATCGCGAGGCCGTTGCCCAGGCGGAAGAGGCGCTGCAACGCGCTCCCAAGAACGACGGTAAGATTCTTTACACTGCCGCCGGCGTGTGGAGCTTGGCTGCTGAAGCGGCACAGCGCGACGCCAAGGGCCCGGTGAACCATGAATTGTCCCGCCAGTATCTGGAGCGCGCCCTTGCCTTGCTGGGTCAAGCTCTGGGCAAGGGATTTCACGACCTGGAATTCCCGGAGCACAATCGGATGCTGCACGATCCGGCCATGGGGGCCGTTGCCCGCGATCCGCAGGGTAGAGACTTGCTTGCCCACAAGGGCAAGAATTGATTGCTTGGCGTTGGCTGCGAGCTAATTCCCTTCCATGACCGCCGTTCCTGCCACGACCGGCTTCCCGCGTGACGAACCGGATTGGCCGAGGTGTCCATGAGCAACAGTGGCCAATTCTTTCAGACCGCCTTGGCCCATTTTCGAGCAGGTAATCGGGACCAGGCGGAAAGCCTGTGCCGGCAGATTCTGAACCAGATGCCGAATAATCCGGAATCCCTGCACTTGCTTGGAGTGATGGCCCATCAGAACGGCCAATACGAGTCGGCCATCGAACTCTTCCAGCAGGCGGTTGCTTTGCAATCGGACAATGCGGAATATCACTACGATCTGGGAGTTGCTTGCCATGCCCAAGGGCGCGTCGAAGAAGCCGCCGCTTCATATCGGCGAGCCGTGGAGCTGAATCCCGCCAAATCGGAAGCGCACAGCAACCTGGGATATCTTCACCTGAGCCGCGGCCAAGTCGACCAGGCCATTCCCTGCTTTCGCCGGGCGCTTGAAGGTAATCCCCATTATGCCGAGGCCCACAACAATCTTGGCAAGGCTCTGGAAGCAAACGGGGAGCCCGACCAAGCCGAGGATAGTTATCGCCAGGCCATCCGTTGCAAGGCCGATCTCACGGCTGCGCACAAGAACCTGGGTCAACTGCTGCAGGGCCAGAAGAAATGGGAGCCGACGGTTGTTTGTTATCGCCAGGTCTTGCGCCTGGCTCCTTCGGATGCCGAAACGCATTTCAATCTGGGCCGGGCTCTGGAAGCATTGAACAACTTGGTCGAAGCGGAGACGCACTACCGGCACGCGCTGCGCTTGCAGCCGGATCAACCGGAATTTCACAACAGCCTGGGAAATGTCCTGGTCATGCAGCACAAGCCCTTTGAGGCCATGCCTTGCTACGAACAGGCGCTCCGCATGCGTGCCGATGAGCCGGTCTATCACAGCAACCTGGGTAATGCCCTCACCCTGGTAGGCAAGCCGCGCGAAGCGGAAGCATCCTGCCGCCATGCTCTGCGCTTGCGGTCCGACCTTGCGGATGCGCACCATAACCTGGCCATCGCTGTGGCGGCCCAGGGCCGGCTGCAGGAAGCCTTGCAGAGCAACCAGACATGCCTGACCTTGAAGCCGGACAATCCACGCGCCCGAAATGTGCAAGCCTTGTGGCTCTTGCAACTGGGCCGATTCGACCAGGGCTGGGAAGAATATGAATGGCGCTTCGAATCCAAAAACCTGCGCAAATTTTCCCAGCCCACCTGGGATGGCGCACCGCTCGCCGGAAAACGAATTCTGATTACCTCCGAGCAAGGACTGGGTGATGCCTTCCAGTTCATTCGCTACGCGCCACTGGTGAAGCAGCGCGGCGGCACTGTGATCGTCGAAACCTGGCCGGCACTGCTCAAAATTCTGGCCGGCTGTCCCGGCATCGACTCCCTGGTGGCACGCGATTCTCCCCTGCCGGAGTTCGACGTGCAAATCTCCCTGATGAGCTTGCCTCGAGTCTTCAAGACGACTCTGGCCACGATTCCCGCCAACGTTCCTTATCTGTTCGCGGAGCCCACTTTGATCGAATCCTGGCACCGCGAAGTGAGCGCGCAGAGAGGATTCAAGATCGGCATCGCCTGGCAAGGCAATCCTCGCTTTCCCGGGGACAATATGCGATCGATTCCGCTCATGTATTTTGCCACCATGGCGACGGTGCCCGGCGTGCGCCTGTTCAGCCTGCAAAAAGGCCGCGGCAGCGAACAGGTGCAGGCCGTTGCCAATTTGTTCGAGATCGTCGATCTGACCGGCCGGCTCGATGAAACCACCGGTGCTTTCCTGGATACAGCCGCCCTCATGAAAAACCTGGACCTGGTTATCACTTCCGATACGGCCCTGGCCCATCTCGCGGGCGCACTGGGTGTGCCCGTGTGGGTGGCCCTGGGTTTCTCCCCCGATTGGCGCTGGCTTCTGGAACGGCAAGACTGCCCCTGGTATCCGACGATGCGACTCTTTCGCCAGTCCAGGCTCGGCGCCTGGGAAGACGTGTTCGAATGTATGGCAGTCGAGCTGCGCCAACTGATGGCCTCGAATGCACTGCGGCGGCAGGAAGGAGCGCTGGCTGGCGCCATTGATCTAAGGCAAACGTGGGCAAAGGCGTATGAAAGTTTCCAGGGCGGAGATCGTGTCCAAGCCGAACGGCTAGCCCGGTTTATCCTGGACACCGACCGTGGCCACGGGGGAGCTTTGAACCTACTGGGCGTCCTGTCCCATCAGTCAGGCCGCAACGAGGCCGCCCTGGACTTCTTCTCCCGGGCCGTCGCGACCCAGCCTGACAATGCCGAATTTCATTACAACCAGGGCGTGGTCTTTCAGGTCCTAGACCGGCGCGAAGATGCCGCCGGCAGTTATCGGCAGGCACTGCGCTTTCGGCCTCACCATGCCGAGTCGCACAACAACCTCGGTTTGGCCCTGATGCAGCTGGGTCGTGTCGAGGAGGCCACCAACCATTTCCGCCAGGCTTTGCGGATCAGGCCCGATTACGGCGAGGCCCATTGCAACCTCGGTCTGGCGGCCAGGCAACTGGGAGAGCTGGAGGACGCCATCTTCCATTATCGTCAAACGCTTCGCCTCCAGCCGGACTCGCCGCCGACCTGGTACAACCTCGGCCTGGCTCTTGCCGCCCTGGGCAAGGTGGACGACGCTCTGGCTGCTCAGGAGCAAGCATTGCGGCTTGATCCCAATCATGGTGGCGCTCACCTGGCTCATTCCTTCCTGTTGCTACTACAGGGCAAGTTCGAGGAGGGCTGGACCGAATATGAGTGGCGCTGGAAGTTCAACCAAATCCCGATGTACCAGGGTCCGGTGCCGCGCTGGGACGGTTCCGCACGGGATGGGCAGACCGTCTTGCTCTATGCCGAACAAGGATTCGGCGACATGCTGCAATTCATCCGCTATGCCCCGCTAGTGAAGCAGCGGACGGCCAAGGTCGTTCTGGCTTGTCCGCAAAACATGATGCCTATCCTGAGTAGCTGTGAGGGAATTGATCAATTGTTTGCGCCTGGCGCTCCTTTGCCGACTTTCGACGTGCAGGCGCCGCTGCTGAGTCTGCCCGGCATATTCAAAACCACTCTAGATTCCATTCCTGCGAGTGTGCCCTATCTTCGGGCCGATCCCAATCTGGTGGAGCACTGGCGGAAACAACTGAGCCACCTGGCAGGTTTCAGGATTGGCATCGCCTGGCAAGGTGATCCAAAGTTCCTCTGGGATCGCTGGCGGTCCATCCCGCTGCGGCAATTCGCTCCCCTCGCCTCTCTACCCGGAGTCCACCTGATCAGTTTGCAAAAAGGACCGGGACAGGACCAGGTATCTGAACTGAGCTGGCAGATCCCCCTCATTGAGTTCGGCGACCGGCTTGATCAGAACGGGGCCTTTATGGATACGGCGGCCATCATCAAAAACCTTGATCTGGTCATCACTTCGGACACAGTGGTCGCGCATCTGGCAGGGGCCTTGGGTGTTCCGGTCTGGACGGCTCTCTCTCATGCTCCAGAATGGCGCTGGCTTCAGAAGCGCGCGGATTGTCCCTGGTATCCCACCATGCGCCTGTTCCGCCAGACTCGCCTCGGAGATTGGGCCGGAGTCTTTGCGCGTTTGGAAAAGGAGTTGCACCAATGCCTCCAGGCGAAGCAGATGCCCGGCCGAGTAGCAACCACGTGTGCCCGGGCCACCGTGTGCCTCTTAACTTACGGAAATTACCTGGAGTATTTCCGCCGCTCTCTGGATTCGATCCTGGAGCACTCGCCACCCGAACAGATCGAGTTACGTCTGGGTTTCAACGACGCTCCCGCCAGCTTTCAATATGCCTGGGAAACCCTGGGCGGCGACAAGGCATCAGTGGAAAAATCAATGCTTCCGGGAGAAATCGATCGCTTTACGTTCCGCAGTCCCCGTGGTGTCACCGTGCATCTCTGGAAATCGCCGGTGAACCTTTACAAGGAGCCCCTCGCTCGCCTCATGTATCACGATCTGTTTCTTGAAACCGAATACGCGATCTGGTTCGATGACGATAGCTTTGTCGAGCAAGGCTGGTGGCCGGAGTTATGCCAGGTCCTGGATCGTAAGATCGATTACATCGGCCAGCGCTGGTGGGTGGATTATTTCCCCGGCCAGACCGAGATGATCCAGGCCCAGCCGTGGTTTCGGAAATTGGCCTTCGAGTCGAGGGACGGCAAGCTCGGCATTCATTTCATGACCGGCGGCTTCATCGCCTTGCGCTCGGAACGCATCCGCCAGGCCAATTTTCCCGACGTCGCCTTCCATTGGCGCGATCAACAGTTGCAACAATACGGCGGCGATACGCTCCTGGGTGAGATCGCCCGGCAACTGGGCTGGTCCCAGGCCGTTTACGACGCTCATGTCAAAGTCAACGTGGATATGCAAGGCAACCACCCGGCCCCGCGTCGCGGGGGCACTGGCAGGCAATTCGGATCGGATGTCGATGCCGTGATTTCGTAGATTTCGCGGCGGCCACGTGGCCGTCAACTTTCCTAAAGTAATCAGTTATCGGCTGGATGGCCATCAACCTCCAGTCGGCTAACCTTCCGTTTCTGGGCCTTTGCCTTTTCCTCGTCATAAAGCCATCGGCTCAGTTCTGCCAGGGTTGTCCCCGCAAAGATGCCCCCCAACAGCAGGGCACAATGGCCCACTGGTGCTGACAGCATATCGCCAGTCCAATCTTCGGCAAATGGGTCTGCTGTGTTTTCGACCAGTTTGCCTTCCGTGGCCCCTGCCGCGCCGAAGAACCAGTCGCGTGCCAGATGTTCTTGCAGGTCCACGCCGGGACTGGTGTAGCGGACCAGATTGTCAGGGCTGCCGCCGGGCTGAATATAGAAGGAGCCGGCGCCCGTGGTTGTCACGTGATCGGTTCGGCCGGCGCGGGCGTCGCTGTTCGAATCCCACTTGAACGGCTGATCCAATACGATTCTCCCGGATTGCTCAAACACCAACATTGTCCCGAACCACGCGTTCCCTGATACGCTTTCCATGCCTGTGGAACTCGGCTGCGGAACAATTCCAACGGAAGACGGCATCTCTTTAATGGACGGCCAAACGATTGTTTCAAGCTCGGATGCGGAGTCCGGCGCTCGCACCGGAATAAGAGCGGGTATTGCTTGTCCAGCCTGGGAATGGGCTGAGGCGCCGGCGATCGCTATGTGCCCATTGTTCACGAAAGCCGGCTCGAGCAACGCCGTAAGCGGTTCGGGCGCCGACGAAGAGTCCGCTCCCAGCGTGACCATGTCGTTGGCCGTCAGGTCGCGCCGTGCCTCGCCCTGCAACAAGGTCGGATACATCACCGAATTGGTATCGGTACTGTGCCCCAGACCCAGAACATGGCCCAGTTCGTGGGTTACGATCGACTGGAAATCGAACTGATTCGCGCCGACCTGGGTCGGGTCCGCGCCCGTGTACCAGTTCCAGCCAGTGATCAGGGTGACAGTGCCGTCGGAGGTAGTGCATCCCAGTACGCCATCGGCCTTGCCGCCCACGGCGCTGGTGGCGCCGATGTGGATCCGGAAATCCGCTGCCGGGGTTCCCACAGGCACGGTGATGAACGACAGTCCCTCGGCTGCAAAACGACTGCTCCAGGTAGCCAGAGAGTCATTGATACGGGACAGGAGGTCGGCCGGCACGGTGCTGCCGTCGTCTTCTTGAATGGACACGAATAGCGGCCCGCCCAGGAGATCGGCGATGCTGCCCAGTGGCAGTGTGCTTGCGGTATTAGCGGCGGATCCCAGCAACGGCAGCGGAGTCCCGGCAGTGTTGGCAAGGTTCACCAGCTTCTCCCCGGCCAACCTGTTGGTGAGCGTCGTCAGGTTATTGTCGTAGTAGATGAGGTCCAGGTCCGGACCAGGACTACCGACAATCGTGTTCGTCGTGTTGTTGTCAAAGACGGATCCCGTGTTGGCGGACGCCTTGACCAGGATTATCTGTGTGCCGTTGACCTGGTTCAAATCGGACGGACTACCGACCATGATGTCGTTGACACGGGACTTGTAATTCAGGTCGGTCCGGGTCCACTCCGCCAGCAGAGCGTTGAGCGCAGGGAGATTCGCATCATAGGAGGTACTGGCCGCGATCAGGATATCATCGTGTGTACCGCCCGTTAGCGTGTCGTTACCGCTGCCGCCGATGACGATGCTGCGGCCCGCTCCCGCCGTGAACACATTGGCATTGGCATCGCCCACCAGGATATTATTGCCCTGGCTGCCGTTGACGTTTTCGATGTTCGTCACGCCGTTGGTAACCTGGCTGGCGGTGAAGTAGTTCGGATTCGAACCGGATGCGGGTGTTTGTACCAATTGCAAATCTACCGTGACGCTGTCGTTCCGGGCAGAGTAATCCAGTGTGTTGGTGCCGCCGCCGCCGTCGATCGTGCCGGAAACGGTGGCAGTGGAATTGTTGGCGAAGACGAACGCATCGTCCTGGCTGCCGCCGGCCAGGTTGGGAATGTTGCTGAAGTGTATCATGCCGTTGACGTCCCCGGTATCGGCGCCGGTGATGTTCCATGTGTTCGACGTGGCCGTCCCGATCGCCTCGGTCACCGTCAGGCTGCTGCCGGCGCCTTGACCCGTGAGAGTCAGCGAATCGAACCCGTTCGCCATGGTGAGCACGCCGCCATCGATCGACATGGTGTGATTGGCAACGCTGAACGTCTTACCGGTGAAGTTTCCAGTGAAGACATGTCCGATCTTGATGATCGCACCCGAGACAACGGCATTGGCCGCGAAGTTGTTGGCAGCGTCGGCCTGGACAAAGCCGCTGCTGTCGATCGTGCCGAACACCACATTGCTCATCAAACCCGAATTCGGCGTCGAGTCCACTGTTGCCACGACGCTGCCGGAGTTGAACTGGATGGAGACGTTGGTCATGGTACCGGCGCCCGCCGCGCCCACCGAACCGGCGTTGCTGGTGATCGACACCCCCGACAGCGAGCCGCCCGTGACCGTGCCGCCGCTCGTGTTCGTGCCGATGGTGGTGCTG
>Ga0066903_100003666_pt1 | contig 12645 bp, 10 predicted proteins | sample PanSoiMetaGPlot1_FD_67491 | JGI IMG/M metagenome (GOLD analysis project Ga0066903, IMG submission 67491) | Tropical forest soil microbial communities from Panama analyzed to predict greenhouse gas emissions - Panama Soil - Plot 1 (version 2) | ecosystem: Environmental > Terrestrial > Soil >...
TGCAACCGCTCGTTCACGCGGAGCACGTCCAGCGCGATCAAGAGCGGCGATGGCAGCGTCAGTCTGCTGGGCGGAAACCAGATCCTGCTCCAGCCCTCGAGCGGGGATCGAGGGGCGCTCGGGTTCTACAACTCGTCCGGCGAGGTGATCGTGCTGGCGACGGGCGATGGGCTGATCGTTGCCTTCAAGCAGGCCGGTAGCACGCCCACACTCGGCGGCAGCTATCACGCCGTCCAGCTCGACGGCGGCTTGAGCGACAGCTTCACCGCGGCGCAGGGCAGTCCTTTCACCCTCGGAGAAGCGAGCACGGCAATCAACGACCCGGTGACGATCTCGGGCGGCACCGTCAGCGGGACCAACAGCCAGGACGCCCTGTCGAAGGACATCACCTGCAATGGCGGGGCGAGCTGCTCGTACACCGAGACGGTGAGCGGCAGCAGCGGTGGCGGCAGCTTCAGCGCGGCAGTGTCGGTAGATGCCACGGGCGGCCTGACGGTCTCACCGAGCGGGGAGGTTCCGCACACGGGAGCGGTGAGCGGTGATGGCAACCTGTTTGCCTTCGTCGATGGCGATCCCGTCGGCAACGGCGACGCCGGCATCGTCATCGGCATGAAGCAGGGCAGCGGGATGACCAATGCCAGCCTGAACGGATCGTACGGCTTCGTGTCCTACGAATTCTCCCTCGGGCCCGGCTCACGCAGCCTGCAGGGCGAGAGCGGCATCGTGAACCTGGATGGCAGCGGCGGTCTCACCGCGAATCTCGCCAGCAGTCAGATCCGTGTCAACACGGGCTGCAGCGGCGGCTTCTGCCCGGGCAATGCCGTGAGTCAGAACTCGAAGACGGACTCGCCGAACACGACCTACAGCGTGACCGCGACGGGCGGGGTCACCATCGTCGGTTCGCAAAGCACGATCTCCGGTTTCGCGAGCCCGGACGGCAGCGTTCTCGTGTTCACCGAGACGCACGACGCTTCGGGCCTGGCTGGCGACAACGAAAGCCAACGCGGCTTGTTCGTGATGTTGAAGTAGGGAGGTTGTTGCCTGGGTCTGCGCGCATGCGGACCACCAGAATGATGCGCCCGAGGCCCCGGAGACTCCTGGCGGTGTGGCTCGGGGCGGCGCTCCTCGCGGCCCCGCTTCCCGCGTGGACCCAGGGGCCGACCAGCGCCGCTCTCCTCCAGGGTCTGCGAGCCGCCGTCGAGCAATGCATCGCGTCCCTCGAGGCGATGCCCGGCGGCGACGGGGCGACGCGCCGGGCTCTCGGCCGTCTCCGTGAGGCTGACCGGTTGCTCTCCCGCACGGGCCGCGACCACGCCGCCGACGCTCTCCTCCTGGCGCGCGCGCTCGGGCCGCTCGCCGCCGCGCCGGCGGGCCTCGACGCTGCGCTCGAGGCGGCTCGTAACTCAGCGATCGATGCCCTCCTGAACGAGGGCACGTTCGCCTTGCAGCGTGCGGGCGACTTCGCCGACAACGTGCCGACGCCGGCGGGACGGAAGCGCGCCGCCCGGCTCGCCGACCGCGGCGCGGCCGCCTTCGGGGTGGCTGACACCCACAGGCTGCGGGACGACCTCGCCGGGTGCCTGCGCGCAGCCGCGCGAGGCTTCCGCGTCTGCGATCGCGCCACACGCCTCAGTCAGAAGCTCGGATCGAGCGGGCACAACGCGGACCTTTGCTGGCTCAAATCGCGCCTCTTCGCGTCGACGTGCGCGACGACGTCCTGCCACAGCGCCGCGGCGGCGAAGGGGGGCCTCGTCCTCGAGGGCGACCGTCCGTTCGCCGAGCTGGTCGGCATTCCGGCGGCGAACGCGGCCGCCGCGGCGGCCGGCAAGCTCCGGGTCCGGCCCGGCGACCCGGACGGCTCGTTTCTCTACCAGAAGCTCGCCGGGACGCTCGGGGCGGGCGAAGGGGACAGCATGCCGCAGGTGGGCATTCCGCTGGGAGGGGAGGCGCTGCGCCGGGTCGTGAGCTGGATCGCGCAGGGCGCCCTGCCGTGCGGACCCGAGGACATCACCCTCCCCGAGCCCGCGTCCGGGTTCCAGATCCGGATCCCACCCTTCGACGTCCCCGTGGGGAGCGAGGTGCAGCGCAACTACTACTTCAAGGCGGGCATCGATCAGGCCGCCGTCGCAACTCGCATCGAGTTCATCTATCCACCGGGGAGCCACCACTTCAACCTCTTCACCTCGGACACCGAGGACCGCCCCGACGGCAGCTTCGAGGACACCTTCGATGCGATCCCCTTCCAGACCTGGTCGCTTCGCGCGTCGAGCCAGCGCCAACGCCTCGACTGGACGCTGCCCCCGGGCGTCGGCATCCTCTTCGCTCCCCACCAGCAGATCCTCGGCCAGATCCACTTCGTGAACAGCGGGCTGCAGACCTCGCCGCTCGGCGGCATGGCGGTGGTCAACGTCCACACGCAGCCGCCCGAAGAGATCCCGGTACGCCTCGGCACCATGTTCGGGCAGAACAAGTCCATCGCGCTCCCACCTCACGCCGAGTCGACCTGGGACTTCGGCACCACGTTCAACGCGTTCGGAATCCAGGACCCGGTGAAGGTCTCCGCCGTGACCGGCCACTTCCACTGGCGCGGGAAGTCCTTCGAGGTGCGCCTGTGGGACGGACAGAACAAGGACGGGAACGGCTTCCCGCAGGACGGCGAGTTCGACCGCATGGGGCCCCAGTCGACGATCTACCGGAGCGACGACTGGAACGAGCCTCCCTTCCGCATCTTCCCGAGCGGCCAGGAGGTGGAGGTCCCCGCCGGGTGGGGGGTCGTCTACCGGACGATCTTCTACAACCCGAGCGACACGTTCATCTTCTTCGGGCCCCACGTCGAGACCGAGGAGCACGCAAACCTGTTCGTCTACTTCTACCCAGGCCCGCCGGACGGCAAGACACTCGCGTTTCCCCTGCCGTTCCAGCGGTGATCACACTTCATCGCGCATACGCTGCGATCTGGCTCCCCACGACCGAGACAGCGCACTCAAGCGCTGCCTCGGGGTCGTCTGCCGCTGCTGCAGGTGCGACACTTGCCGTAGCTGGTCCGGTTTTCACCAATAAGGCTTGACTTCTGACCTCGGCCTCATGCAGCTTCGCGCCCTCCCGTCGGTGGGGGGCCGCCGGGGAGAGGAGGAACGGAATACGCCTGCATCTCGCCGGCTCACTGGCCCTGGTGCTGACTCCTGCACGTTCTCGATGCGGCCGCTCGTCGCGATGGGGTCGGGCCTCTTCTTCGCGTCGGGCTACAACTACCAGGAGGCGCCCGTCGGCCTCCTCCACGCGAACGGCAAGCACCCCTCATAGACCTGATCGTGCATCGCGATGAGGTCTCCGACGAGCTGAAGGCGGAGTGCGAAGCGTACGTGGCTCCGCACCAGCTGGAGCTCCTGCAGGAGATCCTCGCCTGCAGCGGTTTGTAGAAGGAGGAAGGGACATGCGACGGACATTCGCGCTCGCGATCGTTGCGCTCGCCGTATCCAGCGTTCCCGCCCGCGCCGCCGGCCCGGTCTGCTCGGATGCCGACGAAGAAGGGCAGATCTCCTGCACGATCGCGACGCTCGCGGACTGCCAGCAGGTCAACGACTACCCGTACCACCGGAACCTCTTCTGTCCTGCCGCGTTCTCCGCGGCGCAGACGATCGTCGCGAAGATGACGCAGACGCTCGGGCAGGGTCCGTCGGCCGGCACCTTCACGTTCTTCCAGACGAAGCCGAAGCCGCAGGACGACGATCCCTCGCAGACGGACGTCGCGTGCCTCGACACGCCCGCACCGTGGCCAGGCGGGAGCAGCTTCGTGCAGGGCGCGGGGAACCCGCTCTGCCATCTCGTCGCGTACGTGACGAGCGTCGGGCCGGTGCCGCAGAGCGTGCCGCCGTCCGGCGGCAACCCGGTGCCGACGCCGCTTCGCCAATACCCGAGCTACTTCTCGAAGCTCTACGCGCCGGTACAGGGCTTCCCGCTGCTCGACTTCAGGACCGGCTCCGCCGTGTGGGATCCCCTCGTCCGCGCGCTCGGCAAGTCGGGCTTCGACGGCTTGCTCGCGGATTACCCGCAGTTCTCGACGCAGGCGCTCTACGACCCCGAGCAGTTCCAGAGCGATCCCAGCTATCAGGGAATGAGCGGCGGTGGCGGCGGCGGCTGGGGCGGCGAGATCTCGATCGTCGACTCACACGGCGCGCGGCTGACGCTCCTCGCGTTCGGAGGCGGGGGCGGCGGTGGGCTGACCTCGTTCGGGCGTCCCCCGCCCGCGGCGCGCTCCGCGCTCGGCGCAGGTGGCGGCGGCGGCATGCAGTTCGGGAACGCGTACCGCTCCAGGAACGTCTCCTACAGCGGGCTCGGGCTCGGCGCGGGCACCTCGAGCGACGAGTCGGACGTGCAGTACTCCTACAACAGCTACGACGCCGACAAGACGAAGCCTCAGGACCCGCACATCTACAACCCGAAGGTGATCAACCAGTACCTCGCGCAGCTCGCCAACCTGATGGCGCAGCTTCAGGACCGCTTCGGGAACGGCAAGACGATCGCCGTGACAGGCGGCGGCGGCATGGGCGGCGGCGCGGAATACCTTCGCGAGAACGAGCAGGAGTGGGAGCCGCACGCGCTCTCGACGCAGGCCGGCTTCCAGTTCGTCTACCAGTTCAGCGAGGACGAGAATGCCGCGCCCAGCGTGAAGGCGCTCTCACCCGTTCTCGCGCAAGAGCAGGCGGACCTGAACGCGCTCTACGAGAAGCTCGGCGACTTCTACAAGACCGCGAACGACATCGCGTTCGAGACGTGCGGGAAGGATTACTCGAACTTCAAGTGCATGTGCCCCCTCATGCACTCGATCGTCATCTGCCTCGCGGGGAAGCAGCTCGGGAGCCCGGACGCGATCCCGGACTGGATGCAGGAGCAGCACTGCCCGGACGACTCCGGCACGCACCCGGACAACGGCTTCACGAGCTACCAGCGCCTCCTCCTCGCGGCGAAGGCGGATCTTCCGGGCGACCCGCCGTTATGCACGGAGATCCTACACGAGTACTTCGCGCGCGTGAACGCGAAGGTGAACAAGGCGTACTGACGAACGATTCCCGCTACTGACTGTGCGGGGGGGTCTTCAGTACGGGCGGTTTCCGCTTCTGGTCGTCTTGCCGGTGTGCGTCCGTGGGATCTGGCTCATCGAGGAACAGCTCCCATATGATGCACGCCGCAACCGGAATGATGTCCCGCTCCTGCATGACCCCCCCCGACCCTTATGCCCGCTGAGAGGCAGGCTTACAACTCCATCTGACGCCGGGTGCTTCCGCTGTACTTGCAGGCGCGCACTCAGTAGAGGCGGACCATGTCCCGCCTCCGGTCGGCCGCGCCTGTGCTTCTGCTGGCGGCGGTGGGGCTCGTACCGTCGGCGGTGGTCCTGTGGCCGCGGCTGCCGCCGATGTTCGAGGACGAGATCCTACCGCTGGTGCCGCTCGTCCCGCTGCTGAAGGACCGGGCGGCGTACGGGAACGCGTTCCTCGGGAACGCGCACGTCTTCGTCTTCGGCTACCCGGTCGCGCTCGTGTCCTATGTCATCGAGGGGCCGCTGAAGGCGCTCTTCTATGCGGCCGCCCTCCCGCTCACGCGCGCGGCGTATCAGCCCGAGCATCTGATCGCGGCCTACCGCGCCTCGAACGTCGTGTGGACGTGGGTGCTGCTGGCGGCGATGCTCGGCCTGTGCCGGTCGCTCGCGGGCTGGTGGGCGGTGGTCCTCTGTCTCGCGCTCGTGGTGCCGGACCACTCGTTCGTGTACCTGGGGCTCACCGACCTGTCGCGGCCGATCCATCTGACCTTCGGGCTCGGGCTGCTGGCGGTGCTCTGTTGTCACGTCGAGCGGCCGGCACTCCACGACGCGCTGCCGATCGCGCTCGTGACCTTCCTCGGCGAGTGGGATCGTGCCGACTTCCTCTGGTTCATGGCGGCGGGCGGCGTCGGTTGCGTGGCCGTCGACGTGTTCTTCCGGCGCTGGACGAGCCTGGTCGTCCTGCTCGGCTACGTCATGGGGCTCGGCCTCACGTGGGCGGTCGTGCCGCAGTACCTCGCGCTGGCGGCGCAGAGCGGCGCTCAGGCGACGACGCTGCGGATCCGGCCCGCATCTGGACGCACCTCCGCGACCTCATGGTGATGATGGACACCTGGGCGCGTACCGCCGCCACTTCGAGCTCGGGCCGCACCTCTTCGGGCAGCCGTACGTCGCCTATCGCTGGGCCTGGATGGCCGAGTGCGTCGGCGTGCTGCTCGCGCTCGGCGTGACCGGACTCGGGACGCGCCGTCCGGCCTACCTGGTCGTGGCGATCTTCCCGGCGTTCCTGCTGACGGCCGTCGGCGCCACGCCGCAGACCTACGAGATCCATCACGTGACCGTGGTGAAGCCGGTGCTGTACGTGGCCGCCTCGGTACTCGGCGGCCGTCTCGCCGGATGGCGGCCGGCGCCCGTCGTGGTGGCATGGACGGCGCTCGCGACGGCGCGCGCACCGGCCAGCTCGATCTTCGCTGCCGCCTTGCCGCGCTTGCCGGTGATCGTCGCCCCGGCTTTCGTGCCGAGCACGGTGACCCGATGACCCGCCTCGATCAGCCGATCGCGCGGCACCGAGAACTCCGCGTCCTCGAAGTCCTCGCCCACCGGCATGGCGATTCTCGCCATGCCATCCACGCTGCGAGCCGGCGGCGCGCCCGACAATCGCGCCGTTGCGCCGCGGCGTCTCCCCGATCCCCACGACGCCTCACGACGGCGGCGCGACGTCGACGGCGAGCACGGTCGCGAGCGGATCGATGAGATCCTCGGGCACGCGGATCACCAGCTCGCCAGAGGCGTCGGCATTGAACGTGTCGATAACGGCGCACCGGGTCGTGAAGTCGAGCCGGCGGCCCGAGCGCAATTCATGCACCGCCATGACGCGGCGGATGGGCACACCGCGCACCGTCACGGTCTCGTATGGCCGCATCAATAGATGAAGGAACACTTGCCCGTCCCGACGCGTCGACGGCCCGTAGAACTGCCACGGCGCGAGGCCGGGCTCCGTGTCGAGGATCGCGTCGCCGTGGTCGTGCATCCAGTGCGCCAGCGCATCGAGGCGCTCGACCTGCTCGGGTGGCAGCCGTCCGTCGCCCATCGGGCTGACGTTGAGCAGCAGATTGCCGCCCCGGCTGGCGACCTCGCACAGGACGTGCACCAGATCGCGCGCCGACTTCCAGCTCGTGTCCGACGGGTTCCACCCCCAGCTCTCGTTCATCGTGAGGCACGTCTCCCACGGGCGGGACGGCGGCTCGGGTGGGACGAACTGCTCGGGGGTGTCGAAGTCGCCCTGGCCGGGAAGCCGGTCGTTCACCAGGCACCCGGGCTGCAGCTCGCGGATCAGCGCGCGCAGCTCCTCGGGGCGCCACTCGTGGGGCATGCGCTCCCAGCCGCCGTCGAACCACAAGATGTCGATCGGGCCGTAGCCGGTCAGCAGCTCGCGCATCTGCGCGAACAGAAAGTCGGTGTAGCGCGCCCACTGCGCCTCCGTCGGCCGCGGCCGGGCGCCGAAGGTGTAGGGCCGATGCTCGTCGCGGAACGCGGGATAGTCGGGGTGGTGCCAGTCGCTCAACGAGTAGTAGAGGCCGACACGCAGGCCGGCCTCGCGGGTCGCGTCGACGAACTCGCGCACGAGGTCGCCGCGGTAGGGCGCGTGCGCCACCCCGAAGTCGGAGACGCGACTGTGGAACAGAGCGAAGCCGTCGTGGTGCTTGGCGGTGAGGACGGCGTAGCGCATGCCGAGCCGCTTCGCGTACGCGAGCCAGGCGCGGGGGCTGTCGCGCTCCGGTGCGAACGTCGCCGCGCTCGCATGGTACGTGTCCGCCGAGACGTCCTGCGCCTTCGGCAGCACCGGCACGCCGCCCACCAGCGGCCACGACAGCTCCCAGCCGCGCCGGCTCACGTGGCCCCAGTGCACGAACATGCCGAAGCGCGCGCCTGCGAACCATCCCATCGCGTTGGCCATGGCGTCCCCTTGACCACGTCGTCCGCCGAGTGCCAAGACCTCGGGATGGCCGAGCGCACGACGACCCCCGAACAGGACGAGTTCCGCGAGCACTGCCGCCGCTGGCTCGAGAAGAACCGGCCGCCGGCGCCGCCGTTCCGGCTGCCGATCGCGCCGATCGAGGTGATGACGGAGGAGGTGCGGCAGTATCTCTGTGCGTGGCAGAAGCGGTGTTACGAAGCCGGGCTCGTCGCCTGCGACTATCCGAAGGAGTACGGCGGCGGCGGCCACAAGGGCTTCCAGTCGATCGCCACGCAGGAGATGGGCCGCGCCGCCGTGCCCTACATGATCAACGTGATCGGCCTCAACATGGCTGCGCCGACGATCCTCACCCACGGCACCGACGAGCAGAAGCGCCGCCTGCTACCGCCTCTCTTCGCCGCGGACGAGATATGGTGCCAGGGCTTCTCGGAACCGAACGCCGGCAGCGACCTCGCCGGTGTCCAGGCGTCGGCGGTTCGCAGCGGCGACAACTGGGTCGTCAACGGCCACAAGGTTTGGACCAGCCTCGCCCACTTCGCGACCTGGATGATCATGCTCTGCCGCACCAGCACCGACGACAAGTACAACGGCCTCACCTATTTCATCGTGCCGATCGCCAATACCACCGGCGTCACTGTGCGCCCGCTCATCAAGATCACCGGCGAGACCGGCTTCAACGAGGTACTCTTCGACGACGTCACCGTACCCGACTCGATGCGCGTCGACGCCGTCGGCAAGGGCTGGACCGTCGCCATGACGACGCTGCTCTACGAGCGCGGCGCCGCCGAGGGCGCGGGCAGCGGGGGCGGTGCGTCGGTCGAGGAGCGCATCGGCGCGCTGATCGCGCTCGCGAAGTCGATGAAACGGTGGGACGACGCCGTCGTGCGCGACAAGGTGATGCAGCTCGCCATCCGCGCCGAGGGCCTCCGGCAGACGGCGCGCCGCATGCGGGTCGAAGCGCTGTCGGACCAGCCGATGCGACTGCCGCTCCAGGCGAAGCTTTTGGTGAGCGAGCTGCTCCAGGACGTCGCGGCGGCCGGCGTCGAGATCGCTGGACCGCACGCGACCCGCTATCTGGGGGACCCCCACGCGCCCGACGGCGGCCACTGGCCGCACGCGTACCTCAACTCCTACGGATACACGATCGCCGCGGGCTCCAACGAGATCCAGCGCAACATTCTCGGCGAGCGCGTGCTCGGCCTGGCGAAGTCGAAGTAGGAGATCGTCGACGATGGCGCTGACGAAGGACTTCGGCTTCGGCGAGGACGAGAAGATGGTGCGCGACCAGGCGCGCCGGCTGCTGCGCGAGAACGCCGGGATCGAGCGCCTGCGGGCGCTGGTGGCACGCGACCACCACGCCGCCTACGAGAGCGCCGTCCAGCCCGCGCCCTGGGACGAAGCGCTCTGGCAGGAGATGGTCGGCCTCGGCTGGACGGCGCTCGGCGTGCCGGAGGACGCCGGCGGGCTCGGCATGAAGGCGATCGCCGTCGCCGCGCTCGCCGAGGAGGCGGGTCGGGTCGCGCTCCCCTCCCCGCTCATCGCGACCCTGATCGCGACCACCGTGCTGCGCGCGGCGAACGCGAGGCGGTGGCTCGAGCGCATCGTCGCCGGCGAACCCGCGTCGCTCGCCGTGACCAACCCGGCCGGCTCGTGGAACGCCGCCGACACCGACGTCACCGCCCGGCCCGACGGCGACGGCGCCCTCCTCGACGGCATCGCGTGCTTCGTGCAGGACGCGCGCAAGGTCCGCTTCTTCGTCGTCTCCGCGCGCAGCACGGCGGGCGTCGGCCTCTACGTTGTCGCCGCCGACGCGCCCGGCGTCACCATCACCCCCGACCGCATCACCGATCTGACCCGTGACCAGGCCAGCGTCCGCTTCGAACGGGTGCGCGCCGACGTCGCGACGGCGCCACCGGGCGGCGCAGACGTGCTCGAGCAGGCGCTGCCGGCGATGCTGACGATCGTCGCCGCCGACCTGTGCGGCGCGGCCGAGTGGCAGCTCCAGACGACCGCCGAGTACGCGCGCGTGCGCACGCAGTTCGATCGACCGATCGGCTTCTTCCAGGCCGTGAAGCACCCGCTGGTCGACATGATGGTCGACGTCGACCGCGCCCGTTCGCTCATGTACGCGGCGGCGTGCGCCCTCGACCACGAGCCTGCCGATGCGCTCCGCCTCGCCCGCATGGCAAAGGCCGCCGCCTCGGATGCCGCCGCGTACTGTTCCGATCGCTCCATACAGCTCCACGGCGGCATCGGCTTCACGTGGGAGTGCGACGTCCACCTGTACGTGAAGCGTCAACAACACAACCGCCTCCTCTACGGCGATGCGGCCTGGCACCGCCGGCAGCTGGCGGCGGTGCTGGGCGCGGCGGCGTGAATCCGACGGAGCTCACGCTCGCCGAAGCGGCGGATGCGATCCACGCTGTGCGCTAGGTGTGCGGGTTCTGTGCGGGAACCCGAGTCCACCCGGGTGCACTCGGTGTCAGTCGCCACGACAAGAGGCGCCTTGCTTCTGCACCCGAATCAACCCGGAGTGAATCCATATCTAGGCCTGGGAGCGACTCATGATCCCTAGCTCCCCGGTTCGACTTCGGGTGCCGCCCGTCGGAACTTCCAGGGGTTGCGCACTAAGGTAGGTGCTGCCCCTGGGACGCCACCGTCCGGGCGGATCGCCCGAGGGACCCCGCGGGCGCCCTCGGCGCTCTCCTACTGCGCGGGGAGCGGCCGGACGACCATGCAGCCCCGACACACCGAGACGCCGGCTTTCACCCGGCAGCGCCCGGGCGCGCACACGATTTGCGGCTCCGGCGGCACCTCGCACTTCAACTGCGGCATGCAGGTGAACTGCACCTGCTTGCAGGCCTGCTCCGCGACGAGCTGGATGTCGGCGAGCGATGGGCACCTCGCCGCCCGCGCTGGCGGGGCTCCGGCGAGGAGCAGTAAAGTCGCATATCCCCAGATCTTGTGCACTAGCCTGTCCTCCCGTCCTCCACGCCTTCTAGCACCCTCGCTGCACGAGGCCCACGCCCCAGGCCTACGCACCGATAACCTGGCCCTCCCGGAACTTCCGAACTCCCTTCATGTGAGGAGTCCGCCGAAGGGAGGTCTCCGTGGAGTTCCAGCGTCTCACCTCGGTCACGATCGGCGTTCCGGACGTGGCCGGTTTCGGGGGCGCGCGATCCGGGCCGGCGATGGGTTCAGGTCCGCAGGGGTGTGCGTAGGGGCGCGCAAGAAGGGTACTCATCCTTGTCCGTAGGCGCCGAACCAGGGGGACATGGATGAGTGATTGCGGCTCGCACGGGGCAGGCGCATCGTGTCGGCATGCGGTTCGCCACGGCGTCCGTGCTGGCGAGCGTCACCGCCCCGCTCCTGCTCACGATCTCGGTCGCCGGCGCGATCGCGGCTGACGTCGTCGCTTTCGCGACACACCCATCGAGTGTCGCTGCGCCAGCCGAGCCCGCGCCGGCGCCGTTCGTACGCTACCGCAACGGCCGGCTCAGCGTCCGGGCCGAGGGCGTCCCGCTCGCCGAGCTCCTGCCGGTCCTCGAGGCGGAAATCGGCGTGCGCTTCGACGGCGCGGCCGTGGACCAGCGCCGCGTCTGGAAGCGTTTCGAGGACGTGCCGCTGGCCGACGGCTTGCGCCGCGTGATCGGGCGCCAGAGCTTCACCCTCACCTACGGTGAGACCGGCGACCCGCTACGCGTCGAGCTCCTCGGAGCGCCGGAGCCGCCTCCGATACCCCGCCCAGCCAAGGGCCCCGCGCCCTCGTTCACGGCCCTGCTCCTGCGCGAGCCGCCGATTCCCGCCTCGGCCCGTCTCGCCGCCGCCCTCGGGAGCGCCCGCACCATCCCGCTCATCCAGCTCTGGCGCGCGTTCCGCGTCGAGGACCCTGCCGTCCGCGGCGACGCGGTCGACGCCTTCCTGCTGGCGCTGCGCCGCAACCCGACTCTGCGTGCCACGTTCGTCGCACTTCCCGAGGCCAGCGTGGTGGCGTTCGTGCACGCGTGGGCCGGCACACACGGGGGGGATGTCATGCGCGCGATCGCGGCCCGGGCCCTGCACGCCGATCTCCGCGACCTCGCCCGGCGCGCCCTGGACGCCATGCCCGTCGGCTGAGGCGCAGGTCTACTCGTCGCGCAGGTCGCCCAGACGCTTCCCCTTCCGCGCGGCGCGCGCCTTCTCGTACTCCGACGTGCTCAATGACGAGAACCTCCTGCGGCACGTTCGGGTCGTCGTAGTCGAGACAGAACAGGCCACGCATCGGGCGGGCTCTAAACTTGGGCACGCCGACCCTACTCCGCTCGTACCGCCTAGCTGTGCGTCGAGGTCTCGTAGTTCGTGACGATGAGGTCAACCTCGACTCCGGTCGGTAGACCGACCGCATCACCCGTAAACGACTGCCCGACCAAGGCAGTGCTGGGAGTGAAGGAACAGGAGCCCGATCCGTTCTATGACTGTAGCTGCCACCGAACGCGTTGGACGCTACCGCACCGGCAACGAAGACCATGACTGCCGCCAGAAAGTGCTTCATCGCTCACTAGACGACCTAGTTTTTTTCGGTAACGCATTGCGTTGGTCGACAGGCGTCTGATAGAAAGCCGCCATTCCGGGTCGCAACGACCCGACCAAC
>Ga0066903_100003668_pt1 | contig 12644 bp, 13 predicted proteins | sample PanSoiMetaGPlot1_FD_67491 | JGI IMG/M metagenome (GOLD analysis project Ga0066903, IMG submission 67491) | Tropical forest soil microbial communities from Panama analyzed to predict greenhouse gas emissions - Panama Soil - Plot 1 (version 2) | ecosystem: Environmental > Terrestrial > Soil >...
TCGGCAATGCCGGGGGCGACGACAGCAAGATTGGTGGTGTGAGCGCGCGAGATGCCGACGAAGCTATTCATGATACCCCACACGGTACCAAACAAACCGACAAAGGGCGCAACCGCGCCAATCGTCGCAAGGATGCTCATGCCGCGCGCCACGTGGCGTCCGGCTGCCACCTCAATGCGATCGAGTTGCCAGGATAGTCGTTCTTTGATGCCTTCATGCCGCAAATCCGGCGACTCGCGAAGTTCGCTCTGCGCCGCGGCGATGAGCTGGGCGACGACCTGACGACGCGACGGGGCGCCGCCCGCCGCTTCGGCCAATGATCGAGCGGGCAGGAGCACGTCAAGTGCTGCCCGGGCGCCGCGCTTGGCACGTCGCAACTCCAGGGTCTTGGCGAGCCACACCGTCCAGGTCACCACGGAGGCGAGCGCGAGACCGATCATGACCGCTTTCACGACGGCGTCGGCGTTGATGAACATGCCCCAGGGCGACAGCTCATCGGGGAGCGCACCTACGGTTCCACCCGATAAGAAACCGCCCAGCGACCCGGTTGGCGCCTCGGCGGCGCCTGCGGGCGAGGAGCCCGTGCGCAGGGAGTCGGACTCGGGAACGCCCGGCTGGGCGGATGCGGCGGATGGTGTCGCGGGCGTTCCGGCCGGCACGCCGGCCTGAGAACCCTCGGCGTGGGGTGCTGCGACCGCCGGGCTGGTGGAGACGGGGGCCGGTGCCGTGGAGCGTGGCCCGACGGTATCGGCGGCCGGGGCTCTTGCATCCTCGGTCGCAGCGGCCGGCGCAGGTCGCGCATCCTGCGCACCTGCCGCAGAGCAAAACCACACGCACGTCAATCCGACGACGGGCATAACGCGGATGAGGCTTAGAACCTGTTGGCAGACTTGATTGTATGAGATTGGAAATCGCACCGGCTCACGCATTCCTCGCGTTCCTCCCCGGGCGACGCGCGCGCGCACCCGATTCAGTGTTTTTGTTTCGCGTCGGACCGCAGGCAGACATGGGGCCACCAACGCCCCGCCGCGAATAGCGGTCGGTCTCCTCGGGCCGATCAAACGTCGGACAAACCTGAGCTCGTTATCCGTCCGGCGATGCCCATGGGCGAAGCCCAGGGCTGTGAACGGAAGATCATGTCTTGGCGGCCATCGTGTCAAGCGCCGAGTTCGTGCCGCGCTGGACGATTGCGGTCTTTGCAGCACGCGGCTGGTAAAATCGCTGCTCGGTACGCCGTTGTTGCAAGATAGGCCGCGATCGGAAAGACAGCATTTTCATTGGTCCTGCCACCCGGCCACGCCGATGACGGCGGTCGATGCAGGGTGGTCGACGGGCATCGATCGGCCAGTCTCCTCCTTAAACTTTGGATTGCGAGGGACCCACCACCCAAGGCGTTGATATCGTCGGTGTCCCAGAAGGGGGCACGTGGCAGCGCTTCGGCGCCCGTCGGAGGCAGTCGATCGGGCTGTTTCGGCGAGCTTCTTTTCGTCCTGTGACGATGCCCCGCATAGCTGCGGCTCTTGTCTCGACGTGCGAGCGACACGCAAGACAGAGTTGGTCATGCGCGCCGATCTCGCGCTGGCACCTGAAATGCTAGACGTCGAAAACGCAATGGTCCATCCGTGTGCCGGTTCCTGCAAGATCACAGGCCGTCGTTGACTCTCGACCAGCAGCTTGCTTCGATGATATTGCGACGTCCTGCGAATGTATGCCCGAGCGCGATACCTTCCGGTACCCCGCGTAAGATTTCACGCGCAAGACTTCATATGAAAACTCGTTTCGCAGCAACCGAGAAGATCGCCCCTAAATTGCCTTGACCACGCGATGTAATCCGAGCTTCGGGTCAACATCAATCAAGAGGTGGACGTGGTCCGGCATGACCTCGGTCGGGCAAGATGCTGCGCATTTCTTCAGCAACTTCAGCAATGATCTGCTTGAGCCGGCTATCCGCGCCATTGACCAGCATTCGGCGCCGATACTTCGGACAAAGGAGCCGACGGGCTTCGCTTTCGGCCCGCGACGGGCGCGACCTGACGTTCTCCCCGCAGGGCATCCTCATTTCCTCAAGCAAAGGTCCGCATTTGTGCACATTGGAATCGTGCTAGGATGAGGACGTGAAGTGGTTGGGAGGGACCTATGAGTACGGGACGGAAGGCAACTATTGTGGCCATCGTCATGATCTCTTTATTGCCATCGAGCTCGCGGGCCGTCGACAGGCTGGTGGGTACCACCTGCAAGGAGCTTTATGACAACTGCGTGGAGATTTGCAAACGACAGGGTTTTCCTGGATGTCAGGATTGTCCGAACGGACTGAATTCTTGCAATACGACGGGCGTGTGGCACAGCTATTTCGTCACGATTCCCGTGCCGCCGGGGCGGCCGCACTAGCGACCCATAGGCTGGCGTGAAGACGTGGGTGTAAGCCGTGGGGTTTGATACCCAAGGCGAGGAGCACCGGCGAACCGGGTGGCGTCGGGGTTTGATCGATCGCGCCCGCCGGTTGGGCTTGCACGTTGGATCTCGCCCTCGGACGCGACGCTGCCAGCGTAAGGGCCTGCTGCCCTTACGCCATCCTGTCGAACAATCTGCCGCGCGCCTTCAAGGGTCGCGGGCCGGGCTGCCTCCAAGCGCCAACTTGGCCGTTAAATAAACGACGCACAGGTCAATCCCCGCATGTCGGAGGCGGGACTCCCTGCGGCACTCAGGCCACCTGGCCGCAGGACTGTTAGGTCTCGCTGTCGCCTGCAGTCAGAATCCGCAATCGCGGCGGTTCGGGAGCAGAAAGACGCGTCGGGGCGGCAGGCATCCCGCAGATCGACGGCGATGCATCAGTCCGCGGCTGGCGCGAGCAGTTCAAAAATCCGCTCGTCCCGGGTTTGACGCGAACCCTCCGGACGGAGGGACTGGACGCAAACATGGTCGGCGCCGGCATCCCAGTGCTGCTGAATCCGCGCCCGGATGGCCGTTTCGTCACCCCATGCCACCATCGCATCGATGAACCGGTCGGTCCCGCCCCCGGCGAGATCGGCATCGCTAAAGCCGGATCGCAGCCAATTGTTGACGTAGTTGTCGAGCTGCAGGTAGGGAGCGAGTGCGGCGCGGGCCGCGCGGCGCGCCCGGGACGGATCGGTGTCGAGCAACACCATCTGCTCGGGACACAGCAACTTGCCGGGACCAACGATTTCCCGCGCCTTTTGCGTGTGCTCGGGCGCGACGTTATACGGGTGGGCCCCGTCGGCAAGTTCAGCCGAAAGCGCCAGCATGCGGGGGCCGAGCGCCGCCACCACTGTGCGCGGTGGCTCGGTGGGAAGCGGTGCCTGGTATGGCGCGGTTCGCATGGCATCGAGATAGGCTCGCATCGTCGCGACCGGAGGGCCGTAGGCATGCCCTCGCATGGTGGCGACGATCGGCCGGTGCGACACCCCTATGCCCAGGAGAAAACGGCCGTCCGACTGCTCGTTGAGACCGCGCTGGGCGCTCGCCATCGCCATCGGGTCGCGGGCATAGATGTTAGCGATACCGGACGCCACAATCAGCCGGCTCGTGCCGGAGAGCAGGAACGCGGCGTGCACCAAGACGTTGCGGCCTCGGCCCTCAGGCATCCACAGTGCCGGATAGCCCCACCGTTCGATACGACGCGCGAACTCGAGTGCCGCCGCTGCACTTACACCGTCGAACGCCGCCCAGACGCCGAGCCTGCCGAGCTTCATCACTACCCCCTTCGTACAGGTTTTCCGCCCCCACCACGACCCAATGCTCCGGCAAGCATGGCGTGCGAGGTGATGTTACTCTAACCGCGCTCTGCGTGCACATCATTGCTGCAAGTCAGCTATGACGGATGCAATTTTCCCGGGCTCAGCGCCAAGGCTTAGTCGAGCGCGATACTTCGGCGCAGCGCCGCGCTCGCCCCTGTCGCTGACACGCGATGTGAAGCGGTCACCGTTCTCCACCAAGCAGCGCGAAGCGCCCGCCCGACCCGTTCGCGCCCGTCTTGAGCCGGGCGGCCGCTTCGAGACGCACCGTTGATCATTTTGTTTGTTTACGCGTGATCGACGACGCGGCGATGATCGCGATTTTTCGCGCATCAATCCGCCGGCGTACCGGTCAAAATCCATCTGCAGGCCGTCTGACGGCGTCGAGCGCATGAGGCGCTCGCGGACACATCAGCCCGATTCCCCGCGCCTAAGATGAGCATCTCAATACCGTTCGATGTCCCCGCGTGCGCATGCCACCAACCCTTCAACGCAAATCGGAGGCACAGTCAAGACCAGGGCGGCAAAGCCGTCGAAAGGGCGGTAGATTTCGTGGGAACGTGTGTGGACGACGAAGCCAGCTGACTCTATTTTGCGCCCATTCCGCGGCGGGACCGGTTGTTTTGTCGGCGTTGCCGGGTTCAAATGGGGCTCATGCCTCCGCGGGGTGCGACTTTCTCGCTGCCGACCTCATGGCGCACGGGCCGCACAACTTCGGGGTCGACCAGCCAATTGCCACCCGCAAAGGTGAACCGCGGCGAGATCGGTCGCAGCTGTTTCGTCGAGGCAAAGGGTGCAACGAACCTGGGACTCAAAGCGCAAGCCGCTTCTACGAAAAGCCTCAGAATGCAGGACGCCGGAACCGACGTGAGATACAGCAACCAGCGAGGATCGTGAAAATGTCTGATAAGGATTTGCAAGCGGAACTCGAACGCCTGCGGGCCGAGAACGAAGCGCTCAAGCAAGGCAAGCGCGCCGGTTCCGTGATGCTAAAGGTGAGCGAAAAGGGCGCGGTTTCGGTTTACGGGCTGGGTCGCTTTCCGGTCACACTTTACCAGGAGCAGTGGCTTAAGCTGCTCGCCATGGCTGATGAGATAAAGCACTTCATCGAAGAGAATCGCGGGCGACTAAAGGTAAAGGAATAAACGACTTTGTGCGGCCGTACCGCAAACGCCCACGCCGTTGCGCTCACCGAATTCTTGTTGGCGTTGCTTCACATTGGATTGCCGATGATCGTGTTGGATCGTCGAAGGTTGTTCACACGCCGGGTCGAATCTCAAAATCTGCAGGCCCTCAGACCGGACTGCGCGGCGAGCCCGAACAGACGACGGCGCCGCGTTAGAGAACTTCTCTCGGTCAATCCTGCGTGGCCAATATAAAGACTGTCTCGGCTTGACGCCTGGACGACCGCGTCGCCTTGCCGCGGCCGTTCAGGAAAGCATGGGCTTACCCTTGAGGCTGCGCGTCCGGGGCGGCGTTGCGACGGCCACGCTCGGCCATGAATTGGTCGAACTCGGCCTTGTCCTTGGCGCGACGCAAGCGATTTAGAAATTCCTTGAATTCGCGCTGTTCATCCTCGAGGCGACGCAGTGTCTCCGCTCGATATTCGTCGAAAGCCCAATTTCCACTCGATCGCCCATAAGCCGGGCCACACCAACGACGTGCGGCCTCTTCCGGGTTCTGCCACCAGGCGCCCGCGCCAGCGTGCCGACATCCCATGCGCTTGCTCCATATCAGGTAAGCCAGGATCGCCAGACCAAGAGGCCAGTACACAAAGAAGCTGAGAATCATCAACGCGATCCAGGCTGGCCTGCTGATCTCGTTGAGTGTCGCCGCGACGTTCATGAGTGCCTCCTGCGGGGGACCTGCCCTATGTTAGCATCTCTAACATAACGGCGCCACGGCGGATGTCAAGATCCAGGCGGCGTGCTCAGCCGCTCCATTAATTTTCCCCGAGACCAAGCCCACCAAGGTAGATGAGAATGGCGGCTTCCAGCAGTTCCTCTGGCGACATGGGCAGCCGGCGACGGCCAGCGTCACCTCGCCCGAACAGGGAGGCAATGCCATGAGAGAGGACCCAGATATGCAGGCTCATCATTAACACGGGCGGGCGGCTGTGCTTGGGGAGGGTCGCGCACACGGCCTCTGTGGCCTTGCGGAGAACCGCGAAGGCGCGCTCCGCAGCCTGCGAGAGGTCGGGTTGCGAGTCCAATGCGATTCCGGCTTCGAACATGGCAGAAAAATACGCCGGCTCGCTGTGCGCGAAGCTCAGATGCGCGCGAGCAACATTTTCGATGGCCGCAAGGGGTGTGGGCCGGCCGTCGTTCCAAGCCCGCTCGAGTTCGATGGCGAAGCGTTCGAAACCCTGGCGGGCGACGTCGGCGATCAGCGCTTGTTTGTCACGGAAATGCCGATACGGCGCAGCCGAGCTCACGCCCGCCGCCCGCGCGGCTTCTGCAAACGAGAATCCAGCGAGCCCGCGCTCGGCGATCAGGTCGAGTGTGGCCCTGATCAGCACCTCGCGCAGGTTGCCGTGATGATAGCCGCGTCGGCCTGATCCTTCTCTCGACCAGCTCATGTAAACGTATCTTACATGAATCGCCTCGTTCGTCGTCACAATAGTTGCGGGCAGCTGCCAAGCAAGGGGGATGTCGGGATCGCGCCTTGTCGGGGGCGTTGGTCGCGCGGGAGCGGCCCACGCAGCTTTCCGACCTACGCGGCCCTGGCGCTGCGGAGGGCTTGCCACGCGCCCATAAGATATTTCTGCCGATCCGCGCCCACGCCTCGCAAGAGGCCCTCTAACATCTGCCCGAGGACCCCGTCGAACGTCGAGCCGCGCGAGGAGGCCCAAGCCATCAGCGGCAACAAAAGCGCAGCCAGCGCAAAGCGGGTGCGTTCGGCTTCATCGGTTCCGCGCAGGGCGTTGGGGCGATAGCCCGCGGACGGTCATTGGCCGAGCGGCGGATAGATATAAAAAAAGATGCTGCCATCGGCTGTTTGCTGACGTTGATTGACCCGGCAGGCTGCAGGGGATCACGGCCGCGACAGTGACGCCATCCGCGCTAGGCGTTTCTCAACCTGGCTTGATGCCCGCAACACGCGGCTGTAACATCAAATCCTCGCAGACGTTCGGGAGGTGGGGGCGTGCCAAAGGAGCGACCCAATCATTTCGTGCCTTTGTGGCGCTCGCTCCCAGTTGGTAGCGCGGCACACGGACATTTTGCCTACCCGGCAGGGTTCGTTCTTCCCATGTCGTGCGGGCTACCGGCGACGAACGGCCGGCAAGGGGGCACCAGGGTGCCGGCGTCGTCATGATCCGCGTTGGCATTGGCGGTTGGGTCTTCGCTCCGTGGCGGGGTACGTTCTACCCCAAAGGGCTCTCACAGGCTGACGAACTCACCTACGCGAGCCGCCACGTCACATCGATTGAGATCAACGCCACGTTCTATCGCACCCAGAGCGCGACAAGCTTTCGTCGCTGGCACGACCAGGTGCCCGATGATTTCATTTTCTCGATCAAAGGCCCGAGAACGGCGACGCACCGCCGCGTGCTCAACGACGCGGCGCCTTCGGTCGAGCGTTTTCTGAGCAGTGGCATTGTTGAGCTCGGTCATAAACTCGGACCAATTCTTTGGCAGTTGCCGAAGACGATGCGGTTCAACGAGGCCTCGATCACCGCCTTCTTCACGTTGCTGCCAAAGCGGATCGATCAATGGAAGCTGCGCCACGTCCTCGAGGTTGGTCATGAGAGCTTTGTGACGCCGCAATTCGTCACCCTCGCGCGTGCTCATGAGATCGCCATCGCGTTCGTCGATTCCGCGGGTCACCCGGCGCTGTGCGATGTGACCGCCGATTTTGTCTACGCCCGGCTACGCCGCAGCGAAGAGGCCGAGCCGACTGGCTACCCACAGGCCGCGCTCGACATTTGGACCAAGCGGTTCCGCGCTTGGGCGACAGGGGAGGAGCCGTCCGACGTCTCGCGCCTGCGACCGGAAGCGGGATCCGCGCCCAGGGAGCGCGACTGCTTCGTGTATTTTATCAGCGGCGCAAAAGTCCATGCGCCCGCTGCCGCCCGGGCCTTGCTCGAGCGGCTGGGTTCCTGATCGCGCTTGGCGGGTGTGGCGACCGCGGAGGCTCGCCTTGCGTACGCCCGATCATTTTGAATGCAGGACAGAGAGTCGAATCTTTCCTTGGCTCTTGAGCACCTCGACCGAGACATCTTTCCGGTGCCGTCGTACCCTGAGATCAAAGCTTGCTTCTCCCAGGCGGAGATTGCGAACGATAACCTCGTCCAAGAACGCCGGCAGGTAGGGATTCCGCAGGCGGATCTCACCAACTTTCGGATCGAACTCCAATCCGAGCGAGGCTTCCAGCAGCGTGAACGGTGTAGCGCTTGCCCAGGCTTGGGGCGAACACGCAACGGGGTAGAGCGTCGGACCGCGGCTGCGGGCTCGCTGAAAGCCACAGAACAGCTCTGGCAGGCGTCGCGACTCCATATAGGTGGCCGCGTCGAACAGCCCCTGAAACACCCGTTCGACGGATCGCTTTAATCCGTAACGCGCCAAGCCAAGCGCTATCAAGGCATTATCATGAGGCCAGATCGAACCGTTGTGATAAGACATCGGATTGTAGCGCACCTCATCGCTCGCCACGGTACGGATTCCCCAACCTGAGAAGAACCGTGGTCGCAACAAGCCCTCCGCGATCCTCGCCGCGTGGTCCGCGGGCGCGATTCCCGTGAAAAGCACTTGTCCGGCATTCGAAGTCCGCACGCGGCAGGGATTCTTGGCGCCATCAAGGGCGAGTGCGTAGGTTTCAAGAGAGGGGCACCAGAAGGAGGCGTCGAATTGCTCAGCAAGCCGTTCGGCGGCCGCCTCGAGCTTGCGAGCCTGGTCGACGTGCCCGATCCGCCTTGCGCATCGTGCGGCCGCCTGTTTGGCGGCAAACACGTATCCCTGCACTTCGGCTAGAGCGATGCTGCCATCGGCAAGGCTGTTGTCCGCATGAAAGATCGCGTCCTCGGAGTCCTTCCAGCCTTGATTGGCCAATCCGCGTTCCGCGGCTCGTTCATACTCGACAAATCCGTCCTGATCGGGGTCGCCGGGTCCGTCGATCCAGGCAAGCGCGGCCTCGAGCGACGGCCACAGTTCGCTCAGTGTTTTGTCATCACCGGTTCGTTCGCCGTAAAGGCCCGCGAGCAGCACGAAGAGCGGTGTTGAATCAACGCTGCCGTAATACAGCCCGAAGGGCGTTTCGCGCAGCCGTGCCATTTCGCCGTTTCGCATTTCATGCAGGATTTTTCCTGGTTGGGCATCTGCCGAAGGATCAGCGATTTTCGCCTGATAGGCCGCAAGCCGGCGCAACACGCCACGAGCGATACTTGGATCAAACCACAACATTTGCATCGCGGTGATCAGGCTGTCACGACCGAACGTCGTCGAATACCAAGGGATTCCAGCGTATGGAAAACGGCCCTCGGATGTATCCGTCATGAGCATCCATAGGTCCGCCATCGATCGGCACAGGACCTCGTTGAAGATATTGTTGGAAGTCTCCACGGTGGCAGCGAGGCTCGTCCCGATTTTAAGTTCACGACGGGCGGCTCGCAGCGCCCGCAAAAATGGCACCGATTTATGGTCGGCGCTCCGATCGCACTCGATCCCCAGAAAGATGGGTCTACTCTCTCCGGGCAAGAGTTCGACGATGTAGGAGGCCGACGTCGGCCCGAGTTCGGCCGGAGCCGGGTCGAAGATGAGCGTCGTATGATGCGAGGCGCCGTCGAGTCCCTGGTAGTTGAGCGTCACGCGATCCGGCCCAAGGACCTTTCGGGTAACGCCCCCGCGCCGTTCGCGCTGCAAGCCACGGACTTCAAAAAGGTCGGCAAAATCCCCTTCGAATGCGAAAGTTAGCGGAATGCTCACACGTTGATGTCCGTAGTTACGCAGTGCAATTCGCTGGTAGGCGCCGCCGCGCCATAGGAACAAATTGCGCACGATGTGTACCGTGTCCTTGCGCAAAACGAGACGCTTATCGAAATACAGATCAGGATTTGTGAGGTCGACCGCTAGGACCGCGTTATCGTCGCGCAGATTGGAGCCAAGCAGCAACGGCTGCAGGCCATTCACCAGCAGTTCGAGACGAGAGAGATAACGCATGTCGGAGTGGAACAAGCCGTCGGGACCACCCGCGGACGCGCCAATGTCGCCATGGGTGTCGACGACCGCAAACGTATCTCCATACTTCAACGTCCGCCGCGGCCGGGTGACTGGCGCAACGGCGGGAATGTAGAACAGCGTCTCGCGATCCTCGCCGCCGGCGAGCGGCGGATCGAGAAGAGATATCGCTGAATGTGTTTCTGTTGTCATGTTTCGCTCGCTGCACGCATTTTCCACGGATGCGGGGTTGATCTCGGTTGCGCGGCGGCTATCGCGCTGCCGCGGCAGCGCAAGTCATCGGAACCGCTTGCGTATTCCGAGTTTCCGGGTCACCGCTTGCGGTCACCAACGGCCGACCTGTGCGGGCACAATCCGACGCGTTCGGCGCAAGCAAAAGCGAAAAGGTCACGGTCGATTCAAGCGACGTTGGTAGCAGACCGGCACGGTTTACATCAGCGCACCGGCCCCATTTCGTGAGCTCTCATAACCACATCTCCTCCGGCTGAGGAATATGGATACGAACGCCGCCCGAGAATCCCGCCCCCCTGGCCGATCCTCGGGCCGCGCTAACGGCGCCGTCGATTTAGGTGCCCAGCAGCAGACGTCAAGAGGCGGGGCGATCGACAGGCCACAAGCGGCTCACTATACCGCTGCACGGCCTGGAGTGACCGCATGGTCAAGTCAGGCGCCGCAGTGAGGGGGGCGCCAAAGCCCGACGAACCTCGAGCTGCGAGGCGTGGAACCGGTCACCCCGCGCGGGTGACCACGCTACGCGACGTCTTCGCCTCACAGGCGTAGGTTGACGCGGCTTTCCAAGATAACCCTTTGATTAATCAGCAGCATAGTCATTCACGGGTGATCCCCGTCTCGACCCTGCGCGGCGCAAGGCGCCCGCCCCTTGCGCCCAACCCCCGCTCTCCCGGTACCGGTCCAACCCGGCTGGCGCATACCGTCTTTGCAGGCGTATGCGCCGCTGAGGGCCAATCGATTCCGCTGGGCCGATCGCGACCTGCGGGTTCTTTGGCTGCTCGCGTCGCCTTGTGAGCCGCGCATTTCTCAGATGCGGACGCTCAATTTGGAGATGCGCATCTTGCGCCCGCATTTGTCCGCCCCCATTGCTTTTTTTTGGAGCTCCTTCCAGTAACTTAGCGTCGTTGCGCTCGCGATGGAGGCCGATATCGCGTCGCCGGCAAACATATTTGTGTTCAAACATATCTCTGTTGATGTATAGATCATCCGGTTTTTTGATCGTTAGTCCCGTCACGAGGGGGCGGTCCTCGCGCGCGCAGCGCTCGATGAAGGGCCAATAGGGTCTCCCATGGCATGTTGGAATTGCCGGGTGGCCGCATGGTCGAAAGCTAAAACCTGAATGCCAGAAAGCGTCCGAACCAGGCGACAATTCCGACGGCATCGAGGGTGATAAGGCGTGTTTACGGCGTTTGTCCGACAGCGAATTCTAAAGACCGCGCGCCGATGTCGGCATCCCCAATCGAAGGAATCTTGCTGATGAGAATCGCTCAGATAGCCCCGCTTTATGAAAGCGTGCCGCCCAAGCTCTACGGGGGTACCGAGCGGATCGTTTCCTATCTCACCGAAGAGCTGGTGCGGCAAGGGCACGAGGTCACATTGTTTGCCAGTGGCGATTCGCAAACATCGGCGAAACTCGTGGGCTGTTGCAACACGGCGTTGCGTCTCAATCCTTTGGTCATGGATGCCGTGCCTTATCACGTTATCATGCTGGAGGAGCTGCGCCAGAGGCGGGACAAATTCGACATCATGCACTTTCATATCGATTTTCTGCACGCTCCTTTGGTCCGCGACCTCGCTCATTGGACGTTGACGACACTCCACGGCCGATTGGATTTGCCCGACCTCCCCGCGTTCTACCGCGTATTTTCGGAGCTGCCGCTCGTGTCGATTTCAAGTGATCAGCGCGGGTATTTGCCTGACGCAAATTGGATCGGCACCGTTCCTCATGGCATCCCGGCCGATCTACTTCCGTTCCGACCGAATCCGACGGGCCGCTACCTTGCGTTTCTCGGCCGCATTTCGCCAGAGAAACGACCGGACCGTGCCATCGAAATCGCGAGGCGAACCGGACTGCCGCTCAAGATCGCCGCCAAGGTCGACCGCGCTGATGAAACCTATTGGAAGGAAGAGATCGGCCCCATGATCCACGCGCAGCCAAACGTGGAGTTCGTTGGCGAGATCAATGAGCGCGACAAGGCCCGCTTCCTTGGTGAGGCCGCGGCGCTGCTCTTTCCGGTTGATTGGCCGGAACCGTTCGGGCTGGTGGTGATCGAGGCGATGGCGTGTGGGACCCCCGTCATCGGTTTCGGGCGTGGTTCGATCCCCGAAGTTCTGGAAGACGGCGCGTCCGGCTTTATCGTGGACACGCTCGAGGAGGCTGTTCTCGCCGTGCGGCGGATCGCGAGCTTGGACCGAGCAACCGTTCGCCGCGAATTCGAACGCCGTTTCACGGCTGAGCGCATGGCCGGTCATTATCTCGAGATATACGACAAGCTGATCAATGCCGGTGCCGAGCCCGCAGAAGTTGGCAAGCTCAACGGCAAGCTCATGCCGCGGCCTTTGGTCGACACCATCGTGGCCGAGCGGCCGGAGACGTCCGTAGGGTCCGCGCGCAGGGGTCTTGACGAACGGTCGGTGCCCTGAAAGCCCGGGCCGGATCGAACTCCCACTTGGGTAGTCACGAGGGCATCCTCCCCGCCGCTGCCCG